>Ga0335081_10008630_pt1 | contig 16351 bp, 17 predicted proteins | sample Lox_Sample_35_FD_206713 | JGI IMG/M metagenome (GOLD analysis project Ga0335081, IMG submission 206713) | Soil microbial communities from Loxahatchee National Wildlife Refuge, Florida, United States - Lox_Sample_3.5 | ecosystem: Environmental > Terrestrial > Soil > Wetlands | place: USA... | reverse complement strand
AGGGCGGCGACGTCGTGCAGCGTCGCGAGCTCGCGGACCGTCGACAGCACGTGCGCCTGCGTCGTGACGTCCAGGCCGGTGGTCGGCTCGTCGAGGACGATGAGGCGGGGCCGGTTCGCGAAGGCCATCGCGAGCCCGACCCGCTGCTGCTGGCCGCCGGAGAGCTCGTGCGGGTAGCGCTTGAGGAAGGCCCGGTCGTCGGGCAGCGCGACCTCCCGCATCATCTCCGCGACCCGCTCGGAGACGGCGCTGTCCGGCTGATTCCCGTGCTCCTCGATGACCTCCCGCAGCTGGGTGCCGATCCGCAGCGCCGGGTTCAGCGACGAGGCCGGGTCCTGCGGGACGTAGGAGACGAGCGAGCCCCGCAGTCGCCGGAGCTGCTCCTCACCGAGCGCGAGGATGTCGCGGTCACCGAGCAGCACCGATCCGCCCGCGATCCGCAGGCCGCGCCGGGCGTGGCCGAGCAGCGCCAGGCCGACCGTGGTCTTGCCGGACCCGGACTCCCCCACCACCCCGAAGATCTCGCCCCGGGCGATGCCGAACGACACCTCGCTGATGACCGGCGTGCCGGTGGCTTCGATCACGACCTGCAGGTCACGGACGGCGACCGCGGCCACCGCCGGTTCGGCCGTCTGCCCGGCCAGCTCGGCCGTGCTCATTCTTCACCCCGGGCCCGGTCGATGCCGGCCGCGGTCCGCGCGATGCCGTCGCCGATCAGGCCGGTTCCCATCGTCAGCAGCGCGATGGCGATGATCGGCGCGACCGCCCCCCAGGGCTGGACCACCAGCACGAGCTGGTTCTGCTTGATCATGGTGCCCCAGTTCGCGCCGTTAACATTGGGGGAGAGCCCGAGGTAAGCCAGCCCGGCGATCAAGCCGATGGAGTAGGTCAGCCGCAGGCTGGCCTCCACCATCAGCGGCCCGAGGGTGTTCGGCAGCAGCTCGCCGGACAGGATGCGCCAGCGCGGCACGCCCATCGCCTCCGAGGCGGCGATGAAGTCGCGCTCGACGACCGGCTGCGCCGCGCCGCGCGCCACCCGCGCTACTCGCGGTGCGGTGGTGAGGGCGATGGCGGCCACGATGACCCAGGCGCGGGGGCCGACGATGGCCACGGCGACCAGCGCCAGCAGAATCGACGGGAGCGCCATGATCACGTCCATGCCGCGCATCAGGACGTCGTCGAGCGCGTTACGGGAGTACGCGGCCACCAGGCCGATCGCCGCGCCGCCGATCAGCCCGAGCGCGGTCGCGATGACGGCCATCACGAGGATGCTGCCACCGCCGTACAGAACCCGGCTCAGCACGTCCTGCCCGAGGTAGTCCGTCCCGAGCACCGCCTTGCCGCCGGGGTCAGCGTTGGGCGCTCCGACCGGGGTGCTCGGGCCGTAAGGGGCGACGTACGGCCCTATGATTGCCAGCAGGACGATCACACCGACCAGCGCCACGCCGATGCGCGTCCGCCACAGCCGCAGCGAACGGCGCAGCAGGGACGCGCCGCGAACCGGAGACAGCGCCACCTCGGCGTCGGGGATCGCGACGTCGCTCACCTGGCTCACAGCCGGGTCCTCAGTTTCGGTGTGACCAGGATGGTGGCCACGTCGGCCAGCAGGTTGACTACCACGTACACCGCCGCGAGCAGCATGGCCAGCGCCTGGATAACGGGCAGGTCATGGTTGACGACTGCTTCTGCTGTCGCGCCGCCGATGCCGGAGTAGTTGAAGACGAACTCGACGATGATGATGCCACCGGCCAGGTAGGCCAGGTTCAGCGCGATCACCTGAAACACCGGCCCGAGCGCGTTCGGCAGCGCATGCCGGATCAGGACGGTGCGCTCCGGCAGGCCCTTGAGCCGGGCCATCTCGACGTAGTCGCTCTCCAGGACCTCGATCATCGAGGCCCGCATGATCCGGGAGACGTACGGCGCGACCGCGATCACCAGGGTGATGGTCGGCAGGACCAGCGCCACCCAGTTGTTCCACGGCCGGGAGCCGGGCGGGACGGTGCTGATGGCGGGAAGGACGTGGAACACGGTCGTCGCGAACAGGATGACGAGCACCAGGGCGACCACGAACTCGGGCAGCGCCGCCAGGAGCAGCATGAGGTTCGAGCTGGACTGGTCGAAGACCTTCTCCCGCTTGAGCGCCGCCCACGCGCCGATCGCGATCGACAACGGTATCGACAGCACCGCCGCGAGCACCACCAGCACGGCGGAGTTCACCAGCTTGGGCGCCAGCAACGTGCTCACCGGCTCCTGGGCCTCCAGCGATGTCCCGAGGTTGCCGTGCAGCAGGCCGGTCACCCAGGTCAGGTACTGGTCGGCCACCGGCCGGTCCAGATGCAGCTGGTGGCGCAGGGCGGCCAGGCTGGCCGGGTTGGCATTCCGGCCGAGGATGGCGCGGGCGGGGTCACCGGGCAGCGCCTGGGTAGCCAGGAACACCAGGACCGAGACCAGGATCAGGACGAGGATCCCCAGCAGCAGCCGCCGGAGGATGAACCCCCATACCCCGCGGGGTCGGAACCTGTTCACGACGGTCCTTCCAGTCGGCGCTAGCCGAACCAGATTGTCCGGTAGCCGTGGCCGAAGCTATCCAGGTTGAGGGTGCCCTTGCTGGGCTTGAGCCCCTTGACCTTGGCCGTATAGCCGTCGATGAGGCCGCCGAAGAAGGGGATGATGTACCCGCCTGCGTTGTACTCGGCTTGCTGCATCTCCTGCATGATCTGGTTGCGCTTGGCCGCGTCGGTGGTGGCCAGGGCCTGGTTGTACAGCGACACGAAGTTGGACCCGGTGCCCGACTTCGGCGGCCAGTGCGTCTCGTTGTACGGGGAGTTCGGCAGCGAGCCCTGCTGCACCTGGTTGAGGTACGCGCGGGTGCCCCAGAAGTCGATCGAGAAGGCCAGTTTGAGGTACTGGTTCCCGTAGTAGTTCGGGTCGTTGATCACGTTGATCTTGACGCCCGCGGCCGAGGCCTGGTTCGCGAAGACCGTCGCCGTATCCACCATGCCGGCCGCGCCGTCGGTGGTGTGCAGGTCCACGCTCAGGTTCGCGTGGCCGGCCGCCTTGAGCAGCGACTTGGCCTGCGCGATGTCCTGCTGCCGCTGCGGGAGCGAGTGATCGTAGCCGGGGTCGAAGGGGGCGTAGAGGTCGTTGCCGATGAACCCGTAGCCGGAGTTGACCTGCTCGAGCATCCCCTTCCGGTCGACGATCAGCCGCATCGCCTGGCGGACCCGCACATCGTCGAACGGGGGCATGTCGACCGCCATGCAGATCGGCAGCCAGCCGCCGGTCTTGGATACCAGCACCCCCACGTTCTGGCCCTGCAGGACCTTCACCTGTCCAGCCGGCACGTCGGTCATCGCGTCGATCTGGCCGCCGAGCAGCCCGTTCACCTGCGCGGTCGGGGAGCTGAAGTCGATGATCGTCACCGTGTCGAAGTACGGCTGGCCGCTGCGCCAGTAGTTCGGGTTGCGCTCGTGGACGCTCTGCTGGCCGGGCGAGAACGACTTGAGCTTGTAGGCGCCGGTGCCGTTCTGCGGAGCCGGGTACGCCTTGTACCCGGTGGGCACGATGGTGAACGTATAGCTGCCGAGGGTCTGCGGGACCGTCGCGTCCGGGGTCTTCAGCGGGAGCCGCACCGTGTACGTGTCCAGCTTCTTGATGCCCGCGATGTCCATCGTGGCCGTGGCGGCGTACCCGGTGAGGCCGTTCGCCTTGGTCCCGATGCGCTGGAGCGAGTAGACGACGTCGTCGGCCGTCATCGTCTTGCCGTTCTGGAACTCGATGCCCTGGCGCAGCTTGATCGTGTACTGCTTCGGGGTGTCCTGCGTGACGCTCTCGGCCAGGCCGTTGGTGGTGAGCTGGTAGTTCTCGTCGAAGAGCAGCAGCGTCTCGAAGGCGGTCACCAGCCGGGCCTGATCGGGCTTGGTGATGATGTTCTGGCCGTCCATGATGTCCTTGGCGCCGCCGCCGGTAACTCCCAGCCGGAAGTTTCCGCCCCGTTTGGGCTGGCCCGCGGCCTGCGTCGAACTGGTGGACGGCGACGAGCTGCCGCTGCTGCCGCAGGCGACCAGGCTACCGGTGAGAGCAACGCCTGCAGCGCCCGCGAACAACTGCCGACGTGAAATATCCGCCATGTCAGAACCCCTTCTGTTCGTCGGCGCCGGCGCTGCGCGCGGGCCCGGGGGGGGCAGATGCGAATGCAAGGGGCGAGCCTTGCATCACGCGATGTTGACCGTCCTAGTCCCGCGTGAGCGGGCTTGTCAACGGGTTGGCGAATTGGATCTGTGCTGTTATGGGATTGAGTCGAGCGGGCCGGCTCGTGCCGGGAGCCGGATTTACCTGCTGGAACCCTGGACACGAGCCTGCGCTCTGCCCATACTGGGTCACGATGATATCAGAACGTTCATATCGTGAACCGCCCCGGAGGTCGAGATGGCGGGCCCGCAGAAGGTCATCATCACGTGCGCGCTGACGGGTTCCGGCCACACGCCATCCATGTCCCCGTACCTGCCGTACACCGTCGAAGACGTCGTGAAGCAGGGCGTGGCGGCGGCCGAGGCCGGCGCGGCGGTCCTGCACCTGCATGCCCGCGATCCGAAGGACGGCAGCCCGTCCGCCGACCCGAAGATCTTCGCCGAGTACGCGTCGGGCATCAGGCAGCGCAGCGACGTCGTGATCAGCATCTCCACCGGCGGCGGCACCGGCATGTCGGTGCAGGAACGGCTGGAGGGCGTGCTGGAGCTCAAGCCCGAACTGTGCACTCTGAACCTCGGGACCATGAACTACGGCAGCTTCCCGATGATCGACAGGTACCGGGGCCGCTTCAAGTTCGACTGGGAGGAGCCGTACCTGGAGAGTACGCGGGCGGAACCGTTCGTGAGCACCTACGCCGACATCGAGTACATGCTGACCCAGGTGGGCCCGGCGACCGGCACGCGGTTCGAGGCCGAGGCGTACGACGTCTCGCACCTGTACACGCTGGCCTACTACCTGGACAAGGGCCTGGTCCAGCCGCCGATCCTGATCCAGACGATCTTCGGGACCATGGGGGGCATCGGGCCCGACGTGGACCACATCGTCCACATGAAGCGCACCGCCGACCGGCTGCTCGGCGATGCCTATCAGTGGTCCACACTGGGCGCCGGCCGTTACCAGATGGGCATCGTCTCCGCCGCCGCCATCATGGGATCACACGTACGGGTCGGCCTGGAAGACAGCCTCTACCTGGGTAAGGGCCAGATTGCCGAGTCGAACGCCGACCAGGTCAGCAAGATCCGCGGCATCCTGGAGGCGCTGTCGCTGGAGATCGCCACCCCCGCCGAGGCCAGGCAGATGCTGGGCCTCAAGGGCCTCGCCCGCGTCGGCTACTGAGCGGCCATGCCGGTAGCTCCGGGGGAGCATGACGGCATTACCGGGGTGACGTTCACCAGTGACGGGCACCGGCTGCTGGGGACGCTGTACCTGGCCCGCGGCGACGAGCCGAAGCCGACGGCATTGCTGCTGCACGGCTGTCCGGGCTTTCAGCAGAACGGCGACCTCGCGGTGGCCCTGCGCGACCGCGGCTGGAATGCCCTGATCTTCCACTACCGCGGCAGCTGGGGCAGCGGCGGGCGCTACGACCTGCGGACGGTCCCGGCAGATGTGACCGCCGCGGTGGATCACCTTTGCTCCAGCGCGTATCCCCCGGTGGACCCGCGGCGGCTCGCGGTGGTCGGGCACAGCCTCGGCGGCTGGGCCGCCATCCTGGCCGCGGCCCATGACCCGCGGCTGCGGGCCGTGGCCGCGTGCGCCGCCGCGGTGGACATCGGCGCACTGGACTTCGGCCCTGCGGAGATCGAGCGCGAATTTACCCGGTTCCTCGCGGTCACGCCGGACGAATTCCGCCGCCAGCGGGATGAGGCGGCCGCCCGGCTGGACCCGCTCGCCGCGGTCGCTGCCATCGCGCCCAGGCCGCTGCTGGTCGTGCACGGCACGGCGGACCGATGGGTCCCGGTGGCGCAGGCCCGGCAGCTCGCCAGGCGGGCGCGCGAGCCCGTCCGCTATGCGGAGATCGAGGATGCCGGCCACGATTTCGCCTGGCAACGGAGCCGTCTCCGAGACCTCGTGACCGGCTGGCTTGATGAGATCCATGTCTGAGGGAGGCACTGTGCCCGCAGTGGGACCAGGCGCGGCGCGCCGTGTGGGGATCGTCGGCGCGGGGGTGATCGGCGGCGGCTGGGCCCTTCACTACCTGCGGATGGGTCTCCATGTAGACGTACACGACCCGGGGCCGGGGGCCCGCGATGGCCTGCTGCGCATGCTGGAGTCGGCCTGGCCGGTCCTGGAACGGCTGGGACTGCGCCCCGGGGCCAGCCCGTATAAGCTGACGTTCTGCCGGACCCTCGGCGACGCGGTCGGCGGCGCCGACGTGGTGCAGGAAAACTGCCCCGAAGACGCGGCGCTCAAGCGCCGGGTCCTGGCTGACATCGACGACGCCACCCCGCCGGAAGTCGTCATCGCGTCCAGCACCTCCGGGTTCGCGATGACCATACTGCAGGCTGATTGCGCCAATCCGCAGCGGTGCGTGGTCGGGCATCCGTTCAACCCGCCCTACCTGATCCCGCTGGTGGAGGTGGCAGGCGGCGAGAAGACCGACCCGGCCGCCGTGGACTGGCTGACCGCGTTCTACGCCAGCGTCGGCAAGCGCCCGCTCCAGCTGGCGGGGGAACTGCCGGGTTTCGTCGGGAACCGCCTGCAGGAGGCCATGTGGCGGGAGGCCCTGCACATGGTGGCCGCCGGGGAGGCGACGGTCGAAGAGATCGACGCCTCGATCGCCTGGGGACCCGGCCTGCGCTGGGCCCAGATGGGCCCCTGCCTGACCTTCCACCTGGCCGGCGGCAGCGGCGGGATCGCGCACATGCTGGACCACTTCGGGGCCGCCTTGCTGGAACCGTGGACCAGGCTGGAGGCGCCCGCGCTGACCCCCAAGCTGCGGGAGCGGATGGTGGACGGCTGTCTGCGTGCAGCCGCCGGGCGCTCGGTCGCCGATCTGGAACGGCTGCGCGACGAGTTCCTGGCCGAGCTGATACCCCTGGTGGAACGGTACTCGGCAGGCGGCTTGTGATGCCCGGGATCACCACCCCCTACGAAGGGCGCGATGCGCTGCCCTGGCGGGACGACGCCGTCATCCCGGCCCCGTTGCGGCTGCACGAGACCGCGGTGTGCCAGGACTGGGTCGACTACAACAGTCACATGAGCGAGTCCGCCTACCTGCTCGTCTTCGGGGACAGCTCAGACGCGTTCTTCCGGTTCATCGGCGTGGACGAGCAGTACCGGGCGTCCGGCCAGTCCCTGTACACGGTGGAGACCCACCTGCGGAACCTGCGGGAAGCCAGGCTCGGGGACAGGCTCCGCCTCACCCTCCAGGTACTCGGCGTAGACGGCAAGCGGCTGCACATTCTGCACGAGATGTACGGCGCCGACGCGGAACTCGTAGCCACCGCGGAGCAACTGCTGGTGCACGCCGACACTCGCTCCGGGCGGTCGGCTCCGTTCCCTGAGCTGATCGCCGGCCGACTGGCGCAGGTCCGGGCCGCACACGCCGCCCTGCCGGTGCCCGGGTATGTCGGGCACGTCATCACGATCGGCAGCCGGTGAGCGGCCATGGACTTCACGCTTACCAGCGAGCAGCGCCTGATCGTCGAGACCGTCCGTTGCTTCGTCGAGAACGAGCTGTACCCGCACGAAGATGAAGTCGAGCGGCTCGACGAGATCCCGGCCGGCCTGGCCAGTGCGATCAGGGGCAAGGCCCTCGCGGCCGGCCTGTACGCCGCCAACATGCCCGCCGAGCTCGGCGGCGGCGGACTGGACGCGCTGTCGGTGGTGCTCGTGGAGCGCGAACTCGGGCGGGCCAGCTACGGCCTGCAGATGCTGGTCGAACGGCCCAGCAACGTCCTGCTGGCCTGCGAGGGCGAACAGCGCGAGCGGTACCTGCTGCCGGCCATCCGCGGTGAGCGGCACGACTGCGTGGCGATGACCGAACCGGGGGCGGGATCGGACGTCCGGTCCATGACCACCCGCGCGGTACGCGACGGCGGCGACTACGTCATCAACGGAACGAAGCACTTCATCAGCCACGCCGATATGGCGGACTTCATCATCCTGTTCGCCGCCACCGGTGAGCAGCACACGTCCCGCGGGCCGCGCAAGCTCATCACCACCTTCCTGGTAGACAAGGCAATCCCCGGCCTGACCGTGCGCCGCGGCCCGCACTGCGTGTCGAACCGCGGTTACCATCAGTGTGAGCTGGTGTTCACCGACTGCCGGGTGCCGGTGGCCAACCGGCTCGGTGAGGAGGGCCGCGGCTTCGATCTGCTCGGGCAGTGGCTCGGCGCCACCCGGCTCACGGTCGCGGCGACGAGCCTGGGGCGGGCCCGGCGGGTACTGGAGGCGGCCACCGAGTGGGCGGCGCGCCGTCATCAGTTCGGTCAGCCGATCGGCCGGTTCCAGGGGGTCGGTTTCCAGCTCGCGGACCTGGCTACCGAACTGGAGGCGGCGGAGCTACTGACGGTGCGGGCCGGGGCACGCCTGGACCAGGGCACGATGACCGACAGCGACGCCGCCATGGCCAAGCTCTACGCGTCGGAGATGCTCGGCCACGTCACCGACGCCGCGGTGCAGATCTTCGGCGGGATGGGACTGATGAGCGACCTGCCGGTGGAACGCTGGTGGCGGGATGCGCGCGTGGAGCGCATCTGGGACGGCACCAGCGAGATCCAGCGCCACATCATTTCCCGGGCCCTGCTGCGGCCATACGGAGGGTGACACGATGAGCACGGCAGAACCGGTGCGCGTCTGCGTGGAAGGCCAGGTGCTGGTGGTCACCCTGGACCGCCCCAAGGCCAACGCGGTCGACGTGGCCACCAGCAGAGCGCTGTACGAGGCGTTCAACCGGCTGCGGCGGGATCCGCAGCTGCGCGCCGGGATCCTGACCGGGGCGGGTGACCGCTTCTTCTGCGCCGGCTGGGACTTGAAGGCCGCTGCGGCGGGAGAGGCGATCGAGGCTGACCACGGGCCCGGCGGGTTCGCCGGCATCACCGAGTTCTTCGACATCGGCAAGCCTGTCATCGCCGCAGTCAACGGCCTGGCGCTGGGGGGCGGGTTCGAGCTGGCCCTCGCCGCGGATCTGGTAGTCGCCGCCGACCACACGGAGTTCGCGCTCACGGAAGTGACGCTAGGGCTGGTGGCCGACGCGGGCGGGCTGCTGCGGCTGCCCGCCCGCCTGCCGCGGGCGATCGCCGTGGAGTACCTGCTCACCGGCAGGCGCATATCTGCCGCGGAGGCAGCCGGCTGGGGACTGGTCAACCGGGTGGTCCCGGCGGCCGAGCTGATGACGGCGGCCCGCGAACTGGCGGACGCGATCTGCTCCGCGGCGCCGCTGGCTGTCGCCGCCGTGCTGGAGATATTGCGTGAAACCGAGGGCACCGACGTGCGCGCGGGATACTCGCTGCTGCGTGACGGCAGCCTGCCTGCCTATCACAGGATGCTGGGCTCCCGCGACGCGCGCGAGGGCGCTCTGGCGTTCGCCGAGCGCCGCACGCCACGGTGGACGGGCGAATGAGCCCGCTCGCGACCGGCGGGCATACGGTGCCCCCGGAATGGATCGACTACATCGGCCACATGATGGACGCGTATTACTTCGTCGCGTTCACCGAGGCGACCGAGGCATTCCTGGACCATCTCGGGCTCGGTGAGCGCTACCGGACAGACAGCGGCTGCGGCATCTACACGGTCGAGAGCCACCTGTGCTTCGGCAAGAGCGTACGAGCCGGTGCCGTTCTGGTTTACGACTCGCAACTGCTCGGTTGTGACGAGAAGCGGCTGCACGTTTTTCACCGGATGTCTCAATCGCCCGCCGGTGATGTGGTAGCCACGAACGAACTCATGTTCCTGCACGTCGATATCGCCAGCGAGCGGGTGACGCCGATGCCTCCGGAGCGCTGGCGTGCCGCCTCCCGGCTCGCCGCCGCCCATGCCGCGCTCGCCACACCGGCCGACGCAGGCAGGCGCATCCAGCTACACAGATCATGATCGGTGTCAAGACCCGGCCCGCGTCAGTCCAGTAGCTTGCCGATCTCCTCGGCGGTCTTCACCGCTTCGCGGCCTATCTTGTGCAGTTTCCTCACCGGATTACGCGGGGTGGGACCCCAGACATTGACCACCGCCATCGGGTAGCCGCGTGAGTTCAGCACCGCCGCGGAGGCGCCGGAGGAAAACTCCTCGTACTCCGACGCGCACAGCGCATAACCCAACCGCCTGACCTCTTCCAGCTCACGTTCCAGCTGGCTTCGCCGGGTGATGGTGCGTGAGGTGTAGCGCGGGAGTTCCTCCGGCAGGATCGCATCACGCTCGTCCGGGCCCAGCCAGGCCAGGAAGGCCTTCCCTCCCGAGGTCGCATGCAGCGGCAACGGCTTATCCAGCCAGTTCGGCGTCATGATGTGAGGGGGGTCGACCTGGTCCACGTAAACCAGGTTGAAACGCCTGGCCACGGCGAGCAAGACTGACTCTTCCGTGCGCGCGGACAGGTCTTTCAGGAGGGGACGGACCCTGCGGACGAGCGTGTCATCGGTGACCGCGGCGGCGATCGTGATCGCGCCGTACCCGACGGTGTATCGCTGGGTGACCAGGTCGCGATCGATCAGCCCGTGGTACTCAAGGGTGCGCAGCAGCCGCCAGGCCGTGCTGCGGTTGATCCCGCAGGCGCGCGCGAGCTCGAGGACGGTCGGCGGAGTGGTGCTGGTCGCCACCGATTTCAGCAGCAGGACGGCCCGGTCTACAGCCTGGATCCGGAACGCGCCACCATCCTCGGTCGGCTCCTCGGCAACCGACTCCGAGGCCTCTGGCGCGCTGGCGGCCGACCCGGACACATATGCAGGATAACCAGGCCCCCCGGCTGCGGGCACAACGGGCTGGCGGCGCGCGCAGGCCGGCTGGGCTTCGCCCCGAGGCGGCGACCCATGATCTGCTCGATGAAGGCCAGCGGCACGCCGCCGAAGTTGGCGAACACGCCCGCCGCCGTGATCGTATTAGGGGCGTTTGCCCTAGGCTCTTAGCTGAGCGACTGGGTGGGGAGAGGTGGCTCGGGCAAACCGTTTGCTGACGCCGCCGTTGGCCTTTTCCGGCAGCCGTCGTCCGCTTCGGGGACAGGCGAAGCTTTTCAGGAGGCACTGGTGGGATCCTCATATCGGCTAGCGCTCGCGGGCGTCGCCGCAGCGGCGCTGGTCGCAGTCGGCTGCTCGTCATCGGGTTCCCCGGAGAGCTCCAGCGGCGGCACCAACTGGGCCACGCAAACCTCCGCCTCCGCCGGGGGCGGCATGGACGCGCTGGTCGCGGCGGCCAAGAAGGAAGGCATGCTCAACGTCATCGCCTTGCCGCCGACGTGGGCGAACTACGGCGCCATCCTCTCCGCGTTCAGCACCAAGTACGGCATCAAGATCAACTCCGCCCTTCCCGATGCCTCCGGCCAACAGGAAATCGACGCGGTCAAATCGGAGAACGGCAGGGCCACGGCCCCCGACGTGCTCGACGTCAGCATGCCAGTCGCGCTGGCCAACACCAGCCTGTTCGCCCCGTACCAGGTCAGCACGTGGTCGGATATCCCGCCGGCGCAGAAGGAGCCGAGCGGCCTGTGGTACCAGGACTACGGCGGCTTCATGGCGATCGGCTACTCGAGCAAGTTCGGCACCATCACCTCACTCAACGACCTGCTCAGCCCGGAGTTCAAGGGCGCGGTCGCGCTGAACGGCAACCCGACGTCGGCGCACGCCGCGCTGAACGGCGTGATGATGGCCAGCATGGCAGAAGGCGGGTCGGCCAGCAGTATCGCCAACGGCGTCGGCTTCTTCGAGAAGCTCAAGAAGGCGGGCAACTTCTCGCCGGTCCAGGCGACCGACGCCACGATTAAGGCGGGCACCACCCCGGTCGTGTTCAACTGGGACTACCTCAATCTGCCGAGCCACGTCGACGTGTCGGACTGGAAGGTGTTCATCCCGCAGAACGCCCTCCTGGGTGGGTACTACGCGCAGGCCATCAACAAGAACGCACCGCACCCGGCCGCGGCCCGGCTGTGGGAGGAGTTCCTCTACTCGCAGGCCGCCTCGGGCGGGCAGAACCTCTGGCTCGAAGGGGGCGCCCGGCCGGTGGAGCAGGCCGCGATGCAGGCCAATGGTTCCATCAACAAGGCCGCGGCGGCCAAGCTGCCCGTGGCCTCCGGGACTCCCACGTTCCTCAGCGCGTCCCAGTTCGCTGATGCCGCGAACTATCTGGCGGCGAACTGGGCGAAGGCCATCGGCTAGCGAGAGAACATGGCCGTCGCTGCGACAACCGAGATCAGCGCCCGGCCTTCACGGGCCGCGCGCTGGCCTGCCTGGTTCACATCACCGAGCTGCAGCTCGCCGATGTCCAGTCGCCGACGCGGTTCGAGTTCATCAACGCCCGCTTCGCGGACCCCAGGTACGCTGAGAACATCCCCGTGCAGCGTCCCCAGGAGGCGCTCACGGCACACGCCGTCGACGCCACCCTCCGCACGCTCGGCTCGGTGCACGGCCCGGCGACAGGGATGCCGGGTGGTGGAACTGCTCGACCACGGCGAGTACCTGTCCATCGTGACCACGATGGTCGATCACGACACGCCGGCCGCGCCGCCCCGTCGCTGGAGACCTCCGATGACCTGGCCGCCCTGCACCGGGAGCTCGCGGCCAATGTCCCCTGGGACGTCAGCGCCATGGTCGGCGCCGCCGCCGACCGGAACGTGGAGCTGCGGGTGGCCCCGCCCTTCCCGCTCAAGCGGCTGCCCGGAGCTTGACGCGCAGCACGGCCAGGTCGGCGGCGGACAGGCCGTGATCGGTCAGCCACGATGCCACCCCGCCGTAACGCACGTCCATCTGCTCGAGGAACGCCGCCATCGTCTCGGCCCGCGGCTGGTGCAGCTGGGCTGGCTTGCTGTTGACGTCGCGGGCGTACAGGCGCGACCTGCGCAGCCGGGCGATGATGGCGTGGGTGCGCTCGCACGAGGCCGCGTAGTCGGCGACCACGGCCTCGGCCGGCACGTCGGCCACGGTGAGCGCGAGCGCCACCACTACCCCGGTTCTGTCCTTGCCCGCCGCGCAGTGGACCAGCGCCGCACCCTCGGCGTGCGCGATGCTGCGCAGCGCCCCGGCCACCTGATCCGGGCGGTCTTCCAGGTAGCCCAGGTAGTGCCCGCAGACCGGGTCCCGCGGGTACCTGAACTTGTCCATCCGGTCCCTGGCCAGCAGCGCGTCGGCGATGACGTCGGTGTTGGACCCCACCTCCGGCAGCACCGGGTGGTGCGCGTGCCGCACGCTCGCGACGGCGTCCAGCGGCGCCGGGCCTTCGGCCGCCAGCTCGTTGGAGCTGCGCAGGTCCACCACGGTGGTCACGCCGATGTCGTGCACCAGCTTCGTGACGTCGGCGGCCGACAGGTCCTGCAGGTTGTCGCCGCGGAGCAACCTGGCTCTCGCCGTCTTCTGCCCGTCCTCGGTGGGCAGGTCCCCCAGGTCTCGCACATTGACCGCGCCGTCAAGCTCAATCCACGCCATGACAACACCTTCGCAGACCGGCTTGCGGGCGGCCGGGGGTGGGGCATACTAAAGGCAGCTATGCCGCCTAGACCCCCGCGGCCCGCCGCGCGGTCGATGCTGGCCCCGCTCCTTCCTGGCTAGGGTCAGGAAGCGGCCCCCTGACAGCAGCCGGCTGAAGCATGTTCGATGCTGCTGAGCAGGAGTCCTCATGACGTGGCTCTGTTGCGCCTCCTCCCGTCCCGAGCGTGGCTGATGACCGGCCTGGATAGCCGGGTCACGATCGAGCTGGAAGCCAGCCAGGGAACCACCACGATCGTCGTCAGCGGAGAGCTCGACCTGGCGGCGATGCCTTTTCTGGCCGCCCAGCTGGCCCTGGCCGCGTGGGACAGGCCCCGCCGGCTCGTCTTCGACCTGAGCGGCACCCATTTCATGGACTGCGGGTCGGCGCGGCTGATCACGGCGGCCCGGCAATGGCTGCCCGATGGCGGCCGGCCGGTCATCCGCCGTCCGCGACCCGGCGTGCGCAGGGTTCTGGAGCTCACCGGTCTCGACGAGCACTGCGAAATAGAACCGTTAGCCGTGGGTAGTAGCCGGGCCGGGCGTTGTGCCCACGTCAGAGAACAACCGGGAGCGGAAAGATGAGCGTATCGATGCACGACGTGCGTCACGCGCTGAACGAGCTCGGCAAGCTGCGCTTCGGCGAGATGCGGGTCGAAGACGCGATGCACCAGATCGTGCAGACCACTCACGCGATCTTCTCCGTGGACGGCGCCGGCCTGATGCTGGCCGACGTCAATCATCATCTGCTGAACGCGGCGGTGTCGGATGAGCGGATGAGGCACCTGGAAGAGCTGCAGATACGCCATCGGGAAGGCCCCTGCATCGCGGCCTTCGAGGATAAGGAGCTGGTGCGGGCCGAAGACCTGACCACCGAGGAGCGATGGCCGGTGTTCAGCAAGCACGCGATCGGCCGCGGGGTCCGGGCCGTGCTGGCCAGCCCGATCCCCTACAACCAGGATGCGGTCGGCGTGGTGGCGGTGCTGTCCGAAGACCGCCGCCCCTGGTCCCCCGAGGTCGAGCTGGCGCTGCTCGCGTTCACCGACCTGGCCGCCCTGCTCATCGCCAGCATGCTGCTCGGCGAGCAGCAGACCGAGCTGGCGGCCCAGCTGCAGTCGGCGCTGAATTCGCGGGCCATCATCGAGCAGGCCAAGGGCGTGCTGATCGGCCAGCACGGACTCACCGCGCACGACGCCTACGCGCAGCTCAGGGCGCGGGCGCGGGCCGAGCGCCGTAAGCTCGCGATCATCTCGGCCGAGGTGGTGCGCGACGCCACTAAGGCGGACAGCGATTACTGACAGGTTTGGACGGCCCGATTCGCGGCAGAAGACAAGCCCTGTAGCCTCACCGCGCCGCCCAGAGACCCGCGGCCATCCGTAACGCCCGTGCCTGTTATCGCGCCTCCGCTAGGAGAAATCATGATCGCCATCGGAATCATCCTGCTCATTATCGGTTTTCTGACCGGTATCTCGATCCTCTGGACGATCGGGATCATCGTCCTCGTCATCGGGCTGATCGCCCTGCTGCTCGGCGCGACCGGTCACGCCGTCGGCGGACGCCGACACTACTGGTGAGGAACTAGCAGCGCCGGGCCTCAGTGGTCGTACTGGGCGGCCTGCAGGGTGAAGAGCTCGGCGTACTGGCCGCCCAGCGCGAGCAGGTCGGCGTGCACCCCCTGCTCGATAAGCTGTCCGTCGCGCAGCACGTAGATCCGGTCCGCATGCTTGACGCTGGCCAGGCGGTGCGTGATGACCACGACGCTGCGGCCTGCGGCGTGCCCGCGAATGGAGCTGAACAGGGCGTATTCGGCTCGAGCGTCCAGGGCGGCGGTGGGTTCGTCCATGATCAGCAGCGGGGCCGACCGGTAGAAGCCCCGGGCGGCCGCGATCCGCTGCCACTGACCGCCGGACAACTCGGCGCCATCCTGAGCCCAGCCCGCCGCGGCCTGCAGCGCGGCCCGGACCGCCACGGCCGCGGCGACCAGGATGAGTGAGGGCAGCGCGGTGCGGACCCGTTCCGGTGTCGGGCCTGCCTCGAACAGCGCCTCCAGCACGCCGTTGGTGGCCAGCAGCGCGAAGCCGGTGAGGATCCCGGAGGCCAGGAAGCGGTCAGTTCCGCGGTGAGCTCGTCGGCCTCAGAGCCGGGTTCGGCCCGGGCGGCCTGGTCCGCGCGACGCCCCAGCGACCAGCCCGCCGTGATCCGCACCGTAGCAGCTCCCTCCGCCCGGCCGCGGCGGACGGCGCGTCGCGGCGCGTTCCCGAGAGCACCAGTATGTGAGCGGAGCCTGACAAGCGGCTAACGAATATCCGGCGCGTTCAGTCGCCCCAGACGTCGCGGGCGGTCTCCACGATCAGGCGCAGCTTGGCCACCTGCTCGTCGTAGGTCAGCGCGTTTCCTTCCACGGTGGAGGAAAACCCGCACTGGCCGGACAGGCAGATCTGGTCCAGCGGCACGTACTTGGCCGCCTCGTCGATCCGCCGCTTCAGGTCGTCCTTGGACTCCAGCTCCGGCCGCTTGGTGGTGACCAGCCCGAGCACCACCATCTTGCCCGCCGGGACGAACCGCAGCGGCTCGAACCCGCCGGACCGCTCGTCGTCGTACTCCAGGAAGAACCCGTCCACCGCCAGCTCCGAGAACAGCGCCTCGGCCACGAAGTCGTAGCCGCCCGACGCCGCCCAGGAGGACCGGAAGTTGCCGCGGCACAGATGGGTGGTGATGGC
>Ga0335081_10008629_pt1 | contig 16351 bp, 8 predicted proteins | sample Lox_Sample_35_FD_206713 | JGI IMG/M metagenome (GOLD analysis project Ga0335081, IMG submission 206713) | Soil microbial communities from Loxahatchee National Wildlife Refuge, Florida, United States - Lox_Sample_3.5 | ecosystem: Environmental > Terrestrial > Soil > Wetlands | place: USA: Florida... | reverse complement strand
CATCCAGTCCGGCCTTGTCGAAACCGGGCGGTCGAACTGACCCGATAGCCCACTTAACAGGTTCTCCATGGTTGCTTTGCTGGCGCAGATCCGAAACCGCCCTGGGACCGCCATCACCATCATGCCGGTGTTCTCGAGAGGGCAGCCGTCGTCGTTGAGCTTTAGAGGCATCGGCGGAGGAGCGGGAAGGGTCGATTCGTCCCCGGCTTGTGGGACTCGGATCGGGATCGGACTCCTTCAGCTTCGGTTTGTTCTTACCCACTGTCAATTCGTAAATCGGGATATCCCTCGTCTCCCGGTGCAGCTTCACCCTTGGAACGCTCCGCCAGCAGACGCTGCAGCATGACGGGCGCCTGCTCCTTGGTCGCTCCCGCAGGCACTCTTGCCACGATCCTGAACCTTTCGGTATCCAGCCACGACGGTCCGCTGATCTGATAATTCTAAACGCCGTATGCTGCCCCAAGCAGGGCCTTCAGCGGCCATTTCGTTCCATGATGCCTGCCCCGGATCGCTGCTGCCCGGACCGCCCCGTGTGCCAAAGGCCACGCGGGCCTTCCTGCCCGCGGGCGGCGGCACAAAGGCCCCGACCGTCGCGACCTCGAACTCGGCTGTTGTGGTTTCGCCTTGCGCAACGGTTTGGCGGTGCTGCGGTCTGCGAGCGCGGAGAAGGATTACCAGCGTCGCGGCGTGCGCCACCCATCGAAGCATCTCAGCCTCCTGCAATAAGGTCTGACGCAGGAATCCCTCGCACCGACGGGGGGAATTGTGAATTGTACATTTGATTCCCCTCTCCCCCATCCCCCCTCCGTTGTGCACGGGCGGGCTATGGCCTATGATGGCTGAAAACGATTACGAAAATGCCTCACTCTGGCCGCAACGTTTCGGGATACGGCGACCGTGGGTCCCGGAAGGGCCTTTGGGGTGTCCTGCTCCTGGCCCTCGCGTGGGCCGCCGGTTCGCAAACGCCCCCGCCGAACCAACCGCCCCCGGCAACTCCTCCGGCCGCCACCCCGCCGCCCCAAACCGCGGCAGCCAATTCCAATCCGCCCGAGACCCTCACCCGCGATGAGCCCGCAACCTTCAAAGCCCGCGTCAACCTCGTGATGGTCCCTGTGGTGGTGCTCGACAAACAGGGTCGCGCCATCGGCGGACTCCATCAGGAAGATTTTCTGTTGTACGACAAGAACAAGGCTCAGGTCATTACCAAGTTTTCGGCCGAAAAGTCCGGCGGCAAGGGCAAGCCGGCCGGGCCCGAGGGGAAGCCCGGCGACAAAACCCCCGACGAGGGCCTTCCCGCCGACACCCCCGAGCGCTTCGTCGCGTACCTGTTCGATGACATCCACATCAACGCCGGCGATTTGATCCGCGTTCGCGAGGGAGCGAAAAAGCACATGGCCTCTTTGGGACCGACCGAGCGCGCCGCCATCTTTACCACCTCCGGCCAGACAGAACTCGAATTCACCGACGACCGCGACAAGTTCTACGCCACCCTCCTGAAGCTCATGCCCCGCTCGCTCACCGGCAAAGGCATCCCGGACTGCCCCGACCTCAGCTATTACATGGCGGACATGATCGCCAACAAGAACGACCAGATGGCCCTCAGCGCCGCCGCGCAGGAGACCATGGTCTGCATGAACCTGGATCCGACCGATCCCGCTTCGCTGCAAACCGCCACCCGGATGGCCGACTCGGCTTCGCGCCGGGAAGTCAGCCTCGGATCGCACGAGACCCAGGTTTCGCTGATCGTCCTGAAGGAAGTCATCCGCCGCATGTCCGCCATGCCCGGCCAGCGCACCTTGATCCTCGCCTCCCCCGGATTCATCACGCCCGAACATCAGACCGAGAAATCCGAGGTCATGGACCTGGCAATCCGCAACAACGTGATCATCAGTTCGGTGGATGCCCGCGGGCTCTACGTGGATCCCACCTTGGACGCCAGCCGGCCCTCCTCGATGACGTCCGTCTTCTCCCGGGTGAAAGCTCAGTATGACCGGGATGCCGCGCGCGCCCAGGCCGACGTCCTCGCCGAAATGGCCTTAGGCACCGGCGGCAAGTTCTCCGAAAACAACAACGACTTGGAAGGCGGTTTCCGCCAGGTGTCGGCGGCGCCGGAGTTCTACTACGTGCTCGGCTTCTCGCCCCAGAATCTGAAAATGGACGGCGCCTTTCACACTTTGAAGGTCGGCTTGAAGGATCCCGGAGGCCTCACTACCCAGGCGCGCCGCGGCTACTACGCCCCCAGGCACCTCTCCGACGCGGCCGAGAATGCCAAAGAGGAGTTGCGCGAGGCCATTTTTTCCCGGGAAGAGATGCACGACCTTCCCGTCGAACTGCACACCCAGTTCTTCAAACCGACCGACGCCAGCGCCCGGGTGACCGTGCTCACCCATGTGGACTTGAAACGGCTTCGCTTCCATAAAGCCGACGGCCGCAACCGCAACGATCTGACGATCGTCTCCGCGCTCTTCGACCGCAACGGGAATTATGTCGTCGGCAATCAGAAGGTGGTGGAGATGCGTCTGCGCGACGAGACCATCGAAAAACGCGCGGACTCCGGCATTACCGTGAGGACCAGTTTTGACGTGAAGCCGGGCACTTATCTTGTCCGGCTGGTGGTGAGGGATGCCGATGGCCAGCAGATGTCGGCGGCCAACGGCTCGGTTGAGATTCCGTAATGGAGGTTGAGTAATGCAGTTTCCCGGCAGGTTGTTATTGAGCGGACTGTGGTTGGCCGTGGCGGCGATGGCTCAGGATCCACCCGCCAACGTCCCGCCCCCGCCCGCGGGCGAGCCCACCATCCGCACCGAGACCCGTCTCGTACTCGTGGACGTGGTGGTGACGGATAAGAAGGGCAATTATGTCAGCGACCTGGCAATCAAGGATTTCAGAGTCTGGGAGGACAACAAGGAGCAGAGCCTCAAGACCTTCCAGTTTGGCGCCGATCCTGCGGCGCCGGCCAACAACCAGAAGCGCTACATGGTCCTGTTCTTCGATAACTCGTCGATGAACATGGGCGACCAGGTGCGAGCGCGCCAGGAGGCCGGTAAGTTCATCGACAAAAACGCCGGCGCCGACCGCCTGATCGCAATCGTCAATTTCGGCGGCGCCCTGCAGATTGCCCAGAACTTCACCGACGATGCCGAGCGCCTGAAGCAGGTCGTCGCAGGCACCAAGACGTCCGCTACGACGACGGTGGCCACTGCTGGCGGCCCCGGCGGCGGCCTCGGTGGCGGTCCCGGTTTCGGCCGCCTGGGCGGCATGGCCAATTTCGGCATCCGCTCGGTGCTGCTGGCCCTCGGAGCACTGGCCAGGAATCTTGGCGATGTCCCTGGCCGGAAGACCCTCGTCATGTTCACTTCCGGGTTCCCCTTCACGCCCGAAATCCAGCCCGAACTCACGGCAGCGATTGCCGCGTGCAACAAAGCCAATGTGGCCGTCTACCCCATCGACGTTCGCGGCCTCACCACTCCGACTCAGTTTCCATTCGGTGGGCCGAGGGGTGCCGTGCAGGCAGCTCCCTCGCCTGATCGAATCGCCGGACTCGTACCGTCAGCCTTGGCTGGCATCGGGCTTGCCCTCGCCGGCGATCCCGTTTTGCGTGTCGCCGGCTTCATGGCCGCTTACGTCGAGGAGCAGGCCCGCGGCGGCGGTGGCGGGGGCGCCGGAGGAGGAGCGGGCGGTGGTGGTGGAGCAGGCGGAGGCGGCGCCGCTGGCGGTGGCGCGGCTGGCGGCGGAGCCGGAGGTGGTGGAGGCGGCGGACGTGGCGCTGGCGGTGTCGGCGGCGGCACCTCGAGTCCCGGAGCCGGCGGCTTTGGTGGCGCCGGCGGCCGCGGCAGCGTCGGCTCGAGCGGCATCAACAATGCAGGCTCGAATCCTTCTGGAGCACGTGGCACAACGGGCGGAGGCGGCAGTCCGATCAATCCGAACCTGAATCCCAACGTGCCCTTCGGACGCGGCCGCGAAATCGTCCCGCGATTCCCGGATACCGCGACTACCAATCAGCAGGTCATGTACATGCTCGCCGAAGGCACCGGCGGCTTCGTCATCATCAATACCAACGATCTACTGGGCGGCCTCGAGAAAATCGGCAAAGAGCAAAGCGAGTACTACATCGTTGGCTACACGCCGCCCGACTCCAAGGAAGGCGATTGCCACGTGCTGCGCGTCAAAGTCAATCGCGGCGGCACCAACTGGCGCGCGCGCACCGGCTACTGCAATTCCAAGTCGGTGGATGTGCTGGCCGGTAAACCCATCGAACGTCAGTTGGAGACTCAGGCCACCGGCGCCACCGCCGGGAACATCAAGGCCTCCATGTCCACTCCCTACTTTTACACCTCCGCGGACACCGCTCGCGTGAGCGTGGCCATCGACATGCCGGCCAACGACTTCAAGTTCGACAAGTTGAAAGGCAAACAGCACGCCGAGCTGAACGTCCTCGGAATCGTGTATCGCGACAACGCCAACGTCGCCGCGCGCTTCAGCGACACGGTCAAGATCGATTTCGAAGACAAGAAAGAGCTGGAAAAGTTCACCACGAAACCGTACCACTACGAAAACCAGTTCGACGTCGCTTCCGGCAAGTACACCCTCAAGGTGGCCTTTAGCTCCGGAGGTGAGAACTTCGGCAAACTCGAAAGCCCCTTGAACATCGATCCGTACGACGGCAACATGTTCATGCTGAGCTCGCTGGCGCTCTGTTCCAGCTTCCATAAGGTTCAGGACGTGGAAGCCAACATGGATGCGGCGTTGCTGGAAGGCCGCGCTCCTCTGGTCGCCTCGAACTTCCAGTTCGATCCGGCGGGGACCTACGCGTTCAAAACCAGCGACAACGTCGCCATCTACGTCGAGGTCTACGATCCGAAGATGCTCGATGAGAATCCTCCGAGCCTCGCGGTGGCCGTAAAAGTCACCGATCGGAATGGCGGCGCTCCCAAGGTGGACTCCGGCGGGGTCGATGTGAAGAACTTCGTCCGCAAAGGAAATCCGGTAGTGCCCATCGGCCTCAAATTGCCTGTAAACGGCCTGACGCCCGGCGAATACCGCCTCGAGTTGATGGCGATGGACGGAGCCGGCCGCAGCATGGTGCGCTCCGCCGATTTCAACGTGCAATGAGTAGCAACCCGGGGCCGCCGCCCGCCCCGCGTCCAATTGGTTACCGATTCGCATCTCCGTCCAGGCGGAGGCTCGGATCAGTAACGGACAGATATCTTCGGACAACGTGGCCTCCTTCACCACAGCCCTGGCCGCAAGAATTTCTGATGGGCTCGCCTATTTCACTGCCATTGTCACCGGCGGATTGATCGGGCTCGTCTGTCCCGCCACACTGATCACGACAGGAACGGCATTCCCCGTCACGATACCCGACGGCACTACAGCATTGATCTGATACAGCCCGGCGTACCCCGGCGATAAGCCCGCAAACGATACAGCCGCCAGTTGCCCGCCAATCGAGACAGATACCCCACCGGTCTGGGACAGTGGCTGACTGGGCGCGGGCACCCCCTCAGGAACAGGAGGAGTCACAGCTCCCAACCCGGTGCAGTAAATCACCACTGTATCTCCAGCCGTCGCGGGCGCCGTGGCGTCCACCAGGAGATTCTGCAGGTTCACTATGGCGCCCTGCCCCTGCCCGCTTTCATCGACGGTAAAGATGGCCGGCTGCGCCGCCGCCACTGTCAACGACTGCGGCACACTCACTAACGTCTCACGCACCACCCTCAACTGCAGTTGCGTGTTTATGGCCAGGCCGTACGGCACCTGTGCGTTGACCTGCCCGTCGCTCGCATACAGCAGAGGAAGCGGCTGCCCTCCCATGGTGACTTCCGTACCGGCCAAATCGATCGGCAAGGGTACGGTGCCGCTTGAAGGCGCACTTGCCAATCCACTCCCGAACAGCGAGATCAGTGCTCCCGGAGCGAGAATCCCCGTGTCCAGAAAACTCGCCGAGTTCCGCACCGACTCTGACACCGGCGCACCCACTCCGCCCGTCAGTCCGACCGAGAGTTGTGCCTGGCCGCCAAAGAATTGCGTGCCCTGCGACAGAAATGCTGTGAACGCGATCCGCACGCTCGATCCTGGGCTGCCATTCCGCGGCACCCACGTTCCGCTCCAGCGCCCGTTCTGCGTATGCACCATCGAAAGCTGCGGATCGCCACTCCCGAAGGCTGCCAACACGGCGGCCCCGCCTCGCTGCGGTGTCAGCGGCGTTCCGCAATCATCCACAACCACCGCCTCCATCGGCACCGGTTGCCCGAGGCTCGCCGTGAAAGATTGCGAAGGGTTCGCAATCTGAACCTGCAGGAAGCTCGGCGAGCACTTGGCCCTCGGTGCCTGGCGTGGCCGGCTTTGGGCTCCGGCCGCCGCCGTTCCAGGGGCCACCACGCTTAGAATTGCCACTGTTCGAATCGATCCGTCGCTCAGCGCCAGCGTGATCGCACCTCGATAGATTCCGGGAGCCAGTGATGTGAAATCCGGTTGCACCACAATTCGCGTCGGGCTGGCCGGATCCAAAACAGCGCTCGATGGGATATATGTCAGCCAGTTGCTGCCGTTCACGTACGTGGGGCTCGATCCATAGGTCAGTTGCTGCATTCCCGCGACATTCGACACATTCACGTTCTGGGATCCGGGGCTGGTGCCGCCCTCGACGCCTGTAAACACAAGACCGGTCGGACGCACCTCCGGCCCGGGATTCGATCCGCGTGGCAGCACGGTCAGGACCACTGTGATGAATTGTGGCGAATTAACGGCGCCCGAAGCGGTGACTTGGATTGTCCCGTAGAAATTACTGCTGGTTCCCGTTACCAGTTTTGTCGGATCCACAATTACGTCGACAAAGGAAACGTCTTGAAGAGGCGTGTTCACAGTCCCGCTGGCCATCGATACGCTCAACCAGCTTCCCCCCGAAAGGGTGGACGCCTGCGCCGACCATGTCATGGACCCGGTGCCGGCGTTGAGAATGCCGAAGCTCTGTGGGAGTGGAATCCCTCCTTGCGCGACGATCGTAAAGGCAAGCCCGGTCTGGGAAAGAACGATCTGTGGCTGCGCAGGGCTGACCGTTAGTGTAACTGGAATTGTGACTTTCTCGCCGGTGGCGGAACTGCTGATCAGAACGCTCCCGGTATACGTGCCAGGCGAAAGGTTCATTGGATTGGCGATTACCGTCAACGATACCGGCTGAGAAGCGGAAACGGTTCCAGAGCTCTGTCCAAGACTCAGCCATGATCCGCCCGAGAATGTGCTGGAAGCAGCGGCGAAGCCCAACGATCCACCGCCGGTGTTGGTCACCGTCAGCTGAGCAGTCCCTACAGAGCCGCCTTGGAGCAAGGGAATAGTCAAGCTGCTCGTTTGTGTTGCCAAATGAGCAGCCGCCGGCGCCTGAACTGAGCAGGTTATCTGGACAGTTTGCACCGATGGCGAGGCGTAAGGGAACGTCACAGTGACTGTCGCGTTGTACGTTCCAGCCGAAAGCTGTGCTGGATTGACAAAGACTTGGATCGTACTGGGTGTGTTTCCGCTCGATTGCGACAGAGCCAGCCAGGAGGCCCCCGAATCGCCTGAGGCCGACGTCGTGAAGGCCACGCCCGAGAGCGGACTTGTGACATCTATACCCTGCGCTGCGGTTGGGGGACCTCCGCTGACAGCCGTGAAGGCCAACGTCGCAGGCGTGACCTGCGCGGAAGGCGGTGTGGTCAACACTTCTCGAATCCGATTGTTAAAAGTATCAGCGATCGCCAGAACACCCGCCGGGTTCATAACGGCGGTAGCCGGCAGAGCTAAGGATGCGTTCGGCGCCGGCCCGCCGTCGCCCAGGAATGCCTTGAATCCGTTCCCCGCCACCGTCGTGATTGTTCCGTCCGCCGCAACCTTCCGGATGCGGTTGTTATCCCGGTCGGCCACGAAGAGATTTCCAGCGTTGTCTGGAAAAACGAAAGTCGGGTATGCAAGCGTGGTCTTGGTAGCCTGGACACCGTCGCCCCCGAACCCCGCTTGCCCGGTACCGGCTACCGTGCTGATGATTCCGGACGCCGACACTTTCCGGATGACATTATTCCCTGAGTCCGCAATGTACAGATTGCCCGCCGCGTCAACGGCAACGCCGTTTGGATCGCTTAACGTAGCCTTTGTGGCAAGGCCGCCGTCTCCCGAATAGGCCTGCGATCCGTTGCCTGCTACCGTGCTGATCAAACCTTCTGTACTAACCCTTCGAATCCTTTGCCCGAAAAAGTCGCTAATGAACAGGTTACCTGCCGCATCGAAGGCGATCGATAGCGGCAGGCCCAGCCCTGCGGAGGTTGCATTCACACCGTCTCCGGAAAACGATGCGCTGCCGTTTCCGGCGATCGTCGAGATTCGCCCGTCTGCCGCTACCTTGCGGATTCTATAGTTGTACGTGTCTGCGATTACCAGATTGCCACTGGCGTCGAAGGCCAACCCTCTCGGACAATCCAAAGAGGCGGCAGTCGCTGAACCGCTATCTCCCGAGTAACCCTGTAGTCCGCTGCCGGCAACTGTCACAACGCCGTTCGATGTAAGTTTGCGCACTCGGTTGTTGGAGCAGTCGGAGATAAAGAGGTTGCCGGATTTATCCCATGCAAGTCCATCTGGAAACAATTGAACCTGTCCGGCCGCAGGCTCAAGGTCAGTTGGTAGAGGCGACCTGGGAACGTTATCGAGGATGGTCGTGATGGTGCCGGTCGCGTCCACCACGCGAATCTTGGTTTTGAAAGTATCGGCTATAAAGATGGTTCCGCTTGCGTCAACTACGACGCCAAATGGGTCACCCAAAGCCGCCTGTAATGCCGATCCGCCGTCTCCAGAATAACCGAGTGCGCCATTTCCAGCCACGGTGTGAATGATGCCATCCGCAGTGACCTTACGAATGCGGCTATTCGAGTAGTCGGCAATGAATAGATTGCCCGACGCATCCAGAAACGCATCCGTCGGATACGCCAGCGAGGCTGCGGTGGCCTTGCCTCCGTCGCCGCTGTAGCCGAATATGCCACTACCGGCCACGGTCATGATGGTGGCCCCGAATGGGCCGCCTGTAGTAATCTTACGGATGGTATTATTGCCCGAATCTGCAATGTATAGATTGCCGGACGCATCAACGGCAACGGAGTTTGGAAAGTTCAGCGACGCGCGGGACGCGGCACCGCCGTCCCCTGAATAGACAGGAAGACCATTTCCAGCAACAGTGGTGATCACGCCACTGGGATCTACTTTTCGGATGCGATTATTCCCACTGTCGGCAATGTACACATTTCCAGAGGAATCAACCGCCAGACCGGCGGGCTCGTAGAGTGCCGCGTTTATCGCGGCGCCGCCGTCACCTGAGAAACCAGCCGCACCGTTTCCTGCCAGTGTAGTTATGATGCCAGACGGCGTGACTTTCCGGACGCGGTTGTTGTTGGTGTCTGCGATGAAGAGATTCCCATTAGAGTCAATAGCCACGCGTTCGGGAGCATTCAGCGAGGCACTGAGCGCGCCGCCGCCATCTCCCGATAGGCCTTGAATTGAGTTACCCGCAACTAAGATCAACCTGCCATCCGGCGAGATCTTCAGCACGAGGCCGCGATAAACATCAGTGGTGTAGATGTTCCCACTGCTGTCCAGGGCCAGACCTCCCAAGCCCCCTAGCGGTGCATCGAGCGAAGGAATACTGGAGATTGGAAAGACGGAGTCGGTTCCAAGTACCGTAGTAATGATCGATTGGGCCAGAGCGTTTCCATTCACTACCAGGATCAAGAGTGCGGCTGTGCGGACGAACATGAGCAACCTCGTGATCAAGCTCAGAGCTGACTACAAGATCGAGACTCCAGGCTTTCGACTACTGTACTTCAGCTGACAGACCCAGGCAAGCACATCGGCCGTCGGCCTATAACATTCTGAGGATCGGCTGCCCGTGCGCAGAAACCTCAAGCCGCTCGGCTATCCTGCTGACATCTTCGAAGGCCGGCTAACGCCATCGAATTGCCTCGCTCCGCCGCAGGCCCGGCGATTTCAGCACAAGTCTCCGGAGACCAGGGTCAATATGGAGAGTGTCTTCCACTATTCCGAAGGACAATCAGCCAAAGGGGTGGTCTGCAAACTACTCCAAAGCAAGATCGGAGATGTGCTCCCTACAGTTGATCCGGATTCAGCAGCGCTTTGACGCGCGCCTCCAGCTTCCTCGCCTCGGCCTCCCGCTTCAGCTTGTGCAGAAGCGCGGCATAATTCTGAAGTGTCTTGGCCAGCAACTCGGCGTCTTTACCGGGAGGGTCCCCCGCAAGCACCGGGAGCCTGTCTCCCAACGTCATCGCCATTTTCCACTGCCGTTCCGCCGCCACGTCGTGGTTGTTTCCCTCCAGCACCATCGCCAGGTTATTCAGGCTGGCCACCGTGGTTCTCTCTCGCAGCGCCAGCGACCGCCGGTAAAACGGCTCCGCCTCCTCGAATTTGTCCTGCGAAGCCAGCACTACCGCCAGGTTATCGAGCGTGGTCGCCAGGTCGGGGTTGTCCGGCCCCATGGCGGTCTCCCAGATACTCAATGTTCGGCGATAGAGCGGCTCGGCGTCCGCATATCGTTTCTGGAGAAAGTAAATCTGCGCCAGGCGGTCCAGATACGGAGCGACGTTGGAATGTTTCGGGCCGTTCACCCGCTCCAGGATCGAAATTGCGCGCCGCAAAGGGGCCACCGCCGGCCCATAATTCTTCTGTTCCACGAAGACGGTGGCCAGCGACTCCAGGGCTGGGATCAGCGACAAGTCCTCCGGTCCGGCGGTCTTCTGCAAAATGTCGATGGCCCGCCGCAGATTCGGCTCGGCCAGGGCGTACTGCTTTTGACTGATGTAATACGCCGCCAATTCCATCGAGTCTTTGGCAAGGTCCGGGTCGGCCGTGCCTTTCACATTGATGCGGATCGAGATCACCCGGAGATACTGCTTCTCCGCATCGGCGAACCGCCCCATCGTCACATACAGACTGCCCAGAAGCTTCAGGTCGGGAATGATCTCCGGGCTGCCGGCGCCGATGGTCTCGGCCTTCATGCCCAAAGCCCGCAGGTACAACTTTTCGACATCCCCGTTCCGGCCTTCGGCCCGGTACAACGCCGCCAGCTCTTCAATCAGCGGGACTAAGCTCAAATCCTGCGCCCCGACTTGCTGTTCACGCAGCTCGAGCGCCCGCGAAAGCAGAGGTTCGGCATCGGCATACTTGCCCTGGGCAATAAGTCCGATGGCCCGTTCGCGCAACAGCACCGGGTCGTCCTGTGCGATCGCCGCGGCTTCGATCAGGAGCAGCAGCGCGACGAGTCTGTGCATAACCCCTAAGGATATACAATGGCACGGATTTCGCCTAGCGGAGTCTCGCCAAGCGTCTCGGTTGCCAGACCCCCGGAGCCGCCTCACCTTCGCCGGAACGCCACCACCGCCAACGGCGGAAGCGTGACCACGATGCTGTGCTCCCGGCCATGCTTCGGCACCGGCCGGGACGACACCAGGCCGCCATTGCCCACGTTCGATCCCCCGAACAGCTCCGAATCCGTGTTGAGAATCTCTTCGTAGAATCCTTCCTCCGGCACGCCGAACTCATAGCCCCGGCGCGTAACCGGCGTGAAGTTGCAGCAGAACAAAAGGAAATCCTTGCGATCTTCGGCGAAGCGCAGAAACGCGATCACCGAATTGCTCCAGTCGTGGAAGTCTACCCATTCGAATCCGGTGTAATGAAAGTCCACCTGGTAAAGAGCGGGGTTGGCGCGATACAGCCGATTCAGGTCCCGCACGAGCGACTGCAGATTTCGGTGCACATCGAACTCCAGCAGTTCCCATCGCACGCCGCGATCGTGGTTCCATTCCTCGCGCTGCCCGATCTCCTGCCCCATGAAAAGCAGCTTCTTGCCGGGATGCCCCCACATGTAAGCCAGAAACGCGCGCGCGTTGGCGAACTGCCGCCACTCGTCGCCGGGCATTCGATTGATCAAAGAGCGCTTGCCGTGCACCACCTCGTCGTGCGAAATCGGCAGCACGAAGTTCTCGCTGAAGGCGTACATCAGGCTGAACGTGATGCTGTTCTGGTGGTACTTGCGGTAGATGGGGTCGTAGCTGAAGTAGTCCAGCATGTCGTGCATCCAGCCCATGTTCCACTTCATGGTGAAGCCCAGGCCGTTGAGATACACCGGCTTGGAGACTCCTGGAAACGCCGTGGACTCTTCCGCCGCCGTAAACACGCCCGGCACCTTGTGGGCCAGCTCGTTGAATCGCCTCAGAAAATCGATGGCCTCCAGGTTCTCGTTGCCCCCGTACTGATTGGGAATCCATTCGCCCGGCTTGCGCGAGTAATCCAGGTAGAGCATCGACGCCACGGCGTCCACCCGCAGCCCGTCGATGTGGTACTCCTTCAGCCAGAACAGCGCATTGGAGATCAGAAACGCGCGCACCTCGTTGCGCCCATAGTTGAAGACCATGGTGCCCCAATCCTGCTGCTCGCCCTTGCGCGGGTCGGAATGCTCGTAGAGGGCCGTCCCATCGAAGAACACCAGCCCGTGGGCGTCTTTGGGGAAGTGCCCGGGCACCCAGTCCACGATCACGCCGATTCCCGCCCGGTGACAGCAGTCCACGAAATACTGGAAATCGTCCGGCGTGCCGAAGCGCGACGTGGGGGCATAGTATCCGATGATCTGGTAGCCCCAGGATCCCGAGAACGGGTGCTCCATCACCGGCAGAAGCTCGATGTGCGTGTAGCCCATCTGCTTCACGTATTCCACCAGCTTCACCGCCAGGTCGCGATAAGTGGTGGTTTCGCCGTGCGGCCCGCGCAGCCACGATTCCAGGTGCACTTCGTAGATGGAAACGGGCGACTTCAGCCAGTCGGTCTTGCCGCGTGCCTCCATCCATTCGGCGTCCTGCCACTGGTATTGCCCGAGATCCCAAACTACCGACGCGGACTTCGGCGGCTGCTCGCACAGAAACGCAAAAGGGTCGGCCTTGAGCTGGCGGTAAGCGGCGAAGCGGGATCGGATGTAGTATTTGTACGTGGCGCCTTTGCCCAGGCCCGGAATGAAGATCTCCCAGACGCCGCCGTTGCGCCGGCGCATCGAATGGCGCCGCGTATCCCATTCGTTGAACTCGCCCACCACCGACACGTTTTCTGCATTCGGTGCCCACACCGCGAAGCGCACCCCGCAAGCGCCTTCGGCTCGCGTCAGATGCGCCCCCAGCATGCGCCAACCCTCGTAAAGCGTGCCTTCGGTGTGCAGGTAGAGGTCGCCGTCGCTGATCTGCGGCCCGAAGCGGTAGGGGTCGTCGAATTCGACCTCCCGGCCATCCCAGAGCTTGGCGCGGATGCGGTACTCACGCGGCTCTCCATTCAGCACGGCGCAATAGAACCCCTGGCTGTGCTGTTTCGACATCTCGACCGGGGCGCCGCCGGCCACCACTTGCGCCGATTCCGCCTGAGGGAGAAATGCGCGCACCTCCCAGCGGGTCTGCCCGCCGCGCTTCCGGACGCCGTGCGGCCCCAGCACGCGAAACGCGTCGCCGTGATATCCACCTACTATCGCTTCGATCTCTTCGACATTCATGCGAGTCTAATAGTCAAGTATGGCCGATTTCCTGTTGGAATTGCCCAAAGCCGAGCTCCATCTGCACCTGGAGGGCTCTGTCGAACCGGAGACTTTGCACGAACTCGACCCCGCGACGCCCGTCGAAGAATTCCGCGCGATGTACTCCTATGACAATTTTGACGGATTCCTCAAGGCTTTTGGGGGCGTGGGCAAGCGCCTTCGTACGCCAGCCGACTATGCGCTCGTCACTCGCCGCCTTCTGGAGCGCCTTGCCGCCCAGAACGTCCGCTACGCCGAGATCATTCTGGCCGCGGGAGTAGTTCTGTGGAAGGGTCAGGACTTCGCCCCGATATATGACGCGGTACGCGAGGCCGCTCGGGATTCGCCGGTCGAAGTGCACTGGATTCTGGACGCCGTCCGGCAGTTCGGTGTGGATGCCGCCATGCAGGTGGCGCAATGGGCGGCCGAGCGTGCCGGCCATGGGGTGGTGGCGTTCGGCATCGGCGGCAGCGAAGAGCGCGGGCCCGCCGAGTGGTTCCCCGAGGTGTTCCGTTTCGCCCGCAACGCCGGCTTGCGTCTGACCGCGCATGCCGGCGAAGGCACCAGCCCACGATCGGTGTGGGCCGCGCTCGAATTGGGCGCCGAGCGTATCGGCCATGGCATTTCGGCGATCGAGGATCCGGGCTTGGTGCGGCATCTCCGGGAGCACGACATCCCGCTCGAGATCTCGATCACCAGCAACCTGGTCACGGGAGTGGTCAAACGCTGGGAAGACCACCCCGTCCGCAGGCTGTTCGACGCCGGCGTCCCGATCACGCTGAACACGGACGACCCGGCGATGTTCGGCTGCACACTGGCAGGCGAGTACCGGCTGGCGGCAAGCCGCTTCGGGTTTAGCGAGGACGAGCTCCGCGGCATTGCGGAGAACGGGTTTCGCTATGCCTTCGCCGGCCCTCTGCGCGACGGTATATCTCCACAAGCGGCTATGCTATTCTCCAGGCATGAGTAGGCGCTTTCCCGTTACCGCGTTGCTTCTCGCGGCGGGTCTTCCGACTCTGCTCCACGCCGCCGATGCGGCTCGCGACTTCTCCGGCAAATGGATCCTCGACCCCGCGGCCAGCAACACCCGTTCGCTGGAACCGGTCGAGACATCCCTGACCGTCTCGCAGGGGGAGGCCGGGATCCTGTGCTCGACTCCATCGGCGCAGTGGTCTTATGCGCTCGATGGCAGCGAGACCCGCAAACGCATCGGAGGCGAATCGCGGAGCTCGGTCGTGCAGTGGGAAGGCTCCGCCCTGCTCATCGACACCGCGGTCTCGGGACCCCCGGACTACAGGGTCATGGACCGGTGGGTGCTGTCGGCCGACCGCAACAGCCTGGTCGTCAACCGCCAGGTGATTCGAGCCGGCTCCCAGGCCGAAGGCGTCCTGGTGTTCCGGCGCGAAGGAACCGCGATGCCATCAACCCGCGCGGCAACCGGGGTCGATTACACTCCGCCGCCGGGACTGGCCAGGCCTCCCGCGGATACGCCACCGCCGCTCTCGCGCAGGCCCGAGCCGGGGGTTCCTCCGGATATCACCGTGCCGATCGGCACAAGGGTGCTGCTCTCGCTGGTCGGCGAGGTGAGCACCAAGCATGCCAAGGATGGCGACCGCGTTTACCTGACCACTGCCGCTCCTATAGCTGTGAATGGGCGCGTGGTCATCCCGCGGGGCAGCGATGTGGCCGGCACCATCACCCACACCAAGCCTGCGGGCAAAGTCTCCGGCAAGGGCGAGTTGTATATCCGGTTCGACTCGCTGATCCTTCCCAATGGCGTATCGCGCGATTTCCACGCGCGCCCGCCGGGAGAAGAGGGCAAGGTGGAAGGCAATGGCAAGGCGGCGGACGCGAACACCGTTCTGCTGGGAACCGGCATGGGCGCATCGGTCGGCGCGATCGCCAAAGGACTGCCTGGCGCGGCCGTCGGCGGCGGAGTGGGCGCCCTGGCAGGCGTTCTGCTCTCGCGCAATCAGGACGTGGTACTGCATGCCGGAACCCACGTGGAAATGGTCCTCGACCGCGACCTGGTGTTCCACCCCGAAGAGCTTTCCGCCACCCGGTAACTTTTGGCGGCCAATAATCAACAACCCGCCTGGCTCCTCCTTTCCTCCGTGGGCGCGGCGTTTTGGCCGGCCCGGCGCATGTTGCTTATTTCTCCTCAAGCCTCTGCCCTATTCGCAGCCCGGGGAGTTGATCGACTTGCGGGCTGGCGGGGACGGCAGTTGCTGCGGGTGGACCCGGTGGAAGCGCTGCGGGCGGAGTGAATGGCAAAAAGCTGCGCATCGGCAAAAAGCGTCCCGATGAGTCGGGACGCGGCAGGCAGGAGTGCCTGCGCCGCATCAAGCTACTTGGCGACGGGCTGGACTTCGCTGCCTTCGCGGACGACGTCGCCGGGGTTGGCGATGATGGTCGCGCCCTCGGTCAGGCCGCCGGTCACTTCCAGGCGGTCGCCGTAATCGCGGCCGACTTCGATCTTCTGCAGATGGACCGTGTGCCCGCCGCGGACCACCGCCACCTCGGTGCCTTCGCCGCGCACGATCAGCGCATCGCTGGGAATCAAAAGCGGGGCGTTGGAGCGCGGGCTGGTGAGATCGACGCGGGCGTACATGCCGGGGAGCAACGCGCCATCGGGATTGGGGACGTGCACCTCGACAAGCAATGTGCGGCTGGCGGGATCGAGCGCGCCAGCGGTCCGCGCCACCGAGCCGGAGAACTGGCGGCCGGGAAGGTTGGGGACGCTCAGGCGGGCGGGTTGGCCGGCGCGCACTT
>Ga0335081_10008628_pt1 | contig 16351 bp, 18 predicted proteins | sample Lox_Sample_35_FD_206713 | JGI IMG/M metagenome (GOLD analysis project Ga0335081, IMG submission 206713) | Soil microbial communities from Loxahatchee National Wildlife Refuge, Florida, United States - Lox_Sample_3.5 | ecosystem: Environmental > Terrestrial > Soil > Wetlands | place: USA... | reverse complement strand
CTGCGAGCTTCAACCACCCAGGGACCAACACCCGTGTCTCCTCCCTCCTAAACTCGTGTGCGCCGACCGAGATCTCGACGGAGCGAGTCTCGCGGACCGCGTCCTCGCCGAAGCACGAGAGGAACCGGCGCACGACCAGGTCGAAGAGCTTCCTCTCTTCGAGCGAGGGGGGCCTCCTCCCTGACTCGCCAGTCGGATAGATCGCGGGGTGAGCCGGATCCGTGCCCTGCCCCTCGGTAGGACGAAGGCTGCCCCGCGAGACCACCTCGTCCACCAGGTTGGAATATCCTGGAATCGCCGCAATCCTAGAAAGGAGCCTCCGGTAATCGAGCTTGGGCAGCCTTTGGCTCCCCGTCCTGGGGTACGAGATCATCGCACCCAGGTACAGCCTCTCCGCCATCTGCAAGGTCTTGCTCGGAGCGTAGCCGAAGAGCCTGTATGCCTCCTTCTGAAGGTCCGCGAGGTTGAGAGGAGGGGGAGGCCGCTGGTTGAACGTCCTCTGCGTGACTAGAGAGACGACCCCCTCCTTCCCCTCGCAGGCGCCCTTGACCTCCTCGGCCGCGCGCCTTGTCGGCACCGTCGGCAACGAGGAGTACCTCCCCTCGAAATCTGTGCCGCCTGCCCTGAAACTTCCTCGCACCGTCCAGTAGGGGGTGGGGACGAACGTCCTGGCGTCGACCTCCCTCTCGACGACGAAATTCAGCGTCGGCCCCTGCACGCGGCCCATGCTCACGGTCCTGAAACTGTAACCCGTTCTCAGAGATTCGGAGAGGGCGCGCGAAAGGTTGACCCCCCAGATGAAGTCGATTACGTGCCTCAACCTGCCCGCCTTCGCGAGCCCGTCGGTCGAGCGCAGCCTTTCGTCCGTGAACGCCTCCACGACCTCTTCCTTGGTCAGCGCGGAGAACCTCGCGCGCAGCGCAGAGGCCTCCCTCCCCCCGCACGCATATCTCAGGATGTTGTAGCCGATGGTCTCTCCCTCGATGTCGAAATCGCAGGCGTTCACGAAACCATCCGCCTCCTCAGCCAGGCTCCGGATTGCTCGAATCCTGCTCGTGACGTGGCGGGCGGCCTTGTCTCGAGTCGCTCCGAGCGGAAACCATTCCAGGTCAAGCACCGGGTAGACTCTCCGGTCCTTCACCGTGTCGGACACCCCGTAGAGGTGCCCCATCGCCGCACAGACGACGTACCGCCTCCCCCGCGCGTCTTCGAGCCGAAAAGCAGGGACGCCGCCCACCTTGAACACCTCCGGAGCCCCGCTGGAGAGCGCCTCCGCGACCCTCCTCGCGGCGTCCGGTTTCTCGCAGATCACGAGGGTGTTTCCGGAGAGGCCAGACCTCTTCGGAGGCCGAGGTTTCGCTCTCGAGGCGCGAGGGGGGCTCATTGCAATCCTTTTAAGAGCAACGACCAGCCTGCTCGTGCGTGACCTACGAGCTCGTCTGTTCCAAGTGCGGCTACGCGATCTACTCTGGGTTCGATTTGAGATCCCCCAACGACATCCTGAAGCCTTCGGGATACAAGTGCAAGAAGTGCGGCGCGAAGCTGGCTCCTGAGAACTTCAAGGTCGAGGTCATGAAGCTCGAAGGAAGATTCACCTAGCGCGGTATCCCAGGCTGCGCATGTAGACGCATTGCTCCGGGTCCACCGAGAAGCTCGACATGCCATAACCTCGTCCGGTCATCGCTTTCAATCCGCGCACCAAGACGATGGGGACGGACTCGTTGGCCTCGCCCATGACAATCTGGGCGCCAGAACAAAGGTCGTCAGCAATGGCCTGGCTCGTGACCTTCAGGACGTTGCCGAAGAGGTCGGGCTTGCCTCGTAGGTCCACGATGGCCTCCATCCCCGCGGCCGCAAGGGCCACCCCGACCGTCCCCTTCCTCGTGGGCATCAGCCTGCTGTCCGACACGACGACGCCTATCTCGACCCCGCGGCGGAACCTGATCTCGTCGACGAGGGCGACCGCCGACTCGAGCGGGTTGCGCGGGTAGAGCACCACCTTGCCGTGGGCGACGTTCGACTTGTCAATCCCGGCGTTCGGAGTAAGGAGGCCCTCCTTCAGGGTGAGCATGAACCCGCTCACCCCTCCTATCACGTCGTCCGATTCTCGGATTATGAGCTCGCACAACTCAGGAGGGATGTTGAGCCTCCTCGACTCCGACACTGCGTAGCTGCTTGGGACCACCTTCCCAAGGTCGACCACCCGGCCCTCCGAAACGGCTATGAATTTGCTCGAGACGACCAGGATGTCGCCGTCTTGGAGATTCGAGCCGACGAACCTGTCCACGAGCTCTCCGAGATTGAAGGGAGACGCCTTCCTGGGCGTCTTTATCGGCACATAGGTGATCCCCGACCCCAATCAAACTCCTCTTAAACAAGGACTAGGGAGCCTCCTATTATACGAAGCGCGCATGGCGACGACCAAGACGAGCAAGCACACCTCCCTCTACGAGTTCCACCGCACCCACGGCAAGATGGTAGAGTTCGCGGGCTATGACATGCCAATCTGGTACACGAGCACGATGGAGGAGCACATGGCCGTGAGGAACCGCGCGGGGATATTCGACGTCTCCCACATGGGCAGGGTCGACGTGACCGGCCCCGACGCCGCGGGATTCATAGAGAACCTCTTCCCTACGGGCATCGGGAAGCAGCCAAACGGCAAGTCCGTCTACACCCTGCTGCTGAACGAAGACGCCGGGATTGTCGACGACCTCATAGTCCTCAAGGTGGAGGAGGGGAAGTACCTGCTCGTCGTCAATGCGGCGAGCAAGGAGAAGGACCTGAGACACATGGAGAGGGTCGGTGCAGGCCTCAACTTCAAGGTCGACGACATCACCGAGGCCACGACCATGATTGCTGTCCAAGGCCCATCAGCCGTGGAGGCGCTCCAGCCTCTGACACCACTTCCGCTCGCCGAGATGAAGAGGTTCACGCACGCCTTCTCTACCGTGAAGGGGATAAGATCCGTGATCACCCGCACCGGATACACGGGCGAAGACGGGTTCGAGATAATAGTCCACGACGCAGCGTCGGGGGCGATGGCTGTCTGGGAGGCCCTGATGAAGGGGGCGACCCCGTGCGCCCTCGGCGCGAGGGACTCGCTAAGGCTCGAAGCCGGGCTGCCGCTCTACGGCTCCGACATGGACGAGGCCACGAATCCGCTCGAGGCAGATCTCGCCTGGGTGCTCTCCAAGGACAAGCGCTCCTACGTAGGGTGGCAGAGGCTGTCGTCGCTGATGGAGCAAGGGCCCGCGAGGGTCAGGCGGGGCATAGTCATGGACGAGAGGATTCCGCGGCACGGCTTCAAGGTCACCGACAAGGCCGGGGAGGACATAGGCGTGGTGACCAGTGGGACTTTCTCCCCCGTGCTGAAGCGCGGGATTGCGATGGGGTACGTCAAGACGCCCTCCCCTCAGCTGGGCGACGCCGTCAAGGTCGTCGTCAGGGACGCCCCGAGCGACGGGAAGATCGCGAAGATGCCGTTCTACGACGACTCCGTCTACGGGTGGAAGCGAAAGCCGCACCAGCAATAGTAAATAGATTGCGCACAAGACCCCGAGCGTTTGAGCAATCCCTCACCCTACAAGGTCCCTGACGGGCTGTTCTACACCAAGGAGCACGAATGGGCGAGAGTGACAGGCGGCACGGCGAGGGTCGGGATAACAGACTACGCGGCGAAGACCTTGAACGACATAGTGTACCTCACGCTCCCTGCGGTGGGAAAGGAGGTCAAGCAGCTCGCTTCGTTCGGGACTGTCGAGTCGATCAAAGCCGTCTCCGAGCTCTACGCGCCGCTCTCGGGCACGGTGGTCGGGACGAACCAGGAGCTCACGAACCACCCAGAGCTGATCAACCAGTCGCCATACGACGCGGGGTGGATAATCGAGCTGAAGCACTCGATGCTCGACGCCGAGAGGAAGACCCTCCTGTCACCGAGTCAGTACGAAGAGTTCCTAAAGTCCTTGGACGCCGAGCACCAGAACTAGGCCTGAAATCAAAAGGGGCGAGGCGCCCCGAAATCGGCGGGGCTGCAACGAAAAACTCTTAAATGGTGTAAAGTCGCTCACGACCCAAGTTTGAGCGGCATTTTCAGCAACTTGCTACGCAGCGCCATACACCGCCCCACGGTCACGAGGCGCAGTATGATGGCTGGAATGCTGCTTGTCTCAGTCTTTGTGATTGCGATGCTGATGAGGCTGTTCCCTGCCCGCTATGGTTTCTATCTTAACGAGTTCGACCCGTATTACGACTACAAGGCCGCCAACTTCATAGTAACCTCCTTCGACCAGAGCTGGAACGCCGGTCAGGGCGGGTTCCCAGGGCTGCTCCATTACTTCTCGTGGACAGACTACACTACCTGGTTCCCCGAAGGCAGGGCGGTGGCCGCCACCTCTCAGGACGGCCTCCAGTTCGCCGGAGCCCTCTCCTATCTCTTCTTCAGGAACGTGTTCGGGCTGCAGTACAGCCTATACGAGTACCTCGTCCTCTTCCCGGTCTTCGTCGGCTCTTTGACCGCCGTGGTGTTCTACTACCTTGTGAAGCGGATTGCCGGCGAGGCTGGCGGCCTCTTCGCCGCGCTCATGATAGCCGTCTCGCCGCCTCTCATCGAGAGGGGAAATCTCGGGTGGTTCAAGTCCGAACCCCTGTGCATATTCCTTTTCGCCATCGCCGCCTACCTGTTCTTGACGCTCCTCGACAGCCCCATGAGCAACAGGCAGAGGATTTTCCGCGCCCTCTTCGCGGGCCTCCTGTCAGGCTACGCCAACACGGCTTGGGGCGGAGGGGAGTACTTCACCATCGCGTTCGCGTTCTTCTTCGTCGTGATGCCGTTCCTCAACTTCGACGTCCCCAACCTCTCAGTGGTGGCCCTGCTTTTCGCCGCAGGGGACATCATCGGCAGCGCCATCTTCCCTAGGCCAGGAATAGAGATTGTCACCAACCCCGTGGGGTTCGCGCTGATTGGAGGGACGATTTTCCTAGTGGTTGGGCAGTGGATGCGGACTTGGGTGAAGCCTGCAGAATACAGGTGGACCATGGTGAAGGTCATGCTAGGCTTCGGGCTCATCGCACTGACAGTGCTGAGCTTCGGGCTCCTCTCGACGGTCAGCCGCAGGTACCTCTCGACGATTCTGCCTTGGACGAAGAGCTCGGATCCGCTGGTCGAGTCCGTGGCCGAGCAGGTCTTCCCCTTGGGATCGGACTACTTCTCGTCGTACCTCGTCCTCCTATTCCTGGGCGTCTTTGGAGCCTACATTGCGTTCAAGCGGAAGAGCCCCACGATAGGTTTCGCCCTCGTCATAGGCCTCTCGAGCCTCTACATCTCCGCTGCGTTCTCGCGCCTCTTGGTCTACTCCTCCATCGCCCTTGCGATCCTGGGAGGGATCGGGTTCGCCGAGGTGTTGTTCGCAATCCTGAAACCCAGCGGGCCGACCCTCGTCAAGCGGAAGCCGACCTACTCCACGCAGAGCGAGATGCGAGCCGTCTACTCGATTGCGCTGATTGCGCTGCTCGCCTTCCCTGCCAGCATATTCTGGATACCCAACCCCATACCGTGCACGGGCGCGAGCGTGCTGTGTGACCAGAGCCCGGCCGACTACGGGGTCACCATCTCGAACGGAGGGACTGTCTTCTCGCACACGCAGGTCTCCGACTGGTTCGAGGCCCTGAATTGGATAAACAGCAACACGCCCACGAACGCGGTAATTATCTCATGGTGGGACTATGGGTACTGGGTCAACGTGATGGGGAACAGGACGGTGGTCGCGGACAACGCCACCCTGAACGAGACCAGGATAGCTGAGATCGGGCAGATGTTCATGTCCAACGTGACAGCGGGCGCGGCCACAGCCCTGGGCATGGGCCACGGCCGACCCACCTACGTACTGATGTTCCTTACCGGCAGCGAAATCAGCCTCGGCGGGACGAGCTACTACGTCCTACAGCTGCCCTCGGGCGGCGGGTTCACCCCGGGAGGCGGAGACGAGAGCAAGAAGCAGTGGTTCATACGCATCTCGGGACTGAATGAGAGCGAGTACCTCTGGCCCAACCCAGACGACTTCAACCTGACGCCAACGGGACTGCAGACGACATTCGGGAAGATGCTGCCGTTCGAGTTCGCGGGATACTATGACATCTACAACTCGTCGGCGTCAGTCACCCAAAGCTACTCCCTAGACTCGAGCACGGGCGCCCCACCACTCCAGCTCTACTACGCCCCGTACTACTTCCAAATGAATGGAGGGGCTTCTCCGTTCCAGATAGTATTCCACTCCTCCAGCCTCGACAGCCCGCTGGCGTGCGGCTCCCAGGTGAGCTGCTTCTCCACAGTGCTGATCTACAAGGTAGATTGACGCCGCAGTCCGGCCAGAGCTAGGCGTCTTGCGTAGCGGCTGTCTGATACGCCAGCGGGCTCCTGTATCTGGCATATTTGTCGTCGGGCGAGTATTTCGCCGGCGCGGCCATCTTTGTCGCATCCCCGCACTGGGGACACTTCGCTTCCATAGTGTACTTCGAGCACCTTCCACACTTGAAAAGCAGGTTCTTCATCCTCTTCAGGCTCCACCGCCGTACTTTCTCGACATCTCTCTCTTGCTGCCGAAGCTCCCGTGCTTGCCTATAGCCTCCTCCATCTTCTGCAGGACCGTCCCCATCACCTTGTCCGCCTGCTTGTAGTCGTCTGCGGTCACCCTGACCCTGTAGCGCGGCGCCCCGACGTAGGTCATCTTAATCTCGGCCACCGAGGACGCGCCCAATCCCGCGGCCAAGGCCTTCTTTATCTGGACGATTCCGTCCGCCGCGTTGGAGCTCATCTCCACTATGCTCCCGACCTCGTATTTCGGCGAGGCAATCTTCTCCCTGGCGGCGGTGACCATCTCGTTGACGACGTCGGGAGACAACTCCATATCAGCGAAGGTCTTCTCGCCCCTCTTGGCCGCGTCTTCGAGCGCCTCGTAGAGCGTGCCGTACTGACCCTGCAGCCTCGCCAGAACCTCCGAGAACTTCCTGTCGTCCATCCCGAGCTTCTTCTTGACCATGGACAGAATCGTCATGGCCTTCTCCTTCTGCTTCCACTCAATCAGCTTGTTCCTTCTCTCCTCGTTGGTGACCTGCCTGAGCGACAGGTCGACCTCGCGCCTCGACTTCTCAGCACGGACGACTTTGAGGACGAGCTTCTGCCCCACCTTCGCGACCCGCTCTATGTTCCTCACCCAACCGGTCGAGATTTCGGAGATGTGGAGGAAGCCGTTCATGCCGTTGTATTCGTCTAGGTCGACATAGATTCCGTGGGAGGTGATCTCCCTTACCGTGCAGAGTACGATGTCTCCCCGCTCGGGTAGCTCGCTGTTCTCCAAGTGCTATCTCCTCGCTGGCGTTCGCCGAGACTGCAGGTTATTAATCTAGTCCAGTCTCTTGATTATGGGGGCGTCGACCTCGACCTTCCCACCGGTCTTGCCCGCGAGCTTCCTTCCGCATCCCCTGCAAGTCACGTCCCGCGTGGATGTGGAGAACATAGGCCTCTCCTCGCCGCAATCAGGACACTTCACAAGAAGGAAACTGCTCCGCGGCTTTGGTATGAACTCGCGCTCTCTCTTCATCGACTATTGCACTATCTCTGCCTTTCTCAGGCGTATGCCCTTGCGCATGGCTTCCTTGTTGCACTCCTTGCACTTTAGCTTTAGAGTGGCCTTCTTCGTGGTCTTCGCCGTCCTGATCAGTTCAGGGAACTTCTGGCCTCCATAGCCGCGCTTCCTTCCGGCCTGCCGCCTTGCTCCCCACGAAGACGCCCTCTCCTTCCCTTTCTTGTAGAGCGAGACAGAGTGCAGGGTGTGTTTCTTGCAATGCGGGCAGTTGGTGTTGATTTCCTTTGGAATCTTCATGGGTTTTCAGCCGAGCCGGCTCGGCTTATCATTTATGCCTTATGGTCAACCTGCGGCGCTTCGGATTATGGAAAGCGAGGAAAGGCCGGGGCGCCGTGTCGAGAGGGTCGAAGGTAAATGACGGAGGAGCTTCCACCTCACGGTGACCAATCTTTATTATCGGTCTCTGTGCAACCCGGGTGAAGGCGAGCTCTACCAAGCATGTTTTTTGCAAAGACGGCCGGAAGCCAAGAGTGGAAGGCTGTTGCCGCGGCAATCAAGACGCTCGTAGAGGAAGCGACCTTCGAGGTCTCCAGCGAGGGCCTCGTCTTCAGGGCGATGGACCCCTCGCACATAGCGCTGGTAGACCTGAACTGGCCCAACTCGAGCTTCGAGAAATTCGAGTGCGACAAGCCGACCAAGTTCACGATAAGAGTCGAGGACTTCGTGAAGCTCATAGCGAGGTGCGACAACAAGGATAGCGTCGAGATAGCCTCCAGCGAGGACGACGCGCTCACCCTCAGGCTGATGAACGGGTACAAGCGGGAGTTCAAGGTCCACCTGATTGAGACGACCCCAGGCACGGCTCCTCTCCCGAAGCTGGACCTAGACGTCAAGCTCTCCATGAGCAAGAGCGTGTTCGAGAAGGTACTAGGTGACATCTCTGTGGTAGCTGACCAGGTGATGATATCCTCGCTGAAGGAGGGCGTCTCGTTCTCCGGAAAGAGCGACGTGGGGGCTGCCACCATCCAGCTCGACAAGGGAGGCGCCGACGTGCTCGACCTGCAGGTGAAGCAGGAGGCGAAGGCGAGCTACAACATCGACTACTTGTTGGGGATCTCGAAGGCGGTCGGGAGCGCCTCAGACGTGGTCGTGTGCGAGTACTCTAGCAAGAAGCCCGCCCGCTTGGAGTTCAAGCTGAACGAACAAGGAGCAAGGATCCACTACTTCCTCGCACCGCGCATAGCTGAGAATTAAGCTCCGTTCCGCTCAATTCGCTCAAATACCTTTCTGTTTCCCCTTCCTGTTGAGTTTCTTGAGTACCGCATAAAAAGAGTCGAGCTTATCGTAATAGCCTGGGTCCACCTCTCGCAGCCCCCATAGTGGACGCATATCAATGAACTCGAAATACTCCAGCATTTTCTTCGCCTGCTCTCTCTTGACAATCATGTAGGGGAGTATCTGGGGCAAGATTGCGCGCAGTACGCCAGCACTGCCGATGTACGCCCATCTTGTTCTTGTCGTCTCATCGCCCTTCTTGTTTCGATGGACTGTCCCTTCTCCGATGACCTCAGCGATTCGAACGAGAAACGGCTTGTTACTATTGGTTATTTCCAACTGAGGTCGGTAAAGGAAGGCTCGCCGATAGAGCCGATTGAAGACCTTCGACAGACTGATAGAACCTTCGCCGTCCATCACTCCCGCCAACCACGCCCTTTCAACAGGGCTCAGACTCTGGACCCTGACAAGTTGAGAAAAGCTGACTTTCCGCATAGACTAGAATGCAGATTATTTAATCGCCACCAAGAATCCAAGAGACCTAGCCCGGCGCGACGCGCGTCGGCCAATTCCGCTCACTAATCTTATAATGAGCGGCACCGTTGAAGCGCATCTCTTGTCCGCGACCAGCCCCAGGGCCGATGGCAGCACGTCCGAGGCGGACGAGAGGACAACCGCCTTCCTGCGCAAGACGTATCGCGAGCACTACTTCAGGCATCACGACGACGTCGAGATCCCGACCATGATTGCGAACAGGGAGTTCGGCTACATCCCGTTCGGGAAGGGGATGGTGAGGCACCTGTCCTACAAGTCCCCGGGGGAGCTGGCCGCCGACCTGGTGAAGCAGGCGCCGTCCTCGGTCTTCTGCTCAAATGGGACGTACTCCGACCCCACCCTCCCGATGGACGAGAAGGGGTGGAAGGGGGCCGAGCTCATCTTCGACATCGACGCCAGCTCGATTCCGACCGCTTGCAGGACCAAGCACAGCTTCTGGACTTGCAAGACGTGCGGCAAGGTCATGCGCTCCGCCGAGAGGCCGCTGCGCTGTACGAGGTGCGAAGGCACGGGCACGACTCAGCTGCACTGGAGCTGCGCGGAGTGCCTGCGCGCCACCAAGGACCATGTTTCCCGCCTGATCGGCTTCCTGACCGACGACTTCGGGGTCCCTAGCGCAGGCATCAGCGTGTATTTCTCGGGAAACAGGGGCTATCACCTGCATGTCGACGACGAGAGGTTCGAGGCGATGGACTCCTCGGCGCGCGCCGAGGTAGCGAACTACATCAAGGGCACCGGCCTAGTCCAGCAGCAGGGGGCGGACTACGCGCCGGCCGGAGGATGGGCCGATAGGATAGCCTCGCGGGGCAAGGACTCGCCGAGGCTGGAGCGGGTGGTCGACGCGTTCGGCTCGAGAATCGACGAGTCCGTCACAACGGATATACACCGGATTTTTCGCATGCCCGGGACGTTGCACGGGAACTCCGGGCTGCTCAAGATGAGAGTACACGACCTGCAGGCCTTCAGGCCGGAGTACGACCCCGTGGTGCTCGGCGACGAGGTGGTCGCCCTCTCTGTGCAAGGCTCCCCCGCGTTCAGCCTGAAGGGGAATACCTTCGGGCCGTATTCGTCCGAGGAGCCGGAACTCCCGACCTACGCCGCTGTCTACCTCATGACGAAAGGTCTGGGGAAGGTCCTCGGCTAGATGGAGAACGTGTCTACCATCGAAAGGCTGAAGCAGGTCCTGGAGTCAGAGGAGGCGTCGGAGGAGCTGACCGCGATCCCCGCCGACACCTACGTCAGGCTGAGCAACTATGCGCAGAAGCTCCGCGCGACGACGGGCTCCGGCGGCGAGGACGTCCCCGGTCGCCTGGCAAGGAAGCAACTATGGCTCATGGAGGTGATGACCAGGCGGCTGCTCCAGGTCCGCTTGGCCAAGGCGGAGAAGGAGGCGGCACACGAAGAGGGGCAGGCGCGCTCATCCAAGAGCCTCCTCCTGCCCGAGGAGCGATACATCGATGACATGCTGCGGCAGCTCGCTAAGAAGGAGGAGAGGTTCCTGAAGGCCGTGGTGGACGGCCAGTCGTCGTTCTTCACCCTCGTCCAGAGGAGGGAGACGCAGAGGATGACCACGGTAAGGATCTCAAAGCGCGTCGGGGAGATAATAGGGGCGGACTTGAAGAGGTATGGGCCGTTCGAGGTGAACGACGTGGCGAGAATCCCGATGGGGAACGCTCAGGTGATGGTGGCGGGCAAGCAGGCCGTGCCCATCTCAAGCGACGAATACTAGGAGTTGCACTTTTGGGGTGACATTTGGGGTGGGCGCTTAAATTTGATTTCCATATGACGTGCTAACTTGGCCGTAAAATCAGTCAAGCAGCGTTTCTCACCCTCCGAGCAAATCGTATCAGTCATGGAGCAGTTCCGGTTGATGACAAATGATTGCATCCGAATCGGGCTTCATTTCCAGAAAGAGAATCACGATAACATTCCGTCCATGCGAAAGCTGTCTCCGCTGGCTTACAAAGAACTCAGGAATCGATATCCAACAATATACTCCCGTTATAGTCTCTGCGCCATATCGAAAGCAGCAGGGATACTCTCGGCAAGGCGGAAATCACTTAGGAGGGGCATCCCTGCGAGAGCGCCATACTCGTCGAAACAAGTGCTCACCTCCTGCTACGGATTCAAGATCCAAGGCAACAATCTCGTAATCCATGTCGGTCCGAAAACAACACAATCAATCCCCTTGAATAATCATACCATGAGCGTTCTGTCAAACCCATTGGCCCCGAAAGTCCGCTCATTCACGGTCACCAAAAATTCTCTTTCGCTTTGCATCAGGAGCGAAGTCAAGGAAACGGAACCCAAACAAGTTCGCGGTGTCATGGGAATCGATAGGAACGAGGGCAACATAACCTTTGGGAACAAAGATAGCGTTATCTACGTTGGAATGACAAAAGCAATCCTAATTGCCTCCAGCACAAGAAGCGTCATCAAGTCTTTCAAGCGCAACGACAATCGAATAAGAAAGGGGCTAGCCTCAAAATATGGCGAGAGAAAGAGCGAGCGAGTGGGGAAACTGGTCCACCAGGTCTCCAAAGCGGTAGTCAAGGAAGCCAAGACATTAAGCTACGCAATTGCGTTCGAAAATATTACAGGAATTAGGCGGCTCTACAAGAGAGGCAACAGACAATCGCGATCACTTAGAGCCCGAATGAATTCGTGGCCTTTTGGCGAATTCAAACGCCAAGTAGAGTACAAGGCAGCCTGGGAAGGTGTGCCTGTGATTACCCTAACCAGGGCCGAGACGAGAGGCACCACAATGGATTGTCCACGATGCGGGGAGCGACTCCAAGTGCCAATCCGAGGCGACAAGGAACATTATCGCCAGTTGTGGTGTGAAGTCTGCAAGAGATGGAGAGATCGCGACGTAGTGGCCGCTCTTAACATCTCTCACAGGGGGTGGTTGAGGTTCGACCATTCCGAAGGCGAGGCAGGTGAAGCAGTGAAGGGGAACCCGCGGAATGACCGTAGCTTCTATGAGCCGGTAATCCTCAGAGTCGATGCCTCGAAGTTAGGCCAGACGTCAAACATCTGGCTAGACAGAACCCACTTCAGGCACCTGCGCGGGTACGGCAAGGCTACGCCAGAAAGCTAGCTGTAGCTGCGCCACGTGTGATTACACTTGAGGCAGCGGTAGAACTGGGTCGGAGGCTCGTCCCCGCTCCGGGTCTGCAGGAACCACCAGTTGGCCTCGTCGTGGCCGCACTTCGGGCACTCTATCTTCGTCGTCGGGAGCGTCGAGAGCTTGCTCTCCTTCTCCCCGACCACCTTTATCGTCGGGACCTCCGAGTACTCCTCCTCGTTGGCCTGGGTGACCGTCTTCCCGGCCTTGTCAGAGTAGCCGCAGTTCTCGCAGAGGAGGGTGATGGTGGCTCCTCCCTTCTCGGCCTTCACTTGCTTGAGCTTTAGTCGTGTGCCACACTTGGGGCAGAACTTCACTCCGACCCACCACTAGTGGCCTTGGTCACGGCTTCAAGCAGCTCGTGCGAGTTGGCCTGCGCCCTCTCGAGGCTGGCGATCAGGGCCTTCTCGGGCTTGATTCTCTGAGCTCTGACCTTGACGACCAGCTTCTTGATCAGCGGGTGCGGAGGGAGGACGCCCGCAAACGTGACGTTCTTCTCGTCAAGCAGCTCGTGATGCACTATCTCGGCGAGCGAGTAGTCTTCGCCCGTCACTTCGACGGTGAACTCTCTGTCTTCCTTCCGAGAGACTTGAACCTGCATCTGATTTCGCAACCGGGCCGCTTCGGGTTGTTAATAAGCTATCGTGCGTCTTCGGGACGGAGGCTCACGGCTGGATGTTCGGCGTGCCGAAGTCGTCGGCGAACTTCCGCTCTTCGACACTGCCACACTGCTCGCACCTGGTCCTCCCCCCATCGCCCCGCGGTAGCGGCGCGCCACACACGCTGCAAAGGGCGGCGATGACCCCCATGTGAGGCTCGTCGATTGACAGCAGGTTCATCCCGTTCAATGTACTGGCGACCTTGGCCCTCACCACGTCGGCAAGCTTGACGTAGGTACGCCTCTCGCCCCTCCCTCCGCGCTCTCCACGCGTAGAGATGGTCCCGGGGAAGCTGGCGTGGCTCTCGACCCCGTTCAGGTATGAGATCTTCACTCCTGCCGTGCTCGTCATGGCCGCCTCCACCTGGCCTATTACGACGTCCCCGACCTTCAGGGTCTTGGCGCTCACCGCGGGTCGCACCGCCACCTCCCTCTTCGAGAGGTCCTTCTCGACCCGTCCTGGGTGCGTGGCCCTGACCGCGTCCCCTTGCTCGTATGCGTTCATCCCTGGAAGGAACTCTTCGGGTGATGCCAGGAAGTCCCCCGGGAGGGCTAAGGCAACGGAGCCGACCTTCTTTTCGCCTGTTTCGCGTTTGCTCATCTCAATGCACTACCTGCTCTCCTCGGAATCTGGCCGACGGTGAGCTCGATCCACTTGGGCCTGTGCAGGAAATCGCTCATCTCCCTCCCCTCCAGCAGACCCACGAGTGCATCCGCCTGGGGGATCGAGAGGACGGGCTTGCCGAACGTGAAGCCGTCCACCGATATCCTGGGGCACGCCGTCTGGACGAAGGCCTCTATGTGGATGTATTGGGCGAGCCTGTCGGGGGTGATGTCGCGCATCGCGAGCCGGACCACCTTCTTCCCGTTCGCCTGCAGCCTGTCGCTGATCCACTTGGAGCGCCCGACCATCATCTGTCCCTCCTTCAGTCCGGTTATCACGCCGAAGACCCTCGCGTCGAGCGCCTTGTAGACCGCGAGCGTCGCCCTCTTCTGCCTCTCCTCTGCCTCCTCCCTCATGTCGCGCATCTCCTCGAGATATGGGTCGAGGAGGTACGTCGGCTTCCCGGTCGCCAGCGCGACGCCCACGGCGTGGAACTCGCTCTGCCCCAGATAGCAGAAGGCGTCGACCTTCTCCGCGTTCTCGAAGACGGTGGAGAAGTCGCAGCCGAACGTCTGGCTCCCCAGGAGCAGGCTGTTCTTCCGGCCGAGGTAGACCTCAAATCCGGCTCCCTCCAGCTGCCTCTTCACTGGCTCGAGCTCGTCCAGGTGCTGGCTGAACGTCGCGAGCCCGATCCTCTTGTATTTTGAGAGCAGGGGAATCGACCGCTGGACTACGGAGTCGAACTTCACGTCGTCCTTCGCGTCGACGAGGTAGGTGTAGTCTCCGACTTGTTGGACGGTAGCGTTGTGCCCTATGTGCAGGGCGAGGCTGGCGCCTAGCTTCTCCACCTCCTTGTCCACGGTGTCACATATGCCGAAGCAGGTGTCGCCCACCAGCACGCACTGGACGCCGTACTTCTTCTCGACCACCTGCATCAGGTCCATGGTCTGCCTGAGGAGGCCGCCGGGGGCGTTCAGGATTATTCTGGCGGGATGCTTCTCTTCTATGAGGTTGAAGACCCGCTCTGTGTCGATCTTTACGGTCAAGCAGGAACAGCCGCTTCGATTTTCTTCTCTAGCGGAGTCACCACGACCTTGTACTTGAACGGCAGTTTTGTGGTCGCGGCCTTCAGGGCTGCCTTTGCCTTTTCGAGGTTCTCCGCCTTGATTCGGATGTCTAGGATGACGCTGCCGATGTGCACCAGGGCCGCCACGCCTATGGGCTTCCCGAAGGCCTTCCGCATCCCCTCCTGGAGCCTGTCTGCTCCTGCCGTGGCGATCATCTTGTTCTCCCTCATGACAACGAACGGGTACGAGACCACCCGGAGGTAGAACGCCTCCTCGCCCACCGTGGCGAGCTTCTTGCTGGCGGCTACCCTCGCCGCCTCGAGCGCGTTGCTCCTTATCTGGAGCCGGTTCAAAGAGACCAGCTCAAGCTTGTAGTCGTAATCATCCCTGAACTTGCCGGTGGTGAACCTCGCGACCTTCGGGTTGGGGGTGCCGGGCGCGTACTTTTTGTTGTAGAACATGGACTTCGCGGCTCTGTAGTTTGACCCATGTATGGCTCTCTTACCTCGAATCACGCGGCTTAGATGACTCCTAATTAAGCTTCGTTCTTCTGCGATTTTGTTAACTTGTCTACACTGCACTGACTTTCACTTTGGAACAACCTCAGCTGCATGAAACCGAGCATGACCGTCGTTCTTGAGGGTAAAGTCATATACCGAGACGGGTTCGGAACCTGACAGAACCCTCCTCCAAAGTAGAACCCGATACACCAGAATCCATACGAGTAGCAATGATGTTTGAAGTCGGCCGAAAGAGGATCGGCCTTGTGGCGGGGAACTTCTTCCTTGCTCTTTGCGCTGTTACAGTTGGGCTACCGGATTTACCCCTTGCTGATAGGCGGTTAGGTGCCTCCTGGCCACACCTACAAAGTCACCTTGTACGTTACGAAGACTTACCTGCCTTGTTCGTTACTACCAGCCTAACTGGCTAACTTACATTGCACGAACCAATTTGCTTGCACCACCAAGCCAGACGATTACCGTAACGGAGTGAGTGAGGTGGTCGAGTTGGTGACCATGTCTCACCGCCCGCCTACTCGCAGAGGATTTGGCGCTCACAACCTCACGCGCCTATCAAAATCGTTGTGTTTCTTACCCTTTGTCAGAGGACTTGGGTGCATAGTACCTCCTTCTTCTGAGAGGAAATTCTTCGGGCGGCCAAACGTCAATCGGAAAGATTCTTCCGCGATAGTAGCCGTTTGTGTCGAAGACTTCGAAAGCCCTCTCTACTTCTCGGCGTTTCTCGCCTACTAGAAACGGTAGAATCTCCCGGAGAACCCGAACCGCCCTCAAGCCAGAGACGCTCGTGGCCCAGATAGGTTGTAGGCCTTCAGGTCGCTTTCGCGCCCTCTGCGGTCTCGAGAGACCGCACAAATCCGCGAACCTGAAGACAGGCTCGGGATCGGTCATTCTCACGGCGAGGTCAATCGTGGTGGAGTCGCTCACTTTCACGTAGTGTGTCTGCGTGCAACCCTCCCCTTGA
>Ga0335081_10008627_pt1 | contig 16351 bp, 11 predicted proteins | sample Lox_Sample_35_FD_206713 | JGI IMG/M metagenome (GOLD analysis project Ga0335081, IMG submission 206713) | Soil microbial communities from Loxahatchee National Wildlife Refuge, Florida, United States - Lox_Sample_3.5 | ecosystem: Environmental > Terrestrial > Soil > Wetlands | place: USA... | reverse complement strand
ATTAACTCTTAGCCTTTAGCTTTTAGCTCTTTTCTTGGAAAGCGAATGATACTAGGAAACGACGGCTACGGAGCAGAGAAAATCAGAGACCGCTGGGCAGGACGCACCACGCAATGAGAATGCCGCGCATGACTAGGGAAGCTATTTTAGCCGAGTGGTTGGGAGTTTGTCTGCAGGAAGGTCGCCCCACTTTGGATCTAATTTTTTACTCGGCCGGGAGTATCCTTATTGCCGTGAGTAATCGCGCGAATGACGAGTGCTTGAAGGATGTAGCAGACCGGCAGCGCAACACTGTCTTCCCGGACACGGTTCAGAACGAAGGCCGATTCTGGCGAAATATCTGGTCTGGCAAGAGATCGCTAACCATTCCCCCAGTGGATCGGCATTTTGGTATTGTGGCTGTGCGTGATCGGTGTTCTGAGAACTCTCTGGCCCTCCGGTGAAAATCCCTGGTGGCAGAAGGTGATCGATGGCTACGGAATCGTCTTCCTTCTGACAGTTGGTCTTGTTGTGTTCATTGTGATCGGGAATCGCCGTGCTCGCCGAAAAACGGGCAGACGTTAGTTTCCCTGCGTGCTTCTAAGAGCCGGCGTCATCCCGAAGCCCCGCTGGTAAAAGCGCGGGGCTTCGGGATGACGCCAGAGATCGACCAGAGATATAATCCGCCGAGGAACCCAACAATAACGAGGCCACCTTTGCCAGTCGGAACCGCGTTTCACGAGAGAACTTTTGCCCTCTGCCACAGCCTGAACTACCGCGAGTGGTCGGGATACTACACCGTCAGTGTCTACGAAGTGCATCACGAGCACGAGTACAACGCCATCCGCAACGCCTGCGCGCTAATCGATATCACGCCGCTCTACAAGTATCTGGTCACGGGCAAAGACGCCACCAAGCTGGTCAACCGCGTGATTACTCGCGACATCAACAAAGTCGCGGTGGGTCAGGTCATCTACTGCTGCTGGTGCGATGAAGAGGGCAAGGTCATCGACGACGGCACCGTCACGCGCCTGGAAGAGAACAAATATCGCTGGACCGCTGCCGATCCCAGCCTGCGCTGGTTTCGTCAGAACGGCAACAACATGGATGTCCAGATCGAAGACATCTCAGAAAAAGTAGCGGCGCTCGCCCTGCAAGGCCCGACATCCGGCAAGCTCCTGAAATCCGTTGCCGAGGCCGACATCGCGAATTTGAAATATTTCCGCAAAACTTCGGGCAAGATCGGCGGCATCGCTGTAGACATCTCTCGCACCGGCTACACCGGCGATCTAGGCTACGAGATCTGGGTGCCCTGGACCGACGCCGTCAAAGTGTGGGACGCGCTCATGGACAAGGGCAAGCAATTCGATATTCACGCTGCCGGAATGCTGGCACTGGACGTTGCTCGCGTTGAAGCCGGACTGCTGCTGATCGAAGTCGACTACATCAGCAGCAAGAAAGCGCTGATTCCCTCGCAGAAATACTCGCCCTTCGAACTCGGCTTCGGCAAGATGGTCCACCTGAATAAAGAAAATTTCGTCGGCAAGAAAGCGCTTGAGCGCGATGCTAAAGATGGCGTGCCGCGGCAATACGTCGGCCTGGAAATCGACTGGACCGAAGTCGAAGCACGTTACGAAAAATTCGGGCTGACCCCCGCCGCTCCCGCGCAGGCCTCCCGTGTAGCAGTTCCCGTTTACTGCGGCGAGAAACAGGTGGGCAAAGCCACGACCACCACATGGTCTCCAGTATTAAAGAAGATGATCGCCCTCGCCAGCATCGACACCGATCATTCCAAGCTCGGCAATCGTGTGCAGTTGGAGATCACCATCGAAGCCATCCGCCAGAAAGTCAGCGCGAAGATCGTTCCTATGCCGTTCTTCAATCCAAAGAGAAAGACGGCGGTGCCGGTTTAAGGAAGGCCTGTGGGGCTGAGTATGACTCTAGAACTCCAACTCCGCCACCACCTTTAAAATTCGAATCAGTTCTGCCCGTTCCTCCACTGTCAATTCCTGCTGCAGTTTGTCGTCCGCCGCTCGCCGTTCTTTGATCAAGTACTCCCGGTAGCGATTGCCCTTTGGCGTCAGCCGAAGCAGAATCGACCTGCCGCGTTCCGCTTTCTTTTCCGACAGCAGGCCTTCCTCAACCATGTTCTTGATCGACCGATGCACCACGGTACGGTCGAAGCCAAGAAGCGTGGCGATCTGGTTCTGATTCAGTTCCGCCCCGCTGCGCAGGGTAAAAAGAATGAAACCACGCGTCGCCGAGCATTGTGTCTTCCGTTCCAGCCTTTTTCCCACCGCGAAGTAGGCCGACGCGACATGCGCCAGAACGGAATCTTTCAAAATCTCTTCAGGAACCGGTTTTTGCACAATCATAAAATTGTCACCGTCGCTTCCAGTGGCCGTCGCCATTGCGGCTGGTCTGCATGCCTAGCAGATTTCTTGCCGATGGCAATCACCATCACGATCTCATGGTGTTTCGACGAAAGCTTGAGAAGCTTTGACAGCCTGCGACCGTCAAATCCTTCCATCGGGCAAGTGCTCAATCCCAGCGCCTCGGCGGCGATCATGAGGTTCTCGCAGGCCAGAGAGGTGTTTTTCGTGGCCCACTTGAACCAGTTTTGCCGGGACGTTGGCGGCATTCCGATTGTCTTAAATGAATTCAAGAGACGAAACAGCGCCCACTTAAGGACTCCTAGAATCCCAAACCAGCCGAGGGCGAAGAGCCATTTGCCGATCCTGGCTTTGGTTTCGTAATCAGAGATCTTCTTCTGACTGAATCCTGCCTGCCGCATCCACGCCAACTGACTCTGTGAGGTCTCGGCGAGCGATCCGATGTCCGCCACCGCCACTATCAGCGCGGATGCGCTCTTCGCGGGCATCTGGCCCATACAAAGCTCCGCAGCAGTCTTTCTCATTGCTTCCGATTCCACCCAGTAAAACCGGTAGGGTTGGCTGTTGAAGCTGGAAGGGGCGAGGCGGGCAGCATCGAGGATTTGCAGGCGCACGTGTGCCGGAATGGCAACGGGCTCAAAGGTCTTGACCGCTCGTCTGCTCAGGATCGCGCTTAATAAGTGGTTTATGTTTTCCATGTTGCTATTACAACATAATGATGTTGCATATGCAACATAAAAAAATAAAAAGGGTCGTGCACGAAAAAACCGCCCATGAATGCGGCGCGAACCATGAAGTGCGCCACTATGCCGGCAAGCCGTGAAGCCGCCTTTTGCCGGCCCAGTAAATCCCTGCCCCGACTGCTAGCAGCAGCACCGATCCGCCCACTACCTTCAACACTGCCAGCGGCTTATTAGCTTCCTCCGGTTGCGGGATTACGGACGCCAGAATCGTAAATGTGGTTGTGGCTAATCCGACTACAGCAACCAACTGGGCAACCACCTTTCCCCCCGGTACGCGGATGACTTCTGGTCCGGCGGGCTCGCGCTGCAACTTGATCATTGCGGCAAACACAAACAGGTAAGGAATGAAATAAACGATGACGGTCATGCTGGCCATCACGTCGTAAGCGCCTTGGATAGTGGTTCCCGCCTGTCCCATGAAGATGAATAGCACTCCGATCACAAACTGCACGAGCAGCGCGACCCAGGGTGTCTTCCATCGCGGATGGAGCGAGCCGAAAGCCTTTGGCAGAAATCGATCGATACCCGCTACAAACGGTAAACGGGCTACCGCCGCTAAGTAGGCCCCGCATGCCCCGATATTGCTCAGTGCGATCAAGAATGCGGCCACCGGTATCACACCATTCAACCCGACGCGGTTCGCGGTCTTGGCAATCGCTTGCATCAAGCCGGAGAGATTGCTGACTTCAGCAGCTGGAAGCGCCAGGAGCACACCAACCGTCCCGAGGATGTAGCACACTGCGACTGTCAGTCCGGCCAGGAACAAGCCCCAAGGCAGAGTGCGGCGGGGATTCTTGATTTCATCTCCCATAAACGATGCGGTCTCGCATCCACCGAAAGCAAAAATCAGCAGCGACCAGGAAATCAGATCATTAAAGTGTAGGCTTGGAGTCATGTTGCGAACATTGAACGCATTGGCGGTCCCGAACTCCCGCCAGGCAATGAACCCCATCACCACGACGATTGCCGCCGGGACCCACATGGCCAGCGCTCCGATGTTGTGCAGCCATCGGCCGACATCGAGTCCGACCAGGTTGAGAACGGTCGCCGCAGTCAATGTCACCAGCGAGAAAACAATGTAGAACGTGGGATTGCCGGATAGCTCCGCCCAAGCCTCGTGGCGGATGTAGAGAGCATTGCTGGCCGCGAAGTAGAGCACCGCCGGAAAGTAAGGCAGGTTACTCGTCCAATAAGTCCATGCCGACATGAAGCCGGAGAAATCTCCGAATGCCCGTTTGCTCCAGACGTAAAGCCCGCCTTCATTGGGGTATCGAGAAGAGAGTTCGATGACAGAAAGTGCTAGCGGCGTGTAGAAGGCTAGCCACGCGAAGATCCAGACCACAATGGAAGCTGGGCCCGCTGCCGCTGCCGTGGCGATCCAGCGGAGGCTGATGCCCGTCACGACATAAAACAACACCAGATCGCGAAAGCCCATCACCCGCTTGGGGCGATTCGGATCTTCCGCTCCGGCGATGGAGAGGCCGCCAGAAAAAAAACTGCTGGTGTCGGTTGCTTGCTCCGGGACTTCGGGGTTGGCCACCTGGCTCCTTGGCACACGCATCTCGCCTGCCGTTTGAAGCAGCCAGAGATACCACCGATTCGACCCTCAGGGCAACATGATTTTTCCCGGCTTCAGGCGCGGGGAATGTTGGACGGATCGGGCACTCCCGATGACGTGGTCCCGATTCTCGGCAGCTCGTGCACAGCTTGGTGCTTTCCGCCAGCGGCAGGCCGCAGGGCCGCCCGATCCAGCGGAAGGCCGACTGATCTGCGATAGAGCATTGTTGCCAGCTTCACCCGCTTCACTCCTCCGCGAATGCCGAATCGCTGAAACAGCCGGTTGAAGTGCGCCTTGACCGTGCGTGGGTTCATGTGCAGTTCGCTGGCAATGTCGATATTGCTGCAGCCTTGCAGCAAGAGTTCCGCGATTTGCTCTTCTCGCGGATCGAGCTTCATCTTGTTTTCCCGCATGCAGTCCCCTCACCCCAGCGGACGAAAACATTCAAACCCTGCTATGGTAGCGGAATCTCGGCGGGAAGATGAATTTTTAATGAAATCTTTTGTATGGCACAAATTGGCGATTTCGGCCACTGGCGCGGCTTTTCACCGGTAGAAGACAGGAGCATTTCTTCTCTATGTCCTCAGAACCCCCTCGTTCACAGCAACTTGCGAGTCTGTGGAAATCTGGGCTGGATTCAGCGGGCAAAACCGCTTTGTGTTTGGCGGCACTGCCCTCGATGGCGTCGTGTTCAAGATCACGCCATAAGAACCTTGCGCTGCGGTCCGCGAAACGCCGCTTCGCCTGGCAAAAAAAGAGGGCGGCCAGTTAGCCGCCCTCAAAGTAGCGCGAGGCCGCGTTACGGATTCAGTGTCTTGATCTGGAATTTCTCCACATCAATCCACTTCATGCTCAGCAGTGACCAGAAGTCCTGGGCATACTGCGAGAGCAGATAGTCATACGGCAGCCAGCCATATCCCTTGTCGCCCCAGGTGTTGCCCCAGGAGTTGCGGATCAGCAGAGCGCCGGTGGTGACCTTCTTGTTCACCAGGTTGGTGATCTTGATGTTGTCGTCATAGCCAACTGTCACAATGGCATGGCCGGCGAAGGCCTTCTCGCCCGTCGTCGGGAATGGGAAAGCTCCCTTCACGTCCGTCTGGTTGTAGGACGGGAACACCCAGAATCCGAACATGGTGGGAATGCCATAGGACAAATAGGTCTTCACGCTGTTCAGCACATTCGCCGGAGGAACTGGCGTTCCATACGGATCGTGGCAGAAGTAGTTGATCGCCTCAAACTTATCCGCGATCTGATAGATGAAGGCAGTGGGCTCTTCATCAAAGGTGCGTTCCTGGGTGATGCCGGGCTGGGTTCTGTCGGTGTAGGTCCAATAGGTCTCCGGGGGAACGCCGAACAGCGCCAGCGCTGCCATTGTGGTGCGCAGATAGGCGCCGGTGTCGCCGGTCCAGCCGAGCAGGTCGCGAGTGGTCTTGTAGACGAACAGACGGGCGCCGTCGATGTACTTGCCAAAGGCACGTTTCTCGAAATACTCCACGATTCCTACCGCGGCATTGGCCGTGCAGGAGCCGAGCATGCCCTGGTTCTCGACGGGCGAGCACCACTGCCGCAGGTCGATGTTGTTGGGCAGGGTGGCTTTCATTTTCTTCGCTTTGGTGATGCCCAGATTCTCAACGATCTTGAGGATTTCTGGATGCTCGTCGGTATAGTCGCGCAGATCGGGGAATTCCGGCAGCCAGCCGGTGCCCACGGTCGCCTTGATCTCAGGAAGGTCAACGTATCCAAACGGGGGAAGCGGTCTCAAGACCGGGACGGCTGTTTCCGTATCTTTCATTGTGTAATGAGGCATTTGCAGTGTTGCTGCCATAGGGCTTCTCCTTTCCGGAGGACTGTCTCCGGGTGCTGAGGGTAGGAGTTGCGGTGCAGGCTTACAAAGAAAGGAAGGTGTAACTGGCCCATCTCCCTGCCTTCCAGTCGGCACTAGGAAAAAAGGCCGGACGCATAGCTGGAATCACGCCTCGTCGCAGCGCCCGGCTGCCTTGCGAAATCCATCGCCTTTCCGTCCCCGCTGCCGCAGGGGCGATCAGTTTTTCAGTTGATTGATTCGGGAAGAAGTGTCGTCCCGAAAAGCCGCGAAGTCAAGGACACTGGTCACAGCGAGCAGTGACAAAAAAGGGCGTCGTCGAGCCTGTTACCTGGCCTGAAGATTAGCTCTGCGCGAGCGAGCTTCGCTGGGGCAACTCATGGCCCAGGACTTTCTTCCAACTCTTGCTACTCGGGAAGGCGGAACAAGCGATGGTCAACCTCAAACGATCTTCACGCACGCAAAGCATCATGCGGTCTTGCCACGTTCTTGTGTTGTGCCTGCTAACGTTCTTCATTGGCTGCGCCAAAAAAGAGAGCTCGCAGGACCTCAGGGAAAAAACCGCCGATGCGACTGCGGAAATGAAACGGGACGCCAAGGCCGTTGCCTCGGGAATTCGCGAAGGCTGGGACCGCGACAAACCTCTCGACTTGAATTCAGCTTCGAGAGATCAATTGCTCAGCTTGCCCGGTTTGACCAATGACGAAGCTGACCAGATCATCGCCGGACGCCCCCATAAAGTTCCCGACGAGCTTGTGGGTCGTCGCATCCTGACCAAGTCTGAGTACGACAAAATTTCCGACCGCATCACCGCCAGGTAAATGGTGGCTGTACCATCGCGTATTTCTCACTCCACCTTACGTGCTAGCTTGTCTCGATGGAGGCGGGTATGCGGCCATCTCTCCTTGTGCTTCTCATCGCAGTTCTGCTGTCGTGCTTCAGTTTCGCCCAGGGTTCCTGCAGCCAGGTGGGCGTGGGGCGAGAAGCGAACCTGCACGGCTTCATTCCTTTTCCCGCTGACAATGCCTGGAACCAGAACATCGCCAACTCACCGGTGGATCCCAACTCGGATGCGCTCATCAACTTCATCGGGCTGTCAACTCCGCTCCACCCTGACTTCGGCGCGGGACTCTATAACGGGCAGAGCATGGGCATCCCTTACATCGTGGTGAGCGGAAGTCCGTTCGTGAACATTCATTTCACTGACTACGGCGATGAAAGCGATCCCGGGCCCATGCCTATTCCCGCCAACGCGCCGATTGAAGGCATTCCCCATCCCGACGACGGCGACCGCCACGTGCTGGTGCTCGATCGCGACAATTGCTGGCTCTACGAGCTGTATGGTTCGCACCTGCTGAAGAACGGCGATTGGGCCGCCGGTTCAGCCGCAGTGTGGGATTTGCTCGGTGACGAGCAACGGCCTTATACCTGGACCTCGGCCGACGCTGCCGGCCTGCCGATCTTTCCTGGCTTGGCGCGCTACGATGAGGTCGCTTCCGGCCAGATCAATCATGCTCTACGCTTTACTTTGCAGAACAGCCTGGAAGCCTTCACCCCGCCGGCGTCGCACTGGGCTGCGACCTCCAGCAATACCTATGCTGCCCCGATGGGGATGAGGATGCGGCTGAAGTCAAGCTTCGACATCTCCGGCTTCCCACCGCAATCGAAAGTCATTCTGAAGGCGCTGCAGCAGTACGGGATGATCATGGCGGACAACGGCGGTTCGATTTTCATCAGTGGCGATCCCGACCCGCGCTGGAACGACGATGACCTGGACAGTTTGAAAACCGTCCCGGCGTCAGCGTTCGAAGTGATGTTGATCGACCCGCTCTATACGCCGCAAAATGTTCCGACTGGGCCCAAACCCGTGATCAGCAGCTTCACGGCGAACCCGCCCGAGATTTCGCCCGGACAGTCATCCACTTTGAGTTGGACGGTCAATGGCGCGTACAACATTGTCTCGCCTCAGGTGGGCGCGGTCCGCGGCAGCAACGTCACCGTGACTCCGGCAAAGACCACAACGTACTATTTAGTTTCGACGAACGCCTATGGCCGCCGTACCGCCAAGGTGACAGTCACGGTACAGTGAGTTTCAAGCCGGAGTAGAGGATATTGCTGTTCTCGCCTGGTCAAATTCGATTGTCGCTGGAAGTTAACACAAGATTGACCCAGCCGTGAAAACTCGCGGCCCCGCCATTGATAGATTCGCAACTGTTGTCCAGTGGTGTTGGTCATCGCTCGACAACAAATCTCATAAACCAAGGATTCGTGATGAAACGGAAAGTTTTCAGACGTCCGGGATATCGCAAGTGTCTTCCTCTATTCCTGATACTGATCGGGCTCAACCTCGTGCATGCACAGCCGCTGTCAAATAGAAGCAACCGGGTGCATCTTCCAGTAGCGAGAGACTCGAAGAATGCTCCCCTCCCCAGCCGCAAGTTCGCCGATGAATTTCTGGCACCCTTGAGCAGCGACCCTTCGAACAAACTTCCAAAACTGATCGCGCACCGTGACTACCTGGCGGCCGATGGTCCGCAAAATCTTGCTCTAGCAGACTTGAATGGCGATGGCATCGCCGATCTCGTGGTCCCCAATGGAAACACCAACAACATCAGCGTCCTGCTGGGTAATCGCGATGGCAGCTTTCAGCCCTTTACCCTGACCAATTGCGGTGGAGACTTTCCTTTTGATGTGGTCGTTGCAGACTTCAACGGCGACGGGAAAAACGATGTCGCTGTCACAACCGCTGAAGGCGTCTCGGTCTTGCTAGGAGATGGCCGCGGCAATCTCGGCACTCCCCTGGTCCTCTCCGCCGGCACCGTGCCGGCACGTATTGTCGCCGCAGACCTCGATGGCGATCACAAACTGGATCTCGCCGTGACCAACCTCGGTTCCAACACGGTTTCCATCTTTCGCGGACACGGCAACGGGACCTTTGACTCGGCCGTGAATGTTCCCGTCGGCATGGGACCATCCGGCATCGCTGTCGGCGATTTCAACCAGGATGGAAAGCTCGACCTCGTAGTGGCTAATTCCGGCCAAGCTAGCGGCCAGAACCAGGGGCCCCACGCTAATACTCTGGCGATCATTTTGGGGAATGGCAAAGGTGGTCTGATGTCGGAAAGCTTCATTCCGGTTGAAAAAACGCCGTTGTCGATTGCTGTAAGCGATCTCAACAAGGACAATAAGCTCGACCTGATCGTCAGCAGCTTTGGTAAAGGCGACGTCTCTGAACTCCTCGGAAACGGCGATGGCACTTTCCAATCACCCCGCTCCTTCCATGTCGGGCCACGTGCCGATGCGATCAGCATCGCCGACTTCAACGGAGACGGCAACGGCGACTTGCTGGTGAGCAACGGCACGCTAACCAGCGTCAGCCTTTTGTCCGGTGACGGAACCGGCAATTTCGCGGTTGCAAAAAAAGTCGCTTCCGGGCGCTCGGCCACGGCAGTTGTCACCGGAGATTTCAATCACGACGGCAAGACCGACTACATCACTGCCAATCTCGATTCCAACACTGTTTCCGTCGTTCTGGGGAGGGGGAACGGCAAGTTTCTTGATTTCGGACCCGGCTTCCAGCTCGGCACCACTCTTGCTAACCAGACGATTGCAGCCGATTTCAATGGCGACGGGTTGGCCGATCTGGCTTTGGCCGATACTGGCATTAATCAAGATGGTCAAACGATCGAGATTCTGCTCGGCACAGGCAACGGCAGCTTTGCTGGTGCGAAAGCATTCAATGCCGGTACACAACCCGAGGGACTGGTCGCGGCCGATTTCAATCACGATGGGCACACGGACCTTATCGTTTCCGACTTCGGAAGCTTTCCCAACGATCACGGCGGGGTTTCGCTTCTGCTCGGACGCGGGGACGGTTCTTTCCAGGGGCCGCATACTTTCGCCGCGGGCGACTTTCCGGTTAGCATCGCTAGCGCAGATTTCAACGGCGACGGCAATCCCGACGTTGTAGTCGCCGATTTCGGGACCGATGCTGGCGTAGCTGCCATTTCACTGCTGTTGGGCAATGGCAAGGATGGATTCTCTGCTGCGAAAACCGTGATCACCTTTCCCACTTTCACCCAGATCCAACATGTGCTGAGCGGTGACTTCAACCACGACGGCAAAGCCGATATCGCATACATCAGTTCTCTGGACGATAATCGGGTTTCCGTGCAATTCGGCAATGGGGATGGTAGCTTTCAACCACCAGTGGTGGTTGTCGCTCGCGATATCTTCTCTACCATCTTCTTCGCCTTCGCCACAGGTGACTTCAACAACGACGGTATTCCGGACTTCGCAATCGAAGAAGGCGGGGTCATTGAAGTCGTGTTGAATGATGGCGCCGGACACTTTACTTCCGCGGGGCAATTCTCAGAACAGAGTGGCTCTGGGTTCGGCTTCGTGCCCACACTTTTGCTGGCGGACTTCAACGGTGACGGAGTACTTGATGTTGCCGCTCCCGATGGTTTTGCCGAGACGGTTGCAGTTTTACTTGGCAATGGCGATGGAACGCTGGGGCCGGCAAGCCTTTTTGGCGGGGGCTTCGCCGATTCTTCGGTAGCAGTGAACTTCGACGGTTTTCAGCCGAGTATCGCTCTCGCCACAGACGGTCACATGCTCTTGCTGAAGAACGCTACTCCTAACAGATAGCGGCCACCCCAACGGTTCGTGCGAGGGCGGACGTGCTCGTCCGCCTCGCACGTAAAGGGACGGGTCCCAGGCTGTCCGGTGGAGCGCAAGGCCTCAGCGAAAAAACCAGCATCTGTCATCCTGAGGCCGCGGACTCGTTCGCTCGCGAACGAGCCCCAACGAAGGACCTGTGTATTTCTGCGATTTACCCAGAGCCTCAAGGCATCCCTTCAGGGCCCGGTGTTTCACGTCCTCTGCAAAGGCCACGAGAATGCGCAGAACCCGTGACGTGGGATAATGCTTGGCAATGGCACCTGTATTGGCAATCATATTTGTCGCGCTCGTTGTCGGTTGGAGTCTAAGAACATCTTTTCAAATCAACCGTTTTACTGCTGCCGCTGTTGCTTTTTTTCTTTGGGCGACCTGTCCCACGGAAGCGTCGTCTACTCCTACCTTCAATAAAGAAGTTGCACCGATTCTCTACAAGCACTGCGCCAATTGTCATCGCCCAGGGGAGATCGGTTCGAGCTTGTCGCTGCTGTCGTATGAAACTGCGCGCGCCGCGGCGGAATCGATCAAGCAAAGCGTGTTGGACCATGAAATGCCGCCGTGGCCCGCCGATCCTAACCGGAGCATGAAGTTCCGCAACGATCCGCGCCTAAGTCAGCAGGAAATCGATACTCTCGTCGCGTGGGTCAATGCGGGCGCTCCGAAGGGAAGTGGACAACCGCCGCCGCTTCCGAATTTTCCGCAAGGATGGCTGCATCCGAAAGGTATTCCCCCTGATCTGGTCATTCCGTTGCGCGAGTTTCATCTGCCGGCGTCCGGCGAAATTCCCTATGTGCGTTACCTGGCCAAAGTGCCGTTCAACAAGGACAAGTGGATCGTCGCGTTGCAAGTGCGCCCGGGCAATCGCGCTCTAGTGCACCACATGGCGATCACGGAGATCGCATTGGCTAAGGGCGTGACGCCCGACGACCTCGACCAAATTGCGGAGCGAGCCCGCCGGTTAGGTCTCAACAGCGCTTCGATCGCGAATCGGCCAGCCGTGGTGGATCCTGCCAATCCCGCCGCATACGACATGCTTGGCGTTTACACACCGGGAACAAGTTTCGAATCGTATGAAGATGGAAGCGCCAAAGTGTTGAAGGGTGGCGAAAACATGTACCTCAACTTCAACATTCACTACCAGACGACGGGAAAGCCGGAAACTGATCAGTCGATGCTCGGCCTTTGGTTCCGCCCAGATCGACCAGAACATCAGATCTATCGTGTGCCCGCTGCAGGAAAGACCATCATCGCCAACGGTAAAGAGCTGTTACTGGATGATCCGGGACAGAAAGCCGAGGGCACCGATTTCGCAATCCCGCCGATCCCTCCTTATGCCGAGAACTATGAAGTGATCGGGATTACCGCCTACACCGGCCCCGTGACTATTTACCAGTTGCAACCGCACGCACACCTGCGCGGCAAAGACTTTCTGTACTCGGTGGTCTATCCTGACGGCCGCGAGGAAAGCATACTCAGTGTGCCGAATTACAACTTTCACTGGCAACTGGCTTACCCATTGGACAAGCCACTCACGCTGCCGGCCGGAAGCAAGCTGATTGTCACGGCTCATTACGACAATTCTCTTAAGAACAAACATCTTCAGCATCATCACCACGGCGACTTTGAAGACTCGCACTTCGGCGCGGATAAGCAAGTTGCCTTTCGGGAAAACAATCAGAGCTGGGACGAAATGTTCACCCCGTTCATCCAGTACTCTGACGATACTCAGGACTCCGGCAATCATGCCGATGCGGAGGCCAGTCTTAAAATTGCCGAGGCCGTGGGCTGCCTGACGCAAGACGCATCCAAAGAGTGGATCCTTACGAAGGCCGATGACCCGTCCGTCTCAGGCTCTCAGGCAAGTTCGTCTTCCGAGCTGAGGGCTGCGGCCGCTAAGCCATTGGGAAATCATCAATATCAACTACTTGGCGCAGGCGTTTTCAGTCCTTCTAATTACGCGGGGCAGAAGGTCGCGGTGAAGGGTGTGCTTATTGAAGATAAGAACTCAGGCCGCCTGAACGTCACCTCGTTACAAATGATTACAGCCACCTGCCAGTGAGGGTAGCTGTCCAAAAGGGAACATTTTTTCCCTACGGCTGCACATTTCTGCAACTTGACAAGCCACATGCTTCGGTTACAATTTTTCGACCGGCATTTTGCCTCCCAACCCAAAAGACCAAGATTCTTCGTGGAGAATTCTATCTATGAGTAAAGCACGATACGCCCAGTCCGCCGCGATGGTTTTTCTGTCTTTTGCGCTTTTGACCTCAGCCGCTGGCCAAAGCCAGTTGGGAGTCTTCACCCAGCAGTACTACGCTCAGCGAACCGGAAATAACAGCTACGAAAAAATTCTCACTCCCCAGAATGTCAATTCGACCAAGTTCGGGAAGATATTCTCCTTTACGACCGACGGCCAGATTTACGCCCAACCGCTCTGGGTGCAGAACGTGAATATTCCCGGCCAGGGCAAGCACAACGTTGTGTATGTCGCTACCGAGATGGACAGCGTCTATGCTCTGGATGCGAATACCGGCGCCCAGCTGTGGGCCGTTAATTTTACCGATCCGGTCAACGGAATTACTCCGTTGCCATGCGAGACTGACGGCCAGGAACAGATCAGCTGCGCGGTTTATCCCTACTACGGCGTCACCGGCACGCCGGTGATCGCTCCCGTGACTCAGACCATGTATTTAGTCTCCCGTACCTGGAATACCCAAACCCAGGCTGCTACTCAAATGCTGCATGCAATTGACATCACCACGGGGGCGGAAAAATTCGGTGGTCCGGTAGTGATACAGGGCTCGGTGTCAGGGACCGGTGCGGGCAGCGTGAACGGCATTATCAACTTCGATCCATTAGCAGACGTTCAGCGGCCCGGGTTGCTGCTGGAGAAAAACAACCAAACCGGCGCACAGACCGTGTACATCGGTTGGTCGGGCGCCGCCCATGGTTGGATGATGGGCTATGACGCCAAGACCCTTCAGCAAACTTCGATTTTCAATACCTCGCCGGACGCTATCCGGTCCGGCGTCTGGCAGAGCGGAAATGGCCTGGCGGCTGACGTCAACGGATATATCTACGCTTCCACCGGTGACGGGCTCTTCGACGTGAACAGCGGTGGCCGGGACTACGGCGATACATTACTCAAGCTGGATGGCGACCTGAACGTTGTGGATTATTTCACTCCTAAGGAAGCCCCATGCCGCTACCAATACGATTTTGACGTCTCTTCTTCGGGACCCGTGATATTGCCGAAGCAGCCGGGAGCAAATCCGGATGAGGTGGTCGAATCAGGCAAGGGCGGCAACCCCTGCGACGGCGGAGCAGCTCCCATTTACCTTCTTGACCGCGACAATCTCGGCAAGTTCAATGCCAACTCGGATAATTCCATTCAAGACGTTCCCGGTGCCGGTGCCGGCTACTGGAGCAGTCCGGCATATTGGCGCTATGGGAACCAGGCGGCGATCTACTACGCTGGCGTCGCGGTCGGTGGTCCGCAAGGAACCGGCGACAATCTGAAGATGTACACCCTGACCAATGGCCTGCTTTCTTCCAGTCCGGTTGCACAGAGTGCCAATGTGTTTCCGATCGGCGCGACGCCTACGGTTACGGGCAACGGCACTACCAACGGCATCGTTTGGGCCACGGAGCGGCAAGAAATCCTGGGACTTCAGCCTGGACAGTTTCCGCAAATTCTCTACGCTTACGATGCGACCAACCTTGCCACGCTTTACAACAGCAATCAGAATCCGGCGCGAGATACCGGCGGCTGCGCCAACAAGTTCCAGGTTCCGGTTGTAGCCAACGGCAAGGTGTACGTGGGGACCCAGAACGAACTGGATGTCTACGGTCTCTTGGGAAATCCACCGGCAGCTCCCGTCGTCAGCCTGTCCAGCCCCTGCTACACCTTCAACAAGCAACAGGTTGGCACAAGCGGTCCACCGCGATACCTGACTCTGACCAACATCGGCAAGGCGAATCTGACGCTTTCCCAGGTTTCGATTCGAGGCGTAAACGCTTCGGACTATGCGCAGGTCAATAATTGTCCCATCACTCTAGCCCCGAACGCCCAGTGCACTGTCAAGATCACCTTTACTCCTTCCGCGCTCGGTCCCCGTACCGCGCAGATAATCTTTACGGACAACGCGGCTGGCAGTCCTCAGAACACGCAAGTGATCGGACTTGGAATTTAGAAACTGCTGATTCAAGAAGCTACAAAGCCCCGTCCAGCATTGGACGGGGTTATTTTTTTCGGCGGCAACGCCCCGTGTGGGGACAGGTCTCTGACCTGTCCGGAAACTCGCGGGTGGGCCGGCCTTTCGCGTTCTTTGCGAAGGCCGGAAACTCGGGACAGACGAAGGAAACTCGAGGAAACTCGGGGACAGGAAGCTGTGAAGAAATTGTTTTTTGTCACAGGGCAGTTGGCATGAGATTTAGCCGTCGCGCTTGGCTGATGCTGGCTCGAAGCTCAGCGGGTTTAAATGGGTGCTGTCACGAAAGTGAGCTTGCGTCTTAAGCCGAACCAGCGCGCGAGGTTGTAACTCAGGCAAGCCCACATTGCTTCCATCGTGGTTTTAACGCGACCGCGACAGCGAAACTGCCGTAACCCGCAGCACTGCTTGATCCAGGCGTGCGGGAACTCGGCGATCTGCGAGCGCTGCGCGTAGAGTTGTTTTGCTTCCTCTGTGGCCATCTTCTGCTTGAACACGCTCGTTGCCGATGGCTCCTGCAAGCGCGTGATCGAGCGCCGCCATTCTGGCCGTGCTTGTTGTGGCGCGCATTTGTCGCGTAGGGGGCAGGTGGGGCAGGCCTTCTTGGGTGCGCGATAGACGTGAGTTCGAACCCCGTGGTCGCGATTCATGAGCGCATGATGCGTCAGAATTTGTCCGGCCGGACAGGTAAACCGGTCCCGCGCGGCGTCGTAAGGAAACGCGCTAGCCATGAACTCGGCATGCCGGCCCTGCGCATCACGCTCCACCGGTCGCCAACTGTCCTGCCATGATCCGTAGAAGTCCACTTTCTGCTCAGCCGCCACCTGCACCGACGCATGATTGGTGTAGTCGCCGTCGGCCACGATCTGTTTGGGCTTGCGCCCCAGTGTCTTTTCGCAGCGTTCCAGGGCGGGCTTCATCTGCCGGTAGTCGATGGCATCGGTGGTCGCCTCGACGTTCACTAC
>Ga0335081_10008625_pt1 | contig 16352 bp, 12 predicted proteins | sample Lox_Sample_35_FD_206713 | JGI IMG/M metagenome (GOLD analysis project Ga0335081, IMG submission 206713) | Soil microbial communities from Loxahatchee National Wildlife Refuge, Florida, United States - Lox_Sample_3.5 | ecosystem: Environmental > Terrestrial > Soil > Wetlands | place: USA... | reverse complement strand
TCTGGGTGAGGTCGTTCGTGCCGAAGGAGAAGAACTCGGCCACCTTGGCGATCTCGCCGGCGAGGAGCGCGCCGCGCGGCACCTCGATCATGGTGCCCACCGCGTACTTCACCTTGCGCCCGCGCTCGGCGAACACCGCCGCCGCCACGTCGCGCACGATCTTGTCCTGGTGGTCGAGCTCCTTCTTGGTCCCGACGAGCGGGATCATGACCTCGGGGTTGGCGTGGATGCCCTTCTCGGCCACGTCGCAGGCCGCCTCGAAGATGGCCCGCGCCTGGGTCTCGGTGATCTCCGGGTAGGTGACGCCGAGGCGGCAGCCGCGCACGCCCAGCATGGGGTTCGACTCGTGCAGCTCCTCGATGCGCTCCTTGATCCGCTCGACCGTCTTGCCGGTGGCCTGGGCGAGCGCCTTCACGCCCTCCTCGTCATGGGGGAGGAACTCGTGGAGGGGCGGGTCGATGGTCCGGATGGTCACCGGCTTCGAGCCCATGGCCTCGAAGATGCCGCGGAAGTCCTCGCGCTGCAGCGGGAGGAGCTTCGCCAGGGCGGCCCGCCGCTCGGCCTCGTCGGCGGCCACGATCATCTCGCGCATGGGGCCGATCTTCCCCTCGCCGAAGAACATGTGCTCGGTGCGGGTGAGGCCGATGCCCTCCGCCCCGAAGGCGAGCGAGTTGAGCGCCTGGTCGGGCAGGTCGGCGTTGGCGCGCACGCCCAGCCGGCGCGCTGCGTCGGCCCACTTGAGGAGCTTCGCGAACTGCTGGTAGACCGGGGCGTCCTTGGGCTCGCGGGTGTGCTCGACCAGCACCTGCTGCACCTCGGAGGGCATGGTCTCGACCGCGCCCTCCAGCACCTCTCCGACGGTGCCGTCGATGGAGATCCAGTCGCCTTCCTTGAAGACCTTGGGGCCCCGGCTCGTCTGCACGGTCATGGTCCGCGCGTGGTAGTCGAAGGAGACCGCCTCGCAGCCCACGATGCAGACCTTGCCCATCTGCCTCGCCACCAGCGCGGCGTGGGAGGTCATGCCGCCGAAGGCGGTGAGGAAGCCCACGGCCGCGTCCATGCCCCGGATGTCCTCCGGGCTCGTCTCGTGGCGGCAGAGCAGCACCTTCTCCCCGCGCGCCTTCCAGGCCTCGGCGTCCTCGGCGAAGAACACGATCTTGCCGGTGGCGGCGCCGGGCCCGGCCGGCAGGCCCTTGGCGAGGATCCGGCCGTCCTTCAGGGCGCGCTCCTTGGCGGCGGTGTCGAAGATCGGCTGCAGGAGCTGGTTCAGGGCCGCCGGCTCGACCCGCATCACCGCCTCCTTGGTGGAGATGAGCCGGGACTCGGCCATCTCGACCGCGATGCGGACCGCGGCGAGGCCGGTGCGCTTGCCGGTACGGGTCTGGAGCACGTAGAGCTTGCCCTGCTCGATGGTGAACTCGATGTCCTGCATCTCGCGGTAGTGCGACTCGAGGCGCGAGCGAACCCTCTCGAGCTGCTTCGCCATCTCGGGCCAGCGCTCCACCATCTCGCCGATCTTCAGGGGCGTGCGGATGCCGGCCACCACGTCCTCGCCCTGGGCGTTCACCAGGAACTCGCCGTAGAAGAAGTTCTCACCGCTGGCCGGGCTGCGGGTGAAGGCCACCCCGGTGCCGGACTCCTCGCCCATGTTGCCGAAGACCATCGACTGCACGTTGACCGCGGTGCCCCAGTCGGAGGGGATGCCGTTCAGCTTGCGGTAGGCGTTGGCGCGGTCGTTCTCCCAGGAGCGGAACACCGCCTCGATGGCGTCCATGAGCTGCTTCATGGGGTCTTCGGGGAAATCGATGTCCTTGCGCCGCTTCACCTCGGCCTTGAACTCGGCCACGAGCTCCTTCAGGGCCTCGACCGGCAGCTCCGAGTCGAGCTTGACGCCGTAGGTCTGCTTCTTCTTGGTGAGGATGACCTCGAACGGATCGCGGTCCTCCTTGCGCTCGGGCTTCATCTCGAGGACCACGTCGCCGAACATGGCGCAGAAGCGCCGGTAGCTGTCCCAGGCGAAGCGCTCGTTGCCGCTCTTCTTGGCGAGGCCCTCCACCGTCTCGTCGTTGAGCCCGAGGTTCAGGACGGTGTCCATCATGCCGGGCATGGAGACCCGCGCGCCGGAGCGCACCGAGACGAGCAGCGGGTTCTTGGGATCCCCGAAGCCCTTGCCGGTGAGCGCCTCGACCTTCTGCAGGGCCGACTTCACGCCGGGTACGATGTCCTTGGGCAGCCGCCGGTTGTTCTTGTAGAAGGCGGTGCAGACCTCGGTGGTGATGGTGAAGCCGGGCGGCACCGGGATGCCGATGTTGGACATCTCGGCGAGGCCCGCGCCCTTGCCGCCGAGGAGGTTCTTCATGTCCCGGTTGCCTTCGGCCTTCCCGCCCCCAAACGAATAGATGTGCTTCGTGCTTGCCATGAGAACCTCTCCGTCGAAATTAGATGCCTCGGCCGTACGCTGAGCAGAGACGCTGCGCGCTTGCCCCGAAGATTCCGCGCCCTTCTCGCCCGCGCTCGCGTGGAGACTGCATCCTCGGTGAACTGGCGCGTCGTTTCAAGTGAATCGCTCTCGTCGGCCAAAAAGCCGAGCATCCGGGCGACCGCCCCGGCCTCGGGCGTGCTCCTCGGCGGGCGAGCCACAGGACCCGCGCGGGCCTCTCGGCCGCGCGGAAACTACCAGGCTCCGGCGAGGAGTACCAGCAGGACCTTCGCCTGCGCCGTGCGGCGACCGGACGCGGTTTTCACCGCCGGAGGCCGCCTTTCGAGACCCCCCGGGACCCTCGCCTGGCCGCCCACGCTAGACCCTCAGCGCCTCGAGGCGGGCCTCGTCGTCTTCGGGGGCGACGCGGTAGTGCTCCACGAGGTCGCCCTCGCGCCACTCCACGGTGACCACCGCGAGATCCTTGCCCTTCCCGTAGCGGGCCACGATGCGGGAGGCCTGCTGCCGCTCCTCCCAAGTGGGGAGGCCCTCGACCAGGGCCACCGGGCCGAGCACGCCCTGCGCCTCCAGGCGGGCTCGCCCCCCGGCGTGGCGCTCGAGGAGCGCGTTCTCGACCTCGCTGCGGCCGACGATGAGCTTCGCGCGCGGGGAGAGCCTGAAGTGGCGGCCGGTGGAGAGCAGGAGCACCTCCTCCTGCTCGAGGCGCCGCTCCTCGCCGCGGGCCTCCCGCGCGTCGAGGACGTCGAAGAACTTGCGGGCGAAGCTCTCGTCGGTGAGGTAGCAGCAGCCCCCGGCCGGCTGGGGATAGTCCTCGATCCCGAGCTCCTTCGCGAGGGCCATCTGCCGTAGGCGCGAGCGGCCGCTGATGTCGAGGAGCTGCCGGCGGTCCACGAGGCCCTCCACCTCGGGAAGGGTGGGCTTGAGGAGCTTCGCCGAGAGCGGCCGCAAGAGCCGGCCCTCGAGCCCGCTGTCGCGCTCGATGGCGCGCAGGGTGTCGCGGCGCTGGCTCTTGGGGCGCTGGCCCAGCACCTCGCCGGTGAAGACGAACCGGGCGCCCGCGCGCTCCATGATCTCGCGGGCGCGCCGCATCATGAAGACCCGGCAGTCCACGCATGGGTTGGCGTTCGCCCCGTAACCGTACTTGGGGTGAACGAGCATGTCGAGGTACTCCCGCCCCGAGACGTCGACGTACTCGATCTCGACCTCCAGGTCGGCCGCCGCCCGCAAGGCCTCGTTCCTGGGTACCGTCCCGTCGGGCCGGCCGCCCTTGCGCCGCTGGGTCTCGGTGACGCAGAAGCCGGTGTAGAAGTTCACCGCCTTGACAAGGATGCCCTGGCGCTTCATGAGCGCGAGCGCCAGGGTCGAGTCGAGCCCGCCCGAGATGAGCCCGATGGCCTTCACCTCGCCCATGGTGAGCCGCGACCCCGCTTGCGAAGGTAGCTCTTGAAGGTCCCGCCCTCCCGGAAGGTCAGGAGGTGCTCGTGGCGCATGGCCCGGCACCACATGGGCAAGTCGGTGGCGATCCCCGGATCGGTGGCGATGACGAGCAGCACCTCTCCCTCCGCGATCGCCGAGACCGCCCGGGCGGTCTCGACGATGGGCCGCGGGCAGTAGGTCCCCGAGGTGTCGAGGGTGTGGTCCGGGTGCGGGAGGGCGGCCTGCGGCATGGTGACGCCCGTTTATCCGATGGGCCGGCCGCACCGCAACTTGGGGGGGCGGGAATAGCCGCCCCGGGCCGGGCGTTCCAGGTTGACGCGCCGCGCCGGCCGGCCCCCCCTCGTTGAGACCGCGCGCGGGTTCTGGTAGAGGCAGGCGGTCGCAGGTCCACCGAGAGGAACATCACCCCATGAAACAGGTGAGCTGGATCGTCGCCCTGGCTGTCGGCCTGGTGGCCGGCATCACCCTCGACCGCATGACCGGTGGCGCCGGCGCCCCGCGCCTCCCGGCTCGGCCGGCCCCCACCCAGCCCTCCGGCCCCCCGCCCACCCCGCAGACCACCGCCGCCGTCGTCGCAGCCCGGGCCGATGACCCGTCCAAGGGACCCGAGGGCGCGAAGCTCGACATCATCCTCTTCAGCGACTTCCAGTGCCCCTTCTGCGCCCGCGTCGAGCCCATCCTGAAGCAGGTCGAGCTCGCCTACCCCGGCGCGGTCCACCTCGTCTGGAAGCACCTCCCCCTCCAGATGCACCCGCAGGCCCGGCCGGCCGCCGAGGCCGCCGAGGCGGCCCGGGTCCAGGGCAAGTTCTGGCCCATGCACGACCAGCTGTTCCAGAACCAGCGCGCCCTCTCCCCCGAGATGTTCGTGAACGCCGCCCACGATATCGGCCTCGACGTGGAGCGCTTCAAGCAGTCGCTCGCCGCCCACGAGGGGGCCGCGCGGGTGGACGACGACCTGAAGGAGGCCGCCTCGCTCGGGGTGGTCGCCACCCCGACCTGGTTCGTGAACTGCCGCAAGATCGAGGGCGCCTACCCCTTCGAGTCGGTGAAGCCCATCCTGGACGAGGAGGTGCGGCACGCCGACAAGCTCATGGCCGAGGGGAAGTCGGGCGCGGCGCTCACCGAGGCCCTGTGCCAGGAGAACGTGAAGAAGTACCCGGCCGCCCCGCCCAGGGTGGCCGCCGCCCCGCCGGTCATCCCCGGCGGCCGCTCGGCGGTGCCGGAGCGCGCCGACGACCCGGCCCAGGGCAAGGCCAGCGCGCCGGTGACCCTGGTGGAGTTCTCGGACTTCCAGTGCCCCTGGTGCGCCCGGGCCGAGCCGACCGTGAAGGAGATCGAGCAGGCCCATCCCGACGACGTGCGCATCGTCTGGAAGCACTTCCCGCTCGTCTCCATCCACCCGAACGCCATGCCGGCCGCGCTGGCGGCCGAGGCCGCCCGCGAGCAGGGCGGCGCGGGCAAGTTCTGGGCCATGCACGACAAGCTCTTCTCGAACCAGCAGGCGCTCTCCGACGCCACCTACATGCAGTACGCCCGCGAGCTCGGCCTCGACGTGTCGCGCTTCGAGAAGGAGCTCGCGAGCCCGCAGCTCAAGGCGCGGGTGGAGGAGGACTCCCAGCTCGGCGCCAAGCTCGGCGTGAACGGCACGCCCACCTTCATCGTGAACGGCGAGAAGGTCAGCGCCAACGAGCTCAAGCCGACGGTGGAGCGGCTCCTCGCCCAGGCCCGGGCCCGTTAGGCCCGGGGCCCGCCAGCCAGCTCGGGCCGAGCTTCTCGAACAGCTCGGCCGGACCGCCGGTGTCGCTCGCGAGCTCCCACACCGCCACCGTGCCGAGCCCCCGGAAGGCGGCCAGGCCGGCGCGGCGGAACAGCTCGGCCGGGCGGCCGTCGAGGCGGAAGGTGGCCACGAGCTCGAGCGGCTCCGCCCCGAAGAAGTAGCGGCGGCGGAGCTCCTCCGGCACCTCCTGGGGCGAGAGGACGACGCGCCGCAGGTGGCGCTCGCTCTTCACCGCGTCGAGGAAGTGGGTGAGGGCATCCTCGGAGAGGGCCACCCCGCTGTTGTAGAGCTCGCCCGGGCGCTCGGTGTCGCCCTCGGAGAGCGCCGCCTCGAGCGCCTTTCGAAGCGGGGCTCCGAGGTAGCGCAGCGCGGTGGGCAGATCGCCCTCGCGGGCGGCCGCCAGGGCGGCCCGCTCGAGGTCGGGCGGGAACTCCACCTTGAGGTCCGCCCCCACGAAGACGCTGAAGGCGTGGGGGAGGGCCTCGTCGCCGCGCGCGGCCCGCTCGGCCTTGAGGGCCGCGTCGGCGGTGCGCCTGGCACCCGAGGTGCGCGAGGTACCACGGGCCGACTCGTTGATCTTCTCGGCGATGGCGACCCGGTTCGTCCCGAACACCTCGTCGTCGATGAGGACCGTCACCGGGGCCGGCCCGTAGGAGACGAAGATCCCAGCCTCGATCCCCTCGCCCCGCGCCCGGGCGAGCGCGAGGGCGTGCTCCTCGGTGAGGCGCCGCTCCTCCTCCTCGAACCCTCCGAGCCGGAGCGCCGGGGCCCCCTCCGCGGCCGCCGCGGCCCGCAGCTCGGCCAGCCGGGCGAGCTCGCGCTCGTGGCGGGCCACGAGCCCGGCGAGGTAACGCCCCACCATCTCGCTCGAGACCTGGCGCGACAGGCGCACCTCGTAGGCGGCGAGCAGCCGCCGCGTCTCGGCCGCCAGGGCCAACAGGGCCTCGATGTCGCCGGAGATGGAGATGGCGTCCCCGAGGAGGTTGTTCACCGTGATGCCGCCGCGGTCGGACAGGTGCGGCATACCGGCGTAGAAGCCCTTGGCCGCCACCAGGATGGGCCGGTAGAACTCGGTGCGCAGGAACTCGGCCATGGGAGCCGGCCCGAGCAGCGCGGTGCGGCGGGTGAAGTCCTTCACGTCGGCGAACAGGTGGCCGAGGGGCCGCTGCGGCCCCTTCTTGAGCAGCGGGCCGGGCCGGGCGCTGATGCGGTAGAGCCGTCCCTCCTCCCACTCGGCGTCGGCCCCTCCCTCGGCCTCGGCCCCGGTGCGGGGGACGAGGGCCCGGCGCGCCCCGGCGATGAGCCGCTCGAGCGCGGCGTCGGCGGCCACCGCGCCAGCGGCGAGGGCGTACTCGGCGAGGGCCGCCGCGCGCGGCAGGCCCACGCAGGCGGCCGGCTCCCTCGGGTCCCAGGTGGAGAGCGCGCGCCCCACCCACTCGAGCGCCTGACCGGCCTCGCCGGAGAGGCGGGCGCCGTGGGCGAGCCGGGAGGCGATCTCGCGGCGCGCTCCGTCGGCGGCGCAGACCGAGGCGAGCGCCGCCGGCGCCGAGTAGAGGTCGCGCAGGAAGGCCACGTGGCCGCCGCGGCCCTCGGCCTCGGCGGCGGCCACGCCGGCGTAGACCATCCGGCGCAGGTGGGCCACCGCCACCGCCGCCTCGGCCCGCAGGGCGAGCTCCTCGTCGGCGCCGAGGGCGAGCGCGAGGTCGGCCACCGCGGCATCGGGGTCGGCGCCGCCGGCGAGCCGCGAGACCAACTCCTCCCCGCGCGGGACCGCGGCCGCCAGCTCGCAGCCGTAGAGCGTCGACCCCCCGGCTCGCCCGCCCAGGAGGGGCCCGGGCGCGAGCACCGCCTCGAGCTTCCAGGCGAGCGGGTCGCCCCTCGCCCCCTCGCGGGCCCGCAGGACCCGGGAGAGGCCGGTGCGGGCGGCCACCCACAGGCCGGCGAAGGTGGCGGCGCGCAGGTAGCGGTCGGTGGGCGGCGCCGGCAGGGCCTCCCGCGCGCCCTCCTCGGCGAGGCGCAGCTCGAGGTCGAGCGCCAGGGCGGCGATGAGCGGGGTCTCCTCGCTCTCGCGCGAGGCCTCCATCTCCCGGAAGGCCTCCCGCAGCACCTCGATGAAGAGGGCGGTGAGCGAGCGGCCGCGGCCACCCGGCCCCATCCAGGCGCACAGGAGGCCACCGGTGAGGGCGGGGTGGGCGGCCGCTCCGAGCTCGGCGGCCGCCCGCAGGTCGGCGCCGCCCGAGGAGGGGCCGAGGGTCGCCGCGGGCGCGGGGAGGCTCGCGTACCCCTCGGCCAGCATGGCGCGGTCGAGGTCGTCGACCGGCACGAAGTGCCGGTGCTGGGTGACGAGGAGCAAGGAGAGCTGGCTCGCGGCAGCGCGCGCGATGTCCCGCGCGTCGGGCGCCACCTGCACCGGGATGCGCACGTCCTGCACCGAGGTGCCGAGCGAGAAGCGCAGGCGGGACGGGTCGAGCCGCAAGGGGTCGCCGCCGGCCGCGCGGGCGGCCGCCATGATCTCGAGGCGCCTCTGCGCGACGGAAGGGGGGGCCACGCGATCCTCGGCTAGCGGGGGCCAGAGGCCCGCGCGCGGGCCCTTTCCGTCGCGGTGGCGGCGAGGGAGGCGCTTTGGGCAGGCACGGCGGGGGGCCCCGGGTGGCGGGCGCGCTTGCGCGCCGCCCGACGAGCAGGTAAAGAGCCATTATGCGACGGACCCTCTTGAAGTCCAAGATCCATCGCGCGACCGTGACCGAGGCCGACCTCGACTACGAGGGCTCGATCACCATCGACGAGGACCTCATGGAGGCGGCCGGGATCTGGCCCCACGAGGCGGTCCAGGTTTGGAACGTCACGCGCGGGACGCGGCTGCAGACCTACGCGCTCTGCGGTCCGCGCGGCTCGGGCGTCGTGTGCATCAACGGCGCCGCCGCGCACCTCAACCACCCGGGCGACAAGGTCATCCTCGCCACCTTCGCCGAGATGGAGGAGGCGGAGGCGCGCAGCCACGTCCCGGAGGTCGTGCTGGTCGACGACCACAACCGTATCCTCGTGCGGCACGCCACCGAGCTGGCCGGGCCGGCGCGCCGGGTGACGGCATGACGACGGTGTTTCTTTGGCGCCGCTAGCCTGACTCCGCAGCCCTCCTTCGAGACCTTCGCCAAGCTGTGCCGGCCCGGCTGCGCGGTGCCGGTGCGGGTGGAGATCGAGGCCGACACCGAGACCCCCGTGTCGGCCTTCCTCAAGGTGTCGCGCGGGGAGCCGCGGGCCTTCCTGCTCGAGTCGGTCGAGGGCGGCGAGCGCAGCGCGCGCTTCAGCTTCCTCGGCGCCCGCCCGCGGGCGGTCCTCTCCTACAAGCTCGGCGAGCCCGGGGATCCCCTCGAGCGCATCCGGAGCGAGCTCGCCTCGCACCGGGCGGTCCGGGTACCGGGCACCCCGCGCTTCGCCGGCGGGCTGGTCGGCTACCTGGCCTACGACGCGGTGCGCCTCTTCGAGCCGCGGGTGCCCATCGCCCGGCCGGACGAGCTCGGCTTCCCCGACCTGTTCTTCATGGACTACGACGAGGTGGTGGCCTTCGACAACCTGCGCCACTCCATCCACGTCATCGCCGAGGCGCGCTGCGGCCAGGGCGACGACCGGCGCGCGCTCTACGCCGACGCGGTGGCCCGCATCGAGCGGACGCTGCGGGCGCTCGCCGAGCCGCTCGCCGACCTGCGGCCAGCCCGGGTGCGCCGCCCCTCCCGCCTCGAGCCGCGCACGGACAAGGCCGCCTACCTCGCGGCGGTGAGGCGCGCCAAGGCCTACATCCGGGCCGGCGACTGCCAGCAGATCGTCTTCTCGCAGCGCTTCGACGCCGAGGTGGACGTCGCGCCCTTCGAGCTCTACCGCGCCCTGCGGCGGGTGAACCCCTCCCCCTACCTCTTCTTCCTGCGGGACCACGAGCGGGCGCTCGTGGGGAGTTCCCCCGAGACCCTCATCAAGCTCGAGGACGGGGAGGTCACCCTGCGCCCCATCGCCGGGACCCGGCGGCGCGGGCGCGACGCCGCCGAGGACCAGCGGCTCGAGGCGGAGCTGCGGGCGGACCCCAAGGAGAACGCCGAGCACGTCATGCTGGTGGACCTCGGGCGCAACGACGTGGGGCGGGTCGCCCAGGTGGGCAGCGTACGCCTCACCGCGCTCAAGACCATCGAGCGCTACTCGCACGTCATGCACCTCGTCTCCGAGGTGCGCGGCCGGCTGAAGGAGGGCCTCTCCGCGGTGGACGTCCTGCGCGCTGGCTTCCCGGCCGGCACGGTCTCCGGCTCGCCCAAGGTGCGGGCCATGGAGATCATCGACGAGCTCGAGCCGGCGCGGCGCGGCCCCTACGCCGGCGCGGTGGGCTACTTCGACCGCGGCGGCAACATGGAGATGTGCATCGCCATCCGCACCCTGCTCCAGCGCGGCCGGCGGGTGAGCGTGCAGGCCGGCGGGGGCCTGGTCTACGACTCCAAGCCGGCCGCCGAGTACGCGGAGACCGTCAACAAGGCGAGGGCGGTGCTGACCGCCCTCGCCCAGGCGGAGTCGCGGAGCCTCGAGGGCCAGGCCCGGGCGGTGCCGCCCGGCCGGCGCCCGGGGAGGGCCCGGGCGGGAGGCGCGCGATGAGCGGCCCCCGGCTGGTCGTGCTCGACAACTACGACAGCTTCACCTTCAACCTCGTCCAGTACCTCGGCGAGCTCGGCGCGGAGGTCGAGGTCTTCCGCAACGACGCCATCGACGTCCCCGGCCTCCGCCGCCGGCGAGCGAGGGGCCTCGTCATCTCGCCCGGCCCGTGCACGCCCGACGAGGCGGGGGTGACCCTCGCCGCCATCCGGGCGCTCGCCGGCGAGCTGCCCATCCTGGGCGTCTGCCTCGGGCACCAGGCCATCGGCCAGGCCTTCGGGGGCCGGGTGGTCAGGAACGACCGCATCCTCCACGGCAAGGCGAGCCCGGTGCGCCACCTAGGCCGCGGGCTCTACTCCGGCCTGCCCTCGCCGTTCGCCGCCGGGCGCTACCACTCGCTGGTGGTGGAGCGGGAGAGCCTGCCCCGCGCCCTCGCCGTCACCGCCTGGACCGACGAGCAGGAGATCATGGGGCTGCGCCACCGGCGGCTCGACGTGGAGGGCGTCCAGTTCCATCCGGAATCCATCCTCACCGAGTGCGGCCAGGCGCTCCTCGCCAACTGGCTGCGACGGCTCGCGGGAGGCCGGGCTTGATCCAGGAGGCCATCGCACGCCTGGTGGAGCGGCACGACCTCACCCGCGCCGAGACCGCGGCGGTCATGAACGAGGTCGCCGACGGCAGCGCCTCCCCGGCTCAGGTGGGCGCGTTCCTGGCGGCGCTGCGGCTCAAGGGCGAGACGGTCGAGGAGATCGCCGGGGCCGCCGAGGTGATGCGGGAGCGGGTGGACCGGGTACAGGTGCAGCGCGAGGTGTTCGTCGACACCTGCGGGACCGGCGGCGACCACCAGAACACCTTCAACATCTCCACCACCGCCGCCTTCGCGGTGGCGGGGGCGGGGGTGTGCGTCGCCAAGCACGGCAACCGCTCGGTCTCCTCGCGCTGCGGCTCGGCCGACGTGCTCGGCTTCTTGGGCGTCAACGTGGACGCGCCCAAGGAGACGGTCGAGCGCTGCATCGCCGAGTGCGGCATCGGCTTCCTCTTCGCCCCCCGGCTGCACCCCGCCTTCCGGGCGGTGGCCGGCATCCGGCGCGAGCTCGGCATCCGCTCGGTCTTCAACCTGCTCGGCCCGCTCGCCAATCCGGCCGGCGCGCGCCACCAGGTCCTCGGCGTGTACGAGCCGCGCTGGGTCCCGGTGCTGGGCGGGGTCCTGGCCACGCTCGGGTCGCGCCACGCCTTCGTGGTGCACGGCGAGGGGCTCGACGAGATCGCGGTCACCGGCATGACCCACATCTGCGAGGTGAAGGACGGGGCGCTCGAGCGCTACGCCACCCTGCCCGAGGACCTCGGGCTGCGCCGCTGGGAGAAGGCGGAGATCGTGGGCGGCGACGCCGCCCGCAACGCGGCGGTGCTGAAGGACGTCCTCTCCGGTCAGAAGGGCGCCCCCCGCGACGCGGTCCTGGCGAACGCCGCCGCCGCGCTGGTGGCGGGGGGGGCGGCGCGGGACCTCGTCGCGGGGGTGCGGCTCGCCGCCGAGGCGCTCGACAGCGGCGCGGCCCTCGACAAGCTCGAGCGGCTGCGCGCCCTCTCCCACCTCGCGCCTCCCGCATGACGTTCCTCTCCGACATCCTCGCCCGCAAGCGGGACGAGGTGGACGCGCGGCGCGCGGCCCGCCCGGAGGAGGAGCTCCTGGCGGCCCTCTCGGACCTCCCGCCCGCGCTGGACTTCGCCGGGGCCCTCTCGCCGCCGGGCGGCGCGCTGCGCGTCGTCGCCGAGGTGAAGCGGAGGAGCCCTTCGGCCGGGCCCCTCGCCGAGGGCCTCGACGCCCCGGCCCAGGCGCGCCGCTACGCGGAGGCCGGCGCGGCGGCGGTCTCGGTGCTCACCGACGGACCCTTCTTCGGGGGCGCCCTCGAGGACCTCGCCGCCGTACGGGCGGCGGTGAAGGTGCCGCTCCTCCGCAAGGACTTCGTGCTCGACCGCTACCAGCTCCTCGAGGCGCGCCTCCACGGCGCCGACGCCGCGCTGCTCATCGTGGCCGCACTGCCCGGCGAGGCGCTCCCGCGCCTCCTCGGGAGCTGTGAGGAGCTCGCCCTGGCGGCGCTGGTGGAGGTGCACGACGAGGCCGAGATCGAGCGCGCGCTCGCGGCCGGGGCCCGCCTGGTCGGGGTGAACCACCGCGACCTGCGCACCTTCGCGGTCGACCTCTCGGTGAGCGAGCGGCTCCTGCCCCGCTTGCCGGCCGGGGTGAAGGGGGTGGCCGAGAGCGGCCTCAAGAGCGCCGACGACGCGCGGCGCCTCGCCCGGGCCGGGGCGGCGAACCTGCTCGTCGGCGAGGCGCTCGTCCGGGCCCGGGACCCGGGCCGCCTCATCCGCGAGATGACGAGCCCGAGCCCAGGGCCGGGGCGCCCCGGACCCGCGCCGGCATGAGCGCGGTGCGGGTGAAGATCTGCGGGTTGACCCGCCTCGAGGACGCCCTCCTCGCCGCGCGGCTGGGCGCCGACGCGCTCGGCTTCAACTTCTGGCCGCGCTCGCGGCGCTACCTCACGCCCGAGGCGGCGCGGGCCATCGTCGACCGCCTGCCCCCCTTCGTCACCAAGGTGGGCGTCTTCGTGGACCAGCGGCCGGACGAGGTCCTCGAGGCCGCCGCTCGCTCGGGCGTGGAGGTGTTGCAGCTCCACGGCGACGAGAGCCCGGAGGAGGTGGAGGGCTACCCCCGGCCCACCGTGAAGGCGCTGCGGCTCGAGGGCCCGGCCGACCTCCACCTCCTCGACCGCTACCGCGTACGGGCCTTCCTCCTCGACGCCCCCTCGGCGGGCTTCGGGGGCAGCGGCGCCACCTGCGACTGGGCGCTCGCCCGCGCGGCCGCCGAGCGGGCGAGGGTGATCCTCGCCGGCGGGCTCACCCCCGACAACCTGGCCGAGGCCATCCGGGCCGTGCGGCCCTACGGCGTCGACGTGGCGAGCGGGGTGGAATCGTCGCCCGGCGTGAAGGATCCCGAGAAGCTGCGGCGCTTCGTCCTGGCCGCCAAGGAGACCATGTGAACCTCCCCGACGCGCGGGGCCGCTTCGGCGCCTACGGCGGCCGCTTCGTGCCCGAGACGCTGGTCCCGGCGCTCCTCGAGCTCGAGCACGCCTGGCGGGAGGCCCGGGCCGACCCGGCCTTCGAGCGCGAGCTCGCCGCGCTCCTCACCCGCTTCGCCGGCCGCCCCACCCCTCTCGGCCCGGCCCGGCGTCTGAGCCAGGACGTCGGGGGCTGCGAGGTCCTCATGAAGAGGGAGGACCTCTGCCACACCGGCGCCCACAAGATCAACAACACCCTCGGCCAGGTGCTCCTCGCCCGGCGCATGGGCAAGCGGCGCATCATCGCCGAGACCGGCGCCGGCCAGCACGGGGTGGCGACCGCTACCGCCGCCGCGCTCTTCGGGCTCCCCTGCGAGGTCTTCATGGGCGAGGTCGACGTGGAGCGCCAGGCCCTGAACGTCTTCCGCATGCAGCTCCTCGGCGCCAAGGTCACGAGCGTCCGCTCCGGCTCGCGCACCCTCAAGGACGCCATGAACGAGGCCATCCGCGAGTGGGTGGCCCGGGTGCGCGACACCCATTACGTCATCGGCTCGGTGGCCGGCCCGCACCCTTACCCGGCGCTGGTGAGGGACTTCCAGACGGTGATCGGGGTCGAGGCCCGCCGGCAGGTGCTGGAGGCGGCCGGGCGGCTCCCCGACGCGGTGGTGGCCTGCGTGGGGGGCGGCTCGAACGCCATGGGGATCTTCAGCGCCTTCCTCTCCGACCCGGGGGTGCGCCTCGTGGGGGTGGAGGCCGCCGGCCTCGGGCTCAGGACCGGCCGGCACGGCGCCTCGCTCGCCCGTGGGCGGCCGGGGGTTCTGCACGGCTCGCGGAGCTACGTCCTGCAGACGAGGGACGGCCAGATCGCCGAGGCCCACTCGGTGAGCGCCGGCCTCGACTACCCCGGGGTCGGCCCGGAGCTCGCCTACCTGAAGGACGAGGGCCGGCTCACCCTCATGCAGGCCACCGACCGGGAGGCGCTCGCGGCGCTCACCTACCTCTCCCGCACCGAGGGCATCATCCCGGCCCTGGAGAGCGCGCACGCCGTGGCGGCTGCGAGGAAGCTCGCCCGCCGCCTCGGGAGAAAGGGCCTCCTCCTCCTCAACATCTCGGGCCGCGGCGACAAGGACGTCGAGCAGGTGCGCCGGGCGCTTTCGGCCGGGGGGACCGCGTCCCGCGGGGCGAGGCGCCCCTCCCCGGCCCTTTGGGCGAGGTCCCGTTGAGCCCGCCCCGCCCGAGCCCTCCGGCCCCCGACCGCCTGGCCTCCCTCTTCGCCGCCGCCCGCGCGCGCGGCGAGGCCGCCCTCGTCACCTACCTCATGGCCGGCGACCCCGACCTCGCGACCTCGCGGGCCGCCGCGCTCGCCTGCGCCGAGGCGGGCGCCGACCTCATCGAGATCGGCATGCCGTTCTCGGACCCCATCGCCGACGGGCCCACCCTGCAGCGCGCCGCCGAGCGGTCGCTCTTGGCCGGGACCCGCCTCGCCGACGCCCTCGCGCTCGCCTCCCACCTGCGGGCGCGCACCGAGGCCGGCCTGGCGCTCATGGGCTACCTGAACCCGCTGCTCTCCTACGGGCTCGAGCGCTTCGTCGGCGACGCCGCCCGCGCCGGGGTCGACGCCCTCATCCTGCCCGACCTCCCGCCCGAGGAGGCCGAAGAGCTCCTCGCCTTCTGTCGACCGGTGGGCCTGCGGACGGTGTTCCTCGTCGCCCCCACCTCGACCGAGGAGCGCCGCCGCGCCGCCGCGGCCGCCGCCACCGGCTTCCTCTACTTCGTCTCGGTGACCGGGGTCACCGGGGCGCGCCGGGCCCTGCCCGCCGACCTCTCCCTGAACCTGAAGGCGCTGCGGGCCGCCTCGTCGCTCCCGCTGGTGGTGGGGTTCGGGATCTCCACGCCGCCCCAGGCGAGGGCGGTGGCCCGCCTCGCCGACGGCGTGGTGGTCGGGAGCGCCCTCGTCGCCCGCCTGGCCGAGGGCGGCTCGCGCGCGGCCCGGGTGGCGCGCGTGCGTCGCTTCGTCGGCCGCCTCAAGCGGGCCATGCGGCGCTGAGGCGGCGCCCGGAATCCTAGGAGAGGGGGCGCCCGAGGGCGCCGGCGATCACCTTCACCTGCCGCATGAGCTCGGCGAACTCGGGGATGGCGAGCGACTGGTGGCCGTCCGAGAGGGCCCTCTCCGGACAGGGGTGGACCTCGACGATGAGGCCGTCCGCCCCGGCCGCGATCCCGGCCCGGGCCATGGCCGCCACGTGCCGGCGCAGCCCGATGCCGTGCGAGGGGTCGACCACCACCGGCAGGTGGGTGAGCGCCTTCAGCACCGGCACCGCGTTCAGGTCGAGGGTGTTGCGGGTCATGGTCTCGAAGGTGCGGATGCCCCGCTCGCACAGCGCGACCTGGTAGTTGCCGCCGGCGAGGATGTACTCCGCCGCCATGAGCAGCTCCTTGATGGTAGCCGAGGGGCCGCGCTTCAGGAGGACCGGCCTCTTCGAGGCCCCGAGCCGGCGCAGGAGCGCGTAGTTCTGCATGTTGCGGGCCCCGACCTGCAGGACGTCGGCGTAGTCCGCGCAGGCGTCGAGGTCGTTCGGGTCCATGACCTCGGTCACGACCTTGAGGCCGGTCGCCTCGCGGGCCAGGGCGAGCAGCCTCAGGCCCTCCTCGCCGAGCCCCTGGAATTCGTAGGGGCTGGTGCGCGGCTTGTAGGCCCCTCCCCGCAGGAAGGCGGCCCCGTGGCTCTTCACCGCCCTCGCCACCTCCAGGATCTGGTCGCGCGACTCGACCGAGCAGGGGCCGGCCACCACCGCCACCCCCGGCCCGCCCAGTCGGGCCCCCCCCACCTCGAGGACCGTGTCCTCCTCCTTCACCTCGCGCGAGACGAGCTTGAAGGGCTGGGAGACCCGGATGGCGTCGGCCACCCCCGGCATGGAGACGAACAGCTCGGCCTCGAGCGCGCCCTGGTTGCCGGTGATCCCGATGGCCACCCGCTGGGCGCCCGGGATGGCGTGCGGGGTGAGGCCGAGGG
>Ga0335081_10008624_pt1 | contig 16352 bp, 12 predicted proteins | sample Lox_Sample_35_FD_206713 | JGI IMG/M metagenome (GOLD analysis project Ga0335081, IMG submission 206713) | Soil microbial communities from Loxahatchee National Wildlife Refuge, Florida, United States - Lox_Sample_3.5 | ecosystem: Environmental > Terrestrial > Soil > Wetlands | place: USA... | reverse complement strand
AGCCCAGCCGCAGCAGGCGGGCCACCGTAATGGCCGGTATCCCGCGGATGGCGTTGAGGATGGTGTCCGACACTTCGCCGTCGAGGCGCACGAGCGACACTGCCTCCGAGCCGCGGTGCTCTTCGCGCCGGCCCAGCGTAAACGTCGCAATGTTCACGCCCAGGCTGCCGAGCGTCGACCCGACCTGCCCAATCACGCCGGGTTCGTCTCGGTTCCGCAAATACAAAATCGTGCCATCGAGGTGCGCTTCCAACGGAATCCCGTCAATTTGCACCACGCGCGGCGTGCCGTCGTGCAGCACGGTCCCTTCCGCCACCAAATCCGTCGCCGAACCAGACTTCTCCGGCAGCGCCGCAATCTCCAGCGTGTTTGGGAATCCGCGTTCGCGCCGCCGCGTCTCTTCTTCGACGGACAGCCCGCGCGCCGCCGCCACCGCCGGCGCGTTCACCACGTTCACCTTTTCGTCCAACACCGCATTCAACATCCCCGCCAGCACCGCACTGCGCAAAAGATGCGTCCCTACTTCCGCCACTTCGCCCGCATACCGAATCCGAATCCGCGCCGGCCGTGCCGACACCGCCTGCGACACCAGGGACCCCAGCCGCTCCGCCAGCGCCAGATACGGCCGCACGCGCCGGTACTGATCCGCCGAAAGCGCCGGCAAGTTCACTGCGTTGCGGATCAACCCTTCCGCCAGATAATCCTTCACCTGTACTGCCACCTGCGTCCCTACTTCTTCCTGCGCCTCGGCGGTCGAACCCGCGATGTGCGGCGTGCCGATCACATTCGGCAAACTCGTCAGCGGAGAATTTTTCGGCGGCTCTTCCACGAAAACATCCAGCGCCGCGCCCGCCAAATGTCCGCTCTTCAACGCCTCCGCCAGGGCCGCCTCGTCAATCAACTCGCCGCGCGCCGCATTGATCAGCCGCGCGCCTTTCTTCATCTTCGCCAGCGCCGCCGCGTTCATAAGGTTGTGCGTCGCCGGGCTCAGCGCCGTATGCAACGACACAAAATCGCTCTCCGCCAGCAGCTTTTCCAGCGGTACCAACTCCACCTGCACTTCCTTCGCGGCTGCTTCGCTGATGTACGGGTCGTAGCCCAGCACGCGCATGTCAAATGCATCCGCCCGCAGCGCCACTTCGCTCCCGATGCGCCCCAGCCCAATCAACCCCAGCGTCTTCCCGCGCACTTCCGTGCCTGCCGCGGACGACTTCTCCCATTTTCCCTCGTGCATGGCCTTGTCCAGCTTGGGCACTTGCCGCGCCAGCGCCAGCAGCAGCGCAAACGTGTGTTCCGCCACGCTCACTGCGTTGCCGCCCGGCGTGCTCATCACCAGCACGCCGCGCTTCGTGCACTCGTCCAGATCAATGTTGTCCACGCCCACGCCCGCGCGCCCCACCACGCGCAGCCGCGGCGCTTTGTCCAGCAACTCCGGCGTCACTTTCGTCGCGCTGCGCACAATCAATGCATCCGCGTCGGCGATTTCCGCCTGCAGGTTGTCTTTCGTCGTCTGCACCGTCTTCCAGCCCGCCTGCGCGCGCAGCAACGCGACACCTCTATCGCTAATCTTGTCCGCCACTATGACTTTCATCGTTCCTCGTTTGCCTGTCTGAGTTGTTCCCGGCTTCCCGCAGGACACTCTTCCGGGTGTAGGGGCGTCGCTTCAGCGCGTCCCTGCTAAAAAGGGAACATCCACGGTAGCGGCTCGGTCTCGCGTCTGTCAAATACGGTCTTCTTCTAGGCATCATCTTTTTTATTGGCGATGAATCCCTGCTCTGGGTCCCGCAGAGTGCATGGCGCATCCCCCCACCCCGTTGTGACGGAAACTGTGCGCAAGCGCATGAACGGATTGGGCTTGCGGCTGAAGTTGAGTGGCAGAAACGCGCTTTGGGGCTCGGCGCGGCGATTTTGGAGAGGAGGGTATACACCCCCTGTTTTGAGCAAAGAGCTTGGAAGCTGCTGAAGAAGCGAGAGTTGCGGGAGTTCCGTATTTTTGAAGAGTGTGGAAGTAGTTGAGAAGAAAGCATTTGAGAATTGCGGTTTTGGCGAGAAGAGCGCAAGAGTTCGGAATCGCATGGAAACACAAGAGTTGCGGGATGAAATCGGACTGACAATCGGGAAAGAGTTTGGAAGTGCTTGGGAGGAAAGGGCTTGGGGCAGGTGGCGCGCCTGCGATCCGGTTGGCGAGCAATAATCACGATGAATGTTACCACAAGAGTAACAGAATGTCAAGGAGAATCGTTCGGAAAAAGCGATTCAACAGGGACCCTGTTTCAGCGGGTGGGCCTCTTTTGTTCCTAAGTCGCTGCGGCGCTTGGCAATTGCGCCCTTCGCAGCGCTCCGCTTCGCAACACAAACGCGAAAACCAGTAAGGTCAGGGCGGTCACCCAACCGCCCAGGCTGAAACCGGCCGGCACCTGCGTCCCGATCACGTAGCCCGCGCCGATCAGAATCCCCGCCAGGACGCCGAACTCCCACATCCCATACTGAAAAATGAACGGGAAGTAGTGCGACCCCAGCGCGATCATCACCGCTGGATAGAACCAGTTCAGGTGGACCATCGTGGCCGCCGCCACGAGCAGGAGGTTAGGCGGCAGGGTGAACGCCACTTGCATTCCCAAGGTGTTCATCGGGTGGCCCTTGGGCAAGCCTCCCGGCCGGCCCATGGCGCGGAGCACCAGCAGCGTTAAAGGAAAAATGAAGAACCCGCCCGCGACCAGCATCAGGATGCCGGCTTTCACCGAGTACCACGTCGCGAGGCTAGCAGAAGCAAACCAGATAAGGCTCGAAACCAGTTGGCCGGCAAATCCACCGAGGAAGGCTGTGCGCACATCCCGTTGCGCTTCGTTGATTGTCATGGCTTCGCCTCCCACCCGCGCGTTGCTGCTTTGTTCTACGTACCGCAAACGGTTTTTATAACTATGCTGACGCCCACCCTCTGCCCGGCGCCGCGGCCGGCAGTTTCCGCGATGCGCATGCCCAGAGTGGGCCGCGAGTTTAGCTGGTCAAAGTCAACCCCAAGACCCACGTTCCAACTGCGAACGTGGGGCACCCGGCGCGCCGTGGGAGTTGCGGGCCGGCAGGGCAAGACGAACGGAAGAGCAATTTTTTCAGGATCGGGGTGGCTGGGCTAAAGCCCAGCGCCTACACGGGCTAACCGCACGTCAGGCGGGACTTTCTTGCTATAGTTTTGGCATGACACTCAGCGAAAAGATACAGAAAGACCTGGTCGAAGCGATGCGGGCTAAGGATGAGCTGCGGCTTAGCGTGCTGCGCAGCGTCAAGTCTGCGATTCAATACAAAGAGACGGAAAAGATTCGCGCGCTGGACGAAGCGGAATCGATCCAGTTGCTGCAAACGCTGGTGAAGCAGCGCAAGGAATCGATCGAACAGTTTGGCAAGGGCGGCCGGCAAGATCTCGTCGACAAAGAGACGAAGGAGCTGGCCATTCTGGAAACGTATTTGCCCGCAGGCGCGAGCGAAGCGGAAATGGACGCCGCCATCGCCAAAGCGATCGCCGAAACTGGCGCCAACTCGATCAAGCAGATGGGCGCCGTGGTGAAAGCGGCGAAAGCGCACCTGGAGGGCAAAGCAGTGGATGGAAAGGCGCTCAGCGACCGCGTGCGGGCGAAATTGTCATGAGCGACGACAAGCGCGACTAGCGGCGGAGAGAGCGACCGAAAGAAAACCCGCACCCTTAACAACGAAGGGTGCGGCACCCTAAGACCAATGCCACAGACGAATGATGCCAATGCGCGGGCCCTGGCGGTGTTGCGGATTGGCGTGGGAATTTTGTTTCTGATTTTCGGCGAGTACAAAGTGTTCGGCACGCAGTTCACGCTGCACGGCGGCTTTCAGTTTTGGATCAACCGTTTTCTGGAAGGCGGTGCGTATCCGTGGATGGCGCCGGTGCTGCGGAATTTTGTGTTGCCGCACGGCACGGCGATTGCCTTTCTGGTGGCGTACGGTGAACTGGCGATCGGTATCGCGTTGGTGCTGGGCGTGCTGGTGCGAGCCGCGAGTGCCTGCGGATTGGTTTACATGCTGACGCTGCTGTTCAGCTCGAACTATCCAGGACCGGCGGCGCCCTTCTGGCAATATTTCGGCGCGAGCCTCGATCACTCGGTGTTGGCGCTGTGTTTTGTGGTGTTCTTGTTGAGCCGCAGCGCGGAGGCGTGGTCGATCCCAGCGTGGCGTCGCGCACGATGAGCGATGAATTGGGAGAGAAGAGAAAACCCGCACCCTTAAAGGCGAAGGGTGCGGCACCCCGCGTCGGCGCTACGACTTAGTTGGATTTGGGTTGCAGGACGGCGGTGTTGCGCTCGTCGCTGGCGATGATGCGGTAGAACTTTTTGAGCGTTTCGAGCTGCGCGACCGGCACGGTCAATTCTTTCACTTCGAAGCGCCGCGTATAGACTAGCTCGTTGCCCTTGGCTTCGGTTTTGCTGTGATAGCTGGCGAAGTCATAGTCCACGTCGACAGCCGGCGGCAGATCGCTGATTTCGTATCCCGGCGGAATCGCAATTTCAAAGCTGTCGGAGTCCAGCGTAGGGCCCTGAAATTCTACGGGATATTTCCTGGGTTCCTTGGTTTCGAGAAGCGCGCTGGTGCGGCTGCCGAGCACACGCGGCCGCACGAGCAGCAAATTGCCGGCAGTTTTACCGTAGTTGTCGGCGACGAGCGAGTAGTCGTAGAGAAACGGCTGATCGGTGTGCACCAGGTTGGAGACAGTGGCGTGGGTGAGCCGATAATTCGACAGCGATTCCGAGAGCACGCTTTCAATGGGCTTGACCTTGTCTTTTTCGGTGGCAGCGGAACGCAGGGCGTAGCGCTCGTTGGCGGCGTGGTCGCCCATGCGGATTTCGTTGACGTCGCCGGTGAGCGTGCCGTTCAAAGCGAGCGTAAGCTTGGCCGTGCGTCGCGTACCGTTCATGGAAGGAGCCAACTTGGGCAGCTCGATCAATTCGCCGCCGGAATCGGCAACGAGCAAGCCGTAGTTGGCCTGCAATGCGCCGCGCAGGTAGCCGAAGGGAGTCATCTCGTCGGTGGGATCGAAAATCAGCAGACGGCCCAGAGTTTTGTGTTGAAAGACCGCTTTCACGTCGGAGTCGCTGGTTTGCGGAGGCAGCTTGATGGCCAGGATGGCGTGGTTGAACCAGTTGACGGCCGGCGTGCTGGAATTTACGGCGCCGCGATGCGTGTTGATGATGATGTAGTAGGAGTCGACGCCGATTTCCTTGAGCATCGTGCTCATCAGCGTGGCCTTGTCTTTGCAGTCGCCGAAGTGATGCGAGAAGACATCGGCGGCGGCGTGCGGTTGAAAACCGCCTATACCGAGCTCGATGGCCACGTAGCGAATGTCGTCCTGAACGAATTTGGCGAGCGCCGCCATTTTTTTGGTGATGTCGGTCTCGTTGGCGGTTAAGGCGGCGACTTTTTGTTTGATTTCGGCAGAACTATCGCGACGGCCGCGCACCAGGCCCGCTTCCCAGAGGGCCATGTCGTTCCAGTTGTCGAAGCCTTTGGTTTGCGCGCCACCGGGGGCAAAGAAAGAGACAACCATCAGGCCGGCGACGGAGGGCCACGCGGGCATCTGACGCTCGGTGCGGACGGCGTCCACGTTCGTGACCACCCACTGCCACTGGTTGTTGCCGATCGAAGCTTCCTTCACCGGCGTGTAGTTCAGGAATGTCGCCTTGTACTCCCAGCCTGGCGGAAGTTGTAGCGTGTAACGCGACTCGCGCACCGGGTCTTCTTCCTGAAAGGGCCATTCGTCTTGCAGGACGTAAGGACGATCTTCGTGCTCGATTTCGTAGCCGACAATGTTGCCGGGATCGGGCGCAGGAATTTTCAAGACTTTGGTGCGCGCGTCCGAGGCCAGTTCACCGTCTTCGACGCCGAAAAGCGCGGTCTCGATGACGTCTTTATCCTTTACTTCGTAGTCTTTGCCTTGCGCGGGAATGCACCAGCCGTGAATGGCAGTGATCCGCGTTTCGGCATCGAAGGAAGCGTAGACAGTTCCGTGTTCGCGGCCGCCGGGCCGAAGGATTTTGTAGGCGCGGCGTTCGGTAGTTTTGATTTTGCCGTTGGCCTGGACGTTCAGGATTTCTTCCGAATAGAGCAGCACGGCGTCGGTTTTTTCATCGTGCGGTGGGAGAGGGACATTGACGAGGGCGTGCATCCATTGCGGCGCGTCGGAAGATGCATAGACGCGCGGGGCGCATACGAACGCGAGGAGTGCCGCGGCAAACAAAGCTGTGACCAGCCAAGCCGCGGCGAACGTGTGTACTCTCGCTCTCTTCTTCAAGTGCTTAGTTGCCCGCGCCGCTGGCGGGTTGTAACACGATCTGTCCTTCATCGCCGGTCCTCACAGACTGATAGAAGCTGCGCACAGTCGGATAGTATTTGGGTTCGAGCATAATGAGGTCGCTCCGCAAGTGCCGCTCGAGGTGGAGCGTCCCGTTTTTCTCGTCCATTTTCATCGAGTAAACGAGCAACTTGGCATCGCGGTCGCCGGGTTTGGGCATGCTGCTCACTTTCCAACCCAAAGGCAGTTCGATGGTGACATCATCGGCCTTTTGCGACATGAAGTGGTAGTACAGCGGCTGGGTGCGCGCGCTGTGTTCGTAGATGTGTTTTTCCACGCCGCCAAAAAGCCCGACTGGAAAGAACGCTCGGCTACCGGCTCCGGAAACCCAGCCTGGAACTTTCAGATCGAACTCGGCGACGAGTTTCGCATCGGAGCTGGTCCAGTCCGGCTTGTTGGTCAACTCCACCTCGATCGCAGCCGGAATGGAACGGCGGACCTGGTCTTCAAGCAACTTTTTGCGAGTGGTGTCGTCCTCGTGGCGCTGCTCCATGCGTAACGAAGCGGCTTCGAGTCCGGAGTAAGTGACGGTGAGCTTGCCCTCCAGGCTGCCTTCCTGAGTGAGTTTCAGGTCGGCGCTGCGGGCGATTTGCGAATCGGAGCTTCCCGGCACGCTGGTCATAATCCAGGCGCCGCCCTCCTTATCAAGCTTCAGGCCGGGAACGTTGGTTTCCCACCACGGCAGCAAGCCACACGGAGTGAACTGCACGCCGGGGTCGTAGTACACGTCCTTTTCATTGAGCTTCACCACAGCGACGAAGGTGCGCAGATCGCTGGCGCGCATGATGTTTTTGGAGAAAAAATGATCGTCGCGCGTAGAGATTCTGGCGGCTGAAGCATCGAGGCCGGCAGCGCGCGCGAGGCCCAGGAAGAGCAGAGTAATATCGTCCCCCGTGCCGTAGCCACGCTTCCAGACATCCTCGGCGTTGCCGCCATTTTTTTCCTGCGAGCGTTTCTGTTCCTGCTCGGTCTTTTGCACCTCGAAGCTGGTGTTACGAATCTTCTGCACGCGCGCGTAGATCTTCTGGACTTTAACCTCGGGAGAATCGCCCGCGGCGACGATGGTGCCGACGGCTTCCTCCATGGCTTTCTTTTTGCCGACAAAACTTTCTACTTTGTCGTTCTGTTTCTTGCCTTCTTTTTTCCAGAAGCGTTCCGGATCGGATTCCACGCGCTCTTCGGTATAGGTGAAATCGACGCGATACTTCATGGCGTCTTCCGGAGGCATGTCGTCTTCGAGTTCAAAAGACGGGATGTTGTTGGCTTCCATGACCACGATGGGGTGCACGCCTTTGGTTTCCGCGGGTGGCACGGCCCCGGCGGGGAGCCCGTTTGGCCAACTCCAATGCAGCGCGAAATCCATGGAGGGGTTCAACGTGAATTTGCCATGCCGGGTGAAGAGTTCATCGCTGAGAATCCAGCGGGAGTCGTAGACATAGCCTTCGAGGAAATCGATCATGTAGTGGTATTCGATGATGCTGCCGGGCTGCACGTCGGAAAACGTGAACGTCTTCGCCAGATACTTGAATTTATTGCTTTTGACGATTTCCTTGTCGTAGATCTTGCCGTCGAAGTTGACGATGGTGCCATCGGGATGGATCGTACGGGCGCGAACGTTGACGATATTGGCCTGATCTTTCGCGTATGGGATCTCTGCATCCGCGTATTTGCGCCCTTCCTCAGTGAAGATTTTGGCCCGGACGTAGTTGTATTCGTGAGGGATGCGGTAGTTGCTGTCGTCGCGGTCCACCTGTCGATACAAAATGATGGCCGGTGCGCCGGGGGCTTCGGGGAGGCTGGTCATTTTGAGTTCTTCGGGGGAGATGGGCTGCCATTCGTCGGCGACGGCGGTGCGAATGGCTGTATACCCAGCGGCTAGTGCCAGCACGGCCAATGTACAGAGAAACAGACGCTTCAAAGACAAGCGACACCTCCGAAAAAGATCAGCGGGACACATAAATCCAAAAGCTCAATCGCCATCAGCACGACAAAACCTGAACAGGTTTCTGAACACCAACCATCAGGCGAGGGGAAAGCAGCAAAAGGATGCGACGTGGAGAAACGTAGCCGTGCGGCGCTGCGCTGAGAGGGTGGGCGCATCGATCGAAAGTTATGACCTGTGAGAGTACTGCCGGGGACAATACAGTTCCGACTACCCGCTGTCAATGGTTCCTGGGGGCAGGAAGCGGCGAGGATGCAACGGGCGTTGGCCTAGCGCGTCAGCCACCGAGTTCGCCATTGTACCGGCGGATGAGCTGGTTGCCCTCGCAAGAGCTCAAAGCAAAGGGTTTAGCTAGGTTCGAAAACAATTGCAAGCTAGCGTCGGCGACGCCGCAGACGCGGTGCCGCTCTTTGGGTGGGCTTCGCCGAGATCGCACAGTTCCATGCGGCATGTTTTCCTCAACCGATACAAAATTCCCTGTATTCCAGCCCCTTGGGCGATTCGCTAACGTTCGCAGCGCCCCAGCCAATGTCGGTTATCCGACATAGGACTGCGTATCTCGAGGCTCATGCTAAAAATCTTGGTAGCCGACGATAGCGCGGTCGTACGGCGACTCCTGAAGACGGCTCTTTCCGGAGAGCCAGGCTGGAGTCTGTGCGGGGAGGCTGTAAACGGCCAGCAAGCGATGCTGCTGGCCCACCAGTTGAAACCCGACATCGTGGTTATGGACTTGGCGATGCCGCTCCTTGACGGGTTGCGGGCCTCGGCGGAGATCCTCAAGTTAGCGCCAGCCTTGCCGATCGTTTTGTATACGCTGCATAACACTCCCGAACTGACGCTCGAAGCGAAAAAAGTGGGCATCAAGGCGGTCGTGGCGAAGTCGGACGACATGAATGTGTTGTTGGAAGCCGTCCGGCGGGTCGCCGCGGAGACGGCACCTACGTCGCCGCTTGCGGCTCTCTCGAATGAACTTTTCACCACCGTGGCCGGGCACGAAACGCCAGAAGCAAGCAGTGTGGTCGCGCCCACGGAGAGAGCAGAAGAATTCGTTGGCGATGTTGCAGCTGCCACTCCGAACGCAGAACTGCAGACGGAAACGCGTGGAGACACCACAGCGGAAGTCGAACCTCCTTCCAACAAAGTTTCGGAAAATCCGCCAGGCGTGTCCTAAGACGCGGCAGTTCGTGGCGAAGTCATCCTGCACGTATTGGATGCTGTTGAGTGCGGGTCGCGTTCCACGCCAATTCAGCTTTACAGCTTTTTCTGCACAGCGTTCTTGAACAGAGATTTCAGCTAGAACAGGCGCCCGACGTATTCGCGCATTTGATGCTTCCAATAAGGCCAGTCATGGCCGCCTTGCGGTCCCCAATTGTCGAGCGAATGACGAATGCCTTTGCTGGAGAGAATTTCAGAAAGGCGATAGGTGGGGCCGCTGTTTTCCCACGGACCAGTGCCGGTCGTGAGGTGGATGTCGCAAGTGACGATTTGTTGGTAGAACCAGGGATCGCTCATGTTCGAGAGATAGTCGACAGGATTGTTGAAATAGAGATTGTCATCGTACATGCCGTCCATAAAGTTTCGAACGTCATAGACGCCGGACATGGCGAAGCAGCGCTTGATGACGTCGGGATGCCGGAAGAGCGAGTTGGCGGCGTGATATGCGCCGAACGAGGCGCCCATGGTGGAGATGGCCACCTGGCCACGGCAATTGTCCCAAATGAAGGGAACGACTTCTTCGCGCAGGTAGGAATCGAAGACGGATTGCACGTAGCTGCGGTGAAATGGATGCGCGCCTTTGTTGTAGAAGCTCAGGCCATTGATGGAGTTGATGCTGTAAAACTTGATTTTGCCGCCGTCGATGAAATCGGCGAGCGCGCCAATCATGCTTTGGCCTTCGAGTTCGAATTCGTCGCCGGCGCTGGTGGGAAAACCGAGCAAGGGCTGGCCCCAGTGGCCGTGCACGACTACGCCGAGATCCAAGCCGAGCCGGTGCGAATACCAGCGATGATACTCACGTTTCATCGTTTGTCCTTCACGGTGCGCGGGAGAGAGAGTATGCCAGTGTAGCCGCGCGTGCCGCAACGAAATTGGTCTGAACGCCCTTGTTGCATCGTCGGTATGGGGTGAAAGTGAAAGGCGGGAACCGTAACAAAATTGCGCAGTCTGTCGTTGTATACTCCGAGAACTGCAATCCTCTCAGAGCAGCCAGGAGTCGAGACTATGGCCACCCCTTCAACGAATCGCCCCAGCCCGGAACGAATTTATATGCTGTTCAACGCGTTTCAGAACACCGCTGCGTTGCACAGCGGCATCGAGTTGGACTTATTTACGGCGATCGGGTCCGGCATCAACACACCGGCTCTGCTGGCCGCGAAAACTGGCGCGTCCGCGCGAGGCCTGCGCATCCTGTGCGACTACCTGACGGTGATGGGGCTGCTCACCAAAGAAGAATTGGTGTATGGCCTGACGCCGGATTCAGCGATTTTTCTGGACCGGCATTCGCCGGCGTGCCTAGCATCGGTCGCCGGATTTTTGGGAGCCGAGTGGCACGCCCAAAACATCAAGTCGCTGACCGCGGCGGTGCGCAAGGGCGGAACGGTGGGGGTGCACGGAGATAATAGCAAGCCGCAGGATGAAGTGTGGGTGGCGTTCGCGCGCTCAATGGCGCAATTAACGGCGCCGGCGGCAAATTTTATTGCGCATCTGTTGGGGGCTCCCGAGGGGCGAGCGTGCCGGATTCTGGACATTGCTGCGGGCCACGGCATGTACGGAATCACCGTTGCTAAGAAAAATCCGAATGCCCAGGTGGTCGCTGTGGACTGGCCTGCGGTTCTGAGCGTGGCACAGGAAAACGCGCAAACTGCGGGCGTGATCGAGCGCTATACGACGCGGCCGGGCAGCGCCTTCGAAGCAGATCTCGGCGAAGACTACGATTTTGTGCTGCTTACGAACATCTTTCATCATTTTGATCTGTCCACTTGCGAACAGTTGGCGCGGCGGGTGCACGGCGCTCTGAAGCCTGGCGGAAAAGCGCTGACGCTGGAGTTTGTGCCGAATGAGGATCGTGTCACGCCGCCGGCTGCCGCAGCGTTCAGCTTGAATATGCTGGTGGGCACGGAAGCGGGCGACGCTTATACTTTTGCCGAGTATGATGCGATGTTCCGCAATGTGGGTTTTGCGGCCAGCGAAATGCACGACGTGCCCAATTCTCCGCAACGGATTCTGGTGTCCGGGAAAGCCTGATGAAAAAGAAAACCGCAAAGAAAGCAGCGCCGAAGAAAGTTTCTGCCGGAAAGGCCAAGTCGGGTGCTACGGCGGATCGCGGGTTGCGCGAGCAGTTGGTGTATTTGCTGAAGGGCGGCGGCGCGCACGTGCATTTTATGGACGCGGTGGAGGGATTTCCCGCGGGAAAGTACGGAGTATTCGCCACGGGATTGCCGCACACGGGCTGGCAGTTGCTGGAGCATGCGCGCATTGCGCAATGGGACATTCTTGAGTTCAGCCGCAATCCGAAGCACGTGTCACCGGATTTTCCGGCGGGCTATTGGCCGAAAACGCCGATGCCAGCGAACGAAAAAGCGTGGGGCGAGAGTGCGGCGTCGTTCGACCGCGATTTGGCGGCGATGGTCAAGTTGGTGCAAGACCCGAGGACGGATTTGTTTGCCAAGCTGCCGCACGGAGATGGGCAAACGATTTTGCGGGAAGCGCTGCTGCTGGCGGACCATAACGCCTACCACCTTGGGCAGTTGGTGGATTTGCGGCGGGCGTTGGGCGCGTGGCCGGAGCAATAGCTGAGGCGAGGCGTCCTCAATAGTCTTTTCTGCTTGCTTGTTGTTTCCACGCCGCGAAAATTGCGAGGGATTCGTCGCGCAGGAGTTGCGTCATCGGGATTGTCCGCTCCGGCCCGGCTTTTCTTATCTGCCCATAGATGAAGGCGTCGTCGAAGCCGGCCTGCGCCGCGTCGGCGGCTGTACCGGCATAAAACACTCGCGAGACGCGGGCCCAATAAATCGCACCAAAACACATGGGGCAGGGTTCACAGGTGCAGTACAGATCGCAATCTGTGAGCTGAAATGAATTGAGTGCGCGACAGGCCTCGCGAATGGCGACGATTTCGGCGTGCGCGGTGGGATCGTTCGTGGTGGTTACGCGATTCACACCTTCGGCGATTACGCGTTCGCTTTGCACGATCAACGCACCAAAGGGACCGCCATTTCCGCTACGAACGTTTTCGAGAGCCAGCGCGATGGCCTGGCGCATGAAGTCGGCGGATTTTGGCACGGGTTCACGCATCTCTTCCAGCTTGCCACAGCCGAGAAAAATCGCAATGCGGGGCGGTTTGACGAGTTCAAAAGGTATGCGGGTACCCGCCCGCGATGCCAGATTTGCAGGGAGAGCGATTGGCGGTAGGATGTTGCTATCCACCGCAAGGCCACACGCAGGTCGCATGGGAGGCGTTATGGTCGAAATTCCGAACATTTCCAGCTATCGCATCGCGAAAGAGAACAGTCGGCGCGATTTTTTGAAGAACATGCTTGGCGCGGGCGCACTGGTACTGGGCGTATCCGTGCTGCCGGAAGAACTGTTGGCCGCTGGTTCGTCTGGAACCGGCAATAGCTTTGTCAGCGAGCCGTACGCGCCGATGGACAAGGCGCCCTTGCAGCCGAGCGTATATCTCGCATTGGATACGGATGGCACCGCTTACGTGATCGCGCATCGCTCGGAAATGGGGAATGGCGTGCGTACTTCGTTACCGCGCATCGTCGCTGACGAATTGGACGCGGATTGGGCGCGCGTGAAAGTCGTGCAGGGCATCGGCAGCGAGAAGTACGGCGACCAAGATACCGATGGCTCGCATTCGGTGGTGAGTTTCTTTGTTCCGTTGCGCGAAGCCGGCGCGACGGCTCGGCTGATGCTGATTCGCGCGGCGGCACAAAAGTGGAACGTGCCGGAGGCGGAGTGCTCTGCGGAAATGCACGTAGTGATGCACAAAAAGTCCGGGCAAAGGGCCAGCTACGGCGAACTGGTGGCCGCTGCAGCCAAATTGCCGGTGCCGAAGAAGGAAGAGCTGAAGCTGAAGCCGCGCAGCGAATGGAAATATATCGGCAAGCCGGCGGCAGGCTACGACTTGAAGGACTTGTGCACCGGTAAAGGGAAATTTGGACAGGACACGCACATGGACGGGATGCTGTACGCCAGTGTGATGCATCCGCCGGTGCTGGGCAGCACGATCAAGAGCGTGGATGATTCGGCGGCGTTGAAAGTGAAAGGCGTGCAACAAACGGCGACGATTGACACGTTCAAGCCGCCGGTTCTGTTTCAGGCGCTCGGTGGAGTAGCGGTGCTGGCCGACAACACATGGGCTGCGATGCAGGGCCGTAAACAATTGAAGGTCGAATGGAACCCGAGCGACCACAGCGGGTTTACGTCAGATAAATACAAAGTGGAGCTGCAAGAAACGGCTCGCAAGCCGGGAAAAGTCGTGCGCGAAGTTGGGAATGTGGATTCGGCGTTTGCGCAGGGCGGAAAAATCCTGGAGGCCGAATACTATGCGCCTTTGCTGGCGCATGCTCCGATGGAGCCGCCGGCGGCTTTGGCGGTTTATAAGGATGGAAAAGTCGAAGTGTGGGCGCCGACGCAAAGTCCGCAAGGCGCGCGCGACGCCGTGGCCGCCGCCGTGGGCGCGAAAAAAGAAGATGTCACGGTGAATGTCACGCTGCTTGGCGGCGCGTTCGGCCGTAAGTCGTTTCCGGATTTTGCGGTGGAAGCCGCGGTGCTCTCCAAGAGAACTGGAAAGCCGGTGAAAGTGGTCTGGAGCCGCGAGGACGACATCAAGTTCGACTCGTACCATTCGGTTTCCGCAATGTACATGAAAGCGGCGCTCGGCGCGAATGGCTTGCCGACAGCGTGGCTGCAGCGCACGGTGTTCCCGCCGATTGGCTCGACGTTTACCGGAACGAACTACTCCGATGCGGACGAACTTGGCCTTGGCTTCAGCGATTTGCCTTTCGCGATTCCCAATCATCGCTCGGAGAATGGTCCCGCGACGGCGCACGTGCGCATTGGGTGGTTCCGTTCGGTCGCGAACATTTATCACGCGTTCGCGATTCAGTCTTTTGCCGATGAACTGGCGATCGCCGCGGGAAAGGATCCGGTCGAATACGCGTTGGCGCTGCTCGGGCCGGACCGCATCATTCCCAAAAGCGAGCTGCCCAAGGACTATTCGAACTACGGCCAGAGCTACGATGCTTATCCCATCGATACCGCGCGTTTCAAGCGGGTGGTGGAGACCGCTGCGGAAAAATCCGGTTGGGCCAAATTCAAAAAAGGCAACGGTGCGGGCATCGGCATTGCGCTGCATCGCAGCTTTCTGACGTACGCTGCTTCGGTGGTGCAGATTCACCTGGACGATGCGGGCCGCGTGCATGTCGATCGTGTGGATTCGGCACTGGATGCGGGAACGGTAGTGAATCCGGACATGGTGCAAAACCAGTTTGAAGGTGCCGCGGTGATGGGGACGAGCATCGCGTTTTATGGCGCGATCACCGCCACAAACGGCGTGGTTGACCAGTCGAACTTTCATGACTACCAGATGGCGCGGATGAACACCGCGCCGCGCGAAATTCACGTACACATCGTGCCGAGCGAAGCATTGCCTGGCGGCGTTGGCGAACCCGGACTACCCGCTATTGCTCCGGCGATGTGTAACGCGGTTTACTCTGCGACCGGCAAACGCATCCGCGAATTACCGCTCTCGAAAGCTAAACTGGCGTAATCGTCGTGAGGCACAGCCAAAACTTCCGGGCGGCCGGGCTAAAATCCGGCCGCTTCATTTTTGGCGGCATCGCGCTTCTCACTGTCGCGATGACCGCTGCGCCGTCGATTGCGCAGCGCAAGCCGGTGCTGCCGCAGATTGACCTGCCGCATCCGTATTACTTCCGCGAAATGTATTTACCGCAGTTGACGAGCGGGCCGAGTAGCGTGACGTGGTCGCCGGATTCGAAAGAGCTGATCTATTCGATGGCTGGTTCGCTCTGGCGGCAACGTATCGACTCCACCGCGGCGCAACAGATCACGGATGGGGCGGGATACGACTACCAGCCGGATTGGTCGCCGGGCGGCAAGACCGTGATTTACGTTTCATATCAGCGGGATGCGATGGAGTTGTGGCTGCTCGATCTGGCTTCCGGCAAATCCGTGCCGCTTACGAGCGGTGGGGCGGTGAACGTCGAGCCGCGGTGGTCGCCCGACGGGAAACGGATTGTCTGGGTGTCGACCCAGTACAACAAGCGCTTTCACATTTTTCGCGCCGATGTGAACGGAACGAAGTTGGAAAGCGTTGTGCGCCTGACCGGCGAAACGAAAAGCGACTTGCCGCGCTACTACTACAGCGCGTACGACACGGAGATCAGTCCGGTGTGGACGCGCGACGGCAAAGAAATCCTGTTCATTTCGAATCGCGGACACATCCATGGCAGCGGCGGCTTCTGGCGCATGCGCGCCGAGCCGGGAGCAGAAGCGCGCGAAATTCACTACGAAGAAACAAACTGGCGCGCGCGGCCGGATTTTTCTCCTGATGGGTCACGTATGGTCTACAGCTCTTATCTCGGCCGCCAGTGGCACAACCTGTGGCTCATGCCCGCTAACGGAGGCGACGCATTTCCCATTTCCTACGGCAATTACGACGAGACAAATGTTCGCTGGTCCCCCAACGGTAAGAAGCTGGCCTTCGTGTCCAACATACGAGGCGACACGATTTTGGGTGTTCAGGATCTGGGCAGTACGTCAGGCAAGGTCGTCGCCGGCGCGCTGAAGTGTCTGCGTCCGCCCATCTCTCTCAACATTCGCGTCGTGGACAGAGACGGCAAGGATTTAGCCGCTCGCGTCTCGATCACCGACCAGGTGGGACATTTCTACGGACCGCGCTCAACACCGATCATCGCGGACGACGGCTACGACCGCAGCCACGAACCCTTTGAGAGTCACTATTCCTATCTGCGTAGCTACGCTGAGGGTACGGGCGTCATGGTTCCTGAAGGTCCG
>Ga0335081_10008623_pt1 | contig 16353 bp, 17 predicted proteins | sample Lox_Sample_35_FD_206713 | JGI IMG/M metagenome (GOLD analysis project Ga0335081, IMG submission 206713) | Soil microbial communities from Loxahatchee National Wildlife Refuge, Florida, United States - Lox_Sample_3.5 | ecosystem: Environmental > Terrestrial > Soil > Wetlands | place: USA... | reverse complement strand
CCCCGGATGCGGGAATTCCCGGCGGGATCACTGTGTAGCCCTTTAGCTCAAGGTCAACAGCGTTGCTTTCCAGTCCTAATGAGCGAATTTCTTCGCGGACATGTCTGTGGGCCGCCAGCCCGGTCGGCAATTTCGCCGTTTCCAGTTTTTGGGTCGCCAGCTCCCGCAACTTTGCGAGTTCCCGCAGCACCGCAACGTGGTCGATTGCCATTATTGTCTCTCCTCCGAAACATTCAGTCAGCCCACTGCGATAGCTATCCTTGATCGAACGTCCGCCTGATTACCGCAGCGGCGCAACTGGTGAATACATCACGATCCGGCACTAGGGAATTGTCAATATTTGCGCATAGATAGATTTTCTCGTTATACTCTTGGAGTACGAAGCTCGCAAAGGTCGCTATCGCCGGGGCGAAAGAAAGAGACATCTCGACAGAAGCATCGCCTATCCGCATCGACGGAATCCGGCCAACGTTGCTGGCAAGAGAGTCCGTCATGGCGGAGCCACGTGCATATAGGTGCGCCCTCAGCCGACTTGGCAGAAGGGCCATGATGACCATCGAAGGACTATCATCCATGGTGGTCCGTCCGCCCTGGCGGTAAGCGCTGATCACCGCCCCCGAAAGCTTGCGCAGGGAGTGCGCGGCCAGGTGCTCCTGCCGGACGGGAATGTACTTAACATGGACGGCATGGGAGGCGCTCTGTGCGCCGCTGCCGCGCTTCATGTCAACCGGTACCGCCACTATGCATTCCGTTTTCGGCGCGCCGGATCGGTTCCAATAGTCATGCATGGTCTGAGAGACGATCTTAACAAAGAGGTCATTCACCCAGCCGGAACGGGCCCTGGCCTGGTCGACCCATTCTTTGGATGGTCGACCATCAATAAGAGCCATCGTTTGGGCTGAGCTCGCTTGCCGCCCTCTCCTATTATCTTCGCGGGATCTCAGCGTTGCTCGATCCGCAGAAAGCTGTGAACTGGATGAAGCCGGGAACAGATCCGTCACCGCCACGCGCAGGCCGCGCAGGGTTGTCCGAATCTCGGCGCCAAGCACGCTTGCTCGCACCGCCCACTCCACCCGCGAGGCGGCGGGCTCCTCAGAAGTCTGGTAAGCTCCGTCTGTCCCGAATGCTGCGAGCATCATGGAGCGAATCGCTGCTCCGTCCCCGAATGCGTGATGAATTCGCAGAAAAATAGCACTCCGACCCTCAGTCAAAGGCGAGAAGTAGACTGATCGCCACAACGGGCGACGATAGTTAAAGCCCTCCTGAAGGACGCTGCAGCGCCTTAGGACCTCGGGCAGATCGGTTTCCGCCGAAAGATCGGTAAAGTTCACGTGCTTATTGGCATCGAATTCGCGAACTCGCGACCAAATCTTGGGCGGCGGAAAGCCTACCTCGAGTATTTGGCTAAAACGCGGGCTCGCGCCCTGCAAGCGCGCGATTGCCGAGCGAACCTCAGCTTCGCTGAGAACACGGTCGAGTACAAAGAGTAACGACAGCCCCACATTCATGTTGGCACGGGTATCAAGATCGACATACATCTTGCAGCTGGGCTCAACTGAACGGCCGAGCTCGTGCTCACTCACCAGACTGCTCCATCCCGCCGTCCGCCATCGACCTGCGCTATTCGGTACTCTGGAAATCGTGGCCGAAAGTTAATATTGGCAGCCCGGCGGCCCTTCGGCAAGCAGTTGCGAAACCCCAGTCGAAGAGCGGCAGCGTCCAGCCTCAATCGTTCAGGGTTCTTGAGGTCGGGTTACTGATTGTGCTGGTGCCCGGTTTGGGGCGTGGTGTCTGGCTGTCGGGGCTGGTCGTGCGGTGGTGCCCGGGTGCGCACCGGCTCCGACCGCGCCGGACAGGGTCTCCTTTCTTACAGACGGGGTAGTTCGTGCTGGTCAGGCGGGTGCTGGCAGGGCGCACAGCCGCTGCCGGCAGGTGAGGAAGGCGTCCTTCCAGGGCCAGTCCCGGCTGATGGCCCAGGTCCGCTGGCGGGCGTGATGTGCGAGGCGGCCGGGGAGATGCCAGATCCGGTAGCGGAGCGTATCGGGGTCGGCGTCCCGCAGGTCTGCGTCGTCGCAGTGGCCGAGCAGGCGGGTCCAGGCGGCCAGGTCGGCGGCGATGTTCGCGGCGATGACCCAGCCGCAGTTGACCTGCCAGGATTTCGATGGCAGCGCGCGCAGCCCCATGGGCTTGGCGGTGCGGACGCCGCCGGTCTCCACGACGGCGTGCTCGCGGTGGACCACGTCGATGCACTGCGGGTGGTGGCTGCCCGGCACGCCGCCGATCCCGCTGTCCGGGATGTTCGTGCAGATGATGGAGTACCGCCAGCCGGTCTTCTTCTCATAAGCGGTCAGGTTGCGCATCTGCCGGTGCGACGGCTTCACCCGGCGGACGATCCACCGCAGCCCGTCTGGCCAGTTCCCGGCGCGGCTCATCAGGTGCGTGATCTCCGCGACGGCCTTGTCCTCCTCGAGGCTGCCGTCCTGGCTGATGCCGGGCTTCCACGCACCGGCCGGCAGCATCGCGATGGCCTGCTCGTCGGCTGCTGTAATCATCCACCCGCAGGTGAAGAACAGGTTCCGCCGCGGGGAAGACAACGACAGCAGGTGCTTGATCAGCTCGTGGCCGGCGCCGGCCCCGTCCACGCGGACCAGGATCTTCTTCCGGAACCGGGCGGGCACCTGCCGGATCGCCGCGGCCAGCACCTCCTTGAGGTCGGTGAAGGTGTTTGAGCCGGCGTTGCCGGGACGCAGCAGCATCGCCAGGCACTCGCGCGTATTCGGACACCACGCCGCCAGCGGGTGGAAGCCGTAGCCCTTCTTCCAGGTGGGAGCCGCTCCTTCCTTGTCTGTGCGCGGTGATCAGCGTGGCGTCCATGTCGGTCACCAGCCACCCCGTCAGTGCCTTCCCGGCGATGACCAGCCACGGGAACCCCGCGGGCGTGCCCTCGATCAGCGTCCACGCGTGCGTGCGGGCCTTCGCCCGGGCGCGGGCGATCCGGTCCAGCATGGCCGGGGCGCCGGCCAGGTCCAGCGCCCGGCGGGCCGTCGGGCCGCTCGGCGCCGCCCCCAGCACCGGGGCCAGGTGCTGGGGGCACCGCGATGTCGCTCATGCTGGTGGCCCCCAGCGCGATCGCCGCCGCCAGCAAGACCAGCACGACACCCCGGTCCAGCAGCGGCGACGCGCCTTTCCTGCACAGCGCGGCACTCAGCCCCCCGGTAAGTCCCGCCTGGTCCGCGGCCTCCCGCGGCAGCACCGCGCCGGCGTGGCCGGCCAGGCCCGTCCCGTCCGCGGTGCCCTTCAGGGCATGGTCCCAGCCGTTATGCTGCACGGCGAAGAGCGCTCTCGTTCCAGGAGTTACACCGGTGTGGTTACCGCGTAATCTCCCAGAACCAGGGCGCTCTTCGCGGTTGAACCCGTCATCTCGCCCGCGCCGCGCACCCCGGCCGCCCGCACCCATCAGGTGCGCCACCACAACACCCGCCGCCAGCCACGAAACCGCAAAATCCCAGCTCACAACCACGCCGCAATCGGCAGCGGCCTAATCCGCCATTCACGCTGAATGCCTGAGGCCAGGAGGTGCGGCCCGGCTCCAGCGCAGCGATGACCGAGTACGGCCAGCCCGGGATCATCTGCGCGTTCCCCCTGCCCTGCGCGTAGCAGTGGCAGAACAACCGGTCCGGGCTGGTCGCCGCGTCCGGCCGCAGCCAGTTGCTCACATCTGCCGTCAGCCGGATCCGGCCGTCATCCCAGGCCGGCACCGGCAGGCCCGCCAGCGACCGGCGCAGCCGCGCGATATCGACCCGGCCGCCGTTCACCGCGCCGTACACCCCGCCGTGCCCGCGCCGGCACTCCGGCTCCAGCGACAGCTCCGCCAGCATGTGCACCCGGTCCTGCTTGCACAGCACCGCATCAGCCAGCTCCAGCAGCGCATCCCGGTACGTAGCGAAGCACCGGTACAACTCGCCGCGGAACGCCGCCAGCAGCCCGCGGGCCCGGTCATCACCGGTCGTATCCTCGACCTGAGCCGTATGCCAGGCCATACTGAACGCCACGGCCACCGCCTCCACCCGTCAAGTTCTCTGGACAAGAACCGACGGTGACGCGGTGGCCGCCTGCTGTCACCGCAACACGCCGCGCAAACACCGGCAATACCCCTGAACAGGGGCCTCGGAGCTTAAATAACAAGCTTACGTTCCGGCGCTGAGCTTGCCATCCCCAATCTCTGTTAATACTTCCGCATCAAAGATGTCACTCTGCCGGGCGCTGCGTTGCTCCTGGATTTCCGATAATGTCATTAACCTGGATTTCCCATGGCGTAAAGGCTGCGTTGGGGTGGAAGCCAAGCCGCTCGTTAAGCGTTATGATCCTCCTATTCGTCGCGTTATTAGTGGTCGAAATATGAGTAGCTTCGGGACGCTCCTCGCCGATGCGCCCGTACAACGCAGACTTAACGAGAAAGCCGAGGTCCCGGCCTCGGTGTGAGGGCAGCACAACTGTAGCTCCTTGAAATCCCCAATTGGGCAGCGCGGGGTCAAAGACCACCTCGCTGAACGCAGCCGGTTCGCCCGCTTTATGAACCGCCATAACTTTCATCATGCCGGTTCCCCGGCCAGTCATTTCTGCCTCGTACTGCTGCACGCGTTGAGGCGTCCATTTCTCTGCAGCCATCGTGTCCGGGCGCGGTGCGTCGGCCATGGCGTCGAGCAATCGGGCCATACCGTCCAGATATCTTTCGTCTAAGTATTCATTCCAGTAGATGAGGTTGTACTTACCGAGGCCTCCCGGCGACCCGGCCGGAACGACGGGGGTCCTGGGCTCGGTAGCATGAAAGTCGAGTATCTGCCGGATATCGGTTGGGCCGGCCTGCCGCGCCCCGATGGCCCGGAGAAAGCTGTCAGCGGCAGAGCCGTCCCGTGAATAGAAAATCAACGTACTCCGGCCTGCGGCGTCGGCCTTACGGGCAGACAGCCGCAGCAGTTCACGACCCAGCCCCTCGTGACGCGCCTCGGGCGCCACGACCAAGGAGCAAAACGCGACGTGGGGGTAGTCCCAGCGGGGAAGCTCGAGCAGGAAGCCGCCCGTTACTGGGCCGCGGCTCGTGATCGCGACTTGCGTCACCTGGTCGACATCACCGCTGTGCTCCGACCACCAGCCGCAGAAAGTTCGCCGCCCATGCAGCAGCCCCCGCACTGGCGAGGAGCGTGTGTCACAAACACGGTCCAGCCTTCGCGGACAAGGCCCGTCTGGGTCGTCGAGGGAACTGCAGCTCTCGTAGAGCCTATACCACTTCAGCAGGTCGGCCCGGCCGCGTACTGGCCGAGTACCGGAGATAGCGAGCACAAAACCTCCTGCAATCGGAATTTCTGCGGGGCGCGACAGCGGTACCGGCCCGTCCGAGCTGCCAGGGTGCTGACTGTGCGTGCCGCTGTCATGCTCGGCCCGGCGTTTCAAGTGGCCTTCGCGATGCAGCCTCGGGAAGCATTCTTGCAAGAGCACGCTGACGCCAAGTTATCCCAGCAGATCGTCGTTCAGGATATCCTCGACTACCTGAGGAACCGGGCATCGCCAGCCGAATCGGAGGCGGGCCTTCTCGGCTGCGGCCGGGCTCTCGAGAAGGGTGATCAGCGCCTTCCACAACGCCCAGCCGCGGGCCCGGGCCCAGGTCCCGTCATTCATCGCCATCTGGGTCCGGAATACCTCCCGGCTGGTTCCCGCGAAGGCCGTCCAGGCAATAGCCAGGTCGCATGCGGGGTCACCGACGGCGCAGCAACCGAAGTCGATCACGGCGCTGAGCCGACCCTGCACGGCCAGCAGATTTGTAGGAGTCATGTCGCCGTGCAGCCATATGCCAGGACGATCCCAGATCGTCAGGAGCGCCGCATCCAAAACGGCCGCCGCCGCGCCGCCGTCGATGCTGGGGCCCAGGGCCGTGATCGCCGAGCGCGTCTCGGCTTCGTAGACGCTCAGCGGCGCGCCTCGGGAAAAGTTGTGGTCTCCCGGCGGAGGCCCTCCCACGGGGTCGATCTCGGACAGGCAGGAAAGAAAGCAGGCCAGGTCGCTGGCCATGGTCGGCAGATCCCCGACTTGGTCCCCAGTCGCTGGCTCGCCGGGCAGCCACCGACGCACTGACCACGGCCAGGGGAACAGCTCGCTGGGCTGGCCCTGGGCCAGCGGCTCCGGGATGGCTATCGGCAGCTGCGGGGCCAGCACGGGCAGCCATCGGTCCTCCTTGTCGATCTGCGCCGCATAGGCCTGCCCGCTCGGCAGCCTCACTGCCATATCCTCACCGAGGCGGAAAGTCCGGTTGTCCGACCCGCCGAGTTCCACTGGGCGGATGGGGAGGCCTGCCCAGGCGGGAAACTGCGCCGCGATCAGGTCAGCCACTAGCGAAGCGCTGATCACTAGATTGGTCACGTCGATTATTTTGCGGGTCGGCCAGGCCAAGGGCAAACTCGTGGGGCAACCCCAGGCTGCCGGGTCTTTCTAACCAAGATCAACGGTGACACCGCCACTCCGCGATCTGGCCACGCTCACAGCCGTCGCCTGCCCTGGGCGCCGTGGCCGCCCAGGGCAGGCGGGCATGCTACGACGCAGCGAACATAGCCTCCGCTATTCAGCGCTGATGGCCAGCTGAACGGTCTGGTGGCTTGCCTGCGACTGTGAGCTGGGGTTTCGCGTTTTGGCGGGCTGGGGGCGCCTGCACCTTATGGGTGCGGGACGATCCGCGGGCGCGGGAATGCCGGGGCTGGAGGCGACCGCGCTTGCTGGTTTACGGGCGAAGAGCGCCCTGGTCTGGGAGATTACGGTTTCCACACGCACGTAATTCCTGGAACTGGAGCGCTCTTCGCCATGGAGCATAACGGGTGGGACCATGCCCTGAAAGTCACCGACGGCGGGACAGGCCTGATCGGCCACGCCGGCGCGATTTTGCTGCGGAAGGCCGCTGACCAGGCGGGACTGACCGCCGGCCTGGGGGCGGCACTGCGGAAGGCGGGGATGTCGCCCGTTTGGGACCGGGGGATCGTGCTGGTCTCGATGGCGGCCGCAACCGCGCTGGGAGCCACCAGCATGAGCGACATCGCGGTGCTGGCGCACCTGGCCCCGGTGCTCGGGGCCGCGCCGAGCGGCCCGACGGCCCGGCGTGCGCTGGACCTGGCCGGCACCCCGGCCATGCTGGACCGGATCGCCCGCGCCCGCGCGAAGGCCCGCACGCACGCGTGGACGCTGATCGAAGACACGGCCGCGGGGTTCCCGTGGCTGGTCATCGCGGGCAAGACCCTGACGGGCTGGGTGGTCATCGACATGGACGCCACCTTGGTGACCGCGCACTCACCTGCAAGGAGGGGGCGGCTCCCACCTGGAAGAAGGGCTATGGTTTTCATCCATTAGCGGGGTGGTGCCCGGATACGCGCGAATGCCTGGCCATGCTGCTGCGCCCCGGTAACGCCGACTCAAACACCTTCACCGACCACAAGGAGGTGCTGGCCGCCGCGATCCGGCAGGTCCCGGCCCGGTTCCGGCGCAAGATCCTGGTCCGCGCCGACGGGGCCGGCGCCAGCCACGAGCTCATCAAGCACCTGCTCGCCCTGTCCTCCCCGCGCCGGGAAACACTCTTTACCTGCGGGTGGATGATCACAGAGGCCGATGAGGGTGCCATCGGGAAAGTGCCGACGGACGCGTGGAAGCCGGGCATCGCCCAGGACGGTCCTCTCGAGGAGGACAAGCACGTCGCGGAGATCACGCACCTGATGAGCCGCGCCGGGAACTGACCCGGCGGGCTGCGCTGGATCGCCCGCCGGGTAAAGCCGTCCCGCCGCCAGATGAACAACCTCACCGCCTACGAGAAGAAGACCGGCTGGCGGTACTCCATTACCTGCACGAACATCCCGGACTCCGGCATCGGCGGCGTGCCGGGCAGCCACCACCCGCAGTACATCGACGTCGTGCACCGCGAGCACGCCTTCGCCGGGACCGGCGGCGTCCGCACCGCTAAGGCCATGGGGCTGCGCGGGCTGCCATCCAGGTCAACTGCGGCTGGGTGATCGCCGCGAACATCGCCGCCGACCTCGCGGCCTGGACGCGTCTCCTCGGCTGCCACGATGACGAGGACCTGCGCGAAGCCGACCCGGATACGCTCCGCTACCGGATCTGGCACATCCCCGCCCGCCTGGCCCAGCACGCCCGCCAGCGCATCCTGAAAATCAGCCCCGGCTGGCCCTGGACGGAGGCCTTCCTCACCTGCTGGCAGCGGCTCTGCGCCCTGCCAGCACCCTCCTGACCAGCACAAACCATCCAGCTACACGAGAGGAGAACTACCCCGGCGCGGTCGGAGCCGGTGCGCACCCGGGCACCCGGGCACCATCACACGGCCAGCCCCGACAGCCAAACAGGCATCACACCCGAAACCGGGCAGCAGCACAATCAGTAACCGGACCTCAAGAACCCTGAACGATTGAGGATAGAGGCCTGGCGCGGCTCTGGATGCAGTCGAAGGGTCCATATCATCTCAAACTGCAACGGTCCCGGATAACGAAGAAATGCACCGTCCTTGGGATCTCCGATATTGGCGACAGGGCCGAGCTGGGACGCATAACAGAAGATCGCGTTTCGTTTACGACGCCATTCATTCTCATCCAGGCAAACTTCGCTCATCACTTCCAGGCCATACTGGTCGCGGATCTGCCGATAGGCGGCGCCGGCGACGGTCGCGCTGGCCAGCGCAGTGCCGGTGCTGCCGGCTCCCCATGACGGGACCACGGCGGAATAGGGCAGATCGGCATACACCCTGATCTCCGGTCGCATCGTCCGGCTCAGCACCTGGAGCGCGCGGTCCCGGACTCTAGCGTGGTCCGGCTGCGCTGTGCCGAGCGGAACATAGATGTCGGCGATCGGCGGCACGGTCGCGAGAAAGACGTCGAGGCTGGTCAGTTCCCCGCGGCCGAGATACGGGTTGTCCGCGTGAGGCAGGAGGACCTGCTCGGCGCCCAGCAGAGAACAAGCCCGTGCGTCCTCATCCTTTCGGACCGTGAACGCCTCCATCGGGGAAACGAACCCGCAGTCCGAGTCCCAGAAAGATATCGGCAGTCCCTCCGTCGGCGGCCCACCGTGCACGGTGACGATCGCAACCGGCCCGGAGAGCCGCTGGATGATGCCGCCCAGCGAAAGCGCGGCGTCATCGAAATGCGAGGATAATATAACTGCTCTCCAGTCCCGGCGGCCGTTCTCGGAGACGACTGGCGAGCTCACATTGCCCTCCGCGATGAAATAAGAATAGGTATATGCTGGAAAGCGCGGGCCAAGCACGGCCTCGGCCATTTAGCTGTCTTTGAATTGTGCACGAAGCGCTCCCGCCTGTCAATGCGCTGTCGCATCAAAGGTTTGGCGTATCCAAGATCGGGATGGAAGGGGCTCGATGAATGAATTAGATGCGGAGGTCGCTGCTGTGGAGCTTTGCCCTCGCATGCTGTCCGCATCCGGCTCAGTACGCATGAGGATGCTGAATTTCAGATTGCTCGCCGTTCGCCCTCAACTACGGTGGGCCAACAGATATCTCGCCCGTTCCAGAGTGCGTTGATGTCAGAGCGCGGCCGTTCTGGCACGGCTCCTGCGACCTGCGCATACCGTTTGAATCTTGTTTCGAGGACACCCTCCCCCTGCGATAGCCCCGGAAGCTGCTGCTGCAGCTTATGGACCCGCGCTGCCGGAATCTCACCCTCTACCGCGCAGATGCCGCCGGTGATATGCGGCGGCCGGGGCGCCGCACCGAGCTTGGCGAGCACCGGCAAGATCGAGACGTACAGATCGGCGGGCAGTTCCAGACGGAAATAGCTGAGTGGCTCGCACACGATCGTTCCTGCCCGCTGCAGCGCCGTCATCAGGACCAGCGGGGTCAAGTAGCGGAAGTCGGCGGCGGTGCTGGACATGGACTTATCGAAGCTGCCATGCGAGTGGCTCTGCCGGGCCAGGTATCCTGACTGGGTCACGGTTACCACGCAGTCGATGACCTGCCGTAACCAGTCAGGGTTCCTGGTTAGTTGATCATGCTGGGTGTGGTGGCATCCAGGTGTTTCCGTTGAGGGCGTCGCGGATGGCGGCGAGGGGGTGGCGGCCGTGGCTGCGGGCGGTGGTGAGGTAGGAGCGGGTGCGGCAGTGGCGCTGCAGGGTCGCGAGAGTGCGCCAGCAGCCGCTGATTTTCGCGGCGAGCTTGTAGCCGCGGACGGCGTTTTCCGAGCCGTTGTTCGTGGCCGGGACGTCGAAGCGGGTGGCGAACAGCCAGACCTGGGCGGCCTTGCGTTTCAGCCGCCGGGCCAGGATCAGCCCGGGGTGGTTGCCCTTGTGCCAGGGCCGGGACAGGTTGACGGAGATCCCGCAGGCGACGGCCTGGTCGTAGCTGTGGCGCAGCTCGTCCAGCAGGGCGGGGTCCAGGCTGGCCTGGCGGGCGTCCCGGGCGGCCCTGACGGCGGCCGCGGCCGCGCGGAGCGCATCCCCGGCCTGCCGGGTCCAGGCCTGGGATTGCGGGCCGGTCGCGAGGCGTCATCGAGGTAGCGGTACAGGTGGGCGACGCATTGCTGCACGCCGGCGAGCCCGGCGTCGTAGCTGAGGTAGCCGCGGTAGTCGTCGCGGACCAGGACCCCGCGGTAGCCGTCCAGGATCCCGAACCCGGTGATCGCCGCCTTCGTCCGGTTGCCCGCCGCGCCGTACCAGATCAGGTCCGGGCCGCCGCCGGTCCAGCCGCGCAGGGTCCGCACCGTGTACACGTGCGGGTTCCCGCAGCCCTCCGCGCTGGCCGCCGCGGTGGTCAGCGGGGCGGGCGTCTCATCGGTGCCCAGCACGTCCGCCGCCCGCAGGGCGCCTTTGAGGGCGTCCTCGAACCCGGCGGTGGTTAATGCCGCGTCGAGGCGGACCAGGCACCGCGACACGAACCCCTGTATACCCTGGCCAGTGATGGCCGAGCCGAAGAAAACGGGGACCACAAGTGATCGGTTGACCTGTTCCCTCAGCTTCTGGCGCAACATCCGGAATGGCAGACTGGCCTCGTCTTCCACAAAGGCAGTCACAATTCTCTCGTCGTGTATGGTGAGCATATCGATCAGATGCGTCCTGAAATCCGCGTCGTCCGGCCCGAACGGATTAAAACGGGCCTGCTTGGTGCCAGGATTGGATACCGAGCCCATTGCCACAACGTTCGGGATAAGCCGACCGGCCATCTCCTCGAGGACGCGTTCAGGATTGGCGCCATGCCGGTCGATCTTGTTGATGAAAGTGATCGTCGCGATGTTCAGCCGCCGCAGCGCCCGCATGAGGATGCGCGTCTGCGCCTGCACCCCTTCCACGGCCGACACGACGAGCACTGCGCCATCCAGCACACTTCCAGCACACCGAGGACCCGCTCGACCTCGGCGATGAAGTCCGGGTGGCCCGGCGTGTCAAGAAGGTTGACCTGGGTATCGCCGATCCCGAATGATGCTACCGCGGCCCGGATGGTGATGCCTCGCTCTCTCAAGATCCATCGAGTCCGTGAGAGTGCTGCCCTGGTCGACGCTTCCGAGTTCTTTGCGGGCTCCCGCCAGATAAAGGAAGCGCTCCGTCAGGCTCGTCTTGCCAGCGTCGATGTGCGCTAGGATTCCCAGGTTTAGCAAGGCCACAATAGGACCGTCCTCGGCGGCCGGGCAAAGATCAGTTCCGGCGTCCTGATCCAACTCTACAGCGTCCGATGCTTCCACCCGGCGGATCAGCGGTGGACCCATTCCACGGGCGCACCCGCGTCATGGTACCGCATAGCTCCGGCCGGACGGGCCGCCTGGTGATCCGGCATATCGCCAGATCCGGTGTCGGCCGGTTGTCATGAGTAACGCGTTCAGAAGGCATGCTTCGGGCCGACCCGGACTGCGCTGATGCTGTCTTTCGTGATGGCCGGAAAGCCCACCGTGCCTCTGGCGAAGTTCTTTGCTACCCAGAGCGGCCCTCGGTAGGCAGCAGAATGTGAGACGGCAATGCCTTCAGTCCGTCTGCCACTGCCGCTGAAAGCCGGGCGAGTCCCATCGGACTGCCCGCCTGGCCGAAGAAAGCCAAAGAGGATATTGCGGGCTGCGCCGAACTCAGGTACGATAATACAGGTTTTTCCTCTCGGCACTCGGTACCGGACTTCCCGAGCAGCCCTCACCCAAGTACCTAAGCCGGCGGCCTGCAGCATGAATGGCATCGATTTATCTGGCCGGGAAATGGCCTTGGCCGGGCACTGACTGACAGGGCCGCCTAAGCCGGCTCGCGACGACATGCCGGCCTGATCGAGGCTAAGGAGCGGATCATGGTGGGTGTCAGCAAGGTCCCCGACGTGCGTCAGCCAAGCGTCGTCGTCACCGGACTCGGTGCAACCACGCCGCTCGGCGGTGACGTGGCATCCACCTGGCAGGGTCTGCTGGCCGGGCGCTGTGGCGTGCACCGGCTTTCCGACCTGTGGTCGACCGAGCTGCCGGTGCAGATTGCGGCGACGGCCGCGGTCGGCCCAGAGCAGACCATCAGCCGGGCGCGGGCCCGCCGGCTGGACCGCTGTCAGCAGTTCGCCATCATCGCGGCACGCGAGGCATGGGCGGACGCTGGGACGCCTCAGCTGGAGCCCGAGCGCATCGGCGTTGCCGTCGCGTCGGGCATCGGCGGGGTCGCATCGACCCTGGCCGGATATGACGTGCTCAAGGGAAAGGGCTGGCAATCCCTTTCGCCGTACATAATGCCCATGCAGATGTCGAACGGTGCAGCCGGCTGGATCAGCCAGGAACTGGGCGCGCGTGCTGGGGTTCACAGCATGGCCAGCGCCTGCTCGTCTGGCGCCGAGGCAATCGGTTACGCGATCGACATGATCCGATCCGGATGCGCGGACATTGTGCTTGCGGGCGGCACGGAAGCCCCGATCATGCCGCTGAGTATTGCCGCCTTCGCGGCTATGCCGACGCTGTCGACGCGAAACAACGAACCTGAGCGTGCCTCGAGGCCGTTCGATAAGGGCAGGGATGGTTTCGTGCTCGGCGAGGGCGCGGCCGTTCTGGTACTAGAGTCGGCCGAGCATGCCGCGCGGCGCGGCGCGACGATGTATGCGGCCGCCGCGGGCGCCGGGTATTCGGCGGACGCGCACCACATCGCCCAACCCGAGCCCGACGGTACCGGCGCGATGCTCGCCATGCGCCGTGCGCTCGCCGACGCGAATGTCACCGAAACAGAGGTTGTGCACGTCAACGCGCACGCCACGTCCACGCAAGCCGGGGACGCGGCCGAGGCACGGGCGATCGCCGCGGTGCTGGGCAGTGGCGCCGTCATCACTGCCACCAAGTCGATGACGGGGCACATGATCGGCGGCGCCGGGGCGGTCGAATCGGTCGCCACGGTACTGTCCCTCCGCGAACGCGTGGTGCCACCCACCATTAATCTCGACGACCCCGACGACGATCTCAGCATCGACGTCGCCAGAGAGCCACGTGACCTACGGCCGCGGGGGACTGCGCCGATGGCAGCGCTGAACAACTCCTTTGGCTTAGGGGGGCACAATGTGGCACTGGTGTTCACTTCCGTGTAGGAGCACGGAGCACGCGACGATGCTGTTGACCTTCGCAGCAGCTTGCCGCTCCACGGCAGGGACCTAGGATCGCTAGGTTTCCGATCGGTCGTCCGTGCCGGTGGTCATCGCGATCTTGACCTAGGAAGCTTGGGTGACCTAGGTCTTTAGTTCTGAGTCAAGTCCTGGGTTTGCAGGTCGGGATGGTGGGCTGATGGCGCGTATGGGTCAGGCGGCGAGGCCGGCTTGCTGGGCGAGGTCGTCGATGGCGCTGGTGTAGGCGCGGGTGGCGGCGGCGAGGTTGCGGTCGCTGACCGCGGGTCCGGCGGCGTCGGCGAGTCCGGTGCGCAGGAACCGGTCGTGCAGCCGGGTGAGGAACAGGGCCTGGGCGAGGCCGGTGCCGGTGACCTGGTAGCGGAAGGTGTGCGGGATGCGCTCGATGAGCCCGTGCTGGCGCAGGCGCCTGAGGTCGTAGGTCATCTTCCCCGGGGTGATGGTCTCGGCGGGGACGCCGAGGAGTTGCGCGAGGATGGGGCGCAGGTCGCGGTTGGCGAAGCCGCGGGGAAGGAGCCGGAACACGCATAGGGCCGCGAGCAGGGCGTGGGCGCGGGGATCACCCAGGCGCAGGCCCGCGACGCGGGTGCCGGCCTTGGTGATGAGGGGATGGGTGATCTGGGCGATGGCGGCCTGGCCGTCGGCGGGGTCGTGGCTGAGTTTCTCGGCGTCCAGCAGGCGCCGGGTGGCCGTGAAGCCGGCTGCCCGCAGCGCGGGCAGGTTATCGAGCCGTTTGCCGATCCCGAAGTCACGCGCGTCGTTGACGGTGGTTTTCCGTCCTGAGCGCTTTGCCTTCCTTCAGGTGGTACTGCTTTATTTTCGAATGCTTGTAGTCGACGTGCAGGGTGGGGACCACCCCCTCGGTGATGACCCGGGTGCGGAACCGGCCCGGTGTCGCCCGCGGTCCCTTGCGGATGATCCGCCGGGCGAAGATGAGCCCCACCTGGTCAGGCCGGCCGATGTCCAGGTTGTCGCGGATGACCTGCTCGAAGAAAATCCGCCCGGTCACCGGCGCATCCAGCACCTGGGTCAAGGAGAACTCCGCCTGCAGCACCGAGACCTCATACCGGTAGCCGGCCGCGGTGTCCTCGGCGGTGAACGGGCACGGCAGCAGCGCCGTCCACTTGGCGGCCAGGTCCCAGATCACCTGCTCGCCGAAGGAATCGCAGATGGCCTGCACTGCGGCGACGTCATCCACGGCGGCGAACCCGTTGTCCAGCGCGGTGAACCCGATCCCGGCCCGGGCCGCCGTGGCCTTGGCGTACTCGTTGCCGTTGCAGCACAATTTGGCGTTGTACGGGAAATACCCGCAGTACTTCAGGAAGAACGGGCCCGCCGCCGCGTCGTAGCAGTAGAAATACCACTGGGTGACCACCCGGCCCTCCCGGATGATCCACGGGTAGGTGTTCCCCTCAGCATCGCGGCGCCGGGTCGTGGCGAACACCTTGACCTTCTCCTGCGCCCGGCCGATGAACACCACCCCCTCGGTCCGGCCCGCGGCCAGGAACGCCGCCAGCTGCTCGCGCATCACGTCGTCCTTGCGCTGCCCCGCGGCGAATTCCACCAGCGGGATCTGGCGCCGGGCGGCCAATGCCTTGATCTCGGCATAGAACGCCGCGGTCCGCTCCGCCAGCACGGCGGTGGACGCGACCGGCTTGCCCAGGTGCTCCCGGATGAAGCCGGCCACGCCCAGCTCGCGCTGCAGCTTCGGCACATACAAGCTGCAGTAGATGCGGTCGATGCACTCCAGCTCGAACACCACATGGCCGGACAGGACTTCGGCAGCAGAACGAGGTAGCGTCATCAGTGGCTCCGGTCGGACAGGCCCGATAAGGCCAGCTATCGCCACAGGCGGTCATATACCGGGACACATCGTGTCACCGCAACGCTCCGGCCGGAGTCCCTTTCGCCCACCTCAGCTGCAGGCACGCCTCGACGGGCTGGGGCAAAGCCCCGTGGGACTGTAACTTAAATACTTGACAGTCGTCGGTGCCCTTAGGGACGCCGTGGTGGCGTGAAAATTTGCAGGGCTGCGGGTGGGCGGCTGGCGGGGGTTGCTGGCGCCCGGCGCTGAGGGTGGCGGGTCTGCGCGGGTTTCGCGCTCGCTGGCCAGCCTGCGCCGAGATGATTGCGGTGGTGCGGCCGTCCGCTGACGTCGCTGGTTCTTGGCGGGTCCGACCCCGTTTGACAGTCTGAACGCCGGGAGCTGTTTGAGGGCTGTGCACTGGCGCTTTGAGCCCGCGGACCAGATTTCCGCTTGCCCGCTGCTCCCGCGGGCGGCCGTCACCTTACCGCATCCCCATGATAGGAGGCCCGAGGTGGAAGAGGCAGGAGACGAGCCGCTGTTTTGCGAGCGGGCGGCCGGGATCGATATCGGCAAGACGATGGTGATGGTCACGATCCGGGTGCCGAGCGACACCCGCAGGGGCGGCCGTCAGCACAAGACAAGGGAGTTCGGGACCACGCGGCGGCAGCTGCTGGAGCTGGCGGACTGGCTGCGCTGCTGGGTGTCGAGCGGGCCGGGATGGAGGCAACGTCGGATTACTGGAAGCCGGTCTACTTCCTGCTGGAACGAGCGGGCTTCGACTGCGTGCTCTACCAGGCATCGCAGGTCAAGGCGCTGCCCGGTCGTCCGAAGACCGACAAGCTGGACTCGGTCTGGCTCGCGAAGGTCACCGGGCGCGGCTCGCTCGCCGGGTCGTTCGTCCCGCCCGAAGACATCCGCCGGCTGCGCACTCACACCCGCTGCCGGC
>Ga0335081_10008621_pt1 | contig 16353 bp, 10 predicted proteins | sample Lox_Sample_35_FD_206713 | JGI IMG/M metagenome (GOLD analysis project Ga0335081, IMG submission 206713) | Soil microbial communities from Loxahatchee National Wildlife Refuge, Florida, United States - Lox_Sample_3.5 | ecosystem: Environmental > Terrestrial > Soil > Wetlands | place: USA... | reverse complement strand
CTGGCCATCAACCGTTACGGCTTTGACGCCAAACGCCGTGGCCCGAGTTGCGATGTCTCCCGCAGTCGTCTCCGAAAAGTGCGTGTACTCGGTGTAAAGATTGTTTTCGCAAACGTAGATCACCGGAAGCTTGAAAAGTTGTGCCAGGTTCATGACTTCATAGAGCACGCCCTGACCCAGGGCTCCTTCTCCAAAGAAGCAGACCGCAACTTGTCCCGAACCGAGACGTTTGGCGGAGAATGCTGCACCCGTTGCGATGCCCACGCTGCCGGCCACAATGGCATTGGCCCCGAGGTTGCCAGTCGCGGGATCCGCGATGTGCATCGATCCGCCCTTGCCGCGACAATAGCCAGCTTCCTTGCCCAGCAGTTCGGCGAACATGCGGTCCGGCGAAGCTCCTTTGGCCAGGCAATGTCCGTGGCCGCGATGCGTGCTGGTGATGTAGTCGTCGGCACGGAGCGCTTCACATACTCCGACCGCAACCGCTTCTTCCCCGATATAAAGATGTGCCAGTCCCGGCATGAGAGCGCGAGTGTAAAGCTCGTTCACTTGCCCTTCAAAGAGGCGGATCGCCATCATCTGGCGGTAGATGCGGATCCACTTCTGGACGTCAACCGTCGCGTCGGTGCGGGGAGGCTGGGCTGCTGTGGTCATTTCGTCACCGCCGTCTTTACTCCTGACATTCGTGCCAGCACGTCAAACATCACGGCGAAGTCGAGCTTTTCCCAGCCCATGCCGCGCGCAGCGGTTAGAAATTCGTTGCTTAAAGCTGTCGTCGGCACCGGAACATTCAACTGGCGTCCCAGATCCATCGCGAGCAGCATGTCCTTCTGCATCATGTTCACATCGAACCAGGCTTCTTCGGGCTGCTGCAGAACGAAGGGCCCGCGATACTGGATCATCGGAGAGGCAACAGCGCTGTGGGTGAGGACATCTACCGCAACTTCCCGCGCGATGCCGCTCTTCTCGGCCAGCAGCACACCCTCCGAAAAGGCAAGCATCTGTACCGCGAGGCTGAGATTGATGGCGATCTTCATTGACAGCGCCAGTCCGTTGTCGCCAACGTGGGTAACTTTGGGGCCGATGTCCTCAAGCAGCGGCTTGAGGCGATCGAAGGTCTCGCGGCGGCCGCCGACCATGACGGAGAGTTTTCCTTGCTGCAAGGTAATCACGCTCCCGGAGACCGGCGCATCGACCATGTCGGCGCCCTTTTCGCGAACCTTGGCGGCAAGAGCACGGCTCACGGCAGGACTCACCGTGCTCATATCGACGAAGAACTTTCCCTGGTCGAGACCAGCCAGCACACCGTCAGGGCCATCGGTAACGCTCGCAAGCGCGGCGGAGTTCGTGACCATGGCGAAGGTCACATCGGCCGCAGTCGCGACCGCGCGCGGGGAGTCCGCCCAGCGCATGCCTTTGTCGATCAGCCATTGCGCTTTGGAACGGGTTCGGTTGTAAGCGGTGACGACGTGGCCTTTGCTGAGAAGGCGATCGACCATGTTACCGCCCATCACGCCGAGACCGATGAATCCGAGATTAGCCATGGATCACACTCATCCAACCATTAAGTTCTTAAGCCTGGGATTCCTCATCAGGAGCGACCTCCGAATCCTCCAACACCTGTTGCAGGTGCGCTCGCATCGCTGCGCGCGCTACCTCCGGGCTACGCCTTTCGACCGCTTCGAGAATGCGCTTGTGGTGGAATTGACCGCGCTCCGGGCCGCCATCCACCTGGAAGATCCTCATTCTCTGCTCGCGAAGCATCCCCACAATCGAATCGATCAGAGACAGAATGAGAGGATTGGCTGCGGCTTCCGCCAGGCAAAGATGGAAGTCGAGATCGGCCTCGATGTAGGCATCGGGATCGTTGCGCGCGCGATCCATCACCGCGACCGCTTCCCGCATCGAAACCACGTGCTGTTCGTCGATCCGAATCGCAGCCAATGCCGCGATCTCCGGTTCGAGTATCGCTCGTAGCTCGGCCAAGTGCGGTGAACCATCCTGCTGCCCGATCTTGATCATCAGATCCAGCGACTGCCGTATAGCCTGCGACGTGCCATCGCGGACGAACGTACCACGCCCCGAATAGGCCTCGACCAACCCCTTCTCACGCAGAGCCTTGACGGCTTCGCGAACTGCGGTCCGGCTCACCCCGAATTGTTGGGCAAGCTCGCGCTCCGCCGGCAGCTGATCGCCCGGCTTTAGATGGCCCTTGAGGATAGAGTCCTCGATTTGCTGGACAATCTGCTCGTAAAGCCGCGATGTCCGGATCACCTTATACAAAGTCTTTTCCTCGGTAGTTGCTGCTATGGCCAAGATAGAACTCCAGTAATGACGAGCTTAAGCTGCTTCCTGGACCCAGACCGTCTTCGCGTTCGCGAACTCGCGGATGCCGTGAGTGCCGAGCTCCCGACCGTGGCCGGACTGCTTTACTCCGCCAAAAGGAAGCCGCGGATCCGACGCCACCATTTTGTTGATGAAGACCATCCCCGCTTCCAGCTCGTTGATGAAGCGCTCCCGCTCTGCCGGGTCATTGGTCCACGCGCTCGCGCCCAGTCCGAAACGGCTGTCGTTGGCTACACGGATGGCATCATCCATATTTCGCACGCGGAAAATGGAAGCCACCGGGCCGAACAGCTCTTCCCGATAAGCCGGCGAATCCTTCGGAATATCCGTAAGCACGGTGGGAGCAAAGAAATATCCCGGCCGGGCCAGCCTCTGGCCGCCGGTAAGAACGCGCGCTCCTGCAGCCACGGTCTTCTGCACATCCGCCTCGAGCGAAGGCACGGCGTCAGCGGTCGCGAGCGGGCCCAGTTCCGTCTTTTCGTCCATGGGATCGCCGACCTGGAGGGCTTTCATGCGCGCGACGAACTTGCGCTCGAATTCGTCGGCAATCGGCTCCGCCACGATGAAGCGCTTGGCGGCGATGCAGGATTGCCCGTTATTGATGACCCGCGCCTTCACGCCGGTTTCGACCGCCTCATCGAGTTTGGCGCTCGGCATGACGATGAAGGGATCACTGCCGCCCAGTTCAAGCACGACTTTCTTGATTCGCGCGGCGGCTGAGATCCCGACTTTTATGCCTGCGTCCTCACTGCCGGTGAGAGTCGCAGCCACAACGCGCGGATCGCTCAGAACACTGTCAACTTTCTGAGCGGGAATGAGAAGCGTCTGAAACACACCTTCCGGGAATCCGGCGCGGCGCAGGATCGCTTCGATTGCAAGCGCGCACTGCGGGACGTTGGAGGCGTGCTTGAGTAAGCCTACGTTGCCCGCCATCAAGGAAGGCGCGATAAAGCGAAAAACTTGCCAGAAGGGAAAGTTCCAGGGCATCACAGCCAGGATGGGGCCGATCGGCAGGTAGCGAATGAAACTGCGGCTGGCCCCGGTCTGGACCACTTCGTCAGCCAGGAAGCGCTCGGCATTCTCCGCGTAATAGCGGCAAGCCCAGGCACATTTCACGGCTTCATCCACGGCGGAACGATAGGTCTTCCCCATTTCCAGGGTCATCAGCCGCCCGAAAGTTTCTTTATCTTTCTCAAGGATTTCAGCCGCGCTGGCCATCATGCGGCCGCGCTCGGCGAATGAAGTCTTGCGATAAGTAGCGAAGGTGTCGGCGGCAAGTTGCAGTTTGGCTTCGAGTTGGTGGTCGGAGAGAGGTTCGAAGGTTCGTAGAACCTCTCCGGTAGCGGGGTTTACGGTCGCGATAGCCATCTGTGTTATTACGCCCTTACCATGTAATCCTGTCAATGGGTAAAGTGGTCATACCGCTATACCATCACTGTGACGGCACGTCAAGCACGACGCCTCGGACAGGAACTCAAAACTCTATTAAATTTCATTTTATCTGATACTTAAAAACATATTGAACCATTGAAAGCACGACAAGGAATTCAAATTTCCTTGACTTGAAAGTTTTGTGGTGGTACAGCTGTCGGACCACATAGCTAGGGAGGTCCAGTATGCGCTTCCTGAACGCGAGGATCGAGATGCCCGCTTGTGCCCGTCTCGCGAGTTTTCTAAGGTTCTGTGCTTGCGGCTGCTTTGCCCTCTTCTTGGGCTGTCTTTCCCTCTCTTCTCAGACCATCAATGGTCGACTTCTGGGAACCATTGCAGACCAGACTGGTGCCGCACTCAAGGGTGCGACGGTCACGGTCACCGACGTACAGAGGGGAACCAATCGCACGGTCACGACCGATGACGATGGCAACTACCTTGTGCCCAACCTGCCTCCCAGCACCTACAAGATTCGCGCCGAGGCCAGGGGCTTCAAGACGAGTGAGCGCCCCAACATCGGCCTCGAGGTGGCGCAGGATATTCGCGTCGACCTTACGCTTCAGACGGGAAGTGTTTCCGAGACCATCGTGGTCACCGAGGAGGTTCCGCTTGTAAATACGACCTCCGCCACACTAGGCGGCACGCTCAGTAACAAAGAGATCAACGATCTTCCGCTGAACGGCCGTAACTATGAAAATCTCCTTCAGCTGCGTCCGGGTGTCATGCGTTACCCCGGCGGCGGTTTCTCCACCACCAGCGCCAACGGCCTGCGCGCGGAAGACAACGCCTACTTCGTCGAGGGCCTATTCAACAGCGAGCCCTACTCCGGACAAGCCATCATCAATGGGGCGGGAATCGCCGGCGACTCGGCAACCATTCTTCCCATCGACTCGATCCAAGAGTTCAACCTGCAGCAGAACCCGCCTGCCGAGTACGGCTGGAAGCCGGGAGCGGTCATCAACGTGGGCCTGAAGTCTGGCACCAATAGCATCCATGGCACCGCATTTGCCTTCGGCCGCGATGGCGCGATGGACGCTCGCAACTATTTCAATGCATCGCCAGCTGCGAAATTGCCCCGAACCCTGGAGCAGTTCGGCGGCAGCTTAGGCGGTGCGATCATCAAGGACAGAGCATTTTTCTTTGGCGCCTATGAAGGCCAGCGCTACAACGTGGGCAACTCGTTCGGAGGAGTCACCAGTCCCTCCATGGTATCGATGCCGACCGATGGCTCCTGCCTGTTCCTCACCACCGGCGACTGCAACGATAGCATTCCCAACGTGATTGCCGATCTCAAGGCTGGCGGAGTCGCGATCAGTCCCGCCAGCTTGCAGGTTTCGGGCTGTGCGCTTTCCGGCTCCTCGGTCACCTGCAACGGCAAAGGGTTTCCCACGAACAACAATCCAAACATCAATATTACGAATGGATTTAACAACGACGTGCACGTCGACAACGTCGTCGGCAAGGTGGACCTCAGATTCGGCGAACGCCACAGCGTCAGCGGCATGTATTTCTTTGGCAACAATTCCGGAACGGTCGAGGACTTCCCTGAGCTGCAGACGTTCTGGCAATCCCAGATTCATACACGCGCTCAGGTTGTGGGTGGCAGCTGGATATGGACTCCCACCGCCCGTTTGGCAAACGAGGCACGATTTGGCTACAACCGGCTCTACCAGCCGACGCTGCCAGGCGATCTCAATACTCCGGTGTCGAGCTACGGACTCGACACGGGTGTGAGCGGTGCTTTTACGGGCGGGTTGCCCCGCATAGGTTTTGGCGGATACTTCTTCCCGGGACTCGGTGGCTTCAAGTGGCCAAAGTTTCAGGGGCCCGACTCCATCACGCAATTCGTGGATCACGTTTCCTACACTGCGGGCAAGCATGCGCTGATCTTTGGTGGCGAGTTACACCGTAACGACGTCAGAAATGCCGCGTACGGCAATTCGCGGGGCAGCATTACTTTCTTGGGCGGTGTACTGGCCGGCACTTCCACGCCGCTCGAAGACTTCTTTGCGGGCTTGCCATTCAAGTCATCGGTAGAGGTGGGAAATCCAACCCTGCAGCTGCACAATTGGGCGTACGGGGCTTTTTTCCAGGACGACTGGCGGGCAACGAAGACTCTGACCGTCAATTTTGGCGTTCGCTACGAGTTCAGTACGGTCCCCCAGGAAGCGCACGATCTGCTGGGCAACTTTGATCCGAACGTGGGTCTGGTGCAGGTGGGCCATCAGATCAGCAGCCTGTATAACCCGGATCACAAGAACTTCGGCCCGCGTGCCGGCTTCGCATGGGATATCGGTGGTAACGGGAAAACGGTGCTGCGCGGAGGCGTTGGCCTGATTTACGAGACCGTGAACTGGCAATCTTTCATTGCTTTCAACAACGCCTTTGGACCGGGCAGCGTTCCGACCGGAGCCCCCATCGACGCCGCGGGAAACGTTTCCGTTCCCGGCGGAATCACAACCGGAAACGTCACGGTAAAGAATTTCCTGAGCGGCGTGACCTGGGATCCTGCGAACGGGCCGCTGTACGGAGGCAGCACGATCAATTGCTTCTTGAGCCCCTGCCCCATCATGACAGTGGACCGTAACCTCACCACGCCCTATGTCTGGAACTGGACATTTAACATACAGCACGCGTTTACGTCGAACCTGTCGATGGAAATCGCGTACGTCGGCAACCATGGAACGAATCTGACGGGGATTCGTGACATTAATCAGCCGCCGGTAGGATCGGGGTGGCCCGCCGCTAGCATCGCCGCGTGCAATCTGCCCGCTAATCTTGTCAACGGGCAGTATGACACCACCAACAATCCAGCCTGCCAGGTTGGGAATGAGGCGGGCCCCTTTGCCACCAAATTCCCCTACTTGGCCAACATCTTCCAGATGGGGAACGTCTACCGCTCCAACTACAACGGGCTGCAAGCCACATTGAACGCGCGCAACTTCCATGGCCTGAACATGGTGGCTGGCTATACCTGGTCGCACTCGCTCGATGATGTGGGCGCGAACTGGGATTTCGGTTACGGTGCAGGCTTGCCTCAGGATTCCTACAATCTTGGCCGGGAATACGCGAACAGTGACTTCGACATCCGGCACCGTCTGACGGTCTCGCTCACTTACGCCATTCCGGGGCGCAGGGGCTACGCTCAGGCGCTGGAGGGCTGGGAGATCAACTCGGTTGTGACTCTGGCCAGCCCGCAATACTGGGGGCCGATCGATTTGGGCACAGACGCCGCCGGTGTAGGCCCGTTGCCGGTAAGCCCGCCCGCCAACAGCCCGATTCGCTGGAGCTTCTATGGCAAGCCGTCGGACTTCAAGTCTCGTGGAGGAGTTGGGATTCCCTTCTTCCCCGGCAACAACAGTCCCAGCAATCCCAGCGGCAACGCTGCCTGCAACGCGAAGGCTCTCGCTTTGGACGGGGGCAGTCCCGCTGCATCCACGGAATCGCTCGCGTTCTTTGGTTGCTACGCCCAGGGCAATTCGATCATGATTCCGCCTCCGCTCGGCCAGTTCGGAAATATGGGACGGAACATGTTCCCGGACTCCGGCTTCAGAAACCTCGACTTTTCGCTGGCCAAGAACTGGCATTTGGGAGAGCGTGTCCGCGCCCAGTTCCGTGCCGAGTTCTTCAACATCTTCAATCATCCGAACTTTGCCAATCCTTATGGAGGACAAAACGGATTTGGTTTGAACGATCCATCGGCCGGAGGCTTCGGTTGCGGGTGCGCTACGCCGGACGTGGCCGCTGCCAACCCTGTCATAGGGTCGGGAGGCAGTCGCGCCGTGCAACTGGGCCTTAAGTTCATTTTCTAGTAGCTGCGTTGGATTCAGCACTGTGACAGGCCGAACGCAGTCTCGTTCGGCCTCTTTTTTTGAACCACAAGCCAGCAATTCAAGGAGAGCGAAGTGCGAAACCTAAGCTCTGCAGTTTTGTTCCTGGCACTAACCGCTCTGCGGGCGAATCAAGTGTTCGCTCAGGAGCGTCAGGAACGCACGCTCGATGAAATCAAAACTGAAGCAATACACCGGGCGGAGAACGGCATGTATCCGCTGATCGGGCTCGATCCGGCTGACGTTCGGGAGGCATTCCAGTCGATCAGGACCAAGGACAAAGATGAGTGGGCCGCCGCGTTCATGGGAGTCGCCGACCGTTATATGACGGAAGGCAAGTCACTGGAGAAGACGGATCCCGCAAAGGCCAACGCGGATTACATTCGTGCCTGGAGACTCTATTCCTTTGGGCGATGGCCCATCCCGGCATCGCCGGGCAAACAGCGCTCCTATGAAAAGGCCATGGAAGCCTTTCTAGCTCACGCGCGTTTCTGGGATCCCGCCCTTGAGGTTGTTCACATTCCGTTTGAAGGAAAAGAAATCACCGGGTATCTGAGGCTGCCCAAGAATGCAAAAGGCCCGGTCCCACTGGTGATCGCCGTGAACGGCCTGGACAGCCGCAAGGAAGACTTGACTGAAAGCTTTTCCGCGATCCTGCCCTTTGGGATCGGGTTTCTTGCCGTCGATGGGCCCGGCACGGGCCAGGCTCCCATCAAGGTCAGCGAAACTTCCGAGCGGATGTTGTCGCGAGTTATAGATTATGCGCAGTCGCGTCCGGACATCGACAAAAACCGTCTCGCCATCCACGGAGTGAGTTGGGGCGCATATTGGGCGACCAAGCTTGCGATCGCGGAACGGACTCGTCTGCAAGCGGCGAGCGCACAGTCTCCACCGGTCGATACTTTTTTCCAAAAAGATTTCCTGATGAACTCGCTGCTGGGAAACCGTGAGTATCTGTTCGATCAGGTTCCAGCCCTGATGGCAATTTTGGACGGGGTCACCACTCTCGATCAGATGGAGGAGACGCTGCCCAAAATGTCTCTTGTGAAACAGGGACTGTTAGGAAAGCCGATGGCGCCGATGTTGGTAATCGCCGGCGTTCTCGATACGCAGGTTCCGATCTCAGACATTTATCTCCTGCTGAGCAAGGGCGACACGCCGAAGACGGCCTGGATCAATCCGCAAGGCGGCCATCTGGGGCGGCAAGTGCACGTCTGGCCTGACCCGCTCATCTTCAAGGATGTGATCATTCCCTACTTGGTGCGAGCCTTGAGAACTCCAGCACCGTAAGAGATTGCCGGGGGCCTGGGCTTGCGGCGTAGTTGGCGTGACATCCCCGTCTACTTCACGCCCACCGGAACAGAAATCTCGACCGAGTCTGGTTGTGTCCAACGCGCTGTGCCGTCGGTCAAGTCCAGACGGTGCATGGTGATCTTGAGCTTGCCCCGATCAACGTCCACAAGCAGGTAGTGGTAGTTCACTTCCTTGCTCTGGAAGGGATCGTCCGCCGCGCGTTCGATTGGATAGGCATGCGCTCCCGCTCCACCCGTAACAAAATAAGTGACGCCGCCGTGTTCATGGCGTTCGTAGTTGTGCACGTGTCCGGAGAAAACCACAATCCGTGCATGCAAGTTCTGCTGTCGCGCCTCCAGCATTTTCGCCAGCTCGTTCTCATGGGGCCGGGAGGAGTGGCCTCCTCCAAACTTCTTGGCATCGGACGAACTGGTGTAGGGCGGATGGTGAAGAACGATGAACACGAAGTCCACATCGCCAGGAACATGGCCCAGCTTCGCGGTGAGCCATTGACCTTGCGGCCCGGAGGTCTCGTCGAGAGAGCTGTCGAGCACCAGCATCAGTGTGTTGGCGGCACGTACGGAATAATAGCGGCTATTCTTCAGGTCAGGAAAGCGCTCGAAGTAGTTGGCCAAGGCTACTTTTTCATCGCCGTGAAGATCATGGTTACCCAGCGCGGGACAAACAGAAATCTTGTGGGCGCGCCACACCGAGGTTTCACTGTCCCACACCTTCCAGTCATTCACATCGTTGCCGTTATAAACGATGTCGCCGGTGAAGGAGATGAATGCAGGAACCGGGTTGATCTGCGCAATCGCCTGTACCAGGGCCTGGCGCACCGGCGGATTCGCCGCTTCCGTATCCTTGGGATCGTGGAAGCGCGAGTCTCCGTAGGTGACGAAGTGGAACGGAGTGCTCACCTGCAGTTGCAGCTCTAAAGGCGACGTTTCCGGCGGTGGCGTTTGTGAGCGCGAGCGTGAACACGCAACGCAGCCGAGAAAAAGAATCACAAACAGCAATTTCGGGAGACGTATCATTCAGCGACCAACCACCAGCACTTCAAATTGTGCGCCCTCGACCGTGGAAAGAAAGAGCTGGTGCGTTCTGGGATCGAGCGCCATCGTCTTGGCGCGGGGAAGAGTCTTGACATTCTCGACCACGGAGTACTTATCCGGATCGTCCTGATGAATCACGGTAACGGTTCCTTCGCCGTTCGAGTTGAGGATCAAGCGGGTTTCCGCGTCGAAAGCGGTGGCATCCACGTGGTCGCCGATGGAAAGCGTTGTGATGACCTGGCCCGTATCCGCATTCATCACGGCCATGACTTTGCTGCGACAACCGAGAAAGAGCCGCCGATTCGGCCGGTCCATGGCCATACTGGAAGGCGAACTACATGGCGCTGTGGGCCAGCGCTGCTCCAATTTTAGCGTTCGGGCGTTAATCTTCACGACGAGGCTCTCGTCTTCGAGGTTATCGTAAACATATCCCAAGCCGTCGGAAACTGCGAACTCCGGACCTCCGCCCAGATCGACCGTTCCCGCCACTTTCCCCTCCGCCGCCTGAATCGCGGTAGCGCTGTTGCTGCCACCGTTAAACGCGAAGACTCTCGTTGTGGCAGGATCGTAAATGATCGCATCAGGCTTTTTGCCCGCCGGCACTTCTGCGATCGTCTTCAGGGTTTTCAAGTCGAAGATAGTGACTGTGGAGGTTTGCCCGTTGCTGACGAATCCGCGCCCTAGCTCCGGAGCAACGGCGATTCCGTGTACGCCGAGCGTATTTTCGATCTTGCCGACTATCGCTCCTGAGTCCACATCGAGCACTTCGACCTGGGTTCCATGAGAAACGTAAAGCCGCCGCGCCGCTTCGTCGACCGCGAGATAGTCCCAGCCACCGTGACCGGGGATAGGAATTTTCTTAAGTAACTTGTAACTGCTATCGGAGGCCCAAGCACCTGCCACGATGATGCAGGCTGCTGAAGCGGCAAGAAGCAAGGCGGTGCGGAAAACGTTTTTCACCAGCGCTGATTTCATTAAGTTATGTCCGTTGAGTTCGAAGTGTGACACTCCTTCTTTTCGAAGTATCCAAAGGTCCATCACTCCTCGCGGTGCGGCTGCCATCGCAACCCGAAAGAATATGTGGGCTTGTAGTACTCGCGCTGTACTACGTAGATAGGTTGGCCATCATAAAATCCAAAGACTTCATTGGTCAGGTTCAAGCCCTGGACGAGAACCGAGAGATCTTTCCTCACGCGGAAGCTGCCTTGCGCGTCCACCTGCAGGTGCGGGTAAAGATAAAGGTCGCCGCCAACGCCCTTGGGACCGCCAGTATTGCCGTCCGCGAACTGGTATTGAAAGATGCTGGCGCCGTTGTATGTAATCCCCATGCGGACGGAGAAGCGGCCATGATCGTAGGTCGGGCTGATGTTCCAGGTGTTGGGCGCCTGGCGTTGCAAGGCCGGATGGTCGGAGCGGCCCGGCAGAGATCCCGCGTTCGATTTCGTCCAGCTATAGTTCGCTGAGATACCAAGTCCACTCAACAACCCTGGAAGGAACCCGAGGTGCTGGAGGTACGCAGCTTCGAAGCCGAACAGACTCGCGCTGGAACCATTTATGATCTGCGCCAACTGGAAACCGGCATACGGCCCGGTAGTGACCGTCGTCGTATTGGTCATGAAAATCGGCGAGCTCAAATCCTTGTAGAAAACGCCCGCCTGAATCTCGCCGAACGGCTTCAGGTAGTGCTCGACCAGCAGGTCGTAATTGTTGGCGTGCTCCGGCTTCAGGTCAGGGTTGCCCAGGCTGATGGTCGTGGGATTGGTCGAGCGATCCTCGACGATGTAGGGCACCAGGTCGTACGGGTCAGGGCGAGAGACACCCCGGCCGTAGACCGCCCGGATATCGGTGTCGTCGGTCGCTGCGTAGCGCAGTTGCACGCTCGGTAGCGGACTGATGTAGTACGCGTTCGATGGCACCGGCGAGGTGGAAATGTAGTTGCCGTCGGCGTCGTTGGTCACGTGGTAGCCCAGCACATTCAGTTGGGTAGCTTCCAAACGAAATCCAGTCTGCAGGTGGAAGCGGCCGAACTGGATTGTGTTCATCACGTAACCGGCAGAGATTCGCTCGGTCAGGTCGTAATTGGCCGAGTCGGAAGCCAGGTGAGTGGCTCCTTCGTCGATCGGAAAAAGACCTGGGTTGGTATTGAAAAAATTCATGATCTTGCTGAAATCAGTGACCGGGCCCAGCCGATAGCTGCCATCGTAATAATTCGAGTTTGTGAACGGGCCAATGAATCGGCTCATCAAAGGGGGATTGGTGAAGTTGTCATAAGTCGGCGAGAACGCGTCCTGGCCCTTGTGTCCGTTGCGTACCTTCAAACCGTATTCCAATGTCCCCGCGTGCGAACCCCACTGGTAGTTTCTTCCCACGGAGATTGCGCCTTGCAAATTGACCTGCGAGGTCAGGCCGGAGGTAGTGTTGATGTCGAGAAGGGAATACTGGGTCGGATCATAGACGGGCGATCCCGGAGCCGTACAACCCGGGTTGAATTGCGGCCGGTAGGGAGTTTTCGTCGAAGCCGGATCGTAGAAGCAGAGCGGGTTCCCGCTGTTGTCGGTGCTGGGGCCGTTGTACTGGAAGTCGATTCCGGGATCGCCTGCGGCATTCAACTGGCGGGAGCGAGCGCCTGATATCTCCCAGCTAAGCCAGGATTTGTTGAACTCATGTTTCCCGCCGATGGCGAGGCTTGAGACCAGAAAGTCGGGCACGCGATTCGAAGTGCTGAATTGCGGCACGTCGCCGTTGTTCAGGGTGTAGACCCACTTATCGCCAAAGTCCTTGAAATCCGAATACAGGAACCGCGCGTAAAGTCCCGAACCCTCCTTGAGCTTGTAGTCCAGCGAACCGCCGAAACCATAGCGCTTGCGGTGATACCGGTATTCACGGATGTCGATGCTGTCGTAGAGAGGAGTCACCGAGCCGCCATCGGGCGAAGGTTCGATGTCGTCGATGCCGCGTCCGTTGTAGTCGTAGCTGCCTCCCAGCAATAGCCCCCAGCGCTTGTTGGCGCCGAATCGCTGCCCCACTGTGCCATCGATCTGACCCACGTAGCGAGTGTCCAGAATAGGGGTGAATCCGCCTATGCCTTCCAGCGTCAAGGTCGGCAATTCCCCGGCAGTCTTGGTCCGCAAGTTGACCGATCCGCCGATGCCGTCGCCATCCTGGTTGGCCGACAAGGTCTTGTTGATCTCGACTGCTTCGACAATGTCCGCTGGAATGGTGTCCAGCTTTACCTGGCGCACATCCGCCTCCGGCGAAGGCACGTTGACGCCATCTATGGTTAAGTTGCTGAGGCGCGGTTCGGTGCCTCGAATCTGGACGTACTTGCCTTCTCCCTCGTCCCGTTCCAGGGTCACGCTTGGCAGCCGCCCGACAGCATCTGCGATGTTCGCGTTGGGGAGACTTCGAATGACGTCGGAGGGCAGCACTTGCAGAATATTGTCCGACGTCCGCTCGCGGTTGATGGCTTCCGCTTCTCCGTGCGGGCGGTCCGCCGTGACCATGATGGCTTCCGTCTTCGACGCCACACTTAGCACCGCATCCACGTGGGCAACCTGCCCCGCCTTGACCGTGACGTCGACGACAAAGCTGGAAAAGCCGATGTATGAAACCGTAAGTTTGTAGCTACCGGGCTCCATACCGCCGAAACTGAATTCGCCTTGCCGGCCGGACACTGTGGAAAGAGCGGCCACGGGCAGTTCGACGCGAGCGCCTTGCAGGATCGCACCGCTCACATCGGTGACGCGTCCGGCGATTATGCCCCGGTTGGCTTGCGCGACGGCGGCCATCTGACTGAGTGCTAAAAACAAGAGCGTCGCGATTGCGGATCGAACGAAGGCTGACGGCATGGAGGACCTCCCACCTCAGGCCAAGACACAAACGGCTTTCCCGCAGCACGAGAGCGGGTTCGTTGTGCCTTGTGAGTCGCGATTCTAGGAAGGCCCCATGAAGCCCTTGTTAAAGGACGGTTAATATTTTTTCAGACTGCGTTTCCGGTATCGTCGCCGTTCTACCCTAGTGCTGCTTGTTTCGCGGTCTGCACGAGTCGGCCCATGCATCTCTTAGTTGTTGAAGACGAACCGCGCATGCGGGAACTGCTTCGCCGAGGACTCACGGAAGAGGGGCATACGGTTCTCTGCGCCGTGGACGGCAGTGAGGCACGGATGAGACTTCGGCAGCAACAGTTTGATGTCGTCGTCCTGGACGTAATGCTGCCCAAAGTGACCGGCTTCGAGCTGGCCCTGCAAATGCGCGCCGAAAAAAACTCCACGCCCGTGCTCATGCTCACCGCCAAAGACTCGGTTCCCGATATCGTGCATGGCCTGGAGTTGGGCGCCGACGACTACATGACGAAACCGTTTTCCTTCCATGAACTCCTGTTGCGGTTGCGTGTCGTTCAGCGGAGAGCTTCCGCGTGCCCGCCACGGACTCTACAGGTTTCCGACCTCTGCCTTGATCTCGCCACGCGCCAGGTCAGCCGCTCTGGGGAGGCGATCAGCCTCACGCGTACCGAGTACGGCCTGCTCGAACGCCTCATGAGCAATGCCGGAACCGTCGTTTCTCGTGACCGGCTCATCCTCTCGGTGTGGGGACGCCAGCCGGAGGTCGAAGGCAACACTCTTGACGCCTTCATGCGTTTATTGCGCAACAAAATAGAACAAAGAGGCCGTGAGCGGCTCATCCACACCGTGCGGGGAGTGGGATACATCATGCGGTCTGAGGTCTGAAACTGTGAAGCAACGCTCAATCGGATTTCGCCTCACTCTCTGGTACCTGTTGATCTTCGCTGCCGCTCAACTGGTGTTCGGTACTGGAATGTGGTTTCTCGCCCAGCGGAGTTTGTACCGAATCACCGACGATGCCCTGCGAGGGCAGGTCGATGACCTGACCAACTTCCTGGAAGCGCAGAAAAAGAACGCTACCGTCGCCAAGTTGCAGGAAGAAGTCGCCGAAGCTTACCTGCTCGAACATTCCGGCGATTACCTTCAGATCTACGACGACACCGACGGGGCCTGGATTTTTCGGGCCGATTTTCTGCGCCAACACGGTTTGGCGCCTGTCGTTCCCAGTGTCTCGACCAAGGCGCACTTTCACAACATCCGCCTGGGCGGATCCCTTCGCTTCGTGACTCAGAGGATCGAGGCGAACGGACGTATGTTCACGGTGCAGACCGCCCTGCCCACCGATCAGGTCAACCAGACTCTGGTTCTGTTTCGAGGCTACCTGCTGATGTTCGCCCCGCTTCTACTGCTCGCCGCCGCTTCGGGAGGATTCTGGCTTAGCCGGAAAGCTCTGTCGCCAGTCGATGCCATCACCCGGACCGCGCGCACCATCAACGCAACCAACCTGAGCGATCGACTGGAGAAGCTGACGACCGGCGACGAGCTGCAACGCTTGTCAGATACTCTGAACGAAATGTTGGGGCGCATCGAGCAGGGGTTCGTCCGCGTGACTCAATTCACCGCCGATGCTTCCCATGAACTACGCACGCCCATATCTTTGATTCGGACGGAGGCAGAGATAGCTCTGAGAAGGTCTCGCAGCGATGCCGAATATCGCGAGGTCCTGGGTCAAATTCTCCTCGAGTCGGAGAAAATGTCAGCGCTCGTCGAGGAGTTATTGTCCCTCGCCCGCGCCGATTCCGGCGGAACTCTGCGGCTGACTTCCGTAGAACTATCCGCTACCGTCGAGGAAGTCGGTGAACAGTGGCAGGAGTTGATGGCCAGGCGAAACCTGTCGTTCCATCGTGACAGCACCAAACATGCTGCCAAAGAGGAGGTCAGGGTTCTCGGAGATCGAAACGCCTTGCAGCGATTGCTGGGGATCTTGCTCGACAACGCGGCGAAATACACTGCCGCGCCTGGAACCATCGAGCTCGACCTGGAGATCGTAGGTTCTCACGCGGTTATTCGTGTCTGCGACAACGGCATCGGTATCGCTCTCGAAGACCAGCCGAAGATATTCGAACGGTTCTACCGGGTCGACAAAGCGAGGAGCCGCGACTTGGGCGGGGCGGGCCTCGGTCTCGCGATTGCGGAGTGGATCACTCAACAGCATCACGGCTCGATTACGGTTGAGAGTTCCCTGGGCGCAGGATCGACCTTCGTTGTGAGATTGCCTCTTCAAAGGGCGCACGGGAGAATTTCTAAATCCTTAAGTTCGGCCCCAATGGCGGACTCTCTGACGCAAGCTGTGCCTCCCTCCGAAACTAGCTCCTCGGCAACGGCGTAGCGAAGGAACCCGTATGTTGGACCCTAATGGGTTACGCCCCTAGGATGGTGCACCGCATTTTTCGGATTAAGGCTGCTTTGCGCGAAACCATGTGCTTTATTTTGGCGGAAGCGTGTGCGAGTCGAATCCGCCATGAAACGTAAATTCAACAACTTGCAGAGCCACGG
>Ga0335081_10008619_pt1 | contig 16356 bp, 18 predicted proteins | sample Lox_Sample_35_FD_206713 | JGI IMG/M metagenome (GOLD analysis project Ga0335081, IMG submission 206713) | Soil microbial communities from Loxahatchee National Wildlife Refuge, Florida, United States - Lox_Sample_3.5 | ecosystem: Environmental > Terrestrial > Soil > Wetlands | place: USA... | reverse complement strand
TCGATCGACGATGCTTCCTCCGACGCCTTTTACCTGAATGTGCCGCCGGGCCTATCGCCTTCGTCTCAGGAGCGTGGTTCGTCCGACTACGATATCCGGCAAACATTCTCAGGCGCAGTCTCCTACAACATTCCGGCACCGGGCAGTGGAATCTGGAAGTCGATATTCGGCAACTGGTCGACCGATTCGATTGTTTACGCTCGCACCGCGCCGCCGGTGAATGTGGTAACCGGACAGAATCCTTTCGGCGGCTACTTTTCGGGAGCAACCGGCGTGCAGCGCCCGAATCTGGTTTCCGGAGTGCCGCTCTGGATTGCTGATCCGAACGTAGCAGGCGGACAGAGAATCAATCCGGCGGCATTCACGGTACCCGTCGGACCCGTGCAAGGAAACCTGGGACGCAACGCCCTGCGCGGATTCGGCGCGACGCAGGTCGATTTGACGCTGCGCAGGCAGTTCCAACTCCGGGAGCAGCTTTCTCTTCAGGCGCGAGCGGATCTGTTCAACATCTTCAACCACCCCAACTTCGGCCCGCCGATAAACTACCTCACTTCCCCTCTCTTCGGCCAATCGACCCAGATGCTGGGAGCCTCGCTCGGCAGCGGCGGCCAGAATGGCGGCCTCAATCCGCTGTATCAAATCGGCGGCCCGCGCTCGGCGCAACTCGCTCTGAAGCTTATTTTCTAGTCACCAACACTTGTAAGTGGGGAGTCTACGCATGAGATCATGAAAGTGCAGCGCACAAAGCGCTACGGTGGTGAAAAATGACGATCAACCTCAAGCCTGAACAGGAACGGATCATACAAGCCGAGATCGCTAGCGGCCACTTCCGCAATCCCGAGGAAGTGCTCGATCAGGCTTTGGCCGCACTACAAGAAAAGGAGCATAAGGCCACAGCCGCAGCGCCAGGGAAGAACCTGGCGCAGTTTCTTATGGAATCCCCGTTGGCAGGCGCGGAGCTGAACTTGGATAGGCAAAAGGATTATGGCCGCTCGATTGACCTATGAGCGGGTTTCTGCTCGATACGAATGTGCTTTCTGAATTCAATCGGCGGGGCGATCCAAGCCCCCGCGTCAAACAGTGGCTAGAGGTGGCCGACGCGCGCTCTCTTTACGCTAGTGTGCTCACACTGGCGGAGATCCGATTTGGAGTCGAGCTGCTTCCCACAAGCAAACGGCGAACCGTGTTAGAGGAGTGGCTCGAACACGATTTGCCTACTTGGTTCGAGGGCCGGGTTCTACCAGTGGATCGGTCTATTGCAGATCGATGGGGAGTGCTTCGCGCCCAAGCGCAGATGAAGGGCCGGCCGCTCTCTGTTGTGGATGGCCTGCTTGCGGCTACAGCCCTGGAACACGGTCTTACGGTCGTGTCGCGCAACGTGGGCGATTTTGCGGCTGTCGGGCTTTCCGTGGTTAATCCGTGGGAGGCTTGAGCTTTGGGGTAAGCTCGGAAAGCAACTCGAGGTGAGCGGAGAGACTATGAAAGCGACTCCTGAAATGGTGACAATGACTTTGGAGGAGGCTCGAAAAAGGAAGCTTCCAAAACGCGAAACGGCGCGACTGAAAAAGTTGGCTGCAATGCCCGACGACCAGATCGACACCTCCGATCTTCCGGCGCTTGCCGGCCTCTCCGGCGGCGTACGCGGACGCTTTTACCGCCCGGTCACGCAGTCTGTCACGATACGTCTGAACGCGCCTGACGTGGATGCCGCCCGGCGCCTCTCCAGGTTAAAAGGTATGCCCTACCAGACATACATAAAGGGACTGCTTCAATGAGGCGCTAGTGCGTGAAGCGAGGTTGGCCGTTGCCTGCGCCTCTCGCATACCGAACAAGCGCCGATAAGCCATTTTCCTCAATTAGCATTCATCTGCGTCCATCCGCGGCTTAACCTCCTGCCTTCCAACAAACGCATCGGCGCACCGCTCCTCTTCATCGAACGCTTCACCGGTGAACCTGGCGATGTTTGCGCCCGATGCATAACGCGATTACCGAGCTGCTTAAGGTCTTCCTGCTGATCGTCGGCGCGTTGTTCCCCATCGTCAACTCTCCGGAGAACATCCCGATCTTCCTCGGGCTAACGTCCGACCTTTCCAACGACAGTCGCGCCATCTTGGCGCGCAAGGTTGCCGTGTACGGGTTTGGGCTCCTCATCGTCTCAATGTTAGTCGGAATACACATCCTCGCCTTCTTCGGCATTTCGCTGCCAGTCGTTCAGGTGGGAGGCGGGTTGGTGGTCATTGCAGCGGGATGGAACCTGCTGAATGGCGCCGATGACGACGGCAAGACGGCTGAAACTTCGGCCAAGCCCGTGGCCGCCTCGTACCTGTCGCGCCGCGCGTTCTACCCTTTGACCATGCCTCTGACCGTGGGTCCTGGGTCGGTTTCCGTTGCGATTGCGGTCGGCGCATCCCAGCCGCACGGGAGCGTACCTCGCTGGGTGCTGGTCGTGGCTGCGTTGTTGGGATGCGCCGCGATCGCGCTCATGATCTATCTGGGCTACCGCTTCGCCGAACGAATCGGGCGCGTGGTAGGCGACACCGCGATGAATGCTGTCGTTCGCTTATCGGCGTTCATTCTTGTGTGTATCGGGGTGCAGATCGTTTGGAATGGACTAAGCGCGCTGGTGCGGACACTTTCCGTGACTTGATATGCGGGCCAACAATTGTCCCAGTGATCGACTCTTCGCATAGAGGAGGACTCCATGACGCATGAGAATGCAGTTGTCGCCGTTTACAGCAGCCATGTCGAGGCTGAGCAGGCAGTGACTCAGCTTAAGCAGGCCGGCTTCGATATGAAGAAGCTGTCCATTGTCGGCAAGGATTACCACACCGAAGAAAACGTGGTCGGGTACTACAACGCCGGCGACCGCATGAAGTATTGGGGGAAATGGGGCGCCTTCTGGGGTGGTATCTGGGGATTGCTGTTCGGCGCCGCGTTCTTTTTCGTGCCGGGTATTGGGCCGGTGCTGGTCGCGGGACCCCTGGCCGCCTGGATTGTGGCCGGCTTGGAGGGAGCTGTCGTCGCGGGTGGACTGAGTGCAATCGGCGCCGGACTCTACAGCATCGGCATTCCCAAGGACAGCATTCTCCGGTATGAGGTGGCCCTGAAGGCGGGCAAGTTTCTGCTCATTGCGCACGGCGCCGCGGAGGAAGTGGGCAAGGCGAAAGAGATCATTGGACACACGTCGCCGGTAGAGGTGAATGTGCATGCCGGGGTGGAGGCACAACCGGCCGGCGCTGAATAGGTTGGGTCCGAAAATCGGCGTCGGTCGACGCGGCACCTACGAGTGCGTAAGCCGGAGAAACAGCGACCGCAGCAGTACGCGCGGTAATTCGCAAACAAATGAGTAACTGTCTGACTCTTCACAAAGTGGAGGGTGAGTTATATGAACAAATCCAGACTATTTCTAATCACGGGGGTTACTCCCGTTGTGCTGGCGTTAGCCACCACTGGCTGCGCCACGAAACACTATGTAGCGAAGCAGCTCGCGCCGGTCAATTCGAGCGTCAGCGCACTCGAAACTAAGACCACTGCCCAAGGCGATAAAGAAGCGACAGATATCTCGCGGGTGGAAGAAAAGCTAGCGTCCACCGACAGCAAGGTGGCCGAAGTGGCTTCCGCCGCCGAGAAGGCAAATGACAGTGCTGCTCAGGCAAATCAGCTTGCACAGCAGAATCAGTCCGCGATTGCAGCGAATCAATCGGCCGTCGCGGCCAACACCGCGTCCATTACAACGCTAGGCAACGCCATGACTTACTCGCTGGTTGCGAAAGCGGATGTCACCTTCGATTTCAACAAGAGCAATCTTGGCAAGACCGATGAAGCGGCGCTGGATAGCGTCGTGCAGCAAGTTCATGCGAGCAATCGCGCCGTCGTCGAGCTGATCGGCTTCACAGATCGTGTCGGCACGACGGAATACAATCTCGCGTTGAGCCGCCGCAGGGCGGAATCGGTGGAGCGATACTTGGTCCACCAGGGTATAGCGCTGAGAAGCATTCACATCATTGGCCTCGGGAAGGAGCCGGTTCCTGTGGGTTTACTCGCGGACGTGCAGGCCGTGGATCCGAACGCCACAGACGAAAACTCGCGGCGACTGGCTAGGCGCGTGTTGATCCGCATCTATGCGCCGAATGCCAGCGTTCCGTCACCCGAGTCGGCATCGTTGCAAAAGTAAACCAAGCAAGCATATCCAAAGGAGAATTTCGAAATGAATCGTGTCAAGCTAATTGCACTTGTCTGCATGGGTCTCGTAGGCGGAATCGCCCCGCAGGCCAAGGCAGACGAGTGGGACCAAAAAACCATCTTTACATTCAGCGGGCCGGTGGAAATCCCCGGGCAGGTGCTGGGTGCGGGTACCTATGTTTTCAAGCTCATGGACTCGCCATCGAACCGCAATATCGTCCAAGTCTTCAATAAGAACGAAAATCACTTATACGGCACATTTCTAGCAATACCGGATTACCGATTGCAGCCAGCCGGGAAACCCATCATTACGTTCGACGAACGACCTGTAGGATCTCCTGAAGCGGTGCGGGCGTGGTTCTACCCTGGCGAGAATTACGGCCATCAATTCGTCTATCCCAAAAAGAAGGCTGCGGAGTTGGCGCAGACGAACAATCAGCCGGTTGCTTCTATGCCCAATGAGTTGGCCGCTAATACTGTCCAGCCGGTCACAAGCATCGAGGAGCCCCCCGTGCTTGCGCTGAAACAGGCGCCAGTAACCGTGGCGCAACCGAGTGGTGAGGAGGTCGAGATCGCCCGGGTTTTCGCTGCCGAGACTTTGCCAGCCGAACTACCAAAGACCGCCAGCTCATTGCCGCTGGTAGGCCTCTTTGGTTTACTGTCCCTCGCGACTGGGGGCGTGTTGCTCCGGGTGGTCGCAGCCAAGCAGAAGTAGAGTAAGGGCGAAAGCGGCACTGGCCGACACTTTACGCAGAAGCGTTCCGGCGGCGCATCGGTGTTGAGCGGGTCGTGTTCGATGCGGAAGAGACTACTTGTCTATCTCGGGTGCGCCCTCATTGTCGGGGGTGCACTCGCGCTTGGATGGTATGGGTACGTCCGGCTGGACATGATCCGATTGCAACGCGAGGCAAGTCGGGTCCTCGATGGTCAGAAGAAGCGAAATTCGGAACCACTGAATGCCCGATCTCTGCCGCCTACCCTAGTCATAGTTCCGCCTCGATCCGGAGCGCCGATCGGACGAATCGAGATCCCTCGCCTTCACATTTCTGTGATGGTTCTTGAAGGGACGGCTCCGAAAATTCTTCGAGTGGCTGCCGGCCACATTGAAGGTACTGCTCTGCCAGGAGTCAGCGGGAACATCGGCATCGCCGCTCATCGTGACACCTTCTTTCGCCCATTGCGTGCAGCGCGGCCGCAAGATTTGATTCTGATAACGACTTCCTATGGGATATTTCGATATGTCGTAGATGCAGTTGATATCGTTAACCCAACGGACGTCCAAGTTCTCGACCCGACAACTAATCCAAGGTTGACACTCGTAACCTGTTATCCGTTCACTTACGTGGGAGCGGCGCCGAAACGATTTGTTGTCCATGCGCGAGAGCAACTCTGATGCACGGCCTCCTTTCGCGAAACCGTCATGTGTGGACTTGATACGGTCTGAGGCGTGACTTCTTATGCTGCATCCAGGCTAGATACGAGATCACCGCAGTATTGAGGGACGAAAGCCCAAAATGAACCGCAGTCGGACGATGAAAAACCGCACGGATTTCCCACGGCAAGTAAAGGATTCCTGATAGTAGCGCTAACCACTGTCCCCACTCACGCCGGAACCATAGCCCATAAGCCTCTACGAACCTCAACAACGAATAAGCCAGCGCGATCGATGCGAGCGTCCACAATTTGCCCTGGGTGACGCTGCCTGCCACCCGCAATAAGACACCTGAGAGCCAAACATGGTGAATCAGCAGCCTGCTCGCGACCAGTTCTTCCGCCAACAAATCTACATCCCGATGAAGCAGCGAGAGCAGGCCGAGGCCAGCCAGCAGGACCAGAAGCCCCTTAGCCTCGAAGACGGCAAGCAGGCGCATGGCGCCCCACTTTGGATTGCGGAGGGGCGCTTGGCCGTATCGGAAACGACGAATAGGATTGGGAACGCACTGGGTGTCGTGGATGTCCCGCGGCCGGACAACAGCGATTAGACCTAAGCCGTCAAAAGCTCGCCCGCGGGAGCGAGGGGTTGGGCTCTCTGAAACCACTCCTCAATCTCAGGAAGCGCGGCCGAGGCGGCGGCCATTCCGGCCTGGATTAGTTCAGTGGCGCGGCCGAAGGCGTCCCAGGCGATTCCGCGGACCTCGGGAGCGATCACCAGATCGGTTTCGCGGCGCCAGTTGTCTTCCGAGTGGCTTTGCAGGATTTGGAAGCAGCGGTTCACCACCTGGAACAGGTTGCTGGGCTGAGCGCCTGGACCGTGGGCGGGCAGATGCACCGAAATCACGTGAGTAGCGCCGAGCTGCCGCGCCAAAGCGGCCGGTATCTCCATGCTCATCGCGCCATCCACCAAAAGCTGCCCGTGGTGGCGGACGGGCTGAAATAATCCGGGATACGAGCAACTCGCCCGAATAGGGTTGAACACGCTCCCGCTTCCGGAAAAGGTCACAGGCTTGCCTGTTGACAGGTCCGTGGCCAGCACACCTAACGGGATGCGCATCTCCTCAAACCGGTGGGCCTTCAGGAGACGTTCCAGGAAACGGTTCATGCGCCCGCTGCCGACCAGTCCCAGCCGGCTAGGATTCCAGCGCCCGACATCGCCGAAGCGCATGGAACAGCCGGCACAGGCAATCTCATCGCAAGTGGCGCCGCTGGCGTACGCAGCGGCCACAATAGATCCGGCGCTGACGCCAGTAATGCAGTGGATGGGGATGCCGTGCTGCTCGACTGCCTTGAGAACGCCGGCATGAGCGATGCCGCGAGCGAACCCGCCACCCAGCGCTAGCCCGATGCGAATCTCCGGCGCGCGCGATTCCGACCCAGGTGCTTCGATGGCTCCAGGCCAAGAAAGCCGAGGCCCGCCGCCCGCTAGTCCGACCCGACGGGCCGTTTTTAGTGCCCAGCCCTTGTCCATATGAGGAATCGTTAAATCTCCTACTCCAAAAGAGCCGCATCACGGCTTTTTCGTTTGTGCTGGTGCCTCAGCCGAGAACTGAGAAATTGACGAGGAGTCAAGGAACGGAATCGCCGCGCAGAACTCGTAAAGCCGCAGAACAGAAGCGGTCCACGAAATGAACGCTTTGGAAACGGAGGTGCGTTGTGCAGGGTGCAGTTCCGAGGGGCTGCTGAGCACCACCAGACATGTTGACGGGAAATGATCAAAAATAGACAATTATCTGCCGGAGTCTTAGCAGTCTCGCTCGGTTGGGCTTCGGGTGTTTGGGCTGCAATCCGCGAACAGCTGCGGCCAAATTGGACCAGCGCCGATGCGCCGTGCGCGAACTACGAGGTCTTGCGAAACTATTCTCTCGGGGAGATTGGGGTCAAAATCGATGTAGCGGAGCCGTGGGCGGATGGATTCCGGCGCGCACTGAGTTTCTGGAATACCGTTCTGGAGGCTAGCTTCCACGAAGAAACAGACCTCAATGCATGCAACGTAAGGATTATCAATGGCGGTGCCGACATTTTGAATCATGCCGTGATAGCTCGGTCGCAAATCCCCGACTGGGCCAATTTTCGCGGGAAGATCGCCGTGAGTGCCGCAGCGACGAAAGAACTGAGCGCCGATGAAATTTACGCGACGGCCGTACACGAACTCGGTCATATACTGGGTCTTGGTCATAACGCGGACAGCCGCTCGGTGATGTACCCGCTCAATGTCGACGGCACTGAAATTCTCGATAGCCAAGATATCTTGGACCTGAGCAGGCACCACGAGCTACGTCGGGCCATCTCCTCGCAAGGCTTTCTCGCCACTCCAGGCGGTTCAACGAACATCCCGTAAAGCCGGAGGCCACCAACAAAGGCCCCGGCGTGGTGCCTCTCTGAGCTTAGAAGAGGTAACCGAGGAGTACGAGAAGAAGACAAATGAAACGCTTCATGCTACTTGTGTCGATCGCAGTTGTGGCGTCTTCACAGCAGCCCAAAAGCAAAGCCAAACCAAAGCCGCCCGATCCCGAAGCGCGGTGGATGTGCCACATCGGCTCTTAACCACGACTGTCATTGTCCCGCGATGGTCGCCGAGGCCCAGGAAGCCGGTGTACAGCAATGCGCACGGACAACGCAGTCGCAGAAGGACTACATCACGTGCCTGTCGAAACTGCCCAACAATTGCGAGATTATCCAGAAGGCCGACACCAAGCATCCGGAGCACACCTGCAAGCGGACCTGCAGCCATGCGAAGTGCCAATGCTGGGATGGACCTCCGTGCGAAGGGCCCAGCCTGACGGAAGGCGCCGGCTACTCCTCAAGTCCGGAGGAAAACCAATAACTGCCGTGCATCCGATTGCGGCCGGTCACCAATCTACGAACTGGTAGTTTCGTAAGAAGAGCGGCTCAGCGCCCGGGATTGTCCAGCCTAGGTCTACATTATTTCTGCGCGGTGGCACTTTGCCACTGCTGATCCTCAACCTTTTGCCAGCCGGGACCGGGGTTGTATTCCTTCATCGCCTTGGCGAGAACATCGGTCTTCCAGCCGAGATCCTTTTGGTAGACCAGTCCATCCTCGTTCACGATGAATGTCATTACTCCGGAGGACCTGTACTCGGCCGGATAGGCTACGAAACCGAAGCCCCCGGTCATTTTGCCGCCGGCGACGTACCTCTTGGGCCCGCCTGGACTGTTTTTTCCTTGGCTGGTCAGTATATGGAAGTAGTACCCGCGGTAAGGAGTCGGCGGACCGCTCTGGCTTTTGGCATAGCCCTCGGCAACCGCCGATGCCACCAGCGGCCCAATGGGGCTCTGAGGCTCGCCTTCGGCAGCCTTCCAATACAGGCCATCGCGCTGTCCTGCATCGCTGAAGATTTTCTGGGCGTATTTGTGCTGTGCTGAGTAGTAGTCTTTTTGCGCGGCTACGAGTTCCTGGCATACGCGAATGGTGGACATCTCATTCCGGCCGATTCGCCGGTACAAAATTTCTTTCTTCCCGGCCGCAGTGTCGAAATACCAGGAGCGATCTCGCTCCACGACGGGTATGGGCAGGGGCCAATTTTCGGCGCCGACGTACAGGGTGAATCCATCCGGCTCTCTCACCAGACGGTGCATTTTGTCATAGCGCCGTACGAAATCAGCGCGGCTCTGGGCGTCCTCGGTTTCGTCTCCCGACGAGATGACTTCCTTGCCGTCGGGTCCCAGGATTTCGAGCATCGCCTGTTCATCATTCCTCTGCACTGCCGCCACAAGCGCTGTGCTCGCGTCCTGCGGAGACGAAAATGTTTTCTGGCCTTGTTGTTGCGCGATGGCTCCCTGTGGAACACACGCGGCTGAAAGAATAGCTACCACCGCTAGTGTCATCCAATGCAATTCGCCGAAGTTCGTTTTCTGCATTTGAGTCGTCTCCTACCGGTGGCCGCCACCGCCACCATGTCCTCCGCCGAAACCACCACCGTGCCCGCCACCGAAGCCACCGCCGCGCGCGCCGAAACCTCCGCCGAAGCTGGAGCTTCCACGAGAGGAAAAGCCTCTTTCCTCTCCGCCATGACCGAAGTCGCTGAAGGCTCCCGATCTCACGCCGCTCTGGCCTCGGGGCTCGGCGAATCCTCGCGCTGCCCGCGCGTCGCCGTTGAAGGGCCTGGCCGACGTTCCGAAATGGTTGAATCCTCCGCCGCGGTCGCCGCCGCCGTGCTCACCTCCGCCCCGGTAAAAATGGTCCCGGTTGTAAAAGGTGCGGCTGCCGGAGTAATACCGGTGGTGGTCATACATTGCGTAATGATGGTGCCAGTCGAATCCCCAGTGACCCCAGCCCCATCCGAATCCGCCGAACCAACCGATCTCGAAGCCGGTGCCCCACCAAAGATATGGTCCGTCGTACCAGATGCCGGGATACGGATACCACCCCGGCCACGCCACGATCGGATCTCCGTAGACCACCCACGGATCATAGGCGGGAACGTAGACCACCTCCGGTTCCGCAGGCTGAATTACGATCGTTGAGTCCTTCTTCTCTACATTCTGTTGCGTCGTGCTCTTGAGATTGCCGGCTTGTTCGGCTCGCTGCCGCATCACCTGTATGGCATCCATCACCTCGGACTGCTGATTGTAGTAGGCGTCGCCTAACGATGACGCCCATGAAAGGTTCTTGTCCATGTTTCCAAGAACGGATGGAAAGGCAGTGAGCGCCTTGACGCTGGGATCCCAGGGTTGCTCGTCCACGGCGTGACCCAAGGCGTCGCCCTTCAAATCAGGATGCGCTTGGACCCACCTGTCAGCCTCGACCACCTGCTCGGGAAACGCGGATGCGGCCAGGATCTGCGCTACAAGGGAATCCGGATACAATGCAATCGGCGCCACCAGCTGCTGCAACTGCTCGGAAGTCTGCTGCGCGTATGGCGCGGACGCGGCCTGCGCCGTACCCTGTGTGTCTGGATCATCCGGGAGATCCTGCGACCAAACCGGGAACAGCAGAACTGACGACAAAAGGCCGAGCCCCACAACACGCTTTAAAATGGTCATCATAATCTCGCATTCACCACGGATACGGATATCCCTTCGCGAGCGCCTTCTTGAGTTCGTCATCGTAGCCATAAATGTCATCGAAAAAGCGCACTTGACCATCCGGGGCAACGACCGCGGTGCCGTAAAGGATCAGCACGGGGATTGGGCTTGTAAGGTTGACCTGCAGGTTGTCGCGCCCGCTCGTCATGGCCGCCTGCGCTCGTTCGACGCTCCACTCGGGCTTGTCACGCAACACCCAGGCCGCCAGTTCTGCCGGCCTCTCAACTCGAATGCAGCCGTGGCTGAAATCCCGGCGGGTCTGAGAGAACAATTGCGGTGACGGCGTACTGTGCAGATAGACGTTGTACTCGTTGGGAAAGACCAATTTCACCAGACCCAGTGCATTTGTTGCGCCCGGTTTCTGGCGGACCTCAAGCTTTGCTGAACGCAATTCCGAAAGCATTTCGTCAGAAACGGCGCCTGAAGTTACCACTTGTCCCCCTGGCGTGACTACTTCGAATCCCTTCTTGGCAATGTAGCCGCGGTCTTTCTCTATATCACGCACGATCTCCGAGCGCTGGATACTCGGAGGCACATTCCAGTATGGGCGGAAGACCACGTATCGCAGGTCTTTTTCGAAAACCGGCGTCTTGTGGTGAAATGCCTTGCCAACGATCACGTTCATCGTGAGGGCAATGTTTTCACTACTGTCGAAGGCATACAGACGGAACTCCGGGATATTGACAACGATGGGTGGTTCTTTGAACTGGTCCGGCAGCCAGTGCCAGCGCTCCAGGGTAAGGCGGAGTTGGTCGACACGCTGGCTCAACGGCGTGTTCAGGTTTCTCAGGGTTGGTTCGTCCAATCTGCCGTCAGGCCTCAGAGCATGCCGGCTCTGGAAGCGCTTGACCGCCTCTACCAGAGCGCCCTGGTACAAATTGGAATGGTTGGGAACGGATGCGTTCGCAGGCAGATCACCCAACAAGCACAACAGGCGCGCCAATCGCCGCGTGCCCTCGTACGAAGTTCCAGGCGTAACCGCTTTGCTCGAAACCGGAAGCTTCTCACCGTCGTCTTCTCGCGCTAGTTGCACGTAGCGCTGCAACGCGGCCAGCGTGCGCTTGTAGGCTGCAAAGGGTGGCCCGATCTGCGCCAACTCCGTTTTCACATCGCCATTGACCAGCCGGTCCCGCAGGAAGGCGGGCAAGTCGTACTTCTTGGCTTCGATATTGAGACCGAATTTGAAGTGTTCCGGATTGATCCTTCCGATGTGGCGATCAGAGATGTAGCGCATCAAGCAAACAGTAAGTGCCGCATCGAAAATTGCGGCCTGGCTGGGGTCAGGAGACTTTTGCAAGCGAGCCAGCCGATCGGCCCAGCGGGAGCCATCGTAGTCTTCAGGGTCGAGACCTTGGGTGCCCGCGTGCTTCAAAAGCTCGGTGATCGCGAGCGTCTGCGGCGTGGGCTGGCCACTACGAGTCCAAGCGGGCATGTAGTTCGAAGACTCGTAAAAGTTCTGAACGTGCGCGCGATAGTCGGAGAAGTCAGGCCATCGAAGTTCCGGCAAGTGGCCGGCCGAAGCAATCCCGTGCAACTGAGAGGAGACGCCTGTGGTCGCGCTCTGCTGTGCAAGTGCTTTGCCTGGGACGGTCGCCAGGATCAGCAGCGCTAGTAGCCAGCGCCCGCGTGTCAGGCGCGCTCCATCTTGAAGCTGGAATGTGTTCATGGTTGGCACCCGACAGGGCGCGCTCGTTTCATCTAATGAGGAGCATCGCGACGACGTCTTTGTTTGCGGTGACAAATGACAGTTTTCCGTCACGAATAGGTCCTATATTGCTCATTGAATCCGGTTATAACTCTCTCGTTTTGCGTTCACTTCATGAACAGATCGTTGGGGCCGGGACGTGCATGTAACCTCGCGAGTCATACGCGCGGGAAGAGAGATAAACGAACACCATGGTCACACTGACGATTTTGACGTTTTGCCTGGGCGCGCTCGGGGATTACTTGATTCATCGACGCTGGCGAAAGCGTGGGGCGGGCAAACCCGGCACGGGCAGCCGGTAGTTGCGCTCCATCGAAATGGCACGCCCGAAACCTGTGCGGCCGCGATGGCAATTGACCATCCAACGTCATCCACACGCGTATCACAAGCGTCGCATACAGTCACAAGCGCTTTCTAATCAACGCACCTCACGGAAGGGCCGGCGGGCCCGGGAAATGCACTCTATGGTTGCCGCCTCGCATAGGAAGAGGAATAACAGCATGAAATCGGACACCGCCGCCTACGCTCAGTCTGGCTTCGCTCCGGCTCCGGCGGCTCATCGGTCACTGGAACGTGGCAAGCCAAAACTCGAGGCAAGGAACTTCGGAGTAGACAAGACATCATAGGAGAAACGTTGTGTCAAAAAGAACCTATCGGGAACGTCGCTCGGTTTTCGTTCTGTCCGCGATCATAGTTGCCGCGCTCGTTGGCGGAGCGCTGCAAGCGCAAAATCTAGGCTTGGAAGGTCCGACCGGCGTGTTCGTCACGCCTCTCGCTTACGTGCTGAAGTCTCCCTCGAACAATCTTGGTATGCCCACAGTCGGCTATCACTTCCTTGATGGTGGAAGCGTAATCGGTTACTTTAGCAAGCTTTCAGTAACGGAGGGGGCGTTTAGCCGTATTGAGTTTGGCTACACTCGCGATATTCACCAGACAGCCGACTCCCCCGAGCTCAGTCCACTGTGGCACAACGGCTTCAACATTTTCCATGGCAAGGCCAACATCCTGCCGGAGAATATGGACAATCACACCTGGATTCCTGCAATTTCTGCTGGGTTTCTGGTACGCACGCAGGTTCACAACGTGGGCGGTACGATTAACGGGAAAGACACGACCAACGGCGATGTTTACATCGTAGCCACTAAGACCATCACCGAAACCAAGGCCATGCCGATCATGTTGAGCGGCGGGTTTCGGGGCACGAACTCAGAACTATATGGTATGGCCGGCAATGCCACGAGGTTCCAAGGGCGAGCCTTCGGTGCAGTGGCGTTCGTTTTCCACGGCCCCGCCAGAAGCAGTGTCATTCTCGCAAGCGAGGTCGCGCAACAACCAAGACATCCGGAAGGCCTGGGCGCTGCCAGCATTCCGACGACATTCACTTACGCCGTGCGCGTGGTGCCGGCTCCAGAAGGCAACTTCAGCAAGTTCAATGTAGACTTCGGGATTGCGCAGATCGCAAACCACATCATGCCGGGCGCCGACCTGAAGGCCCGGCACCAGGTTGCGATGGGCATCTCGTACGGCTTCTAGAGTGTAGTGTTCGGCAATTCGACAACAAAGGAGAGTACTTATTTCTATGGAATATCAAACGATCAATCCCTCAACAGAGGAATTAATCAAAACGTTCCCACCGCATAGTGACGAGCAACTGCAGGAACTCATTGCAAAAGCGCAAGCCGTGTACGAGGACGACTGGCGCCTGAGGACGCTCGCTGATCGGAAAGCGATTATCAAAAAGGCGGCGGCGATTCTTCGTGAAAAGCTTGATGAATTTGCAAAGCCAATTACGCTCGAGATGGGCAAACTGTACCGCGAGGCCCAGGCGGAGGTCACCCTGAGCGCGGACATACTGGACTATTACGCCGATAACGCCGGGACCTTTCTTGCGCCCCGCAAGCTCAAAGTAGCGGAAGGTGAAGCTGTCGTGGAGAGCGAACCGCTGGGCGTGCTGTTCTGCGTGGAACCGTGGAACTTTCCATATTATCAGCTGGCACGCGTCGCCGGCCCGGACCTGATGGCGGGCAATGTTCTGGTCATCAAGCATGCGCCTAATGTGCCGCAGTGCGCGCTGGCGTTCGAAAAGCTATTCTTGGATGCGGGCGCTCCGGAAGGCGTCTACACTAATGTTTTCCTTTCCAACGAGCAGGCTGCGAAGGCGGTTGCGGATCCGCGGATCAAAGGCGTTGCCTTGACGGGCAGCGAACGCGCGGGTTCGGCGGTAGCTGCCGAAGCCGGGCAAGCTCTGAAGAAAACCACGATGGAACTCGGCGGCAGCGACGCGTTCATTGTTCTCGACGACGCCGACATGGATACCGCCGTCAAGTGGGGTGTCTGGGGGCGAATGAACAACACCGGTGAGTGCTGTGTTGCCGCAAAAAGGTTTATCCTCCACGAAACAATTGCCGATACGTTCCTGGAGCGGTTCAGAAGAGAACTCGAGGCACTGGTCCCCGGCGATCCGATGGATCCGAAAACCACGCTGGGCCCGCTGTGCACGAAAGGTGCGCTGGAATTAGTGGAGAAACAGATCAAGATGGCGGTCGATGGTGGTGCGAAGGTCCTTAGCGGCGGCAAACGGCTCAACCGCCCGGGATACTTTCTTGCGCCTACAATCCTGACAGATATTACTCCCGAAAACCCGGCTTTTCATGTGGAGTTCTTCGCCCCGGTTGCACTGGTGTTCCGTGTGAAGAATGAAAAGGAGGCCATCGACCTTGCTAACGACTCTCCGTACGGGCTGGGTGGATCGGTGATCACCAAAGATGTCGAGCGGGGGAAGCGCATTGCCCGCCAGATCGAAACCGGGATGGTGTTCATCAACCAATCGACTTGGACAGCACCCGACCTTCCGTTCGGCGGCGTGAAGAACTCCGGCTATGGCCGCGAACTCTCCGATCTGGGCATCAGCGAGTTTGTGAACAAGAAGCTGATCCGCGTGGCTTAATATTCGAAGCCGGCCCAACCGGCTCTTGGTGCGGTTGGCTTCCCGGCCGCGCTTGAGTCGGAATCCTCTCGTCCTCAAAAGCGAGACGGGCGTGTTTGTCACGCCCGTCTTTTGAAGTTCGCGACCTCCGCAGTACATCCTTCCAATCGGCCTTTCACCTCCGCTGTCATTATTGGCCGGCTTTCTAACGTACGTGCCATCCAGCCTGCACCAGAGAGCAGCGTGTACCAATTTGAGTGTTCAGTCGAGTCTGCTGCCATGGTTCTTCAAAATGCCCGGAACCGTTGCCAGCAGTTTCTGGCAATTGACGATCATCAGTCATCGACAGTCTGATCGTAAGCGTCGCACTCAGTCATAAGCGCTTTCAAATGAAAGCACCTCACAAAAGAACCGGCACTCCCGGGTCTTCCCGCGCGGACTTCTCCTTAACGTGCACTTTCTGGTCCCACCGGTCTGTTCCCGGTAGCTAACGAAGTCTCTGCGGCACTAAAAGTCGTTCGACGTGGCTCTGCGAAGGTGCGGGGGGTTGCGTCGACCGGCGACTTGCCGGACGCTGTCGGAAAGGTGGGGCCGGCAAACCCGCTCAGGATGAAGGAAGCCGTTAGCCGCTTGCACGCAAAACAACCTTCGTTGGTTGGTGCGGTCACCGCTGACGGAAAGCGGCCGAGCGAGGACTTGCCGCTTTGCCGCGCGCTGACTGGTTCAAGATCACCGCAGAGTTCTTTCTTCCATGATCAGGACGGAATGCGTTCGGATGGTTTCAGGCTTCGCGCATTTTCATCATCAGCCCGGAGCACGCCCGTCCCGTGGCTTTCAAAATTCGCGACTCACTTAAACCCCACCATTCTTGGTCCGGTCCATGCCGCCGGACAGGCGCAGGAAAGTAATGATCTGCCAGCGCTGTTGCTCGGGGAGCTTGGACCATGCCGGCATACCGCGCCGAACAACTCCGTTTGTCACAATCCAGAAGATCTCGCCGGGCGTCGCGTTCTCCACGTGCTCGGCCCGCAAACTCGGTCCCCTCCGGGCACTATCGGCG
>Ga0335081_10008618_pt1 | contig 16356 bp, 13 predicted proteins | sample Lox_Sample_35_FD_206713 | JGI IMG/M metagenome (GOLD analysis project Ga0335081, IMG submission 206713) | Soil microbial communities from Loxahatchee National Wildlife Refuge, Florida, United States - Lox_Sample_3.5 | ecosystem: Environmental > Terrestrial > Soil > Wetlands | place: USA... | reverse complement strand
GAGGCCAAACCGGGAGTCCGCAGTGCGGCGGCGGTGCTGTCGCTGCCCATGACGGGTTATCCGATGACCCCCGTGCAGCGCGCCGATCAAGCTCTGCTGAAACTCAACGAGCGGCCGTTCGCGGCGATCCAGCCCGTCACCACGGATTATTTCTCGGCGCTCGAGATTCCGCTGCGGCGAGGCCGCGTGTTTACCGCCCGCGACCTCCCTGGCGCACCGCTGGTCGCGGTAATCAACGAAAGCTTCGCCCGCCTCTTCTGGCCCGAGTATCCGAATGGCGCAGATCTTGTGGGCAGCTACGTCCTGATTGGGGTCAATCCGCGCCCGTTCGAGATCGTGGGAATCGTGGGCGACGTGCGCCAGGGTTTGGACACGGAGCCGAGGGCGGCGGTGTACCGCTCCTGGGGCCAGTTTCCGGCCACGTCGGCGGCGTTCGTCGTGCGGACCGCGGGGGATCCGCTGGCAATGGCAAATGCCGTTCGCGAAGAAGTTCTGGCGATCGATCGCGATCAACCGATCTCGGACGTCCAAACGATGGAGCGGCTGGTGGAGACGTCCGAGGGCCAGCGCCGCCTGATCGCATTGCTTCTGGGATGCTTCGCGGCGGCGGCGCTGGTGCTCGCCATCGTGGGAATCTATGGAGCCATCGCGTCCTCGGTTGCGCAGAGGACGGCGGAGATGGGAATCCGGAGGGCCCTCGGCGCACAACATACGGACATCCTGCGGTTGGTGATGGCCCCCGGCGTCGCCTTGACGGCCGCGGGCGCCGTGGTGGGCGCCGGTGCGGCCGTGGTGCTGACGCGAGTGCTCCGGACCCTGCTATTCCAGGTCAGCGCCACCAATCCGTGGACGTACGCCGCGATGGGCATGCTCTTCGTGCTGGTGGCGCTCGCGGCCAGTTACCTCCCGGCTGCACGCGCGGCGCGGATCGACCCGATGGCTGCGTTGCGAATCAGTTGATTCCTCCGCGGCGGAAACGGGCATTCGGGCCCGCTCCGGGCGGTGGTCCTCCCGGGCCGCCGGGGCCGCCAGGTCCGCCCGGAGGAAGGGTCGCATACATCTTCTGCTGGTCGGTGGTGAGGATAGCGTAAAAGGCCGCCTCTGCCTTGGCGTTGATGGCGGTCAGTTGGCCCGACAGGCTGCCCGACGTGGCCGCCAATTGATCGATCGCGGCAGTGTTGTTCGAGGTGATGGCCGTGGCAATCGATTGGCGGTTGGTCTGCAGACTGGCCTGAATCGTCTGGCTCGAGGTGTAGGCAGTCGTGTAAATGCTCAATGCCGTGGCCTTCTGCGCATCGGTGAGGCTGAGTTGCGAGTTTAGAAAGTTCACACGCATCTGGGCCATGGTCTGCGGGTCAGGCGGCGTGCCCGCCCCTTGCGCGAATGCGAGCGCCGAGGACAGGGCGATCGCCGTGGAAAATGCTGCTAGCGTTTTGATCATCGTTGGTGAAACCTTCTTTCCATGACCTTAACAGGAGACACCGCGTGGAGTCGCCACCGGCAATGTTAAGTATTGTCAAATGTTGCCGATCCAGTTGGCCGGCCGGCCTCAGTGTTAAGCGTCCGATAAGTCTTTATTAAGAACGTAAAGAAGCCCGCCGCCCGCGCAACTGCCTTTGCGGAAGGCTCGTCGGGATACGCATAAGGCCAGCCACTGCCCGTCCGGAGTTGCTGCCTTCATTTCCAACAGCCAAAGGAAACGTAACGCATGCTTCTGAAACGAACCTTATCGACGACCCTGGCGCTCGTGGCTCTGACCGCTGCCGGGGCGTTTGCCCAGACTTCCACTTCCACCAGCACCACCCGGTCCTTCGATTACCCACCGGTTGGCCTGGGCAGCACCGAAACGGCACAAGTGAACGTGCTCAACCGAGCCAGCGCGTCCTCGAGCGGTACCGCCGCCTCGTGCACCGGAACCATCTCCTTCGTCAATACCAGCGGCACCACCATCGGCACGGCTTCGCCCTTTACCGTCGGGTCTGGCCAGATCGCGACCGCCACTTTGCCATTCTCCAAGGCGGGCGCCACGGGAGTCCGCACCGAGTTCGTGGCGGTGGTGACCTTGACTGTCAGTTCCACCTCGAACGCGCCCTGCGAACTGGTGACGTCGCTCGAGACCTACGATTCCACCACCGGCGCCACACACCTGCATCTCGACGAGGGCGGCGGATTGTACGGCGGCGGGCCCGGGCCGGGAGGCCGGAACTGAGCGGAATCGTACGCTGAACGCGGCAGGGGCAGGGTTGGCCTGCCCCGTCTTAACGTGGGTGTGCAAAGGACGGCAACGGCGCGGCGGATCCGTCCGTCCCAGTAATTCAGTTCGAAACACCACAGGGCCGGCCATGAACGCGCGTATTCTCTTGATTGAAGACGAACCGGGGCTTGCCGTTACCATCACCGACCTGCTGACAGGCGAAGGTTACGCGGTGGAATCCGCTCGCGACGGGGAGACAGGCTACACCAGGGCTCTCGCGGGAACGTTCGACCTCATCATCCTGGACGTGATGCTGCCGCGCAAGATGGGGGTCGAGGTCTGCCGGGATCTTCGCCAAAACGGCGTGGACACGCTCGTCCTGATGCTGACCGCCAAGGCACAGGTGATGGATCGGGTGGTCGGCTTGAAGCTGGGCGCCGACGATTATCTGACAAAGCCTTTCGACCCGGCGGAACTGCTGGCCCGGGTGGAGGCCTTGTTGCGGCGCGCGCGCAAGGCCGCGACGATTCCGGTTCGCACGTTCCGGTTTGGCGACGTGGTGGCGGACTTCGAACGCGCCGAGGTGCGGAAATGCGGCCAATCAGTGAGCATGGCGGCCAAGGAACTGCAGCTCCTGCGCTACCTGGTGGATCACCGGGAGCGGATCGTGTCGCGCGCGGAGATCATGCACGAGGTTTGGGAATACAGCAAAGAGGCCTCCTCGCGGACGGTGGACGTTCACGTGGCCTGGCTGCGGCAGAAGCTCGAGGACCACCCGCAGCACCCGAAACACATTCAGACGATTCGCGGACGCGGCTACCGCTTCACTCCGTGACCGATTCCGAGGTTTCGATGCGGCGCGGGCACTCCTGCCTGCCGCGCCCCGACTCATCGGGGCGCTTGTCGGCCCGCACGGTGCAACTGGCCGCGAAAGGTTTTCGAGGCTGCCGCGTCCCGACTCATGGGGACGCGTGTCGGGCGTGTACTGTGTCGCTGTCGGCGAATGGGTTTTCGCGGCACGCAAGAGTGCGCGCGCCACATCAGAGCCGCCGGAGTCCTACATAACCGATTCAGGTCCGCGGGCAGCCCCGCAGCAAATGCTTCTGCACCTTGCCCATGGCGTTTCGAGGGAGGTGGTCCACCTCGATAAACTCGCGCGGCGTCTTAAACGATGCCAGCTTTTTTTTGCAGCGTTCCGCAAGACTGGCGCCGCCGATGGCGCTGTTCAGCACCACGTAGGCGACCGGCACTTCTCCGCGGACCGGGTCGGGAACGCCGACGACAGCCGCCTCCGCTACTTCGTCCTGTTCCTGGAGGAACTCCTCGATCTCGCGCGGGTAGATGTTGAAGCCGCCGGAGATGATCAGGTCGCTGCGGCGTCCGGAGAGCGTGTAGTAGCCGTCAGGCGCGCGCTCCGCCAGGTCGCCGGTCCGGAACCAGCCATCCACGAAGGCCGCGCGCGTGGCGTCTTCGCGGCGCCAGTAGCCGGAGAAGACGTTCGGACCTTTCACGTAGAGCTCGCCTTCCACGATCTTCACCGAAACACCCGGTAACGGCAGCCCGACGCTTCCCGGGCGGCGCTCGCCAACGTAGGGGTTGCTGATGTTCATCAGCGTCTCGCTCATGCCGTAGCGCTCCAGGATGGTGTGGCCGAAACGCGCCCTGAAGTCTTCGAGCACTTGGGAGGCGAGCGGCGCCGAGCCGCTCACGAAGAGGCGCATGAAGCCTCCGATCTCTCGCGCCTGGTCCTCGGGGATGTCGAGCAGACGCACGTAAATCGTGGGGACGCCGAAGAACAGCGTCGGGCGGAAGTCGAGAAACGCGGCCGCGGCTTTGGCATGTTCGAAGCGCGGCAGAAGCCGCATGCGGCAGCCCGAGATCAGCCAGCAATGCAGACCGTTGCCGAGAGCGTGGACGTGGAACAGCGGCAGTCCCAGCAGAAAGCGGTCGCCGCTGGTGATCTGCCAGCAGGTGAGCAGGTTCAGAGCATTCGCGGCGAAGTTGTGATGCGACAGGACAGCGCCTTTTGAGGCGCCCGTGGTGCCCGAGGTGTAGATGATGCCCGCGGGTGCGTCGCCATCGAGCACCACGTCGGGGCGGCCGTCGGGTAGTGTCGAGGCTTCCGCAGTCAGATCCGCGGGCCGCCAGACGGGAGCGGAACACTCGAGGGAGGCGTCCGTTACCACGGCTGATGGCTCGGCGTCGCGAAGGAGGTGGGCCATCTCACGGTCCCGATACAGGATGTTGATGGGCACGAAGAGGACGCCGAGCTTGACGCATGCCAGGTAGATATCGATCATTTCGACGCAGTTGGCCAGGTAGACGCAGAGGCGGTCTCCGGTGCGCAGTCCCCGCTGGGCGAAGAGGCGCGCGAGGCGATTGCTGCGCGCGTCGATTTCACCGAAGGTGAAGCTGGCGCCGTCGAATTCGAGCGCAGTCGAGTCACGCCGGCCGATGAACGACAGGTCGAACAGGCTCGCCAGGTTCATGCGGGAAGCTCCTCTCCCACGGTCTCTTCGCCCAGAGGCAGCAGAGCGACCCCCACGATAAAAGCGACGGAGGTGAACGCCACCGGCAGGCCGATCGTATGCATGCGGGCGACGCCCGCGCCCACCAGAAACGTGATGCCTGCCGCCACGAACCGGCCGAATGACGTGGCGAAGGCGAACGCGCTGCCGCGGCACTCGGTCCGGTACTGTTCCGGCAGCCAGAGCGTGTAGACAGCGAAGTTGGCGCCGCCTACGCCCAGGAAGAAGAGACAGACCAGGAACCAGAACAGCGCATGCCGGGGCAGGTAGTACACATACCCGAAGCCCACCGCAATGCACACGAACATGGTGACGAAATAGAATCCCAGAGCGGCCCGCCGCCCGAAGCGTGCGGCCACAAGAGGGAGCGGCAGGCAGCCGAGGATGGTCCCGGCGGCCAAGAGCATGGTGGCGTACGACGCGATGCGGGAAGCTTCCGCGGATGTATAGTGTTCACTGGTGGCGAGGTAGGTCACCGACGAAGGCACATATACGGAGCCGGCCCAGAGGCCCACCATAGACACCAGCAGGAGCGCCGCATTCACGATCGTACGCCGGCGGTACTCGGGCGAGAACAGGGCCCGGAAGGCTTCCCAGGCGGTCCATCCGCGTCCGATCTGCGCCATGCGATGCTGCCATCGCTTCGGTTCGCTGACGCCATAGCGGATGAACGCTACGAGCAATGCCGGCGTGCCGCCGACGGCAAAAACGGCCCGCCAACCGAAGCGCGAACCGACCAGGTAGTTCACGATGGCGGCGAGGAAGACTCCAAGGTAGTAGCCCGTATGCATCCACGCGGCGCCCTTCTGGCGGCGCTCCTCGGGCCACTCTTCGGACACAAAGACGCCGCCGAGCGTCCACTCGCCGCCGATACCGGCGCCCGCCAGAAAACGGAAGAGCGCCAGTTGCCAGACGCCCGCGGCGACTGATCCGAGGAAGGTGAAGATCGAGTAACAGAGGATGGTGAGCACCAGCGTGCGGACGCGGCCGAAGCGGTCGGCCACCGGACCCCAGAGGAAGGCGCATCCCCAACCAGCGAGGAAGATGGCGAAAAGGACACCGCCGTAGTAGCCAATATTGGCCTGGTCAGCGGCAAGGCCCGACCGTGGCAACAGATCGCGCAGCGCCGGCACGAGCACCAGCGCGTAAATGAAGGAATCCATGCCATCGAGCGCCCAGCCGGCCCAGGCGGCCCAGAAGCCTCGGACCTGGTTGGAAGTAAGACGGCTCGCTGCACTCGCCTTATTGGTGCGCCGGGCCATAGAGGACGCGTCCGGGGCGCTCGGCAGTCACCTGGCCGTCACGCATGGCGAGCTTTCCGTTGACGATCACATCGCGGAAACCTACGGAGTATTGGTGAGGCTTCTCGTACTGCGCACGATCGCCGACCTTCGCGGGGTCGAAGACGACGAGATCGGCTTTCATTCCGGGCCGCAACAGGCCTCGGTCCCAGATCTTCAGGCGCTCGGCGGGGTAGCCGGACATGCGGCGGATCGCGTCTTCGAGCGTCAGCACATGCTGCTCGCGCACGTAGACGCCCAGCACGCGCGCAAACGTGCCATAGCTGCGCGGGTGTGGCGAGGCCTGTCCGAAGACCGGGATGTCGCCATCGGAGGCGATCATCGTGTAGGGTGACTGCATGATGCGAACCACGTCCGGCTCGTCGATGGCATGATAGATCGCCGAGCAGCCGCCTTTGGTCTGCAGGTCGATGGCGGTTTCCGCGGCGTTCTCGATGGTCGGTTCGACGCCGCGGGCGCGCGTGAGCTCTACCAGGTTCTTGCCCGCCAGGCTGGGATCGAACGAGCAGTTCACGATCGAGACGTTCTTAGGATCGCCCGCGCCGCGATCGAACTTGATCTTGTCCACGATGACGGCCTTGATGCGTGCGCGTTCGGCGGGCGCGGAGAGCCGCTCGACGGTGGATTTCTGCCCGCCCTCCAATGCCCACTGTGGGAACAGCGCTGCGATTCCGGAGCTCGAAGCGGTGTAGGGGTACTGGTCGATGGTGACGTCCACGCCGCGAGAGCGCGCTTCTTCAACAAGCTTGAGGGTCTCGACGCTTTTGCCCCAGGTCTGCTGGCCGATGATTTTGTGATGCGTGATCTGGGTGGGCAAGCCGCCTTCCTCGCCGATGCGAATGGTCTCGCGCACGCTGTCGAGGACATGGGACGCTTCGTCACGCATGTGCGAGATGTGGATGCCGCCCAGGCGTCCCACGACTTTGGCGAGTTCGATCACCTCTTCGGTGGGGGTGAAGTTGCCGGGCACGTAGAACAGGCCGGTGGAGAGCCCGAAGGCGCCGTCGCGCATGGCCTGTTCGGCGATGCCTTTCATCTTTTCAATCTCTTCGGGCGTGGCTTTGCGGTTGGCCAGCCCGATCACCTGCGAGCGGATACTTCCCTGCCCAACCATGGTGGCGAAATTAATGGAGATGGGCGTCTGGCGCACCTGGTCGAGGAAAGTCGAGATGGGCAGCGGGGAACTGCCGTCCGGACCCTCGATGATGGTGGTGACGCCTTCGCGGAGGTAATTCTCCGCGGTGGGGACACTGAAGATGCCGCGGCGGCCGTGAGAATGGATGTCGATGAAGCCGGGGGCGACCACCAGTCCGCGGGCATCGATCCGCAGAGCGGCGCCGGCATCGCCCAGAAGACCGACGGCGGCGATGGCGTCGCCGCGGATGCCCACGTCGGCGTAATACCAGGAATTGCCGGAGCCATCCACCACCTTGGCGCCGGCGATGACGATGTCAAACCGGTTGGCTTGCGCGGACAGGAGTCCGCACGAAATCAGAAGAAGACCGAAAACCGCGCGCATGGCGGTTATTGTAGCGCCTGCGACTCAGTCGAGGTCGAAATCTCTGACCCGCGGCTCGGTATCCGGGCTTTCTTTGGCGCGCTTGAAAAGCTCGTCGAATTTTTTTTCGAGCACCTTGCCGTGCTGCTTCTGGTCGGCCATCTGCTTTTGGAAGACCTCTTCGCGGCGGGCGCCCGCGCCTTTGAGCTTTTCCACCTCAGCGGCCAGGTCTTCGATGGGACGGGGCTTCTCTTTGATGGTGTGCGCGATTACGGTGCGGGTTTCGGGGTCGATGGTAAGCGTTGCCTCGCAGCAGGGACATTCGACGTCGAACATGCCTTTAGCCATAGATCTATCCTAATCGGGGGCGGAGGTTGCCGGGTAGTGTGGGTCAACTGATCACGCCCTTGCGGATGGCGTACAGAATCAGTTCGGCGCCGCTGTGGAGATTCAGTTTCTGAAAAATGTTGCTGCGGTGGGTTTCCACGGTGTAGAGGCTGAGATTCAGGATCCCGGCGACGTCCTTGTTGTTCTTGCCTTCGGCGAGCAACTGCAGCACTTCCCTTTCCCGGGTAGTCAGCAGTTCGTAGCTGTCTTCCACCTGGCGCTCCTGCATCTGCCGCATGTAGTCTTCCACCAGCATCTTGCTGATGGCGGGGCTGAAGAATGCCTTGCCGTCGCTCACGGCCTTCACCGCGTTGATCAGGTCGTATTCGGCGGAATCTTTCAACAGGTAGGCGCGGGCACCGGCCTTGAGCGCCTTCAGTACGTAGCTCTCGTCGGCGTGCATGCTCAGGAAGACGATGGCGGTCTGCGGCAATTTGACAGCAATCTGACGGGCGGCCTCAATGCCGTTCAGTGTCGGCATCGCGACGTCAATCACCAGCACATCCGGCTTGTGTTCCTCTGCCAAGGCTACCGCCTCACGGCCATCGGAAGCATCGGCAACCACCGTAAAGCCGGGTTGGTTTTCCAGCAGGAGGCGCAATCCCTTGCGCACCACGGTGTGGTCATCGGCGAGCAGGATCCGGATGCTCTTCATACAGCCTCCCGCGCGGTCCTCACGGCCGGTTGCGCCAGGGGGAGCGTTACCGTCAGGTGGGTGCCGCGGCCGGGCTCGGAATCCACCGCGAAAGCTCCGCCCAGATAACTGACCCGTTCCTGCATTCCCAAAATACCCATGCCTTTCTCCTGTGCGTGGAAACCCTTGCCGTCATCGTCGATCGAGAGCAGCAGGCGATCGGGTTCCTGCCGCACCGTAATCTTCACCTCGCGCGCATCGGCGTGCTTCACAATGTTGTGCAAGGCCTCCTGAACAATGCGATAAATACAGGTCTTGTGCTCTTCCGGCAACTCTTCAGAGACTTCGCCGGCCGCGACCTTCACCCAGAGGCCGTTGCGCCGGGATACCTCGCGCGCCTGCCATTGCAGGGCCGGCACCAAGCCGAGATCGTCGAGCATCGAGGGGCGCAGAAGCAACGCCATGTCGCGTACCACGCGGATGGAGTTCTCCACCAGCTTCTTGATTTCGGCGGCCTTGGCGGCGATGGCCTCGGTGTTCCGCGTGCGGATCAAAGTGGACAGATTGGCCATCTCCAACAGCACCCCGGTCAGGGACTGGCCGATCTCGTCGTGCAGTTCACGGGAGATCGAGCGGCGTTCCTCTTCCTGGGCCTCCACCAGGCGCGCCGACAACTGCTTCAACTCCGCGCGTGCGTCCGAGATCTCCCGGTAGCGCTCGGCCGTCTCGGTCTCCAGCCGCACGATCTTGCGCGTGCTAAAAGCGGCGAGCAAAAGACCAAGCCCGATGGTCAAGCCGATCGTGACGGTAAGACGGCGCCGGGACTGCCGGAAGATGGTCTCCACCTTCTCCTTGCCGGCATTGAGCTGGGACTCGTTGATCGCTCCGATCTGTCCCGCGATTCCCAGCATCGTCTGGCGGCGCGGAAAGACTTCATCGCGCAGAAAGGCGTAGCCGTCGCGGCGGCGCTGATCGGTGGTCCAGCCGAACACCGGCTCGAGCACTCTCCAATACGCCGCCAATTCGCGCGTGAGGACTTGGAAAGGCTCTGTCTCCTGCGCATTGAGGAGCGCATGATATTGTTCCAACGCGGCATCCATATCGGCGCGGGTCTCGAGAAGAGTATACCGATGGCCTTCGGCTTTGCCGCTTTCGGGCTCGAGGAGATAGTCCCGGACATAAGTGCCGGAGACGTAAACGTCGGCGCGGATGCGCTCGAGCACGCGGGTGCGCAATAGAAAGTCCGCGCGAATCGCGTCGTTGGAGGTCTGGATCTGTTCAAAAGCCTGAATCCCGTCGAAACCGGCGAACGCCATCAGGAGCAGCAGGCCGCCAAAGCCGGCCATCAGGGCCAGGCGGCTGGTCACAAGAGGGGCGCCGTTGCCGAGCGGGCGGAACATGTCGCGGGGCTGGCTCATGGGGACCCGGATACCGAGCTTCTACCATAATGGTATCCCGGCCGGTGCGGAGTCGATGTTGCGGCGCGCGCTAGTTCCCTAGTTCCCCTGCGATCCGGCCGGCTTGGGAAGGAACGGAACCGAAAGCTGCTGCGACCAGGTCGCTCCGCTGGCGTCGCGTCCGGAGACGACGACCACCTGCGTGGACGGCACGGCTATGTTCTTCGACCCGAGGCTCGCGGAAAGCGTGCCGTCCGCCGGAAGCGTGGTGCTGCCGAAGAAACTCGCGATCGAGGATGTATAGCTCACACCGCCGAAGCTGAACCCGGTGATCGTGGTGGCCACTCCCGCGGTTTCCTTGAGCTGCACGGTGAAAGAGAACGTTGCGCCATTTGCATTGGGCGCCTGCTGATAGACCGGATTCGGGTTTACCGAGAGGGTCACCGCCGAGGTCGCGGTTGGTTTGCCAAGGGTGAGCGTGGTGCTGGCCGATGATGGCGTGAACGTCAAGCTGCCACTGTAGGTCGCCTGTATGGTGTTGCTTGCCGTGAGCAACTGGCCGCCAAAGACGGTGATGGAGGCGGTGGCCGATCCTCCGGTCCCCGAGAGCGTTGCGGTGCCCAGCAGAATGCTGCCGAGTGCGAATGAGACTGTGCCGGTGGGCGGCCTCGTTCCGGTCACGGCCTTGACTGTCGCGGTCACTACGGAGGACCCGCTGCTGGTGATCGTAGAGGGGCTCGCCGTGAGGGTGGTGATGGTGGAACTCACCTGGATTCCGGCCCATGTGTTGATCAGGTTGAATACGTCCACTGAACCCAGGCCGGTTACCAGGTCGTAACCCGGGCCCGCCTTGTACCCCATTTGGCCGGTGGTGCAGTTCAATGTGCCAACCTGGCAGGGGACTATGTTGTCCCCGGAAGTGATGTCGTGAAAGACGCCGGAAGCGCCTGCCGCGGCCATGCTGTAGAGCTTGGGGTTGATGTTGCCCAAACCCGGCTTCGACTGCACCTGGTTCTTCACCAGGTACTCGTTGACCACGGCAAGGATCCCGGCGAAAGACGGCGCGGAGGCAGAAGTGCCGCCCACCCCGAAGGCCTCGCCCTGGCCGATCACGATGTAAGGATCGTGAAGGTCGGACGCCGTGAAGGCGACATCCGGAACATCGCGCTGCCCATCGTTGGGAACACCAGGGCCCGTCTGCCAGGAGGGCTTCTGGTAAAGGGCGCTCACACCGCCCCCACTGGCGCCAATTCCCTGGCCCCCTGCCCCGTCGTTCCATGCCGCCTCCGGAATGTAGGAGAGCACCGACTTACCATAAGCCGCATTGTTGGCCGTCCAATAGCTTTGGGCTCCTTCATTAAACTGCGACCCGCCCACCGCCGTGACCTCGGGAACGCTGGCGGGAAGACTGACTGCCAGACCCTGAGTTGCGACATCGACCTGGTAGTCGCACCCGGCCGAACCCGAATCGCCGGACGAAGCCAGCCAGGTGATTCCCATCGAATTGCCTTTTTGCGCCTCCACCTGGAATTGATAGGTGCCCAACCGGTTCGTGGCGACCTGGTATTCACACAAACCAAAACTCTCGCTGACCACGGGGGCGAGGTTGTTGTCGATCGCGTAATACGCCGAGTACTGCACGTCGTCGCTATAGACGAAGATCAAGGACGCAAATCGCGCCACGGCTCCGGCCCACTCGAGATCCAGGTCCGCCTCGATTTCGTCGCCGTCGGAGAAGCCCGGATAATTGCCGGTGGGCACTATCTGGATGGGGGAGGGCGGCAGACCCCAGAGTTTGCGGAAGGCGGCGATATCGGAAGGATCGATGTCGCTCTGCCCCACGATCACGATGCTCTGCCCGCTGCCTTCAAATCCGTAGTTGTAGAGAGGGGTCAAATCGTATATGGCCGCGAAATCGTCCGGCGAGAGGTAATGGGTGCCATCGGTGTCGGTAAAGTACGGCTGGATTCGCTTGCGGGGCGCCTTGGGGTGGAAGTCGTGCAGTCCCAGGACACCGGCCACCATCGGCGCGATGGACTCCGGGAGAGACAGGTCGGTGGCATTCGCGAAGTGCGATTCGGCCCCTACCCGGTAGCGGTGAATCTCGGTGTGAAAGGCCGACTTCACCTGGCTCGCCGTGCCGCTGAAGCTGATGAAATCGCGGCCGCGGGCCGTATACGTGATGTTGAATCCTTCGGATCGCAGCCAGTTGGTGACCTGGTCGAGATCGGACGCGGTCAGTCCGAAGCGGTCGGCGTAGCCTTCAGGCGTCAACCAGTTGTGGTAATTGGGCGACGCGGGATCCTGCTGCTCGGCGAGCAACCGTTCGAGGGCGGTTTGTTGCGCGGCGGACGGCCTCACGATGAGCGTGATGTTGCCGAGCTTGAAATCCGGCTCTACCACCCCCTGATCGTACCTGGCATCCGCCCTCAGCGGAACGCTGCCTCGGACCACCACCGAACGGCGGGCATCGATCGGGGCAGTGATGCGATCCTGCTGGGCCGATGACACGGAAGTAACCACCGAAACGAGGAGTGCGGCAAGGATACCGGGGCGCGATACCATGACTTCTGTATCGCTCACAGTACGACTATGTGTCCATAACCCAAAGGTTTACAGAGCTATATAGCCAGAGGTCATACGTACCAAGGACAGCATGCGAGAGGCTCGCACGAGCCATCCCCAGACTTTCCGCATGGCCTTACAATAGAGGTTTCCGGATACCAATATGGAATTTCTAGCCACCAGTCTGTTGGAGCTGGTCACCCAGACCTCCACCAATCTTCCGCCCGATGTGCGCGCCGCCATGTCGCTGGCGGCCAGCGCCGAAACGCCCGGGACGCAGTCTTCGCAGGCCCTCGACATTATCCTGTCCAACGTCGATATGGCGGTGGATGACGAAGGCCCCATCTGCCAGGACACCGGCATGCCGACCTTTTTTGTGCAGACGCCGGTAGGCGTCAATCAGATCCGGATCCGGAAGGCGATTCTGGAAGCCGTCGCGGAGGCTACGCGCCAGGGAAAGCTCCGCCCGAATTCCGTGGATTCTCTGACCGGGAAGAACAGCGGAAATAACCTGGGCGACGAGACTCCGGTGGTGCACTTCGAGCAATGGGAAGAGGACGAGATCGAAGTGCGGCTGATTCTGAAGGGCGGCGGCTGCGAAAACAAGAACATCCAGTACTCCGTGCCCTGCCATCTCGATCATCTGGGCCGCGCCGACCGCAATCTGGAAGGCGTGCGCAAATGCATTCTGCACGCGGTGTGGCAGGCGCAGGGACAGGGTTGCGCGCCGGGGGCGCTGGGCGTGTGCATCGGCAGCGACCGCGCCCATGGGTATGAACTGGCCAAGCGGCAACTGCTCCGTACACTGGACGACGTGAATCCCAATCCTACGCTGGCCAAACTGGAATCGGAGATCATGGAGGAGGCCAACCGCCTCGGTGTCGGCGCGATGGGATTCGGCGGCAAAGCCTCGCTCATCGGATGCAAGATCACGGCGGCTAACCGTCTGCCTGCGAGTTTCTTTGTTTCGGTGGCTTACGATTGCTGGGCCTTCCGGCGCCTGGGCATCCGGCTGGACGCCGCCACGGGCGCGATTACGAAATGGCTGTACCGCGATCCATCGCGGCCCATTGAGCGCATGGCGCGCGGCGAAGGTTTCCCGCTGACCGGCCGCGAGGTAGTGCTGACTCCGCCGCTGACCGAGGCGCAGATGCGAGCCTTGAAGGTGGGCGACGTGGTGCTGATCTCGGGCGAGATGTTTACCGGCCGCGACAATGTGCACGCCTACCTGATGAAGAATCCGCCCCCCGTGGATCTGAACGGCGCGGCGCTCTATCATTGCGGCCCCGTCATGCTGAAGCAAGGTGACGGTTGGGCCGTGAAAGCGGCCGGACCGACCACGAGCAGCCGCGAGGAGCCTTACCAGGCGGACGTGATCCGGCGCTACGGTGTACGTGCGGTGATCGGCAAGGGAGGCATGGGCGCGAAGACTCTGGCGGCGCTCAAGGAGTCGGGTGCGGTCTACCTGAACGGCATCGGCGGCGCCGCGCAGTATTATTCCAGGACGGTGGAACAGGTGTTGGGAGTCCACCTGATGGAGTTCGGAATTCCGGAAGCCATGTGGCATCTGCGCGTCAGAAACTTCGCCGCCATCGTCACCATGGACGCGCACGGCAACAGCCTGCATGCGGACGTGGAGAAGACGACCGGAGAGGCGCTGGCGGAGATGGCCAGCCGATAGGTTTGTCCGTCACGGCGGGGAGGGGAAGCTCACAAAACGAAGCCAAAGTACTCCGGCCGGTGTAGGACTGGAAAATGTCGCGCGGCCAAAGGTCGCCCTGGACATCTGTCCTTCTGCTCCTCCTGGGCCTGGGTGTTTGCAACAGGCATAACCCGACGGGCGTCCCCAGCCTGGTTCTTGTTCATGGCCGGATATTTACGGGGGACGAATTCCGGTACGCGGAAGCAATCGCCATCCAGGGTAATCGCATTCTGGCGGCTGGCACGAATCAGCAAATCCTGTCGCTCGCAGGCAACGCCCAACAGATTGACTTGGCCGGTCGCCTCGTCATCCCAGGTATCAATGACGGACATGTTCATTTTGATGAAGTCCCGGAGAGTATCTCGGTTGATTTCGGCACCCCAGACCCGGCCTGTTCGGAGGTCAGGGAGAAGTTACGGCAAGCGGTCCGGAGGGCATCGGCCGGAGATCTATTGACCGGCACAATCGGACCAACTGCATTTTTCGATTCGCAGTCCAGCCCTGCGTCCCTGGATCGGATCGCGCCCGAAAACGCAGCCGTGCTCTGGACACAGACGGTTCATGCGGCCCTACTCAATCAACAGGCCAGACGCAAGTTCGGAAACCGTGCAAAGGACCCGCCGGTGCTGGGCGGCTGGTTCGGCAAGGGACATGAGGTCGCCCCACTGGGACGGGGTCGTACAGGAATACGCTTGGTTCCGGATCTTCGCGATGCTGCCGGCTGACCTTTCGGTGGGCGAAGCCCGGCTGCGCAACTTCCTCAGACGCGAGGCACAGTGGGGTGTCACCTCCCTCACCTTGATCGAATCGAAGCCGGGCCGCCGGGTCGCCATGCTTTCCGACATAGATCCTGCGGTGCGCGTCCGGGTAGTCCCCGCTCCTCTTACGGATGGGAGCGGCAGGCTGAAACCGGAATCTGCCACTGTGCCGCCGCAGATATCTGACCCCGTCTCCGTCAGCGGCATGAAGTGGTGGCTGGATGGATCCCGATTGAACGGTCATGCGCTCTGGGGGCACCGTATGCCGATGGCCCGAAAACATCGGGACAGGTCAACTTTACAGCCTCAGAAGTTAGATCCGTTCTCGAAGAAGGCGGCCAACAGAATACGCAGCTTCTGCTTCACGCAGTCGGGGATCGCACGGCCGAGGCCTGTTGCGCGAGATGGAAGCAACCGGCGGAAAAGCCGTATGGCCCGCACGTCGGCCGCGCATTGAACACGGAGACGGCCTGCTGCCGGATCTCATTTCCCGCGTAAGCGCGGTCGGCGCGATTGTTGTGCAAAACCCGACACACCTGCAGGGACAAGATCTCTTTGTGCAGCGTTTTGGTCGTGACCGATTCGCGCTTCAGAGCCCATTCCGCTCACTGTTGTCTGCGAAGATCAAGCTTGTCCTGGCTTCCGATGCTGCAGCGGGTGATCCGGAATTGAATCCGTACCTGAACGTCATGCTCGCATGCGACTATCCTGGAGAACCAAATGAATCGTTGACGCGCGAAGAAGCTGTTCTTGCATACACCGGAACGGCGGCCTACGCGGAGTATCCGGAAGACCGAAAAGGAACCCTGGAGCCAGGAAAGCTCGCTGACCTGGCCTGCCGAAGACCCAATCCGTCCTGACGGCGGTCAATGGGCGGATCGTCTACGCGAATGGCGTCTCGGTAAAACAGTAAGGACCTGCATGAGCTTCTCGAGATGTCAAGCGGGTCCGACAGACTGTGCGAAGTGAATCAGATTGCCGTCTGGGTCCCTAACGATGAAGTCTTCAGCCCCCCAAGGCTGCTTCCTCAGTGCCTGATGTATCGGGGCACCGGCACTCTGATACTCCAAGTACAATGCCTTCACGTTCCCGACAGGAATCGTCGCAGACAGCAGATCACGGTCTGCCTCTCTGTTGAAGACGGGCGTGTGAACGTACCGCAAATTGAGACAAGCGACATCTCTTTGAACCAGGGCATAGAACACAGGCTTTCCATATTGGAAGCGGACTGTAAAGCCGAGCTTCGCAATGAAGAATCGACAAGAGACCTCAACATCGGACACAAACAACTGAGGATGTGCCCCAAGTAGTTGGGGCTCATTTCCACGCCGATGGCCTTGGGGGACGAATGAGCTCAGGTCCGCCACCCGGAGAGCCTGCCAGCTCTCGAAT
>Ga0335081_10008617_pt1 | contig 16357 bp, 10 predicted proteins | sample Lox_Sample_35_FD_206713 | JGI IMG/M metagenome (GOLD analysis project Ga0335081, IMG submission 206713) | Soil microbial communities from Loxahatchee National Wildlife Refuge, Florida, United States - Lox_Sample_3.5 | ecosystem: Environmental > Terrestrial > Soil > Wetlands | place: USA... | reverse complement strand
CGTCCTCAGCAGCGGCCTTTTCGTTGTCCATCACCAGCGAAATGTGTTCGAGAAAACCCTGCAGGTTCTCGAACTCCTCCATGGAGCGGACCAGCTCTTTGAGGTTCTCCAGCCGGCCGGCGGCGTCGGCGGAACGGTCCTTCTGCCACATCTCGGTGTAGCCGCTCTCGTCAAGCACGGTTTCGGCGAGCTCGGCGTGGGCGAGCGTGTCGCGCTGGGCGCGCCAGCGGTCGAGCGAGTCGAGCAAGCCGCGCAGCGCGCCGCGCGGTTTTGGCCTTAATTCGTCGGTCGCGATCACGGCGCGCGCGGCTTCAGTCAGCGGCACGCGGCGCTTGCGCGCGTGATCGTGCAGAAGTTGCACGGTGGCGTCGCCCAGCCCGCGCTTCGGCACGTTGACAATGCGCTCGAAGGCGAGATCGTCGGCCGGCGAATTGATGACCCGGAGATAAGCCAGCGCGTCGCGGATCTCGGCGCGCTCATAAAAGCGCGGGCCGCCGATCACGCGATAGGGCAGGCCCAGCGTGACGAAGCGGTCCTCGAATTCGCGCATCTGAAACGAGGCGCGCACCAGAATGGCGATCTCGTTGAGCGGGTGGGCTTTGCCGGATTCATCTTGGCGCTGCAACTGCTCGATCTCTTCGCCGATAGCGCGCGCCTCTTCTTCCGAATCCCAGGCGCCGGTGACGGAGACTTTTTCGCCCAGCTCGTCGTCGGTGCGCAAAGTCTTGCCGAGGCGGCCTTCATTGTGCGCGATTAGATGCGCGGCGGCGGCAAGAATGTGGCCGGTCGAGCGATAGTTGCGCTCCAGCCGGATGACGGTGGCGCCGGGAAAGTCGTGCTCGAAGCGCAGGATGTTGTCGACCTCGGCGCCGCGCCAGCCGTAAATCGACTGGTCGTCGTCGCCGACGCAGCAGATATTTTTTGCTGTGCCAGGCGGGGGCACCGTTTCTTTCCCCTCTCCCCTTGCGGGAGAGGGTGCCGAGCGAGCGTCTGCGAGCGAGGCGGGTGAGGGGGCGCGAGCATCGCGAGCGGCTTGGTCCAACCCCTCACCCGGCTCCGCCGCGCTACGCGCGACTTCGCCATCCTCTCCCGCAAGGGGAGAGGGGAGGATTGGGCGCGGCGTCGTCACCGTGCTCCTTTGCGCCAGCAAGCGCAGCCACAGATACTGCGCGACATTGGTGTCCTGATACTCGTCGACCAGAATGAAGCGAAAGCGCGCCTGATATTGGCGCAAGACTTCCGGTTGCTCGCGGAACAGCCGGATGTTCTCCAAAAGGAGATCGCCGAAATCGGCGGCGTTGAGGATTTTCAGCCGCTCCTGATACGCCCTGTAAAGCTTCAGTCCCTTGCCGTTGGCGAACACGCCGGCCTCGCCGGTCGGCACTTGCTCGGGCGTCAGCCCGCGGTTCTTCCAGCCGTCGATCAGCGAAGCGAGCACGCGCGCGGGCCAGCGCTTCTCGTCGATATTCTCGGCTTCGAGGAGCTGCTTGAGCAGCCGCACCTGGTCGTCGACGTCGAGAATGGTGAAGTCGGTTTTCAGTCCGACCAGCTCGGCATGCCGGCGCAAAATTTTCACGCCGATGGAATGGAAGGTGCCGAGCCAGGGCATGCCTTCGACCACGTGGCCGACAATCTCGCTGACGCGCGCCTTCATCTCGCGCGCCGCTTTGTTGGTGAAAGTCACCGCCAGGATTTCGCTTGGCCGGGCGCGGCCGGTGGCGAGGATATGGGCGATGCGCACGGTGAGCACGCGTGTTTTGCCGGTGCCGGCGCCGGCGAGCACCAGCACCGGCCCGTCCAGCGTCTCGACGGCGAGCCGCTGCTCCGGATTGAGCCCCGCGAGATAAGCTTCGGCGGCCCGGCCGCCCGGCCGCGCGCGCGCGGCAATACCGCCGGGCACGGGCAGCGGCGGGTCAGTGGGTTCGGCGTTGCGCTTCAGCGGTCCAGGCAAGGTGTGATTCCTATGGACGCAAAATGGCACTTGGTCCGGCGGGTTTGAAGTTCCCGCGATGCCGCCGCAACCTCGTTTCGGGAACTTCAGATCCAAAGCCGTACCACAATTGACAATGCGAGTGTCCCTTTAATTCCGAAGTTCGCATCAAAGCATCGGCAAACATTTGCGAACTTCGGAATTGGGACACTCGACGCGGCTTTTACGAGTGCAATCCTTCAGCCTTGCGGCGGAAGGGCCCACGCAACAGCCTTGATGTCGGTCTGAACGAAATCCGCGCCCTTGAATAAAAGTGGCTCGTTGCGAACCTTGGCGAGCGCGTATGAGAAGCAATCCCCGAAATTGAGTGTACCGCCGCCGGTGCCTTGGCCGAAACGGCGGTAGCCTTCGCGAGCGGCCTCGAGTTGATCCAAGGTGATTGGCTCGATCGCAAGATTGAGGCGGTAAAGCAGACCATCAAGCGCTTTGTCTGCGCCGACTTTGTAGCGGCGGCGGGCCACGGTTTGTGTTTCCAACACGGCCGCTGCGGAAATTGAGCTGGTGCCACTGGCGCGCAGCAATATGCGCAAGAAAGGTTCCTCCTCGGGCTCCCCGAACAGCACTGCGATCAGTGCGGACGTGTCAACGACCATCAGATCGGTGCACCGAATTCGTCGTACATGTAATCGTTACCCGCTGCCGTATACGGTTTCATTTCGGCGCGACAACGGGCCAGAAAGGCGCGCAGATCTGCGATCTCGGTTTCCTCGGAACGTACCGCAGCCGATCTGCGCAAGGCCCGCTCGTGCTCCAACCGTTGGCGAAGCGCGTTGCGGACCGCTTCGGTCTTGGACTCGCCAGTCAGTTCGGCAAGCTCCCGCGCCAAACGGGTGGCTTCGGCATCCTTGATATTAAGTTGAGGCGTACCCATGGTAGAAATCCTTCAGGCCTTTCTACCATATAATGCTCTGCCCGCCAAATTCAGGGCTTTCGCGGCATCGCGATCCGCCGCCCGACGCCGTCGGGAATAGGCAAATGCGCGTGCGCGGCTTTCATGCGCGCAAGTTGCGTGGCAATGAAGTCGGGAAACGGCACGGTCTTCTTCGCGGCCATGTCGACGTGCAGCGTCATGTTCTCGGAGGTCGCCGACAGCCAACCCTCTTCGGCGTGGTGCAGCTCCTCGAAATAATGAATGCGCTTTGCGTCGTAGTCGAGGAGCTGAAAGGTCACCCGCACCGGGTCGCCGGAACGAAGCTCGCGCAGGTAGCGCACATGCACCTCGGCGGTGAAGGTGGAATGCATGGTTTGTTGCAGATAGGCGAGCCCGCAGCCAAGCAGTTCATAAGCCTCGTCGACGCAGCGGTCGAACAGCACATTGTAATAGGCCATGTTGAGATGGCCGTTGTAATCGATCCACGCGGGTTCGACGCGCATCAGCGAAGAAACGAAGGGTGCGAAGAAGGCGGGTTCCGGGTCGCGGCGGTAGAGCATGGCGGTGTTTTCCGCCGCGGCCGTGGGATTTGCAATCGCGAAATGGTATAGCCCGCTTGCGGCGAAGTCCTTGCAAACGCGGCCATGACGCTCAAAATCGGGTTCGTACTGCTCACTCACGACAAACCGCAACAGGCTTTGCGGCTGGTGGGCACGCTTAATGCCATGTTCGGCGCGCCATCCATTGTCTGGCACCACGATTTCTCCCGGTGTGAGTTTCCGCTGGACGCAATCCCGAAGAATGCTTCGCTCGTCCAGCCTCATCTGCAGACCGCCTGGGGAAGGTTTTCTCTGGTCGAGGCCATGTTGAAAGCTCTCGAATTGCTGTTTAGGCCAAACGACGCGCCCGACTGGTTCGTTTTGCTCAGTGGCGCGTGCTACCCGATCAAACCTACCGATAAAATCCTGAACGACCTTCTTCAAAGCCCCTATGACGCTCACATCGCTCACGAACCGATCCGCTACAATGACTACGCGCGGCCGTGGCAGCGCACGTGCTACGAGAGGTATTGCGGCGCCCAGCTTCGGGTCACGGCTCTGAGCAGACGGTCCGGTGCGGCCACCCGGGACATCAGGGTGTGGGACTTGAAACTCGCCGGGCCTTTTCTGCCATTTTCAGAAACGCTGTCCTGCTTTGCCGGCGAACAATGGTTTTGCGCGAACCGCGCGGCGGCCGAATATCTCCTAGAATTTCACCAAGCCGGGCCGGCGCTAGCCGATCATTTCCGGCGGCTCGACCCGCACGTGATCGTTCCCGATGAGTCGTATTATCAGACCATCCTGTGCAACGCGCCGCACTTAAGAATATCCAACAATCACCGGCGCTACATTGATTGGGAAACGCATGGAGGCCGACGCGTCAAAATTTTACTGATGGAGGATTTGCCGAAATTGCGCGACTCGACCGCGCATTTTGCCCGCAAATTCGATGCTAATCATGACGCGGCGGTCCTCGACGCATTGGACGCAGATATCTTGCCGGGTCGCGTTGCCGCCGCCTAGTTTGCAAGTGAGCGATCCGCACCTGACCCATCCGGGCGCGGCGCCAGGCGGACTTGACCGCTTTGGCCGACGTCGCCAACTTGCCTAAAACGGGTCAACCGCATGGTGATCACCGAAGCCTGGGAAGAACTGAAGCGCGACGGCCGCGCCGTCGATCGCGTCATTGCCGCGCTTGCGGCGATGGTCGGCAACCGGCTTGTCACCTCGCAGGCGGTACGCGAGCAGCACGGCAATACGCTCACCTGGATTCCCAATCAGCCGCCGGATGCGGTGGTGTTTCCGCAGACGACCGAAGAGGTGCAGGAAATCGTGCGCCTGTGCGCCGGCGAACGCGTGCCGGTGATCGGCTTCGGTACCGGCACCTCGCTGGAAGGCCAGGTCAACGCGCCGCGCGGCGGCATCTGCCTCGATTTCCGCGACATGAGTAACGTCATCTCCGTGCACGCCGAGGATTTGGATTGCGTCATCGAACCGGGGATCACGCGCAAAAAGCTCAACGAGCATTTGCGCGATCAGGGCGTGTTTTTCCCCATCGATCCCGGCGCCGACGCCTCGCTCGGCGGCATGGCGGCAACGCGCGCATCGGGCACCAACGCCGTGCGCTACGGCACCATGAAGGACAACGTGCTTTCGCTCAAAGTCGTGCTCGCCAGCGGCGAAGTGATGACCACCGCGACGCGGGCGAAAAAATCTTCGTCCGGCTATGACCTGACGCGGCTGATCGTCGGCTCCGAAGGCACGCTCGGTATCATCACCGAATTGACGCTGCGGCTTGCCGGCATTCCGGAAACCATCGCCGCCGGCACTTGTCCGTTTCCCTCGGTCGAAGCCGCCTGCAACGCCACCATCATGACCATCCAGTCCGGGATTCCGGTGGCGCGGATCGAGCTTCTGGATGCGCTGCAGGTGCGGGCATCGAACGCTTATTCGAAATTGAGTCTGCCGGAGACGCCGATGCTGTTCGTCGAATTCCACGGCAACGAAGGCGAAGTGGCCGAGCAGTCGCGGCGCTTCGGCGAGATCGCGCGGGAATTCGCCGGCGGTCCGTTCGAGCGAGCGACTGTGGCCGAGGACCGCTCGCGGCTATGGCAGGCGCGGCACGACGCTTATTGGGCGCAATGCGCGTTGCGCCCCGGTACTTATTCGCTTGCGACCGATGTATGTGTGCCGATCTCGCGGCTCGCCGAATGCGTGACCGACACCCAACGCGACATCGCCGAACATAATCTTATCGCGCCGATTGTCGGTCACGTTGGCGACGGCAATTTTCACGTCGGCCTGATGGTGAACCGCGAAGACCGGGACGAGGTCGCGCAGGTCGAGGGTTTTCTCGAGCGCCTGGTCGAGCGCGCGCTGGCGATGGACGGCACCTGTACCGGCGAGCACGGCGTCGGTCAGGGCAAAATGAAATACCTTGCCGCCGAGCATGGCGAACCGGCGCTCGAAACAATGCGCGCCATCAAACGGGCGCTCGATCCGCTCGACATTATGAATCCGGGCAAGATTTTCAGTCTTTAGAGCATGATCCGGAAAAGTGGAAGCCAGTTTTCCGAACAGATCATGCTCCATTGAAGATGCTAGAGCGCCGATCGATTCAATATGAAGCGATTGCGCTCTAGCGCGCCGGTTCATCACGTCTTCTTGCCGGGCGCTTCGAGCGGCGCGGCGCGTTTTTCAACGAAGTCGCGCAACCGTTTGATCGATTCGGGTGGGCGTTGAATCGACGTATTCAAATATTCCATGAACAGGCCGTCATCGTGCGACAGGTCGTTGATGCGCGGCAGCACGTTGGTGATTTGCCAGTTGGTCAGTGGCGTATTCTGCGCGATGCGCGCGGCTAGCTCCTTTGCTTTGGTCAAGGCATGCCCCTCCTCGACCACATAGCGCACGATGGCCAGTCTCTCGGCTTCGTCGACCGAGAGAATGCGGCCGGTGAGCATCATGTCCGCCATCACCGAATATCCAATAATGCGCTGAACGCGCACGGAACCACCACCGCCGACAAAAATGCCGCGCTGGCCTTCCGGCAGGCCGAAAAAAGCCGTGCGGTCGGCGACGCGGATGTGAGCGGCGGCGGCAAGTTCGAGGCCGCCGCCGACGACCGCGCCATGCAGCGCCGCGACAAACGGAATGGGACCGCGAGCGATGATGTCGAAGACCGTATGCCAGGCGTGGTCGCGTTTTTTGCGCGGCTGCGGAGACTCCATGTTTTTGAGGAGTTGTGTGAGATCGAGGCCGGCGGAGAAGTTTACGCCGTGGCCGAAGATAACGCCGGCATCGGCCTCATCGCCGGCGCGCACCACCGCGTCGCGCAACTGCATGACCACGTCGTCGTTGATGGCGTTGCGCTTGTCCGGGCGGTTCAAGCCGATGACGGCAACAGCGCCTTCGCGTTCGTAGGTAATGAGATCGGAGGTCATGTCGATTTCCTTTGCCACACGGATGAAGTGAGGTCGGAAAGCTCGGCTCTTTGCAAGAGCCGCTGGTGCGAGATGAGAGCAAGCGCTCAGGGGTGAGCCGGCTCGCCCGCAGTGACGATCAAGGCATCGAGCGCGGTGGCGCCGCGGCCGGCGGCGTGGACCATCAGTGGGTTGATATCGATCTCGACGATCTCCGGATGTGCACGCATCAGGCGGCCCAGCGCCGCAGCCACGGCGGCTGCCGCCTTGACGTCGGCTGGCGGCATATTGCGGAAGCCCTGCAAAAGCTTGGCGGTCTTTAGCTTGCCGAGTTCCTGGACGATTTCGTCGTCGGTGAGATCGGGCGGCATCATCCGCACGTCGCCGAGTGCTTCGACCCAGATGCCGCCAAGCCCAATCATGACGACCGGTCCCCAGCGCGGATCGCGGCGTCCGCCGACGACAAGCTCCAGACCCGGCGGCGACATCACCTCGACCAGCACGCCATCAAGCTTCAGCCCCGGTTGCGCGCGCTCGACGTTGGCATGCAAGGCCGTCCACGTCTTGCGCACGGCATCGGCGTCGGTGACGGCGAGCGCGACCGCGCCGGCCTCGGTTTTGTGCAAAAGCTCTGCCGCCTGCGCCTTCATCGCGACCGGATAACCGACGCGCTCGGCCGCCGCGACGGCCGCGTCGGCGCTGCGGGCAAGCTCGCCTGCCGGGACGGTAATGCCGAGTGCCGCAAGAATCTTTTTGCCAAGCCATTCCGGTTGAGGACCGCGGCCGACTTTCGGGATCGAAACCGGGTCGGCGGGCACCACTTTACGCGCCGCCAACGCCGAATTGCGGTTGCCGTAAGCGACCACCCTGCCCATAGCGCGGAGCGTGCGATCGGACGAGCGCGAGAGCGCCACCTTGTTCTGCCGCGCGATGGTGACGAAGTCCGGCACAAGCGGCGAGCCGTCGCCGAGAACGGCAAACGCCAAAGGCTTGGCGCTCTTGCCGCGGGCCGCGATGATGCCTTCGAGATACAGGACCGCGTGGCGCGGACTCGTCGCCGGAATTGAAATTACAACGCCGCCGATCGCCGGATCGCGCAGCAGCGCCTCGACGCAGATTTGCAGAAGTTCCGGCTGCCAAATCGTTTGCGTTCCAAGATCGAGCGGGTTTTTCGGCGGCAGAAAAGCCGGCAAGAGCGGCGTGAGATAATCCAACGTTTCCTTCGACAAGGGCGGCACGCGCACGCCGATGTCCTCGCAGAAATCGTGGGCAATGCCGCAGAACGCCCCCGAGAACGTCAGGATGCCGAGGTCGCCCTTCGACGGTTTCGGGAACCGCGCCAGGATTTCGCTGACATCCATGAGCTCGTCGAGCGTGTCGACGACCACGATCCCGGCATGTTCAGCCACGGTACGCATGACCGCGTGATCGCCGGTCAAAGCCCCAGTGTGCGACCGCGCCGCCTCCTTGGCTTTAGCGCCGCGGCCGGGGTGCAACATCACGATCGGCTTACCGCGCCGCATCGCCTCGCCGGCCATGGCGATGAATTCTTGCGGCCGCCTGATGTCCTCGACGTAAAGTGCGATGACTTGAGTGACCGGATCGTCGAGCAGATAGGCAATAAAGTCCGCAAGTCCGAGGCCCGCCTCGTTGCCGGTCGATATCCAGCAGGAGACCGGAACGCCTCGTGCATTCAGTCCGCCCTCGAGGTGGTTACCGAGGCCGCCGCTTTGCGCGACTATGGCGACGGCTCCGGTCGTGCCCTTCGGCAACCGCGGCGTCGGCTGCGGCGAGAAGAACACCGCGGCGAATCCATCGACGAAATTCATAAGCCCGAGGCAGTTCGGCCCGACCAGAGCGAGCCCGCCGGCGCGGGCGATTTCACCGATGCGGTCCTGGTCACTGACACCGTCGCTGCCGACCTCGGCGAATCCCGATGCGAAGATGATGGCGGCCTTGACTCGCCGCCGCACGCAGCCTTCGACCGCTTCCCGAACCGCGGCGGCAGGCAAGGTGAGAATGGCGAGATCCACGTCGTGCGGCAGTTCGTCGAGGCTGGCAAGAACCTTATGACCCTCGATATCGCCTGCGCTGCGGCCGACCAAATAGACCGGCCCGTCGAACTTATTGTTACCCATAAGCTCGAGCACGATTCGGCCTGCCGACCCCGCCTTGGCAGAGACACCGACAATCGCGACGCTACGTGGGCGCATAATAGCGTTGACAACGGAACTGGAGTGGCGGGGCCGGTCCGCAGTGCTTGCCGTCGTTTCCAAATCAGTCTCCGCTCGGCTGCTGATTGGTCTCATGATAACCCCCACTTGGCGCCGGCGGAAAGCGATGCGGAGAGCATCGCGCTGATAGGCTTCTAATCTTTCACGGCTTCGGGGGATTCCCACGTTCGATTACGCGTGGTTGGGCGAAGCCTTTTCGGCCTGACCTCTCCTATGCGACACAGAATTGCCCGCTACTGCCACCAAGCTATGGCGCGCAACGCGTGCATTCCGCGAAACCTTGCTCTAAGAGTGCAGCGGGGCAGTCATTATTTACGCGCCTTGAGGGAAGAACCCCGTGCAGACGACGCTGCTCGGATTGGCCATCTTAATCATTGTCGCGCTCGTCTCCGCGCTCGTCGCCCCGCTGGTTGTTGATTGGAACCAATACCGCGCGACGTTCGAGCAGGAGGCGAGCCGGCTTGCCGGCGCCGGCGTGCGTATTCGCGGGCCGATCGACGCGCGCATCCTGCCGGCGCCGCACATTACGCTTCGCGGCGTGGATGTCGGTCCGGGCCGGCAAGCATGGCTGCACGCGCAAACCGTCGAGCTCGAAGTCGGGCTCGGGCCGCTCATCCGCGGCCGACTGGAGGCGTCGACGCTGAGGTTGGTCGCGCCGCAGATCAGCCTCGGGCTCAACCGTTCCGGCGCGCTCGATTGGCCGGCGGCAGTCGCGTCGGCGCATCCCGATGTGGTCTCCATATCGCGGCTTGAAATTGAAGACGGCCGCGTGACGCTCAGTGACGCCGCGTCTGGTGCGCGGCTCGTCCTGCGCAAGGTTGACTTCGAGGGCGATGTTCGCGTGTTGCCGGGACCGTTTCGCGGCGAGGGCACCTTCGTGGCCGGCGACGAACTTTTCGGCTATCGCATCTCCGGCAACCGGGTCGAGGCAGATGCCGGCTTCAAGCTGCGGCTCGGCCTCGATCCGTCCAATCATCCGCTGACCGCCGAGATTGACGGTGCGCTCGACATAGATCACGGCGTGCCGAGCTTTCAGGGCACGTTCACGCTGGAACGGCCGGTCGGGGCGGCGCTCGCCAGCGGCGCGCGGGTCGTCAACGATCCGCTGCGGCTCACCGGCAAGGTTCAGGCTGATCCGGCGGCGGCAAGCCTTGACGACGTGCGATTGCAATACGGGCCGGACGATCGTTCGATCAATTTCACCGGCAAGGCGGCAATTATTTTCGGCGCCCACCCGCACCTGAACGGAGCGATTTCGGCGCGCCAGGTTGATCTCGATCGGGAGCTGGCGGCGCCCGACGTCACCCACCGGCCGCCCTTGGTCATGCTCAAGGATTTTGCCGAAGTTTTGGTTGCCTCGGTCAAGCCGCCGCTGCCGGTCATTGCCGACGTTACCCTCGATGCTTTGACCATTGGCGGCACTACGCTGCAATCGCTTGCCGGCAAGCTTGTCGTCGATGAGAAAGGATGGAGCGTCCGCAACGTATCCTTCCGCGCACCGGGAGCGAGCGAAGTCAATCTCAGCGGCCAAGTTGACGCCGGCGCGCAGGGCCTCGTCTTCCGCGGGCCGGCGACGCTGACCTCGGCCGACGTCAAAGCGCTGATGGCCTGGCTAGAGGGCGGGCGCGAAAAACCCTCTGGCCCGAGCAAGGCGCTTACCGCCAGCGCTGATATCAGTGTTGCCGGCGATCGTTTCGCGCTTGACCGATTGGCGGCGACGCTGGGAGAGGAAAATGTCGACGGGCGGCTCGCCTACACCTGGGCGGCCGAGAATCAGCCGGCGACGCTCGACGGCGAATTGCATGCGGCGACTCTTAATATCGACGCGCTCACCGCGTTCGCCAGGGCCGCAACGTTCGATCGCGCGCTGGAAATTCCGCGCCGGGTCGCGCTCGTACTCGACGTCGGCCGCGCGACATTCGCCGGCGTGGATGCGCAGAAGATCAACACCAGGCTCAAGCTCGATTCCGGGATATTGCGCATTGACCAGCTGTCCATCGGCGATCTGGGCGGCGCCGCGCTCGATGTCAGCGGCAGCGTCGAAGGATTATCGTCGCAACCGCAGGGGCGCTTCATCGTTGATCTTGACGCAACGACGTTGGCCGGCCTCAACGAGATTTTGCGCGGCCTCACGCCGCGGGCGGCGGATGCGCTGCGCCCGTTCGCCGATCGGCTCGCGCCGGCAAAGGTTCACGCTGTCCTCAACGTCGAGCGCACGGGCAATTCCGGGACACTTGCCAAGCTCGACCTCGGCGGGTCGGTCGGGGCCATGCGTCTGACGTTAAACGCACAGAGTACCGGCGAGGCGGCGCATCCCGGCGGCGCATTCATCCGTGTTTCCGGTCGGCTCGACGCCGACGACGGCTCAGCGCTGACGCGATTGCTCGCGCTTGATCATGTGCTCGCCGTCGATCAATTGCCGGGGCAGCTGACGCTATCGGCGAGCGGACCGCTCGCCGGCGACGTTTATGTCAGCGCGCTCGCCGCTGCCGGCGGTTTCTCCGCCGCGGCCGATGGCGTCTTGCATTTGAGCGCGCAACCGGGGCCGACCGGAAGCTTGCAAGTTAAAGCGACCGCCGCGGACCTGCGGCCGCTCCGGGCCGCGATGACCGGCCAGCCTGGTGACGCCGTTCCAGTCTCGGCAAGCGCGGTCATCGGCATGGCCGGAGCCGATTTCACGGTGACGGATTTCTCAGTCACCGCGGGCAAGTCGACGATGCACGGCCGTCTTGATCTTAAGCTGGCAAATCCTCTCGGCGTCGGTGGGGAGATCGAAGCGGATCAGGCCGACGTTGCGGCGATTTTAGCAATGGCGACGGGAATGCCGTCGGCTGCTGGCGGCGGCGGCGAATGGTCGTCCGATCCGTTCGGACCGGGCGCGTTCGACAGGGCTGCCGGCAACGTGAGCTTCGTCGTTCATCGCGCGGCGCTGAGCCAGGCATTAGCCGTACGCGACTTTAAGGGCACGTTGCGATTTGCGCCCGGGATCACGCTGAGTGACCTGCAAGGCGGCATTGCCGGCGGACGGCTGGCGGGCGAGATTTCGTTCCAGCGCAATGAGCATGAACTGTCCGCACACGGCCGCGTCACGCTTACCGGCGCCAACGCCGATCTGGCTTTCGCATCGAAAAAGAACGGCATTGACGGGCAGATCGCGCTGACGCTGCAGGGCGATGGATTAGGATTGAGCGCGGTCGGCCTCATCGGCTCGCTGCACGGCAGCGGCAAGATCGCGCTGCGTGATGCGCATTTCGCCGGCCTTGATACGGCGGCTTTCAGCGCCGCAATCCGCGCATCCGAAGACAGCGCGCCGCTTGACGCGGGGAAAATCCGCGCTGCGGTCAACGCGGCGATGGACGGCGGGCGCTTATCAATTCCACACGCTGACGCCGACATCACCATGGCCGGCGGCCAGATCACGATAGCCAATGCGGCGATGCGTGCGCAGGACGGTGCCACTTTGTCACTCGCCGGCACGCTCGACCTTAAGACGGAAGCGATCGACGCCGGCGTCAAGCTTGAGCAGCCGCCGGCGGCAAACGCCTTGATCCGGCTACCGCCGGAATTGACAATCGCAGTCAAAGGCCCGCTGGCGGCGCCGGAGCGAACGCTCGATCTTTCGGCGCTGATGGGTTGGCTGACGTTGCGGGCGACTGAACAGCAGACCCGGCGCCTGGAATCGATCGAAGCCAATCGGCGTAACGACGATTTTGGGTCCGTTATTCGCCCGGTCTCGCCGGCGATACGTTATATTCCAGCAGGCGTGGCCCTGGAGACCACGAACCGCATAGACCCGGCGTCGGTATTCGGATCGCGGACATTCGATCGGATACGGCCCGAAGCATCGGCCGAGATGCCGGCAGGCCATCCGGATCAAGGACCGGAGTCGCTTACCGGCGCCGCCAATGCGCCGCCACCGCGCGCCGACAAGGCAACCACGACGTCCGGCACGACGCGCGCGCCGTCCCCGCCGGGGCTACATTCCCCGCTCGATTTGCTATTCCACCCGCAGAACTGACGCGGCGGCGCGCGGCGTGAGCACTATTTCGCCGGATCGCCGGCCGTCTTCGCCATTGCCGCGAATGCCCGCCTGGTAGTGATCGAGCACGAACAAGCGTATGGCGGAAGACAGATTGCCCTGCTGGCGCTCGGCATCGATTGTTCCGACGAGGTCGGACAAGGTTTTGTGCCGGCCGGCGGCGATGTCCTTCAAACCTCTCCAGAAGGCCTCTTCGAGGCTGACGCTCGTCTTGTGACCGGCGATCACAATGGAGCGTTTGACGACAGGCGATTTCATTCCGCATCTCCGGTTTCGATCCGGTGTCCGTCGAGCTCTCGCTTGGCCTTATCGCTCTGCGACCGCTCCAGTATGCGTTCGCTCTGCGGCCGCCCGTGAGCCAATCGGTTAGACGCGGCTTCTTGCTCGGCGCGGCGGCGCCGAGCTTGTTTGCGGGCGGTGCGCAGATTGATGAGGTCGCCCATCTGAAGTCGCGTCGGTAACCGGATCAAGTGTGGCCATCCTGGCCGATTAAGGTCTGGCACATTACGCCGCTACGGTGACGCTGAATCAAGGGAAATGGATACCGCTGAGATCAGCGGTTTACCTGACTTGACGGGAGCATTTTCATACCGACGGCTGGCGAGCAAGACACGCTTGCTCGACCGCGACAATATTGCAGTAGGGGAGAACGGCACGTCTGCATCGCGCACGGAGTAATAAAGCCAAGTCGAATGTCGGCTAAGCGCGAATAATCGTTCGCGGCGGTCGTGGCGTTATTGCACTTAACGCGTGATCAAGGCGGCAAAAACCTTGCGTCAAGTCCAGCAAAGGCCGTTGACGAATACTGGCAAAGACGTGCCGGTGGCCGATGAAGCGGCACGAGAACTTGCTGGCGGTATTTTGCGCCGCCGGCGCAGCGGGATTTACCTAATCCTCGTAACCGCCTTCACCTGACGCAGCGGCAATTCGTTTTGCAGCTTCGGGCCGTGCAACCCATAAACTCGATCTCGCGGTGTCGTCGCTTAGCTCTACCGAGTCCAATCCTTATGGTTTCCGGTTCGGCGCCACGAAAGGGTTGGTCTCGACGCCGACTCGACTGTTCTTATCGAAGCACGCTTCCAGACGAGCGAGAGCTGCGGTGCTCCCATCGAGCGGCACCCGCAGCGTCGCGCCTTCACCTTTGACTTCGAGGACGTCGGCGATTCGCAAACCTTCGTTGAGACCTCGGTCTGTCAAAGCGATGGTTACAGTTTTTGGCTGAGCCAGCGCTTTCGCCTCGATCGCCCGGGGGCCGGCAACGAGGCGGATGGTATATGCCTTGCCGGGATCGAGCTTCCATTTTTGCGAGCCAAGGCGCAGCAGCAGACCATCCTGAGAGCGGACAAAGGTGATATCAAGCTCCGACGCTGAACGGTTCATTGAGCAATTATCGAATTTGTCGCCTTTGTAAGAGGTGGCGATGTTCCAGGGCCCCACCGCGACGGTCTGCTCTTCGGCGTAGCTCATTGCGGATGTGGCCAGCGTCGCTGCAACAGAAAGCGCAAGCGGTCGCATTGTTTCCTCCTTGAGAAAATGAGGCATGTTCTGTTTGGGAGGGTCGGCTTCGACGGTGTCAACGACCGGACGGGGGCGCGGCAGCGGAATATCGCCAGCGGCCGCTATTCCCGCCGGGATTCGCGCAACCTCCGCGGCTTTCTTGGCCGCGAGCGCGGCTACCTCGGCGGGATCGAGCACCTCCCACTGACAGATCTTGTAATTATTTGTTCTTTCCATCAGGTCGAGATGGACGTGCGACTCATGATAGGCATCGGCGCCATTGCCGAGTACGGTGGTAAAGCGTGCGCACGCGCTCTCGCGTAATTTCTCGCGCAAAGGCTTCGCCACGCTGGCGCTGGTGAGCTCCACCACCGCATCGTTCGTTAGTCTGAACGAGCGTACGTCGAGCGCGTTGGCGCGACCATGCTCGCTGACCGGCGCACCGGCGATACCGTTGCGTGGCCGGCAATCAAACGAGTCGAGAGCTTCAATACCGCGCAGAGACACGCCGGGAGCTCCGATGGTCGGCGCCACGTCATCGACGATCCATTGCGCCACCGCTTCCGCCATGGGGCAGCGCAGCGTCACCGGCGGCGAGAAGGCGGCGCGATGGTTGTCAGGCAAAAGGACCGCGTCGACCGTGACGACATCGGTGGCTGTGCATTCGCCGGGGCCGGTGATTGGCGGGGAAGGCTTGAACGAGGCAAGTCCGGCCAGCCGCCGCTGACACGGCGAGGGCGTGATGTCGGACTTTGGCGACGAAGATGGCCCGTTTGCGATATTGGGCCGCTCACGCGGCAGCGGAGGATCGGCTGCCGCAACCGCGCTTGTCGCAAGCATAAGACCGACGACAAAAAGCGAGTTAGTCGAAAAATTCCAGGACGCTTTCATTCGGCGACTGCAAAGGAGGCGGAAATCAGCGTTGGCGAGCCGACCTGCAAACGGCCAACCCCGCAAAAAGTTCCGCGTCGGTCAACGACCGCGCGATATTAGAAACCAGTCGTTCTCTACCGGGGCCGGTTTTCCGATGTCCGCTTTCCGCTCAATCGCAGCAGAAAAAGAGATATCGGTTGACTCGGCGAGGTGCCAGAAGCGACTGAAGTGCCCGCAGCAAAATCGCGGCCTCCTCGATCATCGTCTCGGCCGGTGCAAGAGCACTTCCAGGTATTGAGATTTGTGCCGAAGGCCTCGGCTAGGCGCGTTTCCACGACGGTGCAAGTGTCTGCCTGAGAAAGCGCAGTGGTCGCGTTATTCGCCAGCTCTTCGACCGCAACATGGTGTCGCACTCCCTCATTACGGTCGCCAATTCCGTCCGCAACCGCTCGCTCTCCGCTACGGAGCGGTCCCGCTCGGCCAATAATCGGTCTCGCTCGGCGGCCAATGGGCGAACCTCTCCCAGTTCGCATGTGCGCTTTGGGTCGTCGAATGCAATCGCGAACGGCCCGTGGCCGCAGATCATGCCAAAAGCGTGAACGAAGACTCGCGAACTCACGTTCTCGTTGAACGTCCGCGCCAGTACCGTGAAGATTTCCTCCGGGTTTTTTCCGATCGGTCCGTATCGCCATCGACCATGAATGAGCTTGATCGGGCCACGGGCGAAGCCCGGGATGACCAGTCGAAAATTGTATTCCGGGGGAAGGACTGCGATCCGCAAGTCCGATTCGTACACCGCTCTGCGGAAAGATGGCTGATCCTGCGTATGCGCAACCGGCGCCGCACGCGCTTCCTCGACCAGTGCCAACCAGCGCTCAAAGACCCTCAATAC
>Ga0335081_10008616_pt1 | contig 16357 bp, 11 predicted proteins | sample Lox_Sample_35_FD_206713 | JGI IMG/M metagenome (GOLD analysis project Ga0335081, IMG submission 206713) | Soil microbial communities from Loxahatchee National Wildlife Refuge, Florida, United States - Lox_Sample_3.5 | ecosystem: Environmental > Terrestrial > Soil > Wetlands | place: USA... | reverse complement strand
GAATGGCATTCTCCTCGATGGCTACGACAATCCGGGGCTGGATGACATAACTGTGGCCGGCTTTACAGTCAAGAATGCCTTGTATGAAGGCGTTCTGGTTCTGAATACCGCGGATGCCGTCATCCGCGACAATCACATCATCAATAACGACACCGTCGGTCCGGTCTTTGGTTCCGGTCCCGCATGTAATGGCCAGCCAGCCTATGAGACTGACGAAAGCGGCGACTGTGGCGGAGGCCTTCACCTTCTGGGCGCGGTCGGCGCGGTTGTTTCCGGGAATGTCCTCACAGGAAATGCCGATGGCATCCTGATCAGCGATGATTCCGCACAGAGCCGCGACAACCTGATCTTCCGCAATATTGTGACCGACAACCCGCTGGAGTGCGGAGTCGTGCTCGCGTCGCATCCACCGATCGGAGCTACGCCTCCGGCCTTCGCTCCTCATTACGGCGTAGTTCACAACACGGTGTCCGAAAACGTCGTCGAGAGGAACGGCGTGAAGGTAGGCGGCGCGGGAGCGGGACTTTTCTCGGACGGCGAAGGACAAGGCCGGACTGCAGGCAATGTGATCATCCGCAACGAACTCACCGGCAACGGCATTCCCGGAGTTTCTCTGCATACGCATGTGGGTCCGACCTTCGGCTTGCCGGCTGACGATATGTCGGGGAACATGATTATCGGCAACTACATCGCCGGTAATGGTGCCGATACAGACGACACCGCCACGCCCGGAACGGCCGGAATCAACATCAACAGCGGAGGCGGAGGGTCTCCTGTCTACGGAATGATCATTTCGCAGAACATTATCCGCAACGAAGCCATCGCGATTGCGTTCAATGTGCCGAATGAAATCGACGCACATCTTAACGATCTCGAAAATGGAAAGGTAGGCGTCGAAAACGTGTGCGCGTTCGACAATGCGGCCTGCACCGGCGCAATCGATGTGACAGAGAACTTCTGGGGCTGTGCGGCTGGCGCGAACGCCAGCGGATGCGCAACTACCAGCGGAACCCGCATTCGCGCGACGCCATCGCTCTCCATGCCAGTGGCGGGGGACGGAGACAAAGACTAGCTAAGACCAGTAACACTGAGCAAGAAAAACAGGGCGCGAAGCACACGATTCGGTTCGTGATGCTCGCGTCCCTTTTAATTCATAACCGGAGATGGCCTAATGCCCCGTTTTGCAGGCAGCTTCAAAGTCGGAATACGAGCCAGGCGCTAATGTGACGGGGACGACCTCGCCCTTATAAGGCCGCTCCGGACCTCCGCCGTGATATACCGTTCCATCTGCGTTGAAAGCGCGTTGAATGCTGCTGTCATCGTCCATCACGATATTCGGATTTTGCCAATGGCCCTGCAACTCAATCGACGGACGGTGATCTGTACCCAGTATTCCGTAGAACACCGGCCGGTAATACATGTAAAACGAGATCTTCTCACCGTTGGTGTTCGTTCCGATTCCCCTGCGCATGCCGCCTCCGAGATTCATGCGGAAGATTTCACCGCGCGGCGAACAGAGGTAAGCGTTCCCACCCACGCTGGGATGCGGATAGACTCTGCTGCCGGAAGGGCGAGGCTCGAACCGCACAAACACGACATATTTCCCGGACTTCGCGTGCATCGTTCCCCATCCCTGCCAATACGCGAGAATGTGAAACTTGCCGCCCATGTAGAACCCCCAGGGCGCAAACACTGCGATGATCAGTTCAACGAGAACAACGCCGACTATGAGAAGCAGCACTAGGCGCGGCAGGCAGCCCAGACAGCCCAACAGTGGATGACGACGCCCATGTGCCATGTTTGCCCCTGGAGAACGAAGTATCGGTGGGGCAGTGTAGCCGTTTGAGGAGCGCTAGTCCATGTCTACTTTCCATAGCGCCTGTCCGCCGAGAGAATGATAGAAACCCCATCCGGCGATCGCGACAACGCTCAACAATGCCAGAATCGACGATGTCATGTACCAGGCGGAGAAATCCGCCGAGAACGGCACGTTGGCCAGCATATTGATCGTGAAGATGGCGATCACAAGAGGCACCAGCCCGAAGCGAATGACAATCAAAATCGCGATGGCGTACACCAGAACAAACGCAGGAAGATCGATCCAAACATGATCACTTGCAAGCCCGCGTGGGAGAGCAAAAATTGCGATGAACACGATCGCGGCGATCCATTGCTTGCGCAGAAGCGCCTTGAGGCCGAGAAGGAGCAAAAAGAAAATCAACGTTGTCTGGATCGACAAGGGCCACTGTTTTAGCCATGATCCGAGCGCGGCGCGTCCCCCCATGAGCACGTCAGTACCACCCAGGCCGGGGGAAGCCCCCAGGCGCGCCATAAAGAGGTATCGAATCTGAAATACAAGAATCCAAACGATTCCTAGAGCGACGCCGAGTAGAATGTCGCGCCCGACAACGGGATCGCGGTAGTTGCCCGCCAGGAGCCGCGTCCAGGAGATTATGGTTTTGGGCCACACCCTGCGAACCCACGGCTCGATTGCCATGTAGAGCAGCCAGACCGCGCCAGCCATGAACAGTGCAGTACTGATTGCAACAATGGTGAGGCCAATCGTATCGCCGAGATCTTCGAAGTGGCACTGGCAAATGAACAATCCCATCTGGAGGAGGAACATCACGATCGCGAGGCGGAGCGCGCCCTGCCGGTCGCCTCGTCCGCGGCGATAGTTCCTGCGTGCGAGAAAAGCGGCTCCACCAAGTCCGCCAATGAGCAGGATGATTCCGATGATTCTGCTCGCCTTGTCGCCGAACGATTTCTTCTCGGTGCTGACCATCCGCTGGGGCTTTGTCCAGTCGCCAATCAGGTCAAAGAAAACGGGCTTGCCTCGGAACGATGCCGCCTCGACGTGTAGCTGGCGCGTTGTCCCCGGCCACAGTCCCGTCCACGCCATGCGACTGTCGGCGGCGGCGAGTGAATTCCAGGTGGGCTGCGTCGCCTGAAACTTCGAAGTTTCCAGCCCTGCTGCATTGAAAAGCACATTCCAGTCGAATGGCGTCGTGGGAGAACCAGCATTCGGATCTTGCTTGTCCGCGTCCACCTTTTGCGCCGGGATCGCTTGAAAGTATGTCAACCGCCCCTGCGGATCGAGACGCAAATTGATCATCCCGGAAACCACGTCGGGAGGATCGGTCGCTGTCACAATGCCTGGCGTCAGCAGATTGTCGCGGAACTCGTTTGCCAGCAGATCGTCGGGACTTTGCCGATACCAATAGATCAGCATCGACGGCCGTGCCGCGAGCACCGCATTCCAGTCGGGGCGTGGTTTGTCATTCTTTTCCACAAATTCCTGAAAGTCGCCGTCAAGGTCGAGGCCGTAGGCGCTGTCGACGGAGTGGCCTTCGTATCCGAGACGGACGATTATTTCGTGAGCCTTCACTGTCAGCACGTCGGGAGTTAGTTCCAGATCCATTTTGTCGTACGCGCTGTAGTGCACCGAGAATCCAACGACTACGGCAAATGCAACGAGTACTGCAGCGAGAATCGGGATGGCGACCTTCGGACGAAGTCCCTCAGTTTCGCCGGAAGCGGCCACGAGCTGGGGAGACGGAGTTTCTCCCGCCGCCAGCGCCGCCGCTAGCGGATCGCCTCCCGGCAAAGCCGCCGCCACGGCAAGCGCTGTTGGCGGACGCGCAGCCGGATCTTCCTCGAGGCAGCGCATGATCACTTTCTCGACGACCGGATCAAGATCCTTCACCACCGATGTCGGCCGATTCGGCGTGCGATCTCCATCTCCATGAAGCGACGCTGCTCGTTTCTCCGCGAATGCGCGCTTGCCCGTGAAGATTTCATAGAGGACGAGGCCGAGCGCATAAATGTCGCTGCGCATGCTGACTTCCCGCCCCGCAAGCTGTTCCGGCGCCATGTAGGCCGGAGTGCCGCTGCGAACCTCCGCTCCCCGAATGTCGTCAGCCACTCCCGCAAGGCCGAAGTCGGTGATGACAACCTGCCCGCGTCCGTCGAGCATGATGTTGGCCGGCTTCAGGTCGCGATGCAGAACGCCCTTGGCATGTGCCGCAGCCAGCCCGGCGCAAAGCTGACGCGCAATCTCTACGGCCTTGTCCTGCGGAAGGCGGCCGATCCTCCGCAACAACGACGCGAGATCTTCACCGTCCACGTACTCCATCGTGAAGAATGTCTGGCCGTCCACTTCTCCCACGTCGTATACGCGGCACACGTTCGGATGCGAAACGCGCCGGGCGATACGCACCTCATTTCGGAAGCGTTCCAGAAGTGCTTCGTCAGAAGCGGCCGCATCGGGCAGAAACTTCAGCGCAACCGCCTGGCCAAGCGTCAGGTCGTCGGCGCGGTAGACCTCGCCCATGCCTCCTTTGCCGAGCAGCGCGATGATTCGATAGCGGCCCGCGATCAGCCGTCCCGGCAGGAATCGCCCTTCGCTGATTGCATATTCCGGGAAAGTCGAGGTGCGTGAGGAAGTCCGAGAGGATGATTTGGAGGATGCTCCCGATGCCGGCCGCGCCGGAAGCGGAGAAGTCGCGGTCGCGAAGTCGAGAGTCGCGACATCGTCGGTGTTCACGACCGGCTTTCCGCAGGCCGAGCAATAACGGACCTCACGTGAGAGTTCGCTCCCGCAGAAAGCGCAATAGGGCATCGTGGATTTCCCCGCTACAGGATAAACCAGAGATCAGACTTCGGACGGGCAGTATCGCTTAGGCGAATCCCGGGAGCCGAAAGGTGAAAGCTCTAAGCCGAAAGCCCATTTGTATTACCATCCACTGAGATGACTTCTCGTCTGGCCCGTTGCTTGCGGGATCCTTTATTTCTTCTTTGCCTCGCGGCGGGTCTCCTCGCCTTTGTAGTTCAATCCGGCGAACTGGGCAGCGCCGACACGACGCACCGTCTGCAGACAACACACTGGCTCTGGACCTCCGAGCCGCAGGTCTTTCCAAATGAGTATCCCGAGTTCGGTTTGCACGGCCGCGGCGGACAGATCTTCAGCTGGTACGGAATCGGCCAATCCCTGCTGATGTTGCCGTCCGATGTTGTGGGTACTTGGATCGCGCACTGGCACATTTTCTCGGATTACGAAGACGACCCTGCCGTGCGCAGCATCTTCGTCAGCTATACCGTGAACATTTTGGTGAACGTGCTGACCGCCTTGATCGCCTTTCGCTTTCTGCGTCAGCTCCGCTTCGAGGTAAAAGAGTCGGTTATAGGCGTGCTCGCCTTGCTTTTCTGCACCACTCACCTGCACTACACGCAGAACATGATGGAGAACAACTTCATCATGCTCCTCACCCTGGCCGGATTTTCTTATCAGTATGAATGGCTCGAGACCCAAAGCCACCGCGCTCTTGTGATCGGGTCGTGTGCCCTGGGATTTGATCTGCTGACCCGCGTAACAACCGCGCTCGATCTGCTTGCGGCTGGAGTGTTTCTGCTCGCCGTCCTCTGGTTCAAGCAGATTCGTGGTCGGTCGTTGTGGGCGAAGTTCACGAACTATTGCGCGATCGCAGTTCCGGTCTATGCCTTCTTTACGGTAATCGAGCGCGCTTACAATTTTTATCGTTTCGGTTCTTGGACGCAGACCTATATTCCGATCTTCGCACGCGAGCAGCGCGCTCAAGATCCAACATTGCCGGCAAACTTCCCATGGAGCACTCCCTTTCACGAAGGATTTTTCGGCGCGTTGTTCAGACCGGAGAAGTCGATCTTTCTTTTCGATCCGCTTCTGATCTTGGCCCTGATTCTGATTCTGTGGCTGCGGAGGCGTCTCGGAGTAGAAGTTCGCGCGTACGCCCTGACGTCTATTTTTCTTCTGTTGGGCTACATCAGTTTCTATGCTCGCTACACGTATTGGGCGGGTGACTTCGCCTGGGGCGACCGTTACGTCTCAACCGCGGTCGAGATGGTGGCGCTGCTGTCTGTTCCTCTATTGATGAGCTATCGCGTGAGTCTCGGCCGCTGGATGTGGCGCACCGGACTTGCGTTGATTGGTATCAGCTTCGTAATCCAATTGGCATCGCTTGCTTTCTGGCTTCCTCTCGAGATTTACCAGATGGAGGCCTTCGGCCATCCAACATTCGTGATCGCTCTGCGCTTTAAAAACATCGTCGCGTTCGCGCTGGGCAAAATGCAGGCGTGGGGATTGAACACGGAGGCAATGGGGCAAGATCCGTGGGACTACGTTCACATCACCTGCTGGAATTTCCTTCCGTTCCTGCTACGGAGAGTTGGGGCAGCGCCGCGGTGGGTAGTTGACGCGTCGTTCGCGGTTTGGTTCGCGGGAATCGCTGCCTTGGGCGCAACATCGTTGCGCTTACGAAGGGTATTGCGGACGCCCATGCAAGTCCGCTAAATCAGCTGGTTACTCCACCGTCACCGACTTCGCGAGATTCCTCGGCTGATCCACATCGCATCCTCTCCTCACCGCGATGTGATACGCCAGCAGCTGCAGCGGCACGATTTCCAAAATCGGCAACAATTCTTCCGGTGCAGGAGGAATATAAAGCACGTGATCGGCGGACTCTTTGATCTCTTCGTCGCCTTCGGTTGCAAGCGCAATCACGACGCCGGACCGCGCCTTTACTTCTTTCAGATTCGACATCGTCTTCTCATAGCGCAGAACCGAGTCGGGATTGTTCTCATCCCGTGTTGCGATAATGACGACCGGCAGATTCTCATCAATCAGCGCGTTGGGCCCGTGCTTCATCTCGCCCGCCGGATATCCCTCGGCGTGGATGTACGAGATTTCTTTCAACTTGAGCGCTCCCTCGAGAGCGATCGGATAGTGGATGCCGCGCCCGAGGAAAAGAAAGTCATGCACTTTTTGGTAGCGCTTGGCCAGTTCATCACAGGCTGGATCGTGAGAGAGAATCGTTTCGAGCTTCGCGGGAATGCGCGTCAACTCAAGCATCGACGCCCGCGATTGCGCCGGTGCCATGACTCCGCGCACCTGCGCCAGATACATCGCGAAAATATAGAGCGCGGTCAGTTGCGCAGTGAACGCTTTGGTTGAGGCGACTCCGATTTCGGGGCCGGCATGTGTATAGATCGTGCCTGCGGCCTCGCGCGTAATCATCGATCCAACCACGTTGCAAATGGCCAGAGTCTTCGATCCCTTTGCCTTGGCCTCGCGCTGTGCGGCAATTGTGTCGGCCGTCTCGCCCGATTGCGAAATCACCAGCGTGATCGTCTTCGGATCGACAATCGGATTCCGGTACCGCCATTCGCTGGCATAATCCACTTCCACCGGAACCCGCGCCAGCGACTCGATCATGAACTTGCCGGCCTGCCCGGCGTGCCAACTCGTTCCGCAAGCAATAATGTTGATCTTCGGAGCCTCGCGGTACTCGGCTTCGGTGATTTCCATCTGCTCAAGAAAGATATGTCCGGTATCCTGCGACACGCGCCCCAGGCTGGTTTCTTGGACCGCGCGCGGCTGCTCATAAATCTCCTTGAGCATGAAATGTTTGAAGCCGCCCTTTTCCGCCTGGATTGGATCCCACGTGACATGTTGCACCTGCCGAACAACCGGCTTGCCGTTGAAGTCGGTAAGCTGCACGCCATCGGAAGTAACCACCGCCATGTCGCCATCGCCGAGAAAGAAGATATCGCGTGTGTGATGAAGAATCGCCGGCACATCGGACGCGACGAAGTATTCGTCATTTCCCAACCCAATCACGGCCGGAGGCCCATTCCGCGCGGCGACAATCTTGTTCGGCTCGTCCGTCGAGATCACGGCCAGAGCGAAGACTCCAGTGAGTTCCTTTAGCGCTTTCCGTACCGCATCTTCCAGATGTGGACGGTGTCCATTCGTCGGCTGCGAATACTTCTCGACCAGATGCGCGATGATTTCGGTATCGGTTTCCGTCGTGAATTTATGCCCTTCTTCCGCCAGCTTCTTTTTCAAGCTGAGATAGTTCTCGACGATTCCGTTGTGCACGACGACGATTTTTCCCGTGCAATCGCGGTGAGGATGCGCGTTTTCTTCGGTTGGGCGTCCGTGTGTTGCCCAGCGCGTATGGCCGATTCCATACGTTCCGTGCAGGGGCTTGTGCTTGATCGCTTCTTCGAGATTTCGGAGCTTGCCTTCGGCTCGGCGGATCTCTAGACCGTCGCCGTTGCCAGAGACAGCAATGCCGGCAGAATCGTAGCCGCGATATTCCAGCCGCCGCAGGCCTTCAAGGATGACTGGAACGACACTTTTCTTGCCGACATACCCGACAATGCCGCACATGGGGAAACCTCGACACTCTCGGCCGTTCTTACTCGGCCAGGGAGAAACGGAATTCTTCAATGACAGGGTTGGTCAATACTTCACGCGCAATCCGCTCAACTTCCGACTGCGCCTCTTCGCGGCTCAAGTCGCCATCCAAAGTCAGCTCGAAATACTTTCCTTGCCGCACACTTTCGAGGCCCTTGTAGCCCATCTTCTTGAGTGCGCCCTGAATGGTTTTGCCTTGGGGATCAAGAACGCTCTTCTTCAACGACACGTACACGTATGCAGTCATAAAGACCATTATTATACGCGGACTATTCGGGAGTCAGAATTCGGAAGTTGGAACAACTATCCGCGGCGGACGTGGTGATAGTGTCGGGTTCAGGTTCGGCGTGATGCATCGCTCGCGGAGCGCCGAACTTCAAGATTCCGTCCTCGATCCGGCCCAGCTTCATCGTCAGCATATCGAGAATGTAATTCTGCTTGATGAGCCAGGGTTTCCGCCCCGCCTGCTTCGGCAGGCTTTCCGCCGCTCGCGTGACATATCCGGATGTCAAGTTAAGCAGCGGCTTCGCCCCCATCGATTCAAAATCGCAAGCAGGAACGCATGTGCGGTAGCTGCGTCGGTCCATGTGATTCAGCAGGCGGCATACGAACGTCGAAGCAATATCCGCTCGCAACGTCCACGAAGCGTTCGTGTACCCGATACAAAACGCAAAGTTCGGAACATTGCTCACCATCATTCCTTTGTAGATGAATGTTCGGCCCGTATCGACGGGCACTCCATCGACAATCAGGTGAATTCCTCCGATAGCGAGCATTTGTAGTCCTGTCGCCGAGACGATGATGTCGGCATCGAGCTTCTCGCCGGATTGCAGCTTTATCCCGCGCTCAGCGAAAGTCTCGATCTGACCGGTGACAATCGACGCCTTCCCTGAACTGATGGCTTTAAACAGATCGGCATCAGGCACGAGACAGAGGCGCTGATCCCACGGCGCATAACGCGGATTGAAGTGCGTGTCGACATCGTATCCCTCAGGAAGATTCTTGATCGCTCCCTCGCGCAACTTGCGCCGCGCGAATTGAGGCGCCCACCGGGCGATCTGGTAAATCCCGAGATTGATGCCAATGTTTTTCCAGCGAATTAAACGCAGTGCCGCGCGCTCAGGGAAAAATCGCCGGATCAAGTCCGCCAGTGGATCGTGATTCGGCAAATCGAGAATGTACGTGGGCGACCGCTGCAGCATCGTGACGTGAGCTGCCGTCTCCGCCATCGCCGGAACTATCGTGACGGCCGTAGCTCCACTTCCAATGACGACGACTTTCTTCCCGGCATAGTCCAGATCCTCCGGCCAATGCTGAGGATGCACGAGCCGCCCCTGGAATTTCTCTTCTCCCGGAAAGCTCGGCGCATAGCCGGAGTCATAACGGTAATACCCGGTGCAACCGTATACAAAATCGCTGGTGTATTGGGTGGGCTCTCCGTTTTCGCCAGACTGGGTCTCAATCAGCCAACGCGCTTCCTCCGACGACCATGAGGCCGAAATCACACGCTGTTGAAAACGAATGTTACAGTCGATGCCAAATTCCTTCGCTGTCTCGCGAACGTACTCAAGAATCTCCGTACCGCCCGCGATCGCCTGCGCCTTCTTCCATGGGCGAAACGGATACCCCAGCGTGAACATATCGGAATCGGATCGCACGCCCGGGTACCGGAACAAGTCCCATGTGCCGCCGATAACAGAGCGGGCCTCAAGAATGACGTAGCGCTTGCGTGGACATCGCGTCTGCAGGCGATATCCGGCGCCAATGCCAGACAGTCCCGCGCCGATAATCACGACGTCAAAATGTTCAACCGGCATAAACAGGCCCGCAGTGCTGACCTGCTATATTACTTGAGTGGGTCAAACGCACGATTTCTGCGGGTCCGCCGTTATGTCGGCCGTGATTTCCGGTCCAGATAAAACGGCGATCTTGCCCTCGCCATCCTTGTGTCTGAAACGAATTTGCACGTTGTTTTGATTTCGTTGCAACAGGACAACTTCTTTGACGTTCGGTAAGTATCTCGTCATCTTATCCATCGTATTTTTTGGCTCCATCGGAGATGCATTCCTGGCTCGCGGCATGAAGCATGCCGGTGCGATCGACATCCACCACCTCGGCAATGTCTTTGTTGTCCTCGCCAATCCGTTCGTGATTATCGGAATTCTTTTCCTCCTCGGATTCATGTGGAGTTACATGACCGCGCTCTCGTTCGCCGATCTGAGCTACGTGCTTCCGGCGACGGCAATCAGCTATATCGTCATGGTGCTGCTTTCGATCTTCTGGCTGCATGAGCACGTGAGCCGTCAGCGCTGGTCCGGTGTGGCGTTCATCGTCACCGGAGTTGGCATGGTTGCCGGTGGTCCGGAGCGCACCGAATTCCCGCCCGCCCCCGTTTCCGATCCGCCAGCTGTCGAGGAGCAAGTATGAAGATGCTCTACAGCTGGACGTGCATCCTGGTCACGGTCGCCGCAGCCGCGGCCGGCGACGTTCTCGTCGCGCTCGCCATGCGCCGCATTGGCGATCTCGGGGAGTTTCGTCGCCGCCATGGACTCGTTTCGGTAATCGCGCGGGTCCTCTCGAGTTGGGTGCTCTTTGCTGGCGTATTCTTCATGGCGCTCGCATTTTTCAGCAATCTCGTCGGGCTTTCTTGGGCTGACCTGAGCCTGATTGGCCCGGCGTCGGCCGCTCTCACCTTTGTCAGCAATGCCTTCGCTGCCAAATATTTTTTGCATGAAAACGTCGACCACCGCCGCTGGGTCGCGACCATCCTCGTCTGCTGCGGAGTTGTTCTGCTCACCTGGTAGCAAGCTGCGGAAACCTGCATCTTGGTCTGAGATGTTCGCTTCATTGGACCTCCACCTCGATGGCTCGTTAGAATCAAGTCTGCGCCTCCTATGGATTCAAGCGCCACTTCCCAATCCGAAACTCCAACCATCACCAGCGCGACTTCTCCAGCAACGAATCGCATCAACGGTCCGGTTTCGGACTGGCGGATCTCCGTCGCTATTCTGATTGCCCTGTGGGCGATCATTTACATGATTGGCATCTCCCGGCCGGCATTGCTCGACGATGTCGACACGGTTCATGCTGAAGCTGCGCGCGAAATGCTCCAGCGTCACGATTGGGTGACGCTTTACACCGACGGCATTCGATATCTGGAAAAAGCTCCGTTGATGTATTGGAGCCTGGCTGTCAGCTACAAGCTTTTCGGCGTTGGCACCTGGACAACCCGCCTGCCTCTATTGCTCGGCGTGCTGGCCGTAACACTCGCGACCTATCGGTTGGGGAAGTATGTCTATGGAGAGATGGCCGGCCTCTATGCAGGTGTCGTACTAATCACGGCTCTTGGCTTATTCGTGTACACGCGGTTTCTGATCCCTGAAGTCCTGGTCACGCTCTGGCTCACTCTCGGTTACTACCTATTCTTACAAGCGCTGGAGCAGAAGCAGCCGAGCCGCTTCGTCTGTTGGGGATTCGCCGCGCTCTGCGCATTGAACGTGCTCACGAAGGGATTAATCGGGCTCGTCTTCCCCGGAGCTGCCATCGGACTATTTCTTCTCCTCACGGGCAGGCTTGCAATCCTGAAAAAGCTGCGCCTCGTCTCGAGCGCGATCGTATTTCTCGTGATCGCCGCGCCGTGGCACATCCTGGCGGCGATCCGCAATCCACCGCAAGGTCAGGCGCGCGGATTTCTCTGGTTCTACTTCATCAACGAACACTTCATGCGGTTCCTCGGCAAGCGCGTTCCGCCGGGATACGACACCGTTCCCCTCGCAATCTTCTGGGGACTTCTTCTCGCATGGCTTTTCCCCTGGAGCGCATTTTTTCCGCAATCCCTTCGTGATGTGCCATGGCGATGGCGCGAGTTCCGCAACAAGCTCGCCCAGAAGTGGGATCGGACCCGCTCCGCGAATCTTTTGTTTCTCCTCTGGCCGCTCGTGATTGTCGGTTTCTTTAGCTTTTCGACGCGGCAGGAGTACTACACAATCCCCGGCCTGCCCGGAATGGCGCTGCTGGTCGGCGCATGGCTCACGCGTGAATCCACTCCCGCCGCAACGGACTGGGACCGCAAGGCAGGGAGGATCTCTTCGATAGTCTTACTCGTCATCGGCGCTCTGGGATTCGCCGCGGGAATGTATCTGTTATTCGTTTCCAGTCCGCCCATTCCCGGAGCGGATCTCGCCGATCTGCTCAAGAAAAATCCGCAGGACTACAATTTTTCGCTCGGCCACGTCTTCGATCTCACTCCGCGAGCGTTGGGAGCTTTTCGAGGATCTTTGCTCGCCGTCTCGCTCGCCATGTTGATCGGCACCGGAGCGAACTGGCTGCTGCGCATAAAGCGCCGCGCCTTCTGGGGAAATGTCTCCCTAACGGCCATGATGATCGTTCTGCTGGCCTCGATCCATTCCTCGTTCATCACCTTCTCGCCGATTCTTTCGTCCCACAATCTTGCCGAAGTGGTTCAAAAAGCGTTTCGCCCGGGCGACCTGATCGTCATCGACGGCCAGTATCACGAGGCGTCCACACTGAATTTTTACACCGGCATTCCGGTGCATGTTCTGCACGAGCCGAGTGGCAATCTCTGGTACGGCGCCAAGTTCCCCGACGCGCCTCACATTTTCGAGACTCGCGAATCTCTCGCCGCCATGTGGAACGGCCCGGCGCGCATCTTCGTTTGGTCCGATCAGGAAGACCCCAAAGACCTCCAAGGCCTGAAGTACTACGAACTAGCCCACAGCGGAGGCAAGTTCATCTTTACGAATCGTAAGTCACAGAGTTAAATCCAAGCGGTGCGAAGGAGGTCGCATATCTAAACCGGCGCCTCAGAAAGTCGCGCGGCTGCCCTCGGCGCCGGCCGATATGCAGAAGCCCCGTACCATTGTCATTCCGACGCCCGAGCGAAGCGAGGAAGGAGGAATCTGTTGTTCGCGCCCATGATGGTAGCTCCGTCTTTGCCTCTGTTAGACTAACCATGTCGAGAGGAACGCAGTCGATTCCCGTTGGAAGGCTCCTTTTTGTTGCTGACAGAAAAGCCGTTCCCCACGCCTTTCGCAGCTGACTGTTTCGAAGGAGTGCATGCTTGGTCATTGCCTACGTGATCCTGGCCCTTGCGGTGTTCGGGACCATCACCTCAACCGTCGTCTTCATCCTTGCCGTTCTCGGCGCCATCAAATTCCGCGGATATCGCGACCGCGACCGTAAGCAGTACGAGAAATTCGCCGCTCAGCTGCCACCCGTTTCCGTCCTGAAGCCGGTGCATGGCAATGAGTCGCGGCTCAAAGAAAATATTGAAAGCTTCTTCCGACAGGAATATCCGCACTACGAAATTCTGTTCGCGGCCGACGAGCCGGATGACGCCGCCATCCCCATCATCAAGGAAATCAGCTCGCGCTATCCGCACATCCCCAGCCGCATTCTCGTGACGGGCCAGCCACCTTGGCCGAACGCGCCGAATTACTGCTTCCATCGTCTGTCTGAAATCGCGACGTACGACATTCTCGTCACCAGCGACAGCGACGTTGAGGTCGCTCCCACCTACTTGCGCGACGTGGTCCCGCCGTTGCTCGACCCAAAAGTCGGAGCGGTGACCTGCGCGTTTCGCGGCAAGAGCGCCGGAGGAGTCTGGGCCGATCTCGACGCCATCGGACAATCGGTGGAATTTACGGCCGGAGTCCTGATCGCCAATTTCGTGGAAGGCACCAAGTTCGGGCTCGGGCCGACCATCGCGCTCCGCAAAGATTCCATTGGAAAAATTGGCGGCTACGCGGCCGTCCGCGAATACCTCTCGAACGATTTCGTCGTCGGAAATTTCATCCACAAAGCCGGATTCGACGTCTGGCTTTCGAGTCACGTCGTCGATCACGTGTCGCCGAAGATGACGTTCCGCCGCATGTGGGAGCGCCAACTCCGCTGGGCCATGGGCACGCGCTACTCGCGCCCGAAAGGCCACTTCGGCTCGGGACTTACCTTCGCCGTTCCCTTCGGCATCCTCGGCCTGTTTGCCTCATCGCTGCTGGGACATCCTTGGTTCGGTGTCGCGCTACTCGCAGCCGCTTTGGTCAATCGAATCGCCGAGTCGTGGATTATCGGCTGGTGGGCTGCGGGTGATCCCGTGGCGAAGCGCGCTGCGCTGCTCTATCCGATCCGTGATCTTCACGGATTCCTCATCTGGTGCGCCAGCTACCTCAGCAAGCGCAGCCTCTGGCGCGACAATAATTATGTCCTGCTGAAGAAAGGCAGACTGATCGCACGCCGCGCCAACGGCGCCCTCGTAACCCCAGACGCTCCGGAAGTCCTCACCCCAGAACCCTTGGTCCGCGCCGATCGTTAGCAATCGGCCACCCGACGACAATCGTCGTCGAGGTAGTAAAGTGTCTGCCGCGTACTCGTTGGTGATGACGAAAAAGACGAGTCGTGGGCGCGCGTCACTAGTTATACTGAGGTCCGTCCTGCTACATAATTTCGGTTTCTACATCTCTCACAGAGGAGTAAAAGCTGCGATTCAGCCAAGTGGAATAAACAAGTGCTCTCAGGAGATCTGATTTGATCGCAAAAACTTCATAAGAAAACTAGTCCGCGCGGAATGCTAGCAGAGCGGAGTTCTTACAAGTTTGTGCGCCGGCTCCAGACAACACACTCAGAGGACTGGAACGGACCCTTTGACACAGAATTCACTCGACTCCGACCCGCTTTCTCATGAAGGGCCTTAACACTCAAATTCCACGCTCTTTCGATTAGGTCCACATTCTTCCGACGATCCTCAGAGCTGTGACGCTAAAGATCAGGTGTGCTAATATGCGGACAACTTCAGGAGAGATTCTGTGGACACCTTGGCGCTCCTTCACTGTGCCTTCCCTGAATGCCTATGAGAATAATCGTTAACGCCGACGATCTCGGTATGAGCGACTCGGTGAACCAGGCGATCTTCGAGGGACTGCGACGCGGCGTGATTACTTCGGCGACTCTGCTCGCCAATGGTCCTGCGGTACAGAGTGCCGTGCGTGAATTGCAGCGCTTCCCTCAGTATTCTTTCGGGGTCCACCTGAACCTGACAGAGTTCGAACCGCTCTGGGGTGGTAGCCGCGCCGATCTGAATGCCATTCTCGACAAGAAGGGCCGTTTCAACGGGAATTCGATTCGAGAAGTCAGAATCGGCATTCCAATGCGGGGGGCGATCTTTCGCGAGTGGTGCTGCCAGATCGAAAGCCTCATGCGGCTGGGCGTCGAACCCTCGCATTTCGATGCACATCATCATGTCCACACGATCCCACGGTTGTTGCCCGTGATGGCGGCTCTACGACGTCGGTACAAAATCAACAAGGTCAGAATCAGCAGAAATCTGTACGATGCGTCCGAACGTCCCGGCCGCCTCTTGTTGGAGAAGAAGCGGCTGTTCAACATGGCGCTCCGCGTGATTGGCTTTCGTACGACCCGCATCTTCACCGATTTGTCTACCTACATAAAGCTGTGCGCCGCAAATCAGCCTGAATCGGAAACCGCGGAACTCATGGCCCATCCGGACGCGTCTCAAAGAACCGACGAGTCCGTTTTGCTAGGCAGCGACTGGACGCAAAAACTCTCCTATCAGACAGCCCTGATCAACTATAAGAGCCTTTAGAGGACCGACGATGTGGCAAACAGATTGGGCTGAGATGCCGCGAGAGCAAGCTCAGAGTGAGCCTAAGCAAGTGTCTGCCATCGATCTCTCCTCTGTCACCTCTACGTATCTGCTTTCCTGGACCGAACACTGTGTCGAGTGCGCGGTGCCGGACTGCTATGCTCTGTGCCCGCTTTATGTGTGTCGGCGCGATCGCAAATGCGCGCGATTCAAGAACGGCATTTTCCCGAATCCGAATTATCCGGGGCTATTCCCGTACGGCGCTGAGGTTGAGTTTCGCCGGTGGGGGAAACTCGAATCCACTTTTGGATACGGTTCCGTCTCTGTTTCCTGGTCCCGCCGATTGGACAGGATCGATCGCAAACTGCTTCGAACTATCCGTCCCATTTCGTCCTTTCTCCGCCCGGTGAATCCTGCCCTTCGACTGAACGGCGCGTATGCCGTCGGCCGCGAGCACTTGTTACAGAGCATGACCCGAAGCCGGAAGGTCAAGTTCGATGAGT
>Ga0335081_10008615_pt1 | contig 16357 bp, 10 predicted proteins | sample Lox_Sample_35_FD_206713 | JGI IMG/M metagenome (GOLD analysis project Ga0335081, IMG submission 206713) | Soil microbial communities from Loxahatchee National Wildlife Refuge, Florida, United States - Lox_Sample_3.5 | ecosystem: Environmental > Terrestrial > Soil > Wetlands | place: USA... | reverse complement strand
GCAGTTCGGGGATGGGCTCGGGGCTGTCGTCGACGTTGAGGTACAGATAGCGGTCGTTATTAATGTTGCGCCCTCCGCCTTTGCGGACAATCAGCATGGATGCCGACTGCTTGCCGCGCGAATCGCCGCCCGCGGCGTCGCCGGCCTTCAACGCCGCATAGAGCTTCTCGGCAAGCTCCCCTTGGGTTTCTTCGAATGCCTTGCCCATGGCCTCGACCACCTGCGGACCCGCCAGAATATTGCCCTGCGCGGACCAGTTCTTCCCCTGCTTATCGCCTGCCCATTTCTGCGCGGCCGGCCCGGTGTAGGCGGCGATGGCGCCGTTGCGATCGATGATCGCCACTTGCCGGCCATCTGTGGGCGGAAACTGATCTTCGGCCAGCAACTTGTCGAGGACCTGCTTCGCCGTCAGTCCCTGACGCAACAACTCGAGCCCGCGGGGTCCGTAGCCCACGTTCACATTCGCTTGAGTGGCGATGGCACCGACACCGGCTTCGGCCCAGGGCACCACCGCGCCCACCGAGAAATACCGCGAGGCCACCGTGACGCCCCAGTCTCCATTGACCGGATCGTAAGCCACGATCGAAAAGGTATTCACGTCGGCGGCCGCCAGAGGGAGCGCCGTGAGGAGGAGCGCAAGCATTCGCTTCATAGAGTTGTTATACCGTGGCGCAGATATTCATGTCTGTTGGTTCGGCAGCTGTGAAAGCACTCTGGTCGGCTGGGGCACTCCTGCCTGCCGCGTCCCGACTCTTCGGGACGCTTGTCGGGCGTGTGCGGCTGCGAGTGGCGTCGAGGGGTTTTCGAGGCTGCCATGTCGAGAACCACTTCGCGGGTTTGGGACTCGCTGGCCCGAAAGCGCCGAGAGGAGCAGGCACGCGTCCGTGCGGCGCGCATCAGACCATGAAAAACAGTCCCGCGCATGGTTCGAGTCCGGCAGGCAGGAGTGCCCGGCAGGAGTGCCCGCGCCACGTCTCACCATGACTTTTGCTACGATGCGTGACTATGAAGCATGTTCGCATCGCGTTGTGGGTGTTGTTCCCCCTGCTGCTGGCCGCGCAGCAGCCGGACCTCCTCAAAGAACTGAAATTCCGTCTCATCGGGCCGTTCCGCGGAGGGCGAGTGGTGGCCGTGACCGGAGTCCCATCGCAGCCCAGCGTCTACTACTTCGGGGGCGTGGGAGGGGGCGTCTGGAAGACTACGGACGGCGGCGCCTCGTGGGCGCCGATCTCCGACGGCTTCTTCAAGACCAGTTCCGTAGGCGCGATCGCGGTGGCCGATTCGGACCCCAACGTCATCTACGTGGGGATGGGCGAATCCTGCGTTCGCGGCAACGCCTCCAACGGCGACGGCGTGTACAAGTCCGTGGATGGCGGCAAGACGTGGCGTAATGTTGGCTTGCAGGATACCTACCACATCGGCGCGGTCCGGATTCACCCCAAGAATCCCGATATCGTCTACGTGGCAGCGCTCGGGCACCTCTTCGGACCCAACGAGCAGCGTGGCGTCTACCGCACGACCGACGGCGGCGCGACATGGAAACAGGTGCTCACCCGGGGGCCCGATGCCGGCGCAGTCGATATCGCGCTCGACCCCTCCAACCCCCGCGTGCTCTATGCCGGCTTCTGGCAGGTGCGCCGGAATCCCTGGCACTTCGACAGCGGCGGGGCGGGCAGCGGTCTGTGGAAGTCCACCGATGGCGGCGACACCTGGACCGACCTCTCGCATGCGCCGGGAATGCCTCGCGGGCCGCTGGGACGCATTGGCGTCACCGTGTCGCCCGCTAATCCGGAGCGCGTGTGGTCCATCGTAGAAGCCACGGAAGGCGGTGTCTTCCGATCCGAGAACGCCGGCCGCACCTGGACCAAGGTGAACGACCAGAGCATCCTGCGACAGCGCGCGTGGTACTACTCGCACATCTTCGCCGACCCGCAGAGCCCCGACACGGTCTACGCGCTCAACGTGGGATTCCACAAATCCATCGACGGCGGCAGAACCTGGTCCGCCCTGCGTCCGCCGCACGGCGACAATCACGACATGTGGATCGCGCCCGACAATCCGCTGCGGATGATCGAGAGCAACGATGGCGGCGCCAACATTTCGAACGACGGCGGCCGTACCTGGTCCACCCTCATGAACCAGCCGACCGCGCAATTCTATCGCGTGGCGCTGGACAACGACTTCCCGTACAACGTTTACGGCGCGCAGCAGGACAACACCACCGTGCGCACCGCCAGCCGGACTGCGGGCGGCGGCATCACCGAGGCGGATTGGTACGACGTGGGCGGCGGCGAGAGCGGCTGGATCGCGCCCGACCCGCGCGATTCGCAGATCGTCTACGCCGGCTCCTACGACGGCCTGATCACCCGCCAGGACCACCACACGTCGCAGAGCCGCAACATCAACGCATGGCCGGACAACACCATGGGCTACGGCGTGGAGGCCATGAAATACCGCTTCCAGTGGAGCTACCCGATTGCCTTCTCGCCGCACGATCCCAAGACCCTATACATCGGCGCCAACGTGCTTCTTAAAACCACCAACGAGGGTCAAAGCTGGGACGTGATCAGCCCCGACCTCACGCGCAACGACAAGTCGAAGATGGGGACGTCCGGCGGACCGATCACGCAGGACAACACCAGCATCGAGTATTACTGCACCATTTTCACGTTCATGGAATCGCCGGTCGCCAAGGGTGTGATCTGGACGGGCTCGGACGACGGCCTCGTGCAGGTCACGCGCGATGCCGGCAAGAACTGGACGAACGTCACGCCCAAGGACATGCCGGAGTGGATCCAGATCAACTCCATCGACGCTTCGGCGCACGATGCCGGAACCGCGTACGTGGCGGCGACCATGTACAAGTCGGACGACTTCCGGCCCTACCTCTACAAGACCAGCGATTACGGCAAAACCTGGAAGAAAATCGTGAACGGGATCCCGGCCAATGCCTTCACCCGTGTGATTCGCGAAGATCCCAATCACAAAGGAATGCTCGTCGCCGGCACAGAGTTCGGCCTCTACATCTCCTATGATGACGGCGAAAACTGGAAGCCCTTCCAACTGAATCTGCCGATCACGCCGATCACCGATATCGCCTTCCAGAAGCGCGAGCAGGAGATGGTGGTGGCCACGCAGGGGCGTGCGTTCTACATTCTGGATGACGTGCCGCTGCTGTACCAACTCAAGGACGGCGTGCTCACTGAGGATGCCCACCTCTTCAAGCCCAAGGACACCTATCGCTTCGGCGGCGGCGGGCGCGGAGGCGGCGGTGGTGGACGGGGCGGCGCCGCTGTGGGCGAGAATCCTCCGGGTGGCGCGGCCATCTACTATTATCTGAAGGCCCGTCCGCAAGGCGAAGTCACCCTGGAATTCCTCGATTCCGCGGGAAAGCTGGTGAAGAAGTTCTCCAGCAAGGTGGTCGAGCCGCCACCCGCACCGGCCGGCGAGGACGACGACAATCCGTTCCGCGGCGGACCTCCGGCGCGGGTGGGCACGCAGGCGGGCATGAATCGTTTCGTCTGGAATCTGCGTCATGAAGATGCCACCAGCTTTCCGGGTCTCATCATGTGGGCCGGAAGTGTTACGGGACCGCGCGCGTCGCCCGGGACCTACCAGGTGCGCCTGACGGTGGACGGCAAGTCGCAGACGCAGAGCTTCGAGGTGAAGAAGGACCCGCGCCTCGCGACCACATCGGAGGAGTATGCCAGGCAGTTGACACTGGCGTTGCAGGTCCGCGACAAGCTTTCGGAGACCAACGAAGGAGTGATCAAGATCCGCGCCCTTCGCAGACAGCTGGACGACTACGCCAAGCGCAGCGACAAGAAAGTCGCGGACGCGGCCAAGGCCCTGAGCGCCAAGCTCACGGCGGTGGAGGAAGATCTGTACCAGACCAAGAATCGCGCGAGCGAAGATCCTCTGAACTATCCCATCAAGCTGAACAACAAGCTGGCGCACGTCCTAGGTGTGGTGGAAAGCTCCGACAATCAGCCGACCGCGCAATCCAACATGGTGTACGAGGATCTTGCGACGCGCGTGAACGCGGAACTGAGGACTCTGAACGGCCTGCTCACTACGGAGTTGGTCGCGTTCAACAAGCTGGTACGCGACGCCAACATACCAGCCGTGGAGGCGCCTTCGAAGTGACGTGGCGCGGACTCTCTCCCGTACCCATGGCCCTCGCCGGCCCACAAGAAATCGATGAAAGCCCGCGCGTCTTCGGGCGCGATGTGGCGGTTGCACTCGTGCCTGTACCCATGGGCCCCCGCCGGCGCACAGAACTCCATGAAAACCCTTGCGCCATCGACGTGGCGCAGGCACTCCGGCCTGCCGCGTCCCGACTCTTCGGGCCGCTTTTGGCCGCTTCCCGCGCCGGTGCCCGCGAAGGGGCTTTCGAGGCTGCCGCGTCTGCACTCTCATGGGGAGGCTTGCCGGGCGTGTACAGTGCAGACACGGCTGTGTGACCACGATCCCGGGGCATCCCTCGGCCGCTGCCCGTATCCTTTTCGCCTCCCGAGTGAATAGCATGTAGGGACAGGATGGAGAACGGCCAGGAGAACCGGCTCGTCCAACGGGCAGCGGAGGGGGAAATCGAAGCGTTCCGGGTGCTGTTTGAAACGCACCAGGACGCCGTGTTTCGCCTGGCGTGCCGCCTCACGGGGGCCCACGACTTGGCCGAAGACCTGACCCAGGAGTGCTTCCTCGGCCTGATCCGCTACCCCGGCCGTTTCGATGCCCGGCGCGGATCGCTTCGTCACTACCTCTACGGGACCATCCGCAACCTGGTGCGCCAACGCTGGCAGGCAAGCCGCCGGGAAATCCCGCTGGATGATGATGCGGAAGCCGATCTGCCCCACGTCTCTGCCCTCGAACCGGGAGTAGACGATGGCGATGTATCGAAGGCCGTGCACGCCGCTATCGCCGCGCTCCCGGTACTGCAGAGAGAGGCGCTGGTGCTTTTCGAGTTCGAGGAGTTGTCGCTCGAACAGATTGCCGGGATCTCGGGGTGCGACGCTGGAACGGTCAAGTCGCGTTTGCACCGCGCGCGTGTGCGGCTGCGGCGTGCTCTCGCCCCCTGCCGGGACGGCATGCGCGCTGCCGGCTCACCGCGAAAACCATGACGTGGCCAAGCAAAAGGAGCCGTGCGATGAATCCCCTGAATGACGATCAACTGGATGACCTGCTGGGGCAGGCTAAAGCAGAGCAGCCGCAGCCTTCTCCGGCGTTCTCCGAGCGAGTGATGCGCGCATACGAGGAACAGACCGGCCGTAGAGCCTCCCATCGATCGCACGGACCGGGGACGGGCGCGGATCCGGTTGCTCCATTCCGGCTGCGCAAGCTGTTGGCCGCCGCGGCGCTGATTTTGATCGGCGCTCTGGCGGACCGCACCCTCCAGGCCTCTCACCTGTTGGGCAACCCCCGCAGCGCCGATCCGGCAACGGTGGTGGAGCGAGTGGTTTACCAGGACTGCCCGGTTCCCTCTTCAGGTCCGGGATTGACTTTCAACGAGCTGCAACCCGTACGCGAAATCAAGCCGCGGGTGGTGAGGAGCATGCAAGATGATCAATAACGCAAAACTGGTCCCGGCCATAGCTGCGGCCGTCGCGACGGCGTTGGCTGCCACCCGGCCCGCGGCATTCAGCGAGGGCAGCATCATCGGGGGGAATGTCTGGAAGCTGAGCTACGCGGCGGTTGCCCAGCCCGCGCTCTCCGCCGGCCAGCACATTAAGATCCAGACCGACGCTACTCATACGGATGGCGCCGGACAACCGATTCTGTTTCACCGCTTCTTCACCGACCCGGTCAACAAGACGTATTTCGGCTACGACCTGGTTGTCGAGCCCGTCGGAAAGACCAATAGTGCGATCGTGAAGTTCCAGCCGCTCAGCGTGCGGAGCGATCAGCTCCCCAGAAAATATGCTTCCGGGGATTTCAAATCCGTCGGCATGCCGCGGTTCCCCGCGCAAACGTTCAAGAGCGGCCAGACAATCGCCGTGGACGTTCTCGAAAACCCCGGCAACGGGCAAAAAGTGGTGGACTATATTGAAGTTGCCTTCGTGCCGGCTAGCGATCCCAAAGCCGGGGCTTGGGGCGTGGCCGTCGCGGATGTGCAACGAGCCAAGTCGTTGGGAGATCCCGTCGCACCGGTTCGCCTCGAGCTCTACTCGGATTTCGAGTGCCCGGCATGCAAGGGATTTCATGAAGCCGTTCTGCCGTTGCTGGTGCGCGATTACGTGGCCGCCGGCAAGGTGTATCTGGTCAGCCGGGAGTTTCCATTGACCATGCATCCTTATTCGCGGGAAGCCGCAAATTACGCGACAGCGGCTGCCGAAGTCGGGAAATACCAGTCCGTTGGCGATGTATTGTTTCGCAACCAGGCGATTTGGGGGGCGAGCGGCAAAGTGTGGGAAACCATCGCCGAGGTCCTGACCCCGGCGGAACAGAAAACCGTCCGGGAATTGGCCCAGACTTCCGATGTGCTCGCGCTGGTGCAGCAGGACGTGGATTCCGGCATCCAGCAGAGGATCGACCGGACGCCCACCCTGATCGTCAGCCGGGGAGCAAGGCGCTATCCTTTCGCCGGACCCGGCCTGGAGAACTATCCGATCCTGCGATCCCTGATTGACGAGTTGCTAAAGTAGGCTCTTCCTCGGTCCATCCAGCTTTAAAGCGCCGATCGTGTGCGATCCCGCGATTATCGTCTCCTATCGCGCCGATAAATTATTTTGATTCGACTCTGATGCTATAAACTGTTAACCTCTTCGTAAACATTTTTCAAAACGCCCATGCCGGCGTAGAGTTTGCTCCGGGGATAGAGCGGGCTCGCACAGGTCCTGTGTTTGCGCACAGGCGATTTGTCTGTGCCATTCAGCAGACCGGCAAGCCAAAACCGTTTTTCCGCATATTCGGGCATCATTCCATTTAGAGAGGATCGTATGGACAGCTTTTTCACCGCTGAACAACAACGGGATTTGATCAGGCGCGGTTTCTCGCGCCGCACTTTCGGACGCCTTGCCGCGGTCATGACTGCCGGCGCTTCGCTGCCTTTTTACAACGAATCCGCCATGGCCCAACTCTCCGCCATTCGCGGGGCCATGCCGCCCGACGCGGTCAAGATCAATGCCAACGAAAACCCGCTGGGACCGTGCCCTGAGGCTGCCGAAGCCATCCACAACATTGTGCAGAAGGGCGGCCGCTATCTCTACGAGGAAACCTTCGGATTCCAGGAGCTCATGGCCGAACTCGAAGGCGTCAAGCCCGATTATGTGCAGCCCTTCGCCGGATCGAGCGCGCCCCTGCATCAGGCCGTGCTGGCGTTCACGTCGCCCGGCAAGCCGCTGGTGACCGCCAACCCCGGCTACGAGGCCCCCGAACGCGCCGCCAAATTCATCGGCGCCAAAGTCATCGCCGTTCCGCTCACCAGGAGCTATTCGCACGACGTGAAAGCCATGGCCGCGGCCGATTCCAACGCCGGCCTCATTTACGTCTGCAACCCCAATAACCCTACCGGCACGCTGACGCCGCGAGAGGACATTGAATGGCTCCTCGCCAACAAGCCGAAGGACAGCATCCTGCTGGTCGATGAAGCGTACATCCACATCGCCGGCGCGCCCATGTGTACCGACCTGGTAGCGAAAGACAAGGATCTGATTGTTCTCCGCACCTTCTCCAAGATCTACGGCATGGCGGGGCTTCGCGCCGGCGCGGCCATCGGCCGTCCCGACCTGCTGAAGAAGATCACTCCGTTCAGCAGCGGCGCCCTCCCGGTCACCGGCATGGCTGGCGCCACCGCGAGCCTGAAATCCAAAACGCTCGTGCCCGAGCGCCGCAAGATCATCGCCGGCGTTCGCACCGATGTCCTGGCGTTCCTCGATAAACACAACTTCAAATACGTGCCCTCGGTATCCAATAAGTTCATGGTCGACGTCCGCCGGCCGGGCCAGCAGGTCATCGAGGCCATGGCGAAGGAGAAAGTCTACATCGGGCGAGTCTGGCCGAGCTGGCCCACTTACGTCAGAGTGTCGGTTGGCACTCAGGAGGAGATGAATAAGTTCAAGACGGCGTTCCTCAAGGTGATGGCTTGATCCTGGGGCCGCGGTGGCGAGGTTCCGCTCGCGCCAGGTATGGCTGGCCGCAACTGGTGGGTGACTGTTCGGGCGGCGTGATCGCCGCCTTGATCGCGCTTCCCTATGGTTTGGCCATGGCCTCGATGATGGGCCTGCCGCCTGTCCTGGGGATCTTCACCTCTGTTCTCACGGCGCCGATAATCGCGCTGCTGGGCCGCAATCCCGTCCTCATTGGCGGCACGGCCAGCGCTACCGTCCCTTTCATCGCGGCAGCGGTACGGAGTCAGGGGGTCGGCGGCGCCGCCAAAGTTTCCATGGTCGCCTCGGTGATCATGATGGCGTTTTGCGTTATGCGGCTGGGACGCCACATTACCCGCGTTCCGCATGCCGTTGTTTCGGGGTTTTCCTGCGGGATCGGCGGCATGATGCTGATCTCGCAGCTCGACATTATCCTGGGGGTTCGTTCGCCGCTCACGCAGGCGGCGGGTTCGACTTTAGGACAGGCGGTGATGGTATTGGACCGCCTGGGCGACGCGCGGATCGGACCAATCGCGCTCGGGCTTACCGTGATCCTGGTTGCCACTGCGGCGGCCCGCTTTTCGCCACGCGCGCCGGCGCCGTTGGTCGGCGTCGCTCTGGCGATTCTGCTGGCGCGCCTGTTCGGTGTTCGCGAGCAGGAAGTGGGTGCGTTGCGCACCTCCCTGCCGCCGGTGGCCGGATTCTCCTGGAGTGCCCAGGATGTGTTTACGGTGCTCCCATCGGCGTTTGCGCTGGCGTTCGTGTCGTCGGTCAACATCCTGATCACGTCGCGCGTGGTCGAGCACTTCCAGGGCCGCCACAAGCGCATGAAGGCCTCGGATGCCGACACGGAATTGGGAGCTTACGGAATCGCCAACCTGGTGGCCGGCATGTTCGGCGTGCCTTTGAGCGTAGGCATTCCGGCTCGCAGTCTGGCGGTGGTTCGGTGCGGCGGCAGTTCACGGTTGGCGAACCTGCTGCACGCGGTCTTTTTGATGGGGATTCTGTATTTGGGAACGGGATTCGTGGCGCGGATCCCGCTACCGGCATTAGCCGGCGTAACTGCGTGGATGGGCCTGTGCCTCCTCGATTGGAGTGCCTGGCGCCGTCTGCCGAAAATGAGCCGCGTGGATGCCGCGGCCTTTCTGGCAACTGCGGGCTGCGTGTTGTGCGTGAATGCCGTGCTGGCCGTTGCGGTCGGCTGTTCGCTTTACGCAATTCAGGGCGCTTACGTCCGGTGGGTCCGGCCCGCGTCCCGCATCCCCGATCTGCAAGTGCCCTGATCGGGTGGGTGTTTGTGTGGCGCGGACACTCTTGTCTGCCGCGCCCCGACTCATCGGGGCGCTTTTTTGGGTCGCCGTCAAGCCAGGTGCCGACGTTGGCATTCCAGGCTCGAAGCGGCAGATTTTCGACGCTGCGGTTTGCTTCCGCGCCGGTACTCGCGCCGGTGCTTTCCAGGGGTCCGAAACAAAACACAACTTGTCGTAACGGAGATCTTGTAAATGAAGCTGCATTCGATTGCCAAGTTCACACCCATTCTCATCGCCCTTGCGGTCAGCGCCTTGTGGGGGCAAACCTATCAGGGCGGCATCCGCGGAGTCGTGCAGGATCCTGGCGGCGCCATCATCGCGGACGCCAAGGTCGCCCTCGTCAACCAGGGCACCAATGTCTCACGCTCCACCCTCAGCAACGCACAGGGAGAGTTCTCCTTCACGGCTGTTGATCCCGCCGCCTACATGCTCGTCGTCGAAGCTCCCGGCTTCAAAAAGTTCGAGCATAAGGACATCGTCATCGGCACTCAGGAGTTCCTCACCGTCGATACCAAGCTGGAAGTGGGTGCGGTCAGCGAAAGCATCCAGGTCAACGAGGAAGTTCCCCTCATCGAAGCTTCGAATGCCTCTCAAGGCCAGGTCATCGATTCCCAGAAGCTCACCGACCTGCCCAACCTGGGCCGCAATCCGTTCATGATGTCGAAGCTGGCGCAGAACGTCGTGCCGGTAGGCGACCCGCATTACAACCGCATGGAAGACCAGAGTGGCTCGTCGCAGATCACCATCGCCGGCGGCCCGGTGCGCGGCAACAACTACCTGCTCGACGGAATCCCGATTACTGACGCCGCCAACCGCGCCATCATCATCCCCACCCTCGAGGCGGTGCAGGAGGTCAAGATCCAGGCCAACACCTATGACGCCGAAATGGCGCGCACCGGCGGCGGCATGTTCAACACCTACCTCAAGTCCGGCAGCAACGATTTCCACGGCAGCCTCTTCGGCACCATGCGCAACACCGGATGGGCTGCTAACAACTTCTTCAATAACGCGGCCGGCATCCCGCTGCCTCCTCAACCTAACCGTACCTTCGGCGCCAGCTTCGGCGGCCGGGTAGTGATCCCCAAGCTCTATGACGGCCGCAATCGCACCTTCTTCTGGCTCGCGTGGGAAGGGTATGACGACACGCAGTCGAACTCCTCGCAGTTCAGCACCCCTACCGCGCTGGAGCGGATCGGCGACTTCTCCCAGAGCAAGGCGCAAGGCGGCGGCCTGAACATCGTCTACGACCCGTCCACCACTGTGTGCACGGGCGGCGTTTGCACGCGCCAGCCATTCCCAGGAAACGTGATTCCCACCAACCGGCTGAATCCCGTCGGTGTAAATATCGCCGCCACATACGTGCTGCCCCAGACCACGTCGGCTTACTACGGAGCGCCCAATCTGACGCAGGCCGCCATTCTGCCATGCCGTGCTTCGCAGGACACTGCCAAGCTCGATCACCAGGTGACCAGTTGGTGGCGTGCCAGCCTGAGCTACGCGCGCTACTTCTCGCTCGAGCCCGGCAATACCTGGTTCAATACGGTTTCGTCGCCCGACCAGTGGCGCCTGCAGCGCAAAGTGGATGCCACCGCGTTCAACAACGTGATTACCATTTCGCCTACTACCGTGCTCTCGGTGCGCTACGGGTTCAACCGCTTCCCGAACTACGGTTACCAGGTGAGCCAGGGCTTCAACCTCGCGACCCTCGGTTTCAATCCGGCTTACGTCGCGCAGATCCCCTCGCCGACCTTCCCCAACGTCACCATGACCTCGCAGTACAGCCTGGGTACCAACAACAACTTCTACTACACCCATTTCTCCAAGAATTTCTCGGCCAGCATCGCCAAGTACAAAGGCATTCACAATTTCAAGGCGGGGTTCGATTACCGCCGCATTCATGACGACGGCAACGACTTCGCCAACAGCGCCGGCGCTTTCACCTTCAACGGCGTCTTCACGCGCTCCACTCCGCTGACCGCCGTTTCCGGGACCGGCGCCGACATCGCCGACATGCTGCTCGGCGCGCCTTCCGCCGGCACCGGCTACATTCCCACCAAGCTCTACGAGTACGCCAACTACTACGGCGCGTATTTCCAGGATGACGTTCGCCTGACCAAAAAGCTCACCATCAACGCCGGCATCCGCTGGGAGCGCGAGTATGGCCTCCAGGAGAAGAACAATGACATGGTGGTCGGCTTCGACACTAAGGATGCCAATCCGCTGGGCGCCAAGGGCATCATCGAGTTCGCCGGGGTGAACGGCAACGGCATTCACGTCAGCAATCCCAACCTGAACAAGTTCGGCCCGCGCGTCGGCATCGCGTGGCAGTTGAACTCGAAGACCACCGTGCGCGCCGGCTACGGCCTCTTCTGGGCGCCGCAGTTCGCCATCGGCACTCCGTACAACCCGCCCGGCTATACCGCCACCACCACCTACATCGCCTCGAACGACGGCAATTCGACCCCGGCCAACAACCTGACCAACCCGTTCCCGGCAGGGCTGGCCGTGCCGACGGGCAACTCGCTCGGAGCGCTGACCGGCATCGGGCAGGCTCTCTCGATCATCGATCCCAACGCGCGCTCGCCGCGCGTCCATCAGTTCTCCATCGACATCCAGCGGCAATTGCCCTTCGGCATCGCGTCGGAGATCGCCTACGTGGGCTCACGCTCCTATCACCTCACGCAGGCCACCGCCAACATCAATATCAACGCGCTCGATCCGTCACTGCTTTCGCAGGGCTCGTCCCTGACCGCCACCGTTTCCAACCCGTATTACAACCACGGCGGATTGGGAGTGGTCGGAACCGCGACGGTCAGCCAGGTGCAGCTCCTGCTGCCCTATCCGACCTTCAGCACTATCAACTACCTGTACAACGACGGCAGCCATGCGCGCTACGATTCGCTGGTGGCCAAGGCGCAGAAGCGCATGAACATGGGGCTGACGCTGCTCTCCACCTTCACCTGGTCGCGGAATTACGACATCAGCTCCGGCGGCGCCGGCAACTTCCTCAACGGCGGCAACACCGGCCCGCAGAACCCCTACAACCTCGCGGCGGATTATGGCCTCGCCAACGTGGACGCTCCCATGCGCTGGTCCACGGCCATTACCTACGAACTGCCGTTCGGCAAGGGCAAGCCGTTCCTGTCGTCCGGGCGGGCACTAAACTACGTCGTGGGCGGATGGTCGGTGAACGCCATCAGCGTCTACCAGTCGGGCTTCCCGCTCCAGATCACCCAGAGCACCAACAACAACTCCGTGTTCGGCTACGCCAGCCAGCGGCCCAACGCCACCGGAGTCTCGCCCTACACCAGCGGCAGCCTGGAAGACCGCCTGAACAACTACATCAATGCCGCGGCATTCTCCACCGTCGCGCGAGGCTCCTTCGGCAACATCGCCCGCACGCTCGACATGCGCGGACCGGGCCAGGCAAACTGGGATCTCTCGATCTTCAAGACCTTCACGGTGGCCGAGCGGTTCAAGGGCCAGTTCCGCGCGGAAGCGCTGAATGCGTTCAACACTCCGATGTTCGCCGCTCCCAATACGTCACTGGGAAGCAGCAGCTTCGGGCGCATTACGTCGCAAGTGAACTTCGCGCGCATGCTGCAGCTCGGCATCCGTCTGTACTTCTGAGGTTGCTCTCCGACTCGGGAGTGGGCCGCTTCAACCGGCCCACTCCAACTTCAGGCACTCCCCTCCTCCTGGAATCTTCGGCCAGGTTCCGTTCCCGAATCGAAATCCGAGACATACTGGGGTGTGGCCGTCCGTCGGGCTGAGATGGATCGTGCGTGCAATCGCCGATCGATGTATGCGCGAGGGCATCCGCCTGGTCCTCGCCGACGTTGAGGAAGCCCGCCTCGATAAGGCGCAACCGAACTGAAAGACGCGGGCGGCGTTGTTCTGGCCCGCTGCTGATGAAGATCTCAAACGTTCGCGCGTGACCGCCGCACTCCTCCTGGCGCATGCCCATCACCATCGAGTCCGGATTTGCCGTGACGGCGAAACCACACCCCTCGTTCCCGTTCGTGAGATAGACTATTCTTCGAACCTTTGGGAGAGGTAGGCCATGAAGAAACTGCATTTCCGAGCGGCGCCCGCCGGCGCCGTTCTTTCCGCATTGCTTTCGATGCCACTGGCTTTCGCGCAGTCCGCGCCGCCCCCGGCGCCGGGCGGACAACCGGGCATGGGAAGGGCCGGGCGTGGGCCCGTAGTAACTTCGCCTGAAGTCCACCCTGACCGCAGCATCACGTTTCGTATCCTGGCGCCCAACGCGCAGAGCGTGCGTGTCACGGGAGGCGACATTCCCGCGCTCGCCATAGGGCGTGGTGGTGCCGCGCAAGGTGCGCCGCAGACCCCGCCCAGAGGACAGATGGCTAAGGGCGAGAACGGCATTTGGGAAGTCACCCTCGGCCCTGTGGAAGGCGGCGCATACCGCTACAACTTCAACGTGGACGGCGTCAGCGTGATCGATCCGCGCAACCCGGAGATCAGTGAGTCGAACAATAATGTCTGGAGCCTGGTGGTGGTGCCGGGCAACGAATGGATGGACACCAGAGAAGTGCCGCATGGCGCCGTGGCTTCGGTCACCTACTATTCCACGGCACTCAAGAAATTCCGCCGCATGCACGTCTACACCCCGCCGGGCTACGAGACCAGCACTGCCAAATACCCCGTCTTTTACCTGTTGCACGGGGCAGGCGACTGCGATGAGGCATGGACCTCCGTGGGCCGCGCCGGCTTCATCCTGGACAACCTGATTGCCGCCAAGAAAGCCAAGCCGATGGTGGTGGTGATGCCCGCCGGACACACCAGCACCGCCGGTTTCGGAGGCGGGGGCAGAGGAGCAGGCAGAGGAGCCGCGGCCACCAGTGGCACCGCCCCGCCGCCGCCGGATGAGTTCACCCAGGACTTCCTGACTGACATCATGCCGTACGCGGAATCGCACTACCGTGTGTTGACGGACCGGCCTCACCGGGCCATCGCCGGTCTCTCGATGGGCGGCAGCCAGACCCTCAACATTGCCATTCCCCACCTGGATAAGTTCGCCTACATTGGCGTCTATAGCTCCGGGTTGATCGGCAGCTTCGGCGGTGGCCGCGGGGGCCGAGGCGGTGAGACCGCAACGCCTCCCCCACCGGGTCCTCCGGCTTGGGAAACACAGCACATGGCCGAACTCGATAATGCCGGTGCCAGGAAGGGCGTGAAGCTCCTCTGGTTCAGCACGGGCGTGGACGACGGCCTGATTACCACCACCAAAGCCACCGTGGAACTGTTGCAGAAGCATGGCTTCTCGCCGGTCTTCAAGGAGAGCCCGGGCGCGCACACCTGGCTCAACTGGCGCAACTACCTGATCGAATTCGCGCCACAGTTGTTCCAGTAGCAGCGCGCCGGTCCGGGCTCGAATATTCCAAACGATCGCTCGGGGGGCCGCGTCTAACACGCGAGGCTCCCATGGATACTATCCTGCAAGATCTGCGCTACGCTGTCCGCACCCTCGCGCGGCAGCCGGGATTCACTGCCGTCGCCGTCTTCACCCTGGCGGTGGGAATCGGCGCGAATACCGCCATCTACAGTGTGGTGGATGCCACCCTCCTGCGGACCCTGCCTTACGACGACCCCGCCCGCATCATGCACGTCTCCATGACTGTGCCCGTTACGCCAGGCCGCAGCGCCCCCTATGGCGGTGACGATATGGTTTGGTCCTACCCTAAGTACGACCTGTTCCGCCGGATCCAGGAGGTCTACCAGGAAACTGCAGTCTACAAACCCAACACTTTCAATCTCACGGGCTCGGGTGAACCGGAGCGAGTGTACGGCGAGATTGTCGGCGCCGATTATTTTCGGGCGCTCGGCGTCCGGCCGATTCTGGGCCGCACGTTTCTGCCGGAGGAAGATGCCGCACCCGACAAGGACTTTGTGGCCGTCATCAGCCACAGCTTGTGGGAAAGCCGCTATGGGGCCGACCCACGGATCGCGGGTAAGTCCATCGCGCTCGACCTCAGGAACTACACCGTGGTCGGCGTCCTGCCGGCGGGGTTTCAGGGATTGAGCGGCCCATCGGACGTTTGGGTGCCGGTGCATGCGTTGGCCGCCGCCAACGGACTCGATGAAGCCTGGTCTCATCAGTGGTACCAGGTGGCGCGTCTGAAGCCCGGCGTCTCGGCGGCGCAGGCCATCAGTGCGGCGGACGTGGCGGGCCGACGGATCGATGAGGCGTTCGCGAATCCGTGGCGTGTCTCGGCGGGAAGATGGGGCGTGAAAGCGCGTTTGCTGGATGAAACGCGCATCGACCCCGTGATTCGAAAATCAGTGCTGGTGCTGATGGGAGCGGTCAGCTTCGTCCTGCTGATCGCCTGCGTCAACATCGCGAACCTCTTGTTGGCGCGCGGCAGTGCACGTTCGCGGGAGATCGCCATTCGGCTGGCCGTAGGCGCCGCGCGCGGCCGGCTGGTTCGTCAACTCATGACTGAAAGCGTTCTGCTCGCGATGCTCGGCGCGGTCGCCAGCCTCTTGGTGGCGTCACTGGGCGTGCGCGCGCTGGGATCCATCAATCCGATGGCCGGCAATACCTTTGGCCGTCGCATCTCCGGGCTCACCTTCCTGGGACTCAGCTCGATTCATCTCGACGCGAAGGCCCTTCTGTTCACGCTTGCGGTCGCACTCCTCACGGGGATTCTCTTCGGTCTGGCTCCGGCCTGGCAAGGCTCGAGAGCGGACGTGACAGATGCCCTGAAGAGTGCCGGTGCGCGCCCGTCCGGCTTTGGCGGGCTGCTGACCGGAAAGAGCATCCTGGTGGTGGCTGAAGTGGCGCTGGCGGTGGTGCTGCTGGCGGGCGCCGGGCTGATGATCAAGAGCTTCGGCCGGCTGATCGGTACGCGCTCCGGTATCGACCCGGACAATGTTCTCACCGTGCGGGTCATTCTGCCGCAGGCCACCCAGGACGCCAACACCATCTCGTTCTTCGAC
>Ga0335081_10008613_pt1 | contig 16358 bp, 14 predicted proteins | sample Lox_Sample_35_FD_206713 | JGI IMG/M metagenome (GOLD analysis project Ga0335081, IMG submission 206713) | Soil microbial communities from Loxahatchee National Wildlife Refuge, Florida, United States - Lox_Sample_3.5 | ecosystem: Environmental > Terrestrial > Soil > Wetlands | place: USA... | reverse complement strand
CGTGACCTTCGACCTGAACGTGAAAACCTCCGACGTGGTAACTGCCGCCAGCCTTTCCGGGCTGATGAAAGCCGGCGTTCTGTATCGCAGGATGAGCGGCACACCCACCGAGAAGTTGGCGCTGGAGAACACCACGGTTGACAGCTCCAACGACCTGGTGCAGATGCACTTCAAGACCGACGACCAGCGCTTCCAGGCGCTGCTGAAGTCGGACCTGTTCGCGGCCGTGTCTAAGTAGAGGGTAGAGCCAGCCTTGAGGCTGGCGTCCAAGACCGTACCAAGGAGTTGGGCTGCGACGTTCATTGAAGATGGACGTCGCAGCCCAAAACATTTTCGCGACGCAACGCGGCGCTGAAGCGCCGCTCTACCAAACTGCGTGGACAAGCCCTCCGCATCACTGCCTGGTTCGTGCTGATTGTCACCGCACTCCCTGGGCGGCGCGCCTGGCCCGCTAGAACCGCATCTTCGGCGGCGCCTACGCCGCCATGGCGATCGCGACGATTCTGCTACTCTTCACTCGATGACGCGACGCCGCTGGATTGCCGACGAATTCTCCCGCGACCGTGCCGCCCTTACCGGAGCGCACGCCGCACACCTGGCGCGCACGTTGCGAGCGTGCGTGGGGCAGGAGTTCGAAGTTGCGTGCGGCGATGCCGTGCGGCGCGCCACGGTAATCAGCGTTGCCGATGAGCGCGTGGAATTCGCGCTCGGCGAATCGGTTGCGGCGGGCGCTGTCGTGCCGATCACGCTGCTGCTGGCGGTCTTCAAGTTCGATCGCATGGAGTGGGCGATCGAGAAGTGCACCGAACTGAACGTGACCAGCATTGTTCCCGCGATCGCGCGCCGCACGGAGAAGCACCTTGCGCACGCGGCGGAGAAGCGAATCGAACGCTGGCGGCGCATCGCCCGCGAGACCGCGGAGCAGTCGCGCCGCGCCACGCCACCGGAAATCAGCGCGCCGGTGAAGCTGAAGGACGCGCTGGCGCAATTCCGCAATGCCCCAACCCCTTCCCCTGTCATCCCGAGCGAGTCCCGCCTGTTCTGCGGAACAGGCGGGACGAATCGAGGGACCTGCAGTTCGCCGGGTTGCGACTTGCGCATCGTCCTCGCCGAGACCGAACGCGGCCTCACCCTCAGCGAAGTTCTGCGCGATCATCCTGAGGTGCGCTCACTGACCCTCGCCATCGGCCCCGAAGGCGGTTGGACGCCGGAAGAGTTACAGAGTTTCGCAAGCGCATATTTCATCTCTTGCTCGCTCGGCGAGACCATCCTCCGCGCCGAAACCGCCGCTGTCGCGGCGCTAGCTATCGCCCGTGCGGAGTTGCTGTGAGCGTTTTTCGCGGTTGGAAAAGATCTTGTCCAAGAGTACAGTTGGGACGGATTTCTCCAGTTTTTGTCTTCTCCATCTCTTGCGCGGCGGAACGTCGACTCGTTCCTCATATGTCTCAGTGGAAGGAGGTTGACATATGAAAAGCCCATGCTGGTTATTAACCGTAATCTTAGGATCGTTAGGAGTGCTGGGACTGGTAAGTTGTGGTGGGTCGTCCACCGCAACAGGACGATCGGCGTCGCCGAATCAAGCCGGTAATTGCGACCCCAATTTTCCTTCTTGCATGACCGTCGACAGTGGGAACGTCACCGCGACGCTGAGTCAATCCGGATTTGCATTCAGCTACAGCGGTACTGTGACGTTTACATTCAGTCCTGCGCTGCCGGCCGACTCAGGCACGATCACTGTCATTTTCAATGCTAGTGACGTGATCGGGACAGCCATGGCCAATGGCGACTCGCAGTTAATGTTTACGATTAGCGGCACCACGGTCCCTTGTCAATTTTCGATTAATCCGAGCACCGTAGAGGCTTTCCGGTCAGGGTCACAAACAGCACTGGCGCAGGACACGGTCACATGGATGGTTAATGGGAGTGGCACAGGATGTTTCTAGCCGTCGCTTATATTTGCGTCTTGGTTTGGCTGGCGGCTTCGCCTTGGGCGCGTCCCTAACACTTCCCTGAACGGCAGCCACGAGCCGTGATAATATTTAGCTTCGCTTTTTCTTCGCAGTGGCTGCTGGAGGCGCCGTGCCGGGCGACGGTCATCACCCTTTCATTCCCACCGACGAGCAGCGCCGCGCCATCGAGCACGTGCATGGGCCGATGCTGGTTGTCGCGGGCGCGGGCACCGGCAAGACCACGGTGCTGGCGCGCCGCATCGCGCATCTGATCCAGAGCGAAGCCGCACGGCCCGACGAGATTCTTGCTGTCACCTACACCCGCAACTCCGCCGCCGAGCTGATCGCGCGCGTCGCAGCCATCCTTTACCCCAACACGAAGCAGCAGCAGTCGCTGTATCCCGAAATTGATCGGCAGCGCGCCGCGCGCAAGCTGCTCTCCAGCGGCTTGCAGGCGCATACGTTTCATTCGTATTGCTACAAGCTGCTGCACGATGCGGGCGCGACCTTTCAGCTTCTCGACGACAAAGACCTCTTCGTCCTGCTGCGGCGGCGCATCGCCGACCTGAAGCTGGAGCACTACATCAAGGCTGCGGCGCCGGGAAAATTCCTCGAGGACCTGCTGAAGTTTTTCAGCAGTTGTCACGACGAGTTGCGCACGCCGAAAGATTACGACACTTACGTCGCCAAGCTGGAGCGGCGCGAGCTCCCGCTGCCGCGCATGGCGAAGTCGAAAGACGCGCAGACAATGTCCGACAATGAGGTGCTGGGCCGCTGCCATGAAGTGGCGCGCGCGTTTCGTTTCGCCGAGGAGCTGCTGCAACAGGAAGGTCTGGGCACCTTCGGACACATCATGACGCGGGCGGTGGACATGCTGGCGCGCCGCAAGTCGGTGCTGGAGCGCGCGCAGCGGCGGGCGCGGTTCGTGCTCATCGACGAGTTCCAGGACTCGAACCTCGCGCAGATCAAGCTGGCCAGCCTGCTTGCGGGCGAGGAAGCGAACGTCTTCGCCGTGGGCGATCCCGACCAGGCCATCTACCAGTTCCGCGGCGCCACCAGCGGCGCGTTCGACCAGTTCCTTCAGACCTTCGGCCCCGCGCGCGTCCAGCGCCTCACCATGTCGGCCAATCGCCGCTCGACCTTGCCGATTCTTCGCTGCGCTTACCAAGTCATCAAATGCAATCCCGCGATCGTCAGCCTGGACCGAAGCTGGCAGCGCGAGCCGCTGAGCTGCGATCGCCTGGAGCGTGAGCCAGAACTCGCCAGTGCGCCGCCGGTCGAGGCCATCGCGCACAACGGTCGCGAGCAAGAGGCCGGTTTCGTTGCCGACACGATTCAGGCGATGCGGCGCGAGAATCCGGCGGTCGAGCTAAGAAAACTTGCGGTGCTGTATCGCAATCACTTTCATCGTGAGGCCATCGTGGCCGAGCTAACGCGGCGCGGCATTCCAGTGCGGGTAAAGGGCGCTGACCTGTTGCACACGCCCGAGCTGCGCGATGCCATGGCGGTGCTGCGCATTCTGGATTCGTCGCACCCGGTGGCGCTGTTTCGAGTCGCAGCGCTGGCGAAGTTTCAGGTCGATCCGGAGCGGTTTCGCGCTGAACTTGCGCTTGCCGGCAAAGACGCCTCTGCCGAGGCAGCACTGGAAAACGTTCCGGGTGGACCGGAGGTGATCGAGACCATTCGCGCCGCGCGCCAGGAGCTCATCGCCGCGAACAACATGCTTGCCGCTGCAATGGACACCGCTCAACGCGCTTTCAGTTTGCCCGATTCCATGCCGCTTCAGCGCCTCCGCGATTTTGCCAAGCGATGGACGGAAAAGCCGAAGCAGATCGCAGGCCAGGGCACGCTGCACGAATTTCTGGACTATGTAACTGTGTTTCGCGATGAAGCGGGCGGAGCTCTGGTCGAGGAGACCGACGAGGACGACCCCGTCGCCGCGTTAGCACCGAACGACCTGCGCGATCCTTCCACCGAAGACGCCGTCCAGTTGATGACGGTGCATGCCGCCAAAGGCCTGGAGTTTCGTTCTGTCTTCGTGGTGCGCGTCTCTTCGAATTCTTTTCCCGGTTCCTACAAGGAGTCGCTGGTGGAGTTCCCGCCCCAGTTGCGAAGCCGGAGCGGCAACGAAGGAGGCGGCGCGAAGCTCCTGCATGAGCAGGAAGAGCGCCGTCTTTTCTACGTTGCGATGACGCGCGCGAGGGATGAGCTCTACATCTGCGGCAAGGCCGGAAGCTTGAACCGCCAGCCTGCGCCTGCGCCCAAGTACATGCGCGAACTGGTGACGGCCGCTTCTGCGGGACTGAATGGCGCGTTGCAATCGCGATTGCTCCCGCCGATGCAGATTGAGCGACTACATGCTGCGGCCGAGCTGGCGCTACCGGTGTCGCAATGGACGCAGCTTCCCGCGCGCGACGACGCTCGCCTGCTGGAGCTGAGCGCCAGCGCCATCCAGAGCTACGACCATTGCCCGCTGGCTTATAAGCTGCGTTTCGACTGGCGCCTGCCCGAGGACGCCACTGCGCCGTTGCAATTTGGCAACGCCATGCACCTGGCGCTGAAAGCGTATTTCGACGGCGTGCGCGCGGGGCGTCCGCCTGACGAGCAGACGGTGATCGCCTGCTTCCTCGACGAGTTTGCGAAGGCCAGCATTGGCGAGGCCTTCCAGCGCGAGTTGTACGAGAACGCCGGGCGCGAGCAACTCACGTCGCTGTTGCGCTCCGCGCTCGCCCGTCCCGCGGGCAAGATCCTGCACACGGAAAAGCGCTTCACGATCGAAATTGGCGGCGCGCGTGTGCATGGCAGGCTCGACCGCCTCGACGCGCTGGCCGACGGCAGCGTGGCCGTGGTGGATTACAAGACGGGCCGGGCCAAGACCCAGGATGATGCCGATGAGAGCCTCCAGCTTTCGGTCTATGCGCTCGCGGTGCAGGACCTGGGACACCTTCCCTCATCACTGGTGTTCATCAACCTGGAGAACGGGGCAGCCATCGAGTCGTCGCGCTCGCCGGAGCAGTTGCGGGCGGCGGAGGTCAAGGTGCGGGAGATCGCCGACAAAATCGCAGCCGGAGAGTTCGACCCCAAGCCGAACTCGGGATGCGCACGTTGTTCGTACCACAGCATCTGCCCAGTGCACGAGGAGCCGCTGCCGCGTCCGGCGGCGGAATGCGCGGTGGGAGTCAGCTAAAAACCAAAGGGGACGCTCTCGCGTCCCCTTTGTACGGTCGAAGATCCGCTTAGTGCTTCTTTTTCTTCGCGGCCTTCTTGGCTGCCTTTTTCTTAGTTGCCATTTTTCTATTCTCCCTTGTTTGCGACATCACATCATCGCAATTTGATAGTTGTATAGAGTTAATGAAAAAAATAGTCAAGCAAAAAACGCGCATGAAAATGCGCAACTCGGCAACCGAGAGCAAGCGCGCAGCATCGTTCTGCCTGCGAAGCTCGGCCGTCGCTCGCTCATGGCAGAAAGCATGAGCGGCGAAGGTGCGTGGGAGCCGCATGAACACTGGCGATTTCGCATCGATGAGCGGAAACAGAAATCGGCGCTACGCTTTTCGCTTCGATCGCGGCGCAAAGCACGACACTCATCGCTCCGCAGAGCGGTAAGAAAAAAAATTGTGGGGAGTCGAGAAATGAGAGCAACGTTGGTTCACAGAAGCGATTCGCGCGATCACCGATGCTGTCCGCCGGCATGATCGCGGCACAGCCGCCGCTCACTTCATCATGCGCAGCACCGCGCCGCTCAGCGAGTCGTGCCAGGCATGCGCCATCATTCCCGGCCGCAGGCTCCCTCTCCACCACGCCAGCAGTCCGAACATCAGGCCGTAAATCGCGATGAGCACCATGCGCGCAATGCCCTCGTAGCCGTGCGAGGCGCCAAACACCAGCGCGGAGAGCAACACGCCGGCGAGCGTCGACTTAGTTATCGCCGCGAACTGCCGCTGAAGGTATCCGCGAAAGATGATCTCTTCGCAGAAGCCCGCGGTGCTGCTGACGCAGAACCAGACTGCCAGCTCCAGTTTCGTGCCCGGCGTGAGGAAGCCGAGCGACCGGCGCATGCTTTCTACCTTGCCACCCTGGTCGAGGTGCATCAGCTTCGCCGTCCCTCCCAGCACGAACAGCGCGCAGCCCCAGAATGCGGCGGCATACACCACGTCGAGAAAAAAATCCTCCCACGTCGCCCACCGGCCGCCGATCAGCTCGCGCAGGCGAACGCGTTTGCGAATGCCGAGCCAGATGAAGCCGACCAGCATCCACTCCCAGAACATGGTCCAGAGGTATTGCGGCAATTTGTTGCCGCCGGCCGCCAGAGGATGCTTGCCGCGCGTGCCGTTGAGGGAGGCGAGCAACAGCACCGCGATGAGGACCCCCGTATGCCACCAAGGGGCCAGCAATCCGCGCCGCCGGTCAGGCAAAATTGGCGGTCCGGGCATTTGTGCGTCGGTGGACAAAACGCCTCCATCTTATAATGTACGGTTACTACTTCCGCGCAGGAGCTACTTACATGGCATTTGAAGATGTTGTCATCGTATCGGCAGTACGCACTCCCATCGGAAAATTTCAGGGCTCACTCTCTGACTTCACCGCGCCGCAACTGGGCGCCATCGCGGTGCGCGAAGCGGTGAAGCGCGCCGGCATCGATCCCAACTCGGTGGACGAATGCATCATGGGTAATGTGGTGCAGGCGGGACTAGGGCAGAATCCCGCGCGCCAGGCAGCGCTCAACGGCGGGCTCTCCGATCGCGTCAGTGCCATGACCATCAACAAGGTTTGCGGCTCGGGACTGAAAGCCGTCGGCCTGGCGGCGCAGGCGATCCAGACCGGCAACGCGCAGATCGTGGTCGCCGGCGGCATGGAAAGCATGACCAACGCGCCCTACATGCTGCCGAACGCGCGCAAGGGATTTCGCCTTGGCGATCAGAAGGTGGTGGACTCGGTGGTGCACGACGGCCTGTGGGACGTTTACAACGACTATCACATGGGCAACACCGGCGAGAACGTGGCCGAGAAGTATCACATCACACGCGAGGAGCAGGACGAGTACGCCGTGAACTCGCATCGCAAGGCGGTAAGCGCGATCAAAGAGTGTCGCGTGAAAGACCAGATCATTCCGGTCGAGCTTCCTGCCAAGAAGAAGGGTGCGCCGGCGGTGCTGTTCAGTGTGGATGAGTCGCCGCGCGAGGATACAACCGCGGAAGCGCTGCGTGCGTTGAAGCCGGCGTTTAAGAAGGACGGCACGGTCACTGCGGGCAACGCGCCGGGCGTGAACGACGGCGCGGCGGCGGTCGTTGTGATGCCGGCGAGCAAAGCCAAAGAGCTTGGACTGAAGCCGATGGCCCGCATCGTGGCGCAGACCACCAGCGGCATCGCGCCCGCTTGGGTAATGATGGCGCCGGTTGAGGCGGTGCGCCAGCTCTGGAACAAGACCGGCTGGAAGAACGAAGACGTCGATCTCTACGAGATCAACGAGGCATTCTCTGTCGCGGCGATTGCGGTCACGCGCGAGCTCGGACTCGACCTCAACAAAGTGAACGTGAACGGCGGCGCGGTGGCGCTGGGACATCCCATCGGCGCGACCGGCGCGCGCATCCTCACCACGCTGCTATATGAGATGCTCCGACGCGATGTTCACAAGGGCATTGCGGCGCTGTGCCTCGGCGGCGGCAATGCGGTGGGGCTGGCCGTGGAAAGGTGAGGCGACAACCGGTGGCGGCCCCGCTGGCCTCGTAGGTATCCTGGTCGGTCGGGTCTAAGGCATAGATGCATCCCGACGCGGGCGCTACCGTCACGGCCGCTGCGCGGGCCTGAAGGTTCACGGTGCTGGTACCGCCTCACTCCGCCTGCGGTCGTAGCGGATGCGAAACACCTGCTGCCAATCTCCATTCTTCTGCATGAAAACCGTCAACCAGTAGGCATCGTTGCCCTCGCGCGCGATGGTGGAGCGCACGTGGCCCGTGTTGCCGCTCAAATGCATGATGTCGAACTCCTGGCGCAGGGTCTTGCCGTCATCGTCCGGCGTGGCCGCGCCGTTCGTGAGCTCGCCTTCGGAGTTGGTGTAGTAGAAAACGATTTGTTTGGTTGCCGGGTTGTAGGCGTAGAAGCCGCTGTAATGCGGCTTGCCGTTGAAATCAACGTTGAACTCGATGGCCTGATGATTGGGCGCCCAGCGCATGCGGTTTTCAACGTGCGTCACGCTGCCGTCCGAGGCGTCCTTCACGTCCGATACCCAGGTGCCGCCGACGAACCAGGCGAGCGGCGTCAACGGATCAGCGGCAGACTGCGCCAACGGTTTGGCTTGCGCCCAGAGTTGGCTGCTGAACATCACGACCAACAGAAACAAAATCGTGTACGCGCATCGCTTCATTGGTAGCCCTCATTCAAAGGCGCGATTCTGCCACGGCATTGCAATATAGGGCAATGGAAATGAGACGAGCGGCAGTGCGCCGCTGATTGCTGACTGCTGAGTGCCAGCTATCGCGCTGCTACAATAATCGGTGTTGACCCACCCCATCCGCCTGATCGCGATCGACATTGACGGCACGCTGCTGGACTCCAAGGCCCAGGTTTCGGCCGCCAATCTGGAGGCGCTGGGTCGCGCGCACAACGCGGGAATCGAAATCGTCCTGGTCACGGGCCGCCGTCACGATTTCGCACTGCCCATCGCGGAGTCGCTCGGCCTCGATCTCTGGATCATCAGCTCGAATGGCGCGATCACGCGCTCGACGCGCGACGAATCGTTCCATCGCGACCTCCTGCCGAAAGAGACGGCCATCAAGCTGTGCGGCGCCATGCGTGAGTTCCGCAACTACACGGTCGTGGCCTTCGATCGCGAGGGCATGGGCGCGATCGTCTGCCAGCAGCATGACCGTCTGTATGGCGTCATCCAGCGCTGGATGGAAAAGAATGCGCCCTGCATCGAGTACGTGAACCCGATCGAGAAGGCTCTGACCGAAGATCCCATTCAGGTGATGTTCTGCGGCGAAGTCGAGCTGATGAAGACCGCGGTGCAGCGGCTGCTCGAGTGCGGCTTCGGCGATGAGATCACCGTGCTGCGCACGCAATACGACCACCGCAACCTGACGATCGTGGACGTGCTTAACGGCGGCTGCTCGAAGGGGCACGCGCTGGAGCGATGGGCCAGGCACCGCGGTCTCGACCGGGCGGAGGTGATGGCCATTGGCGATAACTATAACGACATCGAAATGTTGACCTTCGCCGGACATCCGGTCATCATGGGAAATGCGTCTGATGAACTAAAGCAAAACGGCTGGACAGTCACGCTGCACAACGACGAAAGCGGCGTGGCTGCGGCCATCGAGCAGGTGCTCGACGAGACGGCGAGGGTGGATGTTTAGGTATTGGTATGAGGTGTCATCCCGAGCGACGAGGTTGCCGTGGCGACCGAGGAGTCGAGAGCTTGCCCTGGGCTTGCCGAAGGGGGCCTGCTTGCTTCTGGTTGCGTTGCTATTCGGGATGCCGCTGCACGCCGCTGAGCTCGCCAACCTGCGCAACGGCTTCAACATTCGCCACCAGCACCACGAAACGCTTGGCGACACGACGCGGCTGTACATGAGCACCGATCCGGCGGGCGGATACGTCGATGTTCCCAGCGCCGACATCGAGAGCTTCGAGCCTGCGCCTCCCGAGCCGCAGGAGACAGCTAAACCGGCGAAGGCCCCGGACCTTGAAGCGATCGTAGCCGCGGCCAGCAATCAACATCGGATTGACGCCGACTTCATCGCCAGCGTGATCAGCGCCGAGAGCGCCAATAATCCGCGGGCGGTGTCGCGCAAGGGCGCGCAGGGATTGATGCAACTCATGCCCGGCACCGCCAGCAAGCTAGGCGTGAAGGACAGCTTCGATCCGGCGGCCAATGTGGACGGCGGCGTACGCTATCTGCGGGAGCTGCTGCTGCTTTACAACGGCGACGTGGCCAAGGCGCTGGCAGCCTACAACGCCGGCCCGCAGCGCGTGCAGCAGTACCAGGGCGTTCCGCCGTACCGCGAGACGCACGCCTATGTCGCGCGCATCATCAAAGATTTCAACCGCAAGAAATTGGCCGAGCGCAAGCAGCGGACGCAACACGCAGGGCCGGCAGTAGCGCAAGCGCGGTCCACTTCTTCCGCCGAAGGCAATTAGCAAAACAAATCGTCTATTGCAGCGGCGCATCGCCGAGCTGTTTCAATTTTCCCTCAGCGCTGGTCCTGATGCCATCGCGCCGCTGCTGATTGTCCGTGGTGTCGGAGGGCAACAGTTGCAACGCTTTCTTCGCATTCTGGCGCGCGAGGTCCTTCTGCCCATCCGCGAGGTAGGCGTCGGAGAGGCTGTCATAGGTATTCGGCGAATCTGGGAACGCGGTAACGTTCAGCTTCAGGATCTCGATGGCGCCTTTGGTGTCGCCACCCTGCATGTGCTCGTATCCCATGATGTTGACCAGGTCCTCGCGAAACAAGGTGGCTTTGGGATCGTGTTGGCGGGCTTCTTGCAACTGCTGCGACACCTTGGCCGCGCCGCCGGGCTCGTCGATCGTGTCAAGGACCTGCACTTCGTGGGGTATCGTCACAGCTTCTCTTGAGGCGGGCGCTTTCCCCGGAGTCTTGATCAGGGTCGTGACGTACCAGTCGGTGATCATCCCCACCAACTCGGGATGCACCTTGAACATGTCGGAACCATGTCCGCCAGTTGAGTAGTGCACTAATTTTTTGCCGGGATTCGCCGACAGGCTGTACAGCCACTGAATGCCCATTGGGGTTGCAGGAAACTCGTCGTCGTCCGCGAACGCAAACAATGCAGGGACGTTGGTCGAGCTGCGCAGGAACTGGCGTCCGTGGTAGTCGGTGGGGCCGGAGAGCAGGACCAGCGACCGCACCTCGGGATGGCGGCGTGCGGTCTGGATGGAGTTGTTGACGCCGCAGCTTGCGCCACCTGCGCCGATCGTGTCACGCTTTACTCCAGGCTGCGATACGAGGAACTGGAACGCGACGTCGATGTCGGCCGGCCACTTCGCCTCTTGCGCGATCGCCTCCTGCTGCGAGAGCTTCGCCCGTGGCGTGTCCCCGCTCTCGCCAAAGCCGCGCATATCGAGCGTCAGGACGTTGATCCCAGCGCCCGCGAGCTGCGTCGCCAAGCCGTCCCAAACTTTGCGGTCGCGGTTGCATTGATGGAGCAGCAGCACGCCGGGACCGCGCTTGGCGGCGGGAAAATAACTTGCCTTCAGCTTGACGCCGTCAGGGGCGGTGAGATCGACGACCCGCTCCACGGAGAAGGCGATGGACGCAGCCGTGAGCGTGAACAGAAGCAATGGAAGAGTGCGGCAGGCAAAGCGTCTGAGCATGTTGACCTCGTCAAACCGCAACATTGTAACGAAGCATGGCACAGGTAAACCTGTGACCGACAATTTTGGTGCAGGTCGCTTGAAGATTGAGACCAACCGCCGGATATTGGCCGTCCGCAAGCCTCGCAATCAATGGCTCGACGCGAACAGAGCTGGCGCTACGTGGATTACGCGCTACGGTTACTTTTTGCCTTGCACCGCGTCGAGGCACTGTCCATAGAGCTCCAGCAGATGGCGGGCATAGTCTTCGGCTTTGGTTTCGGTGCCGGCTTTGAATCCCGCGCCAGGCGAACCGGCTTTGCCGTAACCCGTGGTGACGGCGATGAATTTCATCATCTCCAAGGCAATGTCCTGATCGCGGCGGGCGCCGGGAGTGGGCGCGCTTGGCTGTTCATCCATGCTGGCTGCCTCCTCGAGGAGTAGCGAAAATCATAGCAGAGGGCGGCGGGAGGCGAGCCACAAGCTTCGAGCTGCGAGCTACGAGCCGCGAGCTCTGCCTTGAAAACCTCGGGCCGCTTTCGCCCGGAGTCGCAAAGCCTGGAAGCTCGCCGCTCGCAGCTTGCCTTCACACCTCCAGCCCAACGTGACAGACCCGGCCGATGACGTAATCTGCATAACTTCGGCCGCGCGCGAGGCGGACGATCTCGACTTGTGGGTCGGCCCCATGCGGCCGCAGCACCAGGCAATTGTCACAAAGGGAGATGTAAGCGGCGACGCAGCGCTCGGCGATCTGCACAGCATAAAGATTGGGGTGCATGCGCCGATAGGGCTGGAGCGAGCTGTAGTGCCGGTCCACCAGCAGGGTGGCGCCGACGGCAAAGGAAAACATGCCGCTGGCACTGCGGCCATCCAGCCGGACCAGTACAAAGCGCTGCCAGTCGCTCCGGTCCACCGCCACTCGCGGTTTCAAGCGCCGCAGGAACGCGGCGTTGAAGCTGCGCATTTCTAGTACCTGGTCGGCCCGGAACCGTGCCAGCGCGGCATTCTCCGCTGACACCACTGCGACCGGTTCCACCTCGCCGCGTGGAGGCGCCCGCTGCTGGAGTTCTTCGTCGCTCACCAGATCAAGGACCCCGACTTTTAGAGCGCGAAGCAGGCGGTCCATCGACTCCAGACTCAGACCGCGGCGGGAATTCAGGAAGTTGGATAGGTGCCCCTGCGGAAATCCGGCGTCGCGAGCCAACTCGCTTCCGGTCAGATCGCCGCGAGCGATGCGGGCACGAACCTGGGAGCGCAGTTCGTCCTGCAAGTCTTGGATGGTCATGTCGAGAGTTTTTCTCTACGCAATACATCTACTTTAGTAGTATTCTCAAAGCAATATTTTTGTTGACTCCGCCGTTTCTCCCGTGCCAAAGTGGAACTGTCTCCCCGGTTCTCTGGTTCTGACCGAGGTAAAGCGATATGAGGGACAACGAACCCACTGCGGAAGACCAGAGCTTTGCTGAGTTTCGCCGCAAAATCAGGCATGCCGAGCTGCTCTCCTCCGCAACGGAGAAGCTCCTGCGCAGCTTGCGTTTCTCCGGCCGGCTGAGCGTCGTAGTGCAGAACGGCAGCATTTTGAAGTCCGGATATGAAGAGGGCTACTTCACCCGGCGGGCGGAGGACCGGATGATCACCTGAAATCGGGACAGGCCGGCGCCCGCAGAAGGTCATCTTACAGTCCGTTATTAGCCTCTGCTCCGCGCCCTGCCGGCCGCCGTTCTCGACCTAACCAAATACCTACCAGCAGGTCATCGTAACTGCAACGAGCCCTGCGCATGTGTCCCCCGAAGGGCGCATGGCAGGGCTTGTTTGTTTTATACCAGAAAGGAATATATATGGAACGGACTACATTCGAGCTGAAATACTGCGAGAGATGCGGGGCCCTGGGCCTGCGCCGCTCGCAATCGTCGGAGAGCTATTGCGAGCCGTGCGCGCAAGTGCTGACGAATTATCTCACGCCATCGGTCCGGGGCCGGCGTTCGCAGGCCGGGACGCCGGGCAGTGGAGGGCAGCGGCTGGCGGAGGTAAAGGGCCCGGGCGCTGGGAGGCGGCAATGAGGACCAGGAAATTGGCCGCCCAGAAAGCCAGATTATTGCTCATGGAGGCCGAAGCCGCCATGGCGGTCGTGGCCGAGCCGGTCGAACAACTCGACCCGCGTCCCGAAATGGTGTGCTTCCGCGGTCAAACGCTGGCCCTGGTGCGGCACTTCTTCGAGCTCTCCAGCCAGCTTGGCCGCCTGCCGTCGCTACTGGGCCGCGAGTTTTTCCGCGCCCGCGTCTCCCACCATGCGGTCCCCAGCTTCGAAGAGCAGGCGGTCTTCGTGCGCGATATCGATCTCTGCATCGGGAAGCTCAACGCCGAGCAGCAGGAGATCGTCAGCCTCGCCGGCCTGTACGACTTCTCCCAGGATGAAGTCGCCGAGATGCTGCACATCTCGAGGGCGGCTGTCCACCTTTGGTTTGTGGAGGCGCTGGATGCGCTCAGCGAAATTTTCCTCGAAGCCGGTCTGCTGCGCGAGCAACGTCCTGACCGGCGGCAACGCCAGCTCGCCCATTGCCGGCTGCCGGCGGACGTGGCGGCGATGGGCGAGAAGCGGCCGCAGATGGTGAGGGCCTTGCCCGTGGCCGGAGCAAGTAAGGTTGAGGCGGCCGGTGCGGTGCAGGATTGCGAGCCTGCGTCGGCATAACGTTTCTTGCTCCGCGGGGACCGGGCGCCGCGCGAGTCACTCGCGCACACCGCCGCCTGACCGGGTTGCCTCGTTGAACATGAAGCGGCCCAGGTACATGGGCGACGATTGCGGCGGCTTGCTCTGCGTCGCGTCAATCGGGTACGGCGACTGGGTGAGCGTGGGGAACCCCCAGATCTCGCCGGTGCGCATGTCGATGACGACTTTGCCGTACACCTGCGCCGCGCCGTCGGGTTTGCGCAGCATGGTGTAACCGGGCTCGACATAGAAAGGATAGCCTTGCTCGGCTTGCGCCCGTACCGGCGCGGGCTGCGCCAGGGGACGAAGGACAAGGAGGCCAAGTACTGCTGCGATGACCACGAGCAACGTTTTGGTAAAACCATCCAGCTTCATGAATCTCCTCCTGGCGCTATTCGCATGAAACTTCTCCCACAACTCAAGCCTTGACACATTGATCCGTGCTCTACATCACTGAAGCGCGCAACCCCTCAATGATAAGCAAGTAAGAGTCTAGCCCGGTGCTCGCCTTAAGGAGACGAAGGTGAAAGGTGCCGCTTTGCCGCGCCCTGGGCAACGCTGTGTCCGGATCGCCGTGTCGGCTGCGGTCACGGCGCCACGGGAATTTAAGTCATGAGACTCCGACTTCTTGGCTGCTTGCTTTGTGCTCAACCAGGTCGAAAAGGTAACTGTATGAAAAACGTTCGCTTGCCCAAAATGATCGGCATCATACTTCTGTTTTGTGCCGCAACAGCGCTCGCCTCGTCGGCGCAAACCCTCACCACTCTAGTAGCTTTTGACGGTACGAATGGTAGCGGTCCCGCTGCGCCTCTCATCCAAGCCAGCGACGGAAACCTCTACGGGACGACCGAGTATGGCGGGCCCGTTAGCGGCTGCGAGGGTGGCTTTAATCCCTGTGGCACCGTTTTCAAAACTACCCTCAGCGGCACGCTGACCACGCTACACACCTTCGTCTACAGCGACGGCGCGTTTCCTGTGTCCCCCGTGGTGCAAGGCAGTGACGGGAACTTCTACGGGACAAACCAGGGAGAGGGGGACAGCGGAGGCGCTGGCGCGATCTTCAAAATGACCCCCGGCGGCACGGTAACGGTGCTGTCCTTCACCAGCTCGGTGGCCGGGCTGGTGCAAGGCCGCGACGGGAACTTCTACGGGACAACCCCCGGCGGCGGCAATGGCCATGGCACGGTCTTCAAAATTACCCCCAGCGGCACGTTGACCACTCTGTACACCTTCAACGGCACGGACGGTTATAACCCTCAGGCGGGCTTGATACAAGCCACCGACGGGAACTTCTACGGAACAACGTACAGTGGAGGAACTAGCAACTACTGTGGCGGTGGCTGTGGCACGGTCTTCAAGATCACACCCAGCGGATCCCTGACCACCCTGCATAGCTTCAGCGGCGCTGACGGCTACAACGTTTACGCGGGGCTTGTGGAAGGCACCGACGGGAATTTCTACGGCACGACCTTCAATGGTGGTGCTCAGAATGTTGGCGAAGTCTTCAAAATCACTCCCAGCGGCACGTTGACCGTGCTTCACACCTTCTGCTCTCAAACAAACTGCGCCGACGGCGCATACCCTAGAGCAGCGCTGGTACAAGCCACCGACGGGAACTTCTACGGTACAACCTTTCAAGGCGGGGGCGGGCCATACAGCTCAGGCACGGTTTTCGCTATCACGCCCAGCGGCTCGCTGACCACGCTGTACAGCTTTTGTCCTCAATCTGGCTGCGCTGATGGCGCCAATCCCGTTGGGGGGGTGATTCAAGCCAGCGACGGCAACTTTTACGGTACAACCTACCAGGGCGGGGCGACCAACCAGGGCACGGTCTTCAAGCTTCAGCCTCAGGCTACGTTGACAGTATCGACCGCCGGCGATGGCAGCGTCACCAGCGCCGATGGCTTCATCAACTGCCCCGGCACTTGCCAGCATACGTACAACCCGAATACCCCGGTCACGGTCAACGCATTGCCGGCGCAGGGCTGGGCGTTGAGCGGCTGGACCGGCGCCTGTAGCGGCGTCGGTGCGTGCAACATCACCATGACGCAGAATCTGGCGGTCACGGCCGTTTTCGTTGAGCCGGGCCACGGGCTTCAGTTCACTCCCGCCACGCCCTGTCGCCTGGTCGATACGCGCAATGGCAATCCGATCCAGGGCGGCACGTTCCAAAGTTTCACCGTGCCGCAGCTCGGCAACTGCGGCATTCCGACCAGCGCCGCTGCGTATTCCTTGAACGTCACCGTTGTGCCTCATGGACCGTTGGGCTATCTGACCATCTGGCCTACCAGTGAAGCCCAGCCGTACGTCTCGACGATGAATTCTCCTGACGGGCGCGTGAAGGCCAATGCGGCAATTGTGCCGGCGGGCGCAAACGGCGCGGTCAGCG
>Ga0335081_10008611_pt1 | contig 16360 bp, 13 predicted proteins | sample Lox_Sample_35_FD_206713 | JGI IMG/M metagenome (GOLD analysis project Ga0335081, IMG submission 206713) | Soil microbial communities from Loxahatchee National Wildlife Refuge, Florida, United States - Lox_Sample_3.5 | ecosystem: Environmental > Terrestrial > Soil > Wetlands | place: USA... | reverse complement strand
TGGCGCTGGTTGGCGCCGGAGTCGACGACTGGGGCGGTGTTTCACCGCTGACGCCCGACCATGTCAACCCGGAACGGCCTTGGCCCGCTTTGGACGAGCTGGCCGCCGTCACCGCCGAAGCCGGATACCACTTGGTGCAGCGGTTGACCGCGCAGCCCAAATACGTACAGGCCGGCGCAGCATGGATCGACCCGCGGGTGCGGAGGCACGTTGTGGCGCTGGCCGATCCGGCGACTGGCCTGGCTCGTGACGTCAAACCGGTAGGCATGCCCTGGCAGGAGCCCGACGACATGGAGTCCTTTGGCCGGGTCGACCTCAACGTGGCGATCGACACCGAGGGCCGCAATACCGAAGCCCGCAGCGATCTCGACAGTGCCTTCGGCGATTGGGAATCGATCCGTGCGCACGTGCACGAGCTGGCCGCGCGCGCTCCCGAGCGCATCGACACCGATGTGCTTGCCGCGCTGCGGTCGGCTGAACGGGACCCCGCCGGCTGCGCCGACGAAGAGTATCTGGCACTGGCGACCGCCGACGGTCCTGCACTGGAAGCGGTTGCCGCGCTGGCCGATTCGTTGCGTCGCGACGTGGTTGGTGACGACGTGACCTTCGTGGTGAACCGAAACATCAACTTCACCAACATCTGTTACACCGGGTGCCGGTTCTGCGCGTTCGCGCAGCGCAAGGGCGACGCCGATGCGTATTCGTTGTCCACCGAAGAGGTAGCCGACCGTGCTTGGGAGGCGCACGTCGAAGGTGCCACCGAGGTATGCATGCAGGGCGGGATCGACCCCGAGCTGCCGGTCACTGGATATGCCGAGCTGGTGCGCGCCGTCAAGGCCCGAGTGCCGTCGATGCACGTGCACGCATTTTCCCCGATGGAAATCGCCAACGGCGTGACCAAGAGCGGGTTGAGCATTCGCGAGTGGCTGATCAGTTTGCGCGAGGCGGGACTGGACACCATCCCCGGCACCGCCGCCGAGATTCTGGACGACGAAGTGCGCTGGGTGCTCACCAAGGGCAAGTTGCCGACGTCGATGTGGATCGAGATCGTGACGACCGCACACGAGGTGGGCCTACGGTCGTCGTCGACCATGATGTACGGACACGTCGACAGTCCACGGCACTGGGTCGCCCACCTCAATGTGCTGCGCGAAATTCAGGACCGTACCGGCGGTTTCACCGAGTTTGTGCCATTGCCGTTCGTGCACCAGAATTCGCCGTTGTATCTTGCCGGGGCGGCTCGTCCCGGGCCCACCCATCGCGACAATCGAGCGGTACATGCGCTGGCGCGGATCATGTTGCACGGCCGCATCTCTCACCTTCAGACCAGCTGGGTCAAGCTCGGTGTGCAGCGTACACAGGTGATGCTCAACGGCGGTGCCAACGACCTTGGCGGCACGCTGATGGAGGAGACCATCTCGCGGATGGCCGGTTCGGAACACGGGTCGGCCAAGACCGTCGCCGAGCTGGTCGCCATCGCTGAGGGGATTGGCCGTCCCGCGCGCCAGCGCACCACCACTTACGCGCCATTGGCCGCGTAGCTTGCACAGACAGCGGGTAGACCCCCATTGTGTGGCGACAGATCGACCAAGACCGATTTCCCGAATGGCAGCCGTTCCTCGATGCGGTGCAGCGGCGACGCCCCGACGCCGGTACGTGGTGCGAAGCCTGGACGGTGCGCGACATCGTTATCCATCAAGCCGGAAACGCCGAGGAGCTTGCCCGAGTGCTGGGCGCTCACCTAGAGGGCGAACCCGTCGGCACGCGCAGCTTCGAAGAACGTGAGGGACCGCTGCGTGCCATGAACGACACGGACCTGTGGGACGCGCTGTACGAGCGGATGGCCACTTTGAACGAGGTCGCAGCGGCGGGCGACGAGATGCCTGCGGATATCGACGTCGCCTGGACAGGTCGCACCATGAAGGTGCCCTGGTTCGCCGAACACATGCGCGAAGAGCTGGTGCTGCACGGCTGGGACATCACCGGAGACGAAGCAGCCGCCCAAACGCAGCTGGCGCAGCCCTGGATGACGACGCACAGCGTCGTCGCGGTGGGACGTCCGCTGCTTGCCAAGGGCGCCAAGCAACTGCGGCCCGGCAAGCGCATCGAGGCTCGGCTGCGAGTTCCCGGCACCGAGGACGTCGTAGTCAGTGCCGAGGCCGACCGCACCGCGATCGGGCTCGCCGACCCCGAAGGTCCGGCCACGCTGGAAACCGATACCGCCGCGCGGGTATTGCTGCTATGGGGTCGTCGGCCAGCCGACCCGTCGCGGATCTGTAGCCGCGTCGGACGCGAACCCCTAGGGCAAGTGCGCCGACTGCTCAGTGGCTACTGAACGCTTGGTGCGGTCGCTCAGTAGTTGTTGCAGCTGCCAGCCACCGCTATCACGTCGTTGAAGTACGGCGCGGCCTGTGGCATGGCCTGGATCTGGCGGGCCATCTGCAGCCGCTGGGGCGGCGCCGAGGCGAGGAAGTTGCGCAAATAGGACACCGCGACCGGCGATGCGGTCAATTGCGCAGCAGCTGCCGGATCCGTCGCGTTCAGCGCGGCCATTACTTGCCCGTAGTTGCAGGTTGTGTTGACAACCGGATCCAGCGGATCTGCCGATGCGATCCCGGAGCCAGCCGTCAACGCGAACGCCGCGCCGCCAACTGCTGCGGCCAATTTGGTCAACGACAGCCTCACCATCTGTGGACACCTTCCCCAATTCAATGCACCGTCGATAGACGGCGACGACATCTGCCCAGCGGTTGCCGTCTTTGACCGAGGTTACCAGGCCCCACTGGGCCCCGCGGGCTTTCTTCCATCGCACGGTTATCGCAGACCACGCTGCGGATGTAACTATTTGCAGGTCAGCGGCTTGGTGACGGTGTGACGTTCGGTGAAATTGTGAAGAAATTGTGAGATGGGGTTTACAGTCTGGGGCCGCCAGCTCGGTGCCCTGTTTGATGGCGCGCTTGGCGTCCAGGGCAGCATAAGTGGCACCGCGCGCAGCTATGCAACCAGGTGCCTAACATGGGCAATCCGACGGGCATGCCAAGTGGTTGACGTGTATGTGCAACGTCTAGTATCAGTAACCGAAAGCGTTGTCGTAAGCGGCCCGAAGCGCCGCGGCGAGACGAACAGCAGCCCATACCGAGCAGTACATGGAGGAGACCTTGAGGAGGCGTCTGTGACGTACACGATCGCCGAACCGTGCGTCGACATCAAGGACAAGGCATGCATTGAGGAGTGCCCGGTCGACTGCATCTACGAGGGCGTTCGGATGCTATACATCCACCCCGACGAATGCGTCGACTGTGGGGCCTGTGAGCCGGTCTGCCCCGTCGAAGCGATCTACTACGAAGACGATGTGCCCGAACAGTGGAGCCAGTACACACAAATCAACGCCGACTTCTTCGATGAGCTGGGATCGCCGGGCGGTGCGGCCAAGGTCGGTATGACCGAGAACGACCCGCAGGTGGTCAAGGATCTGCCACTGCAGGGCGAAGGCGACTGAGCGGGTCGGTGCTGCGTCAGCCCGGGAGGAGCCGGCCCGCCGTGTCCGCGTCCCTGCCGGAGTTTCCTTGGGACACCTTGGCCAACGCGAAAGTGCTGGCCGGTGCTCATCCGGACGGAATCGTCGACTTGTCCGTCGGCACCCCGGTCGACGCGGTCGCGCCGCTGATCCGAGAGGCGCTGGCAGCCGCCAGTTCCGCGTCGGGGTATCCCGCAACCGCCGGCACTGCCCGATTGCGCGAATCGGCGGTGGCCGCGCTGGCCCGCCGCTACGGCATCACCGGGCTGACCGAGGCGGCGGTCTTGCCGGTGATCGGCAGCAAGGAACTGATTGCCTGGCTGCCGACCCTGCTGGGCCTGGGCCCCGCGGATGTGGTGGTGGTACCAGAGCTGGCGTATCCGACGTATGACGTCGGTGCCCGGCTGGCCGGAGCGCAGGTGCTACGTGCGGACTCGCTGACCCAGCTGGGCCCGCAAGCACCGGCGCTGGCCTACCTGAACTCCCCAAGCAACCCGACCGGACGGGTACTGGGCGTAGACCACCTGCGCAAGGTCGTCAGGTGGGCGCGCGACAGAGGCGTCATAGTGGCTTCCGACGAGTGCTACCTGGGTTTGGGCTGGGACGCCGAGCCGCTGTCGATTCTGCATCCCTCGGTCTGCCACGGCGACCATACCGGGCTGCTGGCGGTGCACTCCCTGTCGAAGAGTTCGTCGCTGGCCGGATACCGGGCCGGTTTCGTCACCGGAGATCCAGGCCTGGTCGCCGAGCTGTTGGCGGTGCGTAAACACGCCGGGATGATGGTGCCGACCCCGGTGCAGGCTGCCATGGTGGCCGCCCTGGATGACGACGCTCACGAAAAGCTGCAGCGGGAGCGCTACTTGCGACGGCGTGCGAGGCTGCTGCCGGCGCTGCGTTCAGCGGGTTTTGCTGTCGACTATTCGGACGCCGGCCTCTATCTGTGGGCCACCCGCGGCGAGCCCTGCTGGGACAGCGTGGCGTGGTTGGCTGCGCGCGGCATCCTGGTGGCGCCCGGCGATTTCTACGGCCCGGGCGGCGTGCAGCATGTAAGGGTGGCGCTGACCGCTACCGACGAGCGCATCGCCGCCGCGGTCGGACGGCTGCATTAGCCTCGCTCCGTATCGCGTCACCGCCGCCATAGCCTGCCTGTCGCCGGTGAACGGGTGAACGTGCAGAATGCATCGGAGACGTTTGGCCTGCGCTCAACCTCGGTTCGTAAGGAATGGTCGTGACAACTTCGGCTGGCAAGCTGCGCATCCCGCCGTCGCTTGGGGACATAGCCAAGCGCGTCTTTCTGGGAAAGCCGCTGATCACCGAGGAACTGACATCCGAGAAATTGTCGAATACTGTTGCTCTCGGGGCACTTTCGCCGGACGCGATATCATCGACCGCCTATGGCCCGGAGCAGATCCTGGTCGAACTGCTTCCCCATGCGGGGCTGGCGGCTTTTGCGTTGTTGCTTCCCATCACCGGCGTCATCTTGTTGATTCTGGCGCTGGTGGCCGCATCGTATCGGCAGGTTGTCATGGCCTACACCCGAGCGGGCGGGTCCTACATCGTCGCCCGGGATAACTTCGGACCCCGGGTGGCGCAGATCGCCGCCGCGGCACTGTTGATCGACTACGTGGTCACCGTGGCGGTGCAGGCGGCGGCGGGCACGGTCGCAGTGGTGTCGGCGATCCCGGCATTAGGTCCCTACGACATGTACATCACGCTGGGCGTGGTGCTCATTATCTGCTACCTGAACCTGCGCGGATTGCGCGAAGCCGGCTGGCAATTCGCGGTGCCGACCTACTTCTTCGTCATCATGATCGGCCTGATGATCGTGGTCGGCGTCATCCGCGAAATCTTTTGGGGGCTACCGACATACGATCCAGAGCACATCGCCGGGGCGGTGCCGGTCCATTCGGGTAACGGGTTGGTGATGGGCGCGACGGTCCTGGTGTTGTTGCGCGCGTTCGCCAACGGCGGCTCGTCGCTGACGGGGGTTGAGGCGATCTCCAACACCGTCGACGTCTTCCGAAAGCCCCAGGGCATCAACGCACGTCGAGTGCTCACCGCTATGGCCACCATTCTCGGGCTCTCGCTGGCGGGCGTCGCCTATCTTGCCCACGTCACCCACGCCGCCCCGTTCGTCGCCGAATATCCGTCGGTGCTGTCGCAGGTTGCCCGGGCGGTCTTTGGCAACGGGGTGATCGGCGACATCCTCTACTTCCTCGTCCAGGCATCGAGCGCCGCAATCTTGTTCACCGGCGCCAATACCAGTTTCAACGGCTTTCCCGCGCTGGCCAGTTTTGTCGCCGAAGACCGCTTCCTGCCCAGGCAGCTGATGAAACGCGGTTACCGCCTGGTGTTCTCCAACGGCATTATCACGCTCACCGCGCTGTCGCTGGCATTGCTGGTGGCGGTCCACGGCTCGGTCAACGCCCTGATCCCGGTTTTTGCGATCGGCGTGTTCACCGGATTCTCGATGGCCGGTTACGGAATGACCAAGCACCATCTGACTCATCGGGAGCCCGGCTGGCGACGCCGGCTGGTGATCAACCTGTCCGCGGGGATCGGGTCGTCGGTCGTGGTCGGCATCTTCGCGGTGGCGAAGTTCACCGAGGGTGCGTGGCTGGTAGTCGTCCTCTTCCCGCTGCTGGTGTTCGTGCTGATGCGGCTCAACCGGGAATATCGGGCCGAGGCCGCCATTCTCGAGATGTTCCGTACCGACCGCCCCGAATTGGTGAAGTACGCCCGGCACCGGGTGTTCGTCTTCGTCAACTCGGTTGACCTCGCCGTGATCGAAGCGCTGCGGTACGGGAAAGGCCTGCGGGCCGACGAGCTGACCGCGGTGCACTTCATGGTCGACGCGGCCCACGCCGCGCAGTTGCGAAAGCGTTGGGACCACTTCGGTCTCGATACCCCGCTGCGGATCGTGGACTGCCCGGACCGGCGGACCAACCGTGCCGCGCAGGTGCTGGTCGCCAAGGCGCGCGACGAACATCCGGACACCAACGTGACGGTGCTGTTGCCGCGCCGAATATACGCGCCGCTGTTGGGGCGACTGTTGCATGACCGCACCGCGGACAAGATCGCCAAAGCCGTCAGCATGATCCCCGACGCGGCGGCGACGATCGTGCCCTACGACGTGGAATCGCGGATCAAGGAGGCCTACCCCGACAGCTTCGAGAAACGGATCTCTCACGAAGTCGACAAAGTCCAAGCGTGGGTTTTAAAGGGCGAGGACCAGAACGTCGAGGCCTATGAACACCCTGAGCGGCCGCCGTCGGTGATCATGGTGGCTGGCTTGATTTCCGGGCAACGCGCCACCGTCGAAGGACGGGTCAGTCAAGTCCAGGACAGCACCGACGGCAGGCGGACCCTGCGGCAAATCGTCGTCGGCGACAGCAGCGGGGAGATAACCGTCACCTTCCGTCCCGGCCACGGGGGCGCCGACATCCAGCCCGGTCAGCTATTGCGCATCACCGGGAAGGCCCGCCAAACCGGCACCCGGCCCATATCGATGCTCGACCCGGCATATCACGTGGTCGAGGAACCCGCGAAGGCTGCCGAGTCTGGGAGCCCGGGCAAACCAGCAAAGCGTAATCCTCGCTGAACAGCGGCCAAGCCCGAATGGTTGCAAAGGGTGGCGACGCGCACAGTCCGTGTTCCAGGCTGTGGCCGACGATTCCGGGCTGTGAGCCGGCCGGGTAGCCGTTTCACGTTGTCGAACGACCGCAATCCGGCTTGACTGTCGAGCAGCTAGTTGAGTTGCGTTGCCACGAGGGGTGCACCGCGCCATGGGTGGGCTACTCGGTCCCGGGCGGTGCCCTTGGGGGCCCATGACCGTTGGCTAAACCCCGCTCAGACCGGTCCCATCACGGTGGCGGTCGACTTTGTTCGGCGTGGATGCGCGGGTGGTTTCAGCTCAGTGCACTGATCTTGTTCACAGATCTGGGATGCGATTCCACGTGGCAGCACCGCCTGTTTAGCGATTACTGAGATCGCACCCGAACACCAGCCCGCGAACTAGAAGCGGTAGAGAGGAAGCAGAAAGATTGCATAATGCTAGCATTATGCAACATGAAGACTTTGTACCTACGGAATGTGCCCGACGACGTGGTCGAACGCCTGGAACGCCTAGCCGCCCGCGAACGCGTCTCACTCAACACACTCGCCATCCGTGAACTCGTCGAAGCGTCCCGGCGAGCCGACAACGCCTCACTACTCAACGCGCTACCTGACCTGCGCATCGACACCTCGGCGTTGGTCGATGACATCGATGCGGGCCGCGCTGGGCGATGATCGTGGTCGATGCGTCCGCGGCGTTGAGCGCGCTGGTCAACGATGGCCCAGCCCGCCAGCTGCTGGGTGAGGAACGACTCTGCTGCCCGCATCTGGTGGATTCAGAACTGGCGAACGGTTTGCGCCGCGCGGTGCAAACCAAGCAGTTTGCGGCCGACGCCGCATGGGCCGCACTGGATGCCTGGCGAGGCTTGGCTGTTCGCCGGTTCCCGGTCCATGTGCTGATGGACCGCGTGTGGCAATTACGCGACAACCTCACCGCCTACGATGCGAGCTATGTGGCGTTGGCTGAGTCGCTCGAGTGCACGTTGGTAACTGCCGATGCCCGTTTGAGTCGGACAACAGGAGCCCAATGCCTGATCACCGTCGTGCCCCGCTAACTGCACCGGCGCCATCTGGAGAACCGACACGGACCTCCATCGGGCCGAGAAACGCTGCCGGTGCCGCATGGGCGCAACGGGAGCCGGCCGCCAGGCCGGGGGGAGCGGAGAACGGGCGAGTCCGCCAGGTGTGGTTGACATCGACGGGGCCCCGCCGCCCAAGATCGGCACGATGACGCCGAGCACCAACCCCATGTCGTGGTAGAACGGCAGCCACGACACGACGGCGGCATCCCGTGGCGGGATTTCCACGAAGTAGTCGGCCATCAGCTGTTGGAAATTCAGGTGAAGGTTCCGGTGCGTGATCATGACTCCGGCCGGATAAGGCGCCCTAGATTCTCTCTAGGTGCTTACGCCCCAATGGAACACGCGAGAGGTGAGCAGGACGAGGCCCAGCGAGACCGACGCGACGACGGCGAGGCCGATGACCGCGACGACGAGCGGGCGCCATCCGGTGCGCGCGATTTGGCGGATGTCGGTGGTGAGGCCGACACCGGCGAAGGTGAGCAGGAACGCCCATTTCGACACGTTGGCGAGGTTGGCCGCTTGGCCCTTACTCAGCCAGCCTGCGGTCGCGATCGCTGAGACCGCCAGGAAGCCGAGGACGAATTTCGGGAATTTGTCCCAGATAAAGGCGGCCTTGGCTCCCGCCCCGGGCGCGATCTCGTCGGCCTGCCCGCACCCGGCCCAATACAGCGCGAAGCCCAGGACGACAAAACCGATCAGCGCATTACGGGTCGACTTGACCAGCACGGCGATCTTGCCGGCTTGGTCGGAAAACAGGTAGCCGGTGGCGGTGGTTTCGGCGGTGTTGTCTACCGCCAGTCCTGCCCACAGGCCGAATTCATGATCGGTGAGCCCGATCACGTGTCCTAACGGTGGCAGCGTGAATAGCCCCACCGCGCCCAACGCCAGGATTGCCGCGATGGCGTAGCTGACGTCGGCGTTGCGGGCCCGGATCGCGCCCTTGGCGGCCACGATGGCCGACACCCCGCAGATGGAGGTGCCTATCGCCAACAGCGAGCCCAGCTTGCCCGATAACCCGAATGCGCGTGCAACGACGAGGATGATGGTTCCCGCGACCGCCATGTCCACCAGAATCTGGACCAGGCTGGTGGCGCCGAGTTTGGCTACATCACCGAGCACGAATCGCGAACCCAGCGCCACGATCCCGACTTTGAGCCAAAACTGGTATGTCAGCACGCCGGGGCGAAAAACCCGATGCAGCCCAACGGTGTTGGTGATCAGCAGCCCAATCACGATGGCCCACAAAACATATTCGATGTCGGGCACCGTCCAGTGCTGGTGTCGGGCCAGGGTATTCCACCAAATCTGGGCGTACTTGCCCAGCACCCCCACCGCGATCAGCAGCCCAATGCCCGGCACATAGTCGAGTGGGCGGGCACTGGTGAAGGCGGCTTCGGCCGACTTTTCATCGGGTTCGACGCTGGCCGTGCTCACGACGTCACCAGGGAATCTTGGGGAGCGCGTCGGCGACCGCCAACGCGACGATCACACCGGCCAGCAGCGTCGCCCACCAGTCGTCACCGACTCGCTCAAGCCAACCCCGCCACTGCGGCGTGCCCGTCTCTTCATCGCTTTCGGCCGGCAAGCCATCGACCACAACCACTCCTCAGCTTTCCGGGCGGGCTCTGTCCCGCAATGGTCGCGTGGCCGATCCCGGCGGACCAAGTGATTAGCTCGCGCTGAATTTAGGTCTGCCGGCGCGGGCTGACCTCGTTGAGCAGAGCGATGACCTGCGCAGCGAGGTCGTCGATATCGGCGTCGGTGGTATCGAGCACGAGGTCCGGGTTCTCGGGTGGCTCGTACGGCGCGTCGACACCGGTCAGCCCGGTGAGCTCGCCACTGCGTGCACGCGCGTACAGGCCTTTGGGGTCCCGCTTTTCGCATTCGGCCAGTGAGGTGGCGACATGCACCTCGATGAAGGGCAGTTTGGCGGCATCATTGAGGGCGCGGGCGGTCTCGCGGTCCGACTTGAGCGGCGACACCAGTGATGCCAGCGCGACCACGCCCGCGTCAGCCAGCAGCCGAGTCAAATGGCCGACCCTCCTGATGTTTTCGGTGCGGTCGCCCGGCGAGAAGCCAAGGTCGTCCGACAAACCGTGGCGCAAGTTGTCACCGTCGAGTAGGTAAGCCACCCGTCCCGATTCGACGAGTGCGCGCTCCACGGCCACCGCGATCGTCGACTTGCCGGATGCGGGCAGGCCGGTGAACCAGATCGTCGCGCCCGACTGTCCGGTGGCCCGCCACCGGTGGCCACGGTCCAGCGCCGACGGATGCCAGCGGATGTCGGTGCGCGGGTGCGTGCCCGGCTTGACCTCCCGCGCCTCGATGATGGTGCCGGCACCGACGGTGTCGTTGGTGGACTCGTCGATCAGGATGAACGCGCCGCTGTCGCGATTGTCGGCGTAACTGTCGGCGATGACCACAGAGCTGGTTCGCAATGTCACAGTGCCGATGTCGTTGAGCGCCAGCTCAACTGGCCCGTCGAGTTCGTCGAGCGTTTCCGGATCCAGCCGCGAGTGCAGCTCCTGCACGGTAGCCCGAACCGTCTTGGTAGTTTGCTTGACCGCCAGCCGGTCGCCCGCCCGAAGCGGGGAGTCGATGAACCAGCACACGGTCGCGTCGAGCTCCCGGGCCAGCACCGGCGAAACCGCGTCGTCGGCACCACTGACCAGCACGTCGCCGCGGCCCACATCGATGTCATCGGCCAGCTCAATCGAAACCGACAGCGGCGCAACGGCTGTCGTGCGGTCGCCGTCGAGGGTGTCCAGCGCGGTCACTGTCGAGCGGGTGCCGGCGGGAAGCGAGACCACCGGATCGCCGACGCGCAGCGTTCCTGCCGCAAGCCGCCCCGTGTAGCGGCGGCGCACGTCGGCGGTTGGCCGCGACACCCACTGCACCGGCAGCCGCAGCCGCGATGCCTCGGCCTGTGGTGCGGCCAGTTCGACGCTTTCCAGATACTCCAGCAGCGTTGGGCCGCTGTACCGCGGCGTGCGGTCGGAACGGTGCACGACGTTGTCGCCGTGCTTGGCTGCGATCGGGATCACCGTGATGTCTACGTCGCCGAGACGTGCCGCCAACTGAAGCAGCTGGTCTTCCACCTCGGTGAACCTGACCTGGTCGAAGTCGATGAGGTCGATCTTGTTCACCGTTGCGACAAAGTGCTTGATGCCCAACAGTTTTGCGATCCGGGCGTGCCTGCGCGTCTGACGTAGCACCCCAGCGCGCGCGTCAACCAGCAGGATGGCCACATGCGCGTTGGAGGCGCCGGTGAACATGTTGCGGGTGTACCGCTCGTGGCCGGGAGTGTCGGCGAGGATGTAGCTGCGGGTGTCGGTGGAAAAGAAGCGGTACGCGACGTCGATCGTGATGCCCTGTTCGCGTTCGGCGCGCAGACCGTCGGATAGCGCTGCCAGGTCCGCGTTGCCCTCTTCGTCGGTGACGGCCGCCAGGTGGTCCAGCGGCAGGCTGTCGGTGTCGTGCAGCAGCCGCCCGATCAGGGTGCTTTTGCCGTCGTCCACCGAACCCGCGGTGGCAATGCGCAGCAGCTGACGCGTTATGCCCTTGGGAGGCAGGGTCGTTTCTGTGTTTTCGGTCGCGGTCATCAGAAGTAGCCCTCTCGCTTGCGGTCTTCCATCGCGGCGGCCGAGGTGCGGTCGTCAGCACGGGTCTCGCCGCGCTCGGAGACCGTGGCCGCTGAGATCTCGGCGATGACCCTGGTGATGTCGGTGGCCCTTGAGCGCACCGCCCCGGTGATGGTCAGGTCGCCGACGGTGCGGTATCGCACCCACTCCACGGCGGAGGTTTCGCCGGTCTGCGGCCCGGCGTACTCCGACACCGCCAGCAGGATGCCGTCGCGTTCGAACACCTCGCGTTCGTGGGCGTAGTAAATCGACGGCAGCTCAAGGTCTTCCAGCTGGATATACCGCCACACGTCGAGCTCGGTCCAGTTGCTCAGCGGGAACACCCGTACCTGCTCGCCTTTTTTGATCCGGCCGTTGTAGAGCGACCACGGCTCTGGGCGCTGCGCACGGGGATCCCACTGGCCGAACTCGTCGCGGAAGCTGAGAATGCGTTCTTTGGCGCGGGCGCGCTCCTCGTCGCGGCGGGCGCCGCCGAAGGCCGCGTCGAAGCCACCGGCCTCCAGCGCGTCGAGCAGTGTGCGGGTCTGCGCCCGGTTGCGTGAAGCCCCGGGACCGGGGTCGGGCACGCGGCCGTTATCGATGGATTCCTGTACCGAGGCGACGATCAGCTTGTGTCCATGGCCGGTGACTCTGCGATCGCGGAACTCGATCACCTCGAGAAAGTTGTGGCCGGTATCGACGTGCATCACCGGAAATGGCAGCGGTAGCGGCCGAAATGCCTTTTCCGCCAGGCGAAGTAGCACGATCGAGTCCTTGCCTGCGGAAAACAGCAGGACCGGTCGTTCCAACTCGGCGACGACCTCGCGGATGATGTGCACCGCTTCGGCTTCCAGCAGCCGCAGTTCGTCGACTCGCTGTGGTTGGATCGGCACGGTTACGGTCATGTTGGTAGCCCCTCTCTCGCGGCATCCGCACGGTAGCGGTCCACCCACTCGTCGGAACGCTGGTCTGCTTGGCGCTCCAGCACCGGCTTGGGCGCCAGCAGAGGGTCAAGCCCCAACGCCTCGAGGATGGTGCCCACCACCTGAGTCAGATTGCGCCACAGCACCGGATATGGAATCTCCATCGGTTTGATGTCTTCTTCGGCAAACCAGGTTCGCCAGCCCTTCTCCTGGCCACGCAGCATGGTGACAACGTGGGCGATCGCTCCGGCGTGATAGGTGGCACGCTCATCGCGGACCGGATCAGGCCTGCCCCGCCAGACCCGCGTCTGCACCGCCCGCCAGAACGACACCGCCTGCGACACCACATCGGGCCGGTAGACATAAACCAGGAGCGGTTCCTCGCCGATGACATCGCGGATCGCGGCCAGCAGACCGTGGCCAGATCGATTCGGCAGTTCGCTCGCCCGGTTCAACAGCAGCGGTGTCTGGTTCCACATCAGCTTGCCGCCCCACACACCGTTCGGTGTTCTTCCGACGGTGCGGATGTAGTCGCGCCAGATCTCAGCCGGCGCGAGGTCCGGCTTCCCTGGGTCCAACGGATCAAGCAGCCTCAGGATCGACTCGTCCTCAACGCCGGCGAACCACTCCCGCGGCTGCGGGGCCTGGCTCGTCGTCGGCAGGTACTGGAAGAACTCCTGGGGCTCGCCCGCCACACCGGTCGCACGCAGCGATTCGACCAGCAGCGTGCTGCCGCTGCGCTGGGAAGCCAGCACCAAATATGACGACGGGCTTTCTGCCACCAAGGAAGCCTAACCGGACGGAAATCCGGTGGAACACATTGAGTTACCTTCACACTGAAGATAACTATTGCGTCAAATCGAATGCTGCTTCGATGCTACCGCGCGGTGGCCAGCGCCGAATGCGATCATAACCGTGCGTGACACACGTGGATTCAGGCTAAGTTGGTTCAGGGTCGTCGGCGCCACGACGTTCGGTTGCGGCCATCTCACGCCCGATGTCGTCCTGTTCGCGCTGAGCACGGGCTCGCGTGCGCTCCGCCCGGTCTTTGGCGCGCTGCCGTCGCTCGCATTCCCGCTCGGTAGCGGTGCCCTCGCGCTCGTCCGCGTTTGCCTCTCGTTGGTCTGCTATCTGTTCACGGTGGTTTGCGACTCGGTCCCGCTCGTCAGCGATCCGATCGCGTTCGTCTGCGAGCCACTCGCGTCTGGCAAGCCGCGCCTGGCGTAGCGCGAGATCCTGCTCGCGCTCAGCAAGCTCGGCCGCCCGCCGATCGAGTTCATCAGCCTTGTCGGCACCGTGCTCAGCCGCCACGACTCTCTCCTTTGACAGTGGGCCTGCGAGGCAGGCTCGTAGCCTGTTGTCTTGCCTGCTCGCGTCCGCTCTCGGCCCGTTGCTTTGTGAGCTCGCGCTCTTCGGCGATCCGCTCGCGCGCAATCGCTACGTTCTCACGCTCTGGTGCGGATGACTGGCATGGTCATGGTCTTCCCCATCGATCGGTGGTTCTTCAAGCGCGCTGTTCGATCCGAACACATCACGGCTGCGTTCCGCTAGGGACGAAGTCCCCCCGACCGGTCATTCGTCGCATGCCGAGACCGGAGTGGTGCGGGACGGATGGCCCATCGGAGAGAATCGCATCCGCCTCATTCGTCACACGTCGGCGTGGGTCGTCGGTCGTGTCGGTGGTCGCCGGTACCGTCCGGCGCAAGTAAGCACGCACCAGGTCGTAGGGAGGCCGCATGACCGTTATGATCGCCGACGGCGAGACGTCCGCAGCGGACCTGTCCGCCTACCTACCATTGCTGGCGCGGCTGCGCAATGGCGCACTGCCGCAGCCGGATTGGTCCGCGATCGTCGATGATGCCGTCCAGGTGTGGACACGGCCGGGGTTCGACACCTTCCTTGCGTTACCGCGGTTGCGGTTCGAGCCGTTCGACTACCAGCTGCAGGCCGCGCGGGCCGTGCTGCGTCGGATGCGCGGCCGGGGCATCCTGGCCGACGAGGTCGGGCTCGGCAAGACGATCGAGGCCGGGTTGGTGCTGTCCGAGCTGCGCATGCGCGGGCTCGCCGACCAGGTGCTGGTAATCGTTCCGGCGGGACTTGTCGACCAATGGCGCGACGAACTCGAGCGGAAGTTCGGGTTGCCGACCACGATCGCCCAATCCGGGTCGACACCTGCCCGCGAGATTGGGATGGACCGGCCGGTCACTATCGCGTCGCTCGCCGCCGCTCGTCGCGATCCGCTGCTGGGCAGGCTGACCGACATCAACTGGGACCTGGTGATCTTCGACGAGGCGCACCGGCTCCGCAACCCCCGAAGCGCGTCGGGCAAGCTCGCACGCAGGCTCCGCGCCCGTTATCTGCTGATGCTGACCGCAACGCCGGTGGAGAACAAGCTGTCAGACCTGTACCAGCTGGTCAGCCTCGTCGCGCCCGGACTGCTCGGCACACCCGCCCAGTTCCGCGCCAATCATGGCGCGGCGTCGGTCGAGTCGAGACCGCACAACCTCGAGGAGCTGCGTGCACGGACTAAAGAGGTGATGGTCAGACATCGCCGCAGCGAGGTTGCCGTGATGCTGCCGCCGCGCCTCGCCGAGACGATCTTGGTGACGCCCGACATCGACGAGGCTGGCCTCTACGCCGACATCGTCCGGCGAGTCAGGGCAGCGGCAACCGGGTCGGGACATACCCGGCTGGCCCTGTGCGGCCTGACCCGGCTGGCCGGCTCCAGCCCCGCGGCCGCCGCACCGACGCTGGCGAAGCTCGGCTGGAACGACCTCGCGGAACGGGCCCGAGCCATCCGGGAACCGGACAAGGTGCGTGTGCTCGTCGAACTCCTTCGGCGCCACGTCAACAGGGACGAGAAGGTGTTGGTATTCACCGGGTTTCGGCAGACCCTGGATGTGCTCGTCGCTGCGGTCGAGCGTGCCGGGCTGTCGTCGGCGTTGTATCACGGCAGCCTCACGCGGACGGAAAAGGAGTCGGCGATCGCGGAGTTCCGTGCCGAAACGCCGATCCTGCTGTCGACCGAGTCGGGGGGTGAGGGTCGCAACCTGCAGTTCTGCCATGTGATGGTGAACTTCGATCTGCCGTGGAACCCGATGCAGATCGAGCAGCGGCTCGGCCGGCTGCACCGGGTCGGGCAGGAACACGACGTGACGCTGACCAACCTGGTCTGCCGGGGCAGCATCGAACAACAAGTCATGCACGTGCTCGAGGCAAAGATCAACCTGTTCGAACTCGTCGTCGGTGAACTTGACATGATCCTCGGCCAGGTCGATGACGACTTCGATTTCGAAAACGAGGTTTTCGATGCGTTCGTCGATGCTGTCGACGACGACGAGTTCGAGCGACGGCTCGACGCTCTCGGCAACGCGCTCGCCGAGGCGAGACGCAGCTATGTGAAAAGCAGGGAACGTGTCGACCTCTTGGTGGGTGAGCCGTCGTGACGAGCACCGATGTGGGGCTGGACTTCTGGCTGCGGTATGTCGAGGCGAGCGGCGGGCTCACCGAACTCGGCGGCGATACGACGCTGGTGATGCTTCCACCGGCCCTGCAGACGATGCTGGAGCTGCCGGAGGTGCTACAGGTCACCGCCGATCCCGA
>Ga0335081_10008610_pt1 | contig 16362 bp, 13 predicted proteins | sample Lox_Sample_35_FD_206713 | JGI IMG/M metagenome (GOLD analysis project Ga0335081, IMG submission 206713) | Soil microbial communities from Loxahatchee National Wildlife Refuge, Florida, United States - Lox_Sample_3.5 | ecosystem: Environmental > Terrestrial > Soil > Wetlands | place: USA... | reverse complement strand
CGGCAGCACGGCGGCGTGCAGGTTGAGCGCTTCCAGGTGCTGCGCAAACTCCGCGCCCAGCGCCACGGCCAGCAGAACGATCAACAGGATGCACCAGCGCCACAATTCCTGTTCGCGGCGTTCCTGCGCGGCGATCAGCTCGCGGGAATTGAGTGTGGACTGCTGCGCCGCGTCGGCCGTCGCCGAAGGCGAGCGCGCGCGATCGGCCGGATTGGAGGAAGGGGCCGGCATTCCAGGGCCTGCCCGCAGTGGCGGGCCTGCGGTAACTTTTGATTCTAGGGAGACGCACGCGCGGAGTGCAACTTCCGGGGCGCTGCGCGTTTCTATGCGCATGCTCGCATCGCCCGGCATAAACTTTCACGCTATCGCACCGATTGATACTATCGCCTTCACTCTCATGCCTTCCCGTCGCTCAATTGGGTTGATCCTGTTCCTATTGCCGCCCGCTGCCGGACTGGCTGCTATGTTCTTGGTCGCGCCGATTGCGCAGCCGGAGAGTTATCACGCGTTTGCCGATCAGCGCCGCATTCTGGGCATACCGAATTTCTGGAATGTGATTTCGAATCTGCCATTTGCCGTGGCCGGACTGGCGGGGCTGCGCGCCCTTCGCGATCTGGGCTCGCGGCTTCTGTTTGCGGGAATATTTCTGACCACGTTCGGCTCCGCGTACTACCACTGGGCTCCGGACACGCCGCGCCTGGTGTGGGACCGCCTGCCCATCACAGTGGCGTATATGTCGCTGCTCGCGCTGGTGATTGCGGCGGCTTTCGGCGAGCGGATTGGCCGGCGGCTCCTGCTGCCGCTCGTGGCGCTGGGACTGGCGAGCGTGGTCTGGTGGCGGGTGGCGGGCGATTTGCGTCCTTACGTGCTGGTGCAGTTCGCGCCCATGCTGATGATTCCGATCGCGCTGGTGTTCTTCGATATTCCGGCGCGGCGCCAACTGTGGATTGCGGTGGCTCTCTACGGCCTGGCGAAACTTGGGGAGCTGTTCGATCGAGAAGTCTTTTCGGTGCTGCTGCTCAGCGGCCACACCTGGAAGCATCTGCTCGCGGGGCTTTCCACGTGGTGGATTTACCGCTGGCGGGAATCGGGGGGTGCCAGGATGTCGGAAGCCGAGGGCGCGCATTAGAAGGGGTTGCCAGCCGTGGCGCTGGAACTCCAGGGCGAGGTCTTCGGGTATCATGGCCCCGCGATGAGTCCAACAGCCAAGCCTTCCCGGGGAACGCGGCGCGCAGTGCGCGACATCCTGCTGTATGGCCTGTCGGCGGGCGTGCTGATCACGCTGCTGAAGCTGACGGAGTACCGCTTCCTGGTGGTCGAATACTCGCTCGAAATCTACGGCGGACTGGTGGCAGCGATATTTGCCGCGCTGGGGATCTGGCTGGGACTGACGATTACAACGAAAAAAGTTCATGTGGTAGTTCAACCCGTAGTCCAAGCCACGGTGCAGTCCGGCGCGGCGGGTGCACCAGCCAGCGAGCCATTTGTGGCCGACGCGCGGCGCATGGAGGAACTGGGCATCACGCCGCGCGAGCTTGAAATCCTGAACCTGATTGCCGCGGGGCTGAGCAACCGGGAGATCGGGGAGAAGCTGTTTGTGAGCGAAAATACGGTGAAGACGCACTCCAGCCGGCTGTTCGACAAGCTGGGGGCGCGCCGGCGCACCCAGGCGGTGCAACTGGGGAAGGAAGCCCGGCTGATCCCCTGAGACGTCGCCCGAAGGGATGATTTTGGGCCCGGAAACGCAAAATCATACGAACGGGTGACGACAATCCCAGAGGGGTGCGGCACATTCGCGGCGCAGCACACAACATCAGGGACAAGGAGACTCGACTTCCATGAAAAAGACTGTACTTACATTCGGGCTGATTTCCGGGGCGGTTGTGGCCGCAATGATGGTGAGCACGCTTCCCTTTGTGGAGCAGATCGGGTCCTCAAGGGGCTACATCCTCGGGTACACGACGATTGTGCTCGGGTCGCTGTTCATTTTCTTCGGCATCCGATCGTACCGGGAAAACGTGTCGGGTGGGAGGCTGACGTTTGGCCGTGGATTTGCCGTGGGCATTCTGATTTCGCTGATCTCGAGCGCGTGCTACGTGGCCACCTGGGAAGTGATCTACCACAACTTCATGCCGGATTTCGCCGACAGGTATACAGCGCAACTGATCAAACAGGCCAAAGATTCCGGCGCAAGCCAGGCGGAAATCGAAAAAAAGAAGAAGGAGGGGGAGGACTTCAAGCGGATGTACGCCAACCCTGTGTTCAATGTGGGGATGACGTTTATCGAGATTTTTCCGGTCGAGTTGGTGATCACGCTGGCATCGGCGGGGATATTGAGGAAGAAACTGGCGGCACAGACGGCGTGAGAGCACGCAGCTGAACAGCGCCCCTACGGCAGACGCGCAAGACGAAGAAAAGCGGCGTCGAGCCGCCGCACTCCTAAAAAAGCAGGGGCACGGCATGCCGTGCCCCTGCAAAACGGATCATTCGCTGAAGTTGAGAGGTTTCTAGGCTTCCGGAGGAGCGCCGGTATCCTTGCGCAGATACTCGAGAGCGGCCGCTTCCTCGGGCGTAAGCGGCACTTCCTCGGGTTCGGGCTCGGGCTCGGGAACCTGCGTGAGCAACTCGACCTTGCGATAGAAATCGAGTCCCGTGCCGGCGGGAATGAGCCGGCCCATGATGACGTTTTCCTTGAGGCCGCGCAGATAGTCCACCTTGCCGCTGATGGCGGCTTCGGTGAGGACGCGCGTGGTCTCCTGGAAGCTGGCCGCCGAAATGAACGAATCGGTGGAGAGCGACGCCTTGGTGATGCCGAGCAGCATGGGACGGCCCGTCGCCGGGCGGCCGCCTTCGGAGAGGATGCGATCGTTCTCCTCGCGGAAGCGGAACTTGTCCACCTGCTCGTCGAGCAGGAACGCCGTGTCGCCCACGTCTTCGACCTTCACCCAGCGCATCATCTGGCGAACGATGGTTTCGATGTGCTTATCGTTGATGTTGACGCCCTGGAGGCGGTAAACCTCCTGAATGGCGTTGACGAGATAGGCCTGCGTGAACTTTTCGCCGAGAACGGCGAGCAGGTCGTGCGGGTTGAGCGGCCCGTCGATGAGCGGCTCGCCGGCACGGATGTGCTCGCCTTCCTGAACGTTGATGTGCACGCCGCGGGGAATCAGATATTCCTTCACGGTGCGGCCATCTTCGCTTTCCACGGTGATCTTGCGCTGGCCCTTGGTGATTTCGCCGTACTTGACGATGCCGTCGATCTCGCTGATGACCGCGGGATCGCGGGGCTTGCGCGTTTCGAAGAGTTCGACGACGCGCGGCAGACCGCCGGTGATGTCCTTGGTCTTGGTGGTTTCGCGCGGGATTTTGGCCAGCACGTCGCCGGGATGGACGTCGTCGCCATCGGCGATCATCAGGTGGGCGCGTGTGGGCATCAGATACTTCTTGCGAACGCGGCCGGCTGAATCGCGCACCATCACGGTGGGCTGGTGTTTTTCGTCGCCGGGCGGAAGCGTAACCACGAGCTGCGAGAGGCCGGTGACTTCGTCCACCTGTTCTTCAATGGTGACGCCGGGTGCGAGGTCCTTGAACTGAATGGAGCCGCCCACCTCAGTGAGGATCGAGAAGGTGTACGGATCCCACTCGCAGGCGATCTGGCCGACGTTGACGGCCTGCTTCTCGCTGACCTTGAGGTGCGCGCCGTAGACGATGTGGTGGCGCTCCTTCTCGCGGCCCTTTTCGTCGACGACGGCGATGAGACCGGAGCGGTTCATGGCGATAAGGTTGCCGTCGCGACCCTCGACTGTCTTGAGGTCGATGAATTTGACGTAGCCCGCGCTCTTGAGCTCGACGCGGGACTGTTCGGTAACGCGCGTGGCCGTTCCGCCGATGTGGAACGTACGCATGGTGAGCTGCGTGCCGGGCTCGCCGATGGACTGCGCACCGATGACGCCGACAGCCTCGCCCATTTCCACCATTCGTCCCGTGGCTAGGTTGCGGCCGTAGCAGCGCGCACACACGCCGCGGCGCGATTCGCAGGTGAGCACGGAGCGGATCTTCACCCGCTCGATGCCCGCGGCCTGAATGGAATTGGCCAGGTCTTCGGAAATGTCCTGGTTGATGTCGACCACGGTGTTGCCTTCGTAGTCCTTGATCTTCTCAAGCGAGACGCGGCCCACAACACGGTCGCGAAGCGGCTCGACTTCAACGCCGGCTTCTAGAATCGGTTCGACGTAGATGCCTTCCGCCGTGCCGCAGTCCAGCTCGCTGATGATCACGTCCTGGGCCACGTCCACCAGGCGGCGGGTCAGGTAGCCGGAGTCGGCGGTCTTGAGCGCCGTATCCGCCAGGCCCTTGCGCGCGCCGTGGGTGGAGATGAAGTACTGCAGAACGGTAAGTCCTTCGCGGAAGTTGGAGGTGATCGGTGTCTCAATGACTTCGCCCGAAGGCTTGGCCATCAGCCCGCGCATTCCGGAAAGCTGGCGGATCTGCTGCTTCGAGCCGCGGGCGCCGGAGTCGGCCATGACGTAAATCGGATTGATCACGCCTTGCTTATCGCTTTCCTCGAGCACTTTGAACATTTTCTCCGCGACTTTTTCCGTTACGTCGCTCCAGATGGCGATGACCTTGTTGTAGCGCTCGCCGTTGGTGATGGCGCCGTCCAGATACTGCTTCTGGACGTTCACCACGTCGCGTTCGGCTTCGCCCACCAGGCGTTCCTTTTCGGGCGGGATCACCATGTCGTCGATGCCGATGGAGATGCCGGCCTTGGTGGCGTACTGGAAGCCGAGTTCTTTGAGCTCGTCGAGCATGCGCACGGTGAGCTGCTGGCCGAAGCGCAGGTTGGCGTACTGAACGAGGAGCTGCAGGCCCTTCTTTTTGAGCAGCCCGTTGATGAACGGCATGCTCTTGGGCAGATGGTCGTTAAAGATCACGCGGCCGACCGAGGTGTTGACGAACTGGCGGTTGAGCGTGACGGACTGCGCGTGCGGGATGTCCTGATCGTCGTAGCCGGTGGCCAGGTCGATCACTTCGCCCGTGTAGCGCAGGCGAATGGGCGTGAGCAGCTCCACTTCGCCCGCTTCGAGCGCGAGGATGACTTCTTCGGTGGAGCCGAAGGCGCGGCCTTCGCCCTTCGAGCCGGCGCGTTCCTTGGTCAGATAGTAGATGCCGAGCACCATGTCCTGCGTGGGCACGGCGAGCGGCAAGCCGTTGGCCGGGGAGAGAATGTTGCGCGCGCTCAGCATGAGCACGCTGGCTTCAATCTGCGACTCCGGCGAAAGCGGAATGTGCACGGCCATCTGGTCGCCGTCAAAGTCCGCGTTGAACGCGGTGCAAACGAGCGGGTGAATGCGGATGGCCTTACCTTCCACCAGCACAGGTTCGAAGGCCTGGATGCCGAGGCGGTGCAGCGTGGGGGCGCGATTGAGCAACACGGGATGCTCGCGGATGACGTCCTCGAGGATGTCCCACACGATGGCGTCCTGCTGCTCCACCATTTCCTTGGCCTGCTTGATGGTGGTGCAGTGGCCGCCGGCTTCGAGTTTGTGATAGATGAACGGCTTGAACAGCTCGAGCGCCATTTTCTTGGGCAGACCGCACTGATGCAGGCGCAGCTCCGGGCCGACGACAATGACGGAGCGGCCGGAGTAGTCCACGCGCTTGCCGAGCAGGTTCTGGCGGAAGCGGCCCTGCTTGCCCTTGAGCGCGTCGGAGAGCGACTTGAGCGGGCGGTTGTTGGCGCCGCGCAGTACGCGGCCGCGGCGGCCATTGTCGAACAGCGCGTCCACCGCTTCCTGCAGCATGCGCTTTTCGTTGCGCACGATCACGTCCGGCGCGTGCAGCTCCATGAGCTTCTTGAGCCGGTTGTCGCGGTTGATCACGCGGCGATAGAGATCGTTCAGGTCGGAGGTGGCGAAGCGTCCACCATCGAGAGGCACGAGCGGGCGCAACTCCGGCGGAAGCACCGGGATCACGTCCAGGATCATCCATTCGGGCTTGTTGCCGCTCTTGCGGAAGGATTCGACGACCTTGAGTCGCTTGGCGTACTTGATGCGCTTCTGGAGGCTGGCGTCGTTCTTCATCTTGACGCGCAGCTCTTCGCCGAGCTTGTCGATGTCGGTTTCGCGCAGCAGTTCCTTGATGGCTTCCGCGCCCATGCCGGCGCGGAATTTGCCCGCGTAGTCCTTCATCAACTCGCGGTACTTATCTTCGGTGAGCAACTCCTTCTGCTTGAGGCCGGGGACCTCGCCGGGATCGACAACGACGAAGCCCTCGAAATAGAGGATGCGCTCAAGGTCGCGCATGCTGATGTCCAGCAGGTAGCCGATGCGGCTGGGCACGCCCTTGAAGAACCACACGTGCGAGCAGGACGACGCCAGCTCGATGTGGCCCAGGCGCTCGCGGCGCACCTTGCTGAGCGTGACTTCGACACCGCACTTGTCGCAGATCACGCCGCGGTGCTTCATGCGCTTGTATTTGCCGCACAGGCATTCCCAGTCCGTGACGGGGCCAAAAATCTTGGCGCAGAACAGGCCGTCGCGCTCGGGCTTGAAGGTGCGGTAGTTGATCGTTTCCGGTTTGGTCACCTCGCCGTGGGACCAGGACCGGATTTTTTCCGGACTTGCCAGGCTGATACGGATCGAATCGAAATCTGCGATCTGGCTTGCGCGGTCATACGGGCTGCTACGGTACAAGGCCTTCCTCCTGCCGCCCTCTGCCGGGGGCGGCTTCCAGCAAAAAACCGGTGCACCTCATGCGCGCGCGAGCCGGACTGCGGGCCCACGCACGCCGCTCAGTCCGCTGCTTGCTCCGACGGCTTCTGACGCTTCATCAGTTCGACGTCGAGGCACAGCGACTGGAGCTCCCGCACCAGGACGTTGAACGATTCCGGGACGCCCGGGTCGATTCCCGGCTCGCCCTTCACGATGGCCTCGTAGATCTTGGCGCGGCCATAGACGTCGTCTGATTTGCAGGTGAGCAGCTCCTGCAGGATGTGCGCGGCGCCGTAAGCCTCGAGCGCCCACACTTCCATTTCGCCGAACCGCTGGCCGCCGAACTGCGCTTTGCCGCCAAGCGGCTGCTGCGTGATGAGCGAATAGGGCCCGATGGAACGCGCGTGAATCTTGTCGTCCACCAGGTGCGAAAGTTTGAGCATGTAGATGTACCCGACGGTAACGGGCTGGCCGAACTTTTCGCCGGTCATGCCGTCGAAGAGCTCCGTCTTGCCCGCCGCAGGCAGGCTCGCCACTTCCAGCAGGTGCCGGATTTCCCCCTCGCGCGCGCCGTCGAACACCGGCGTGGCCATGGGAATTCCGTCGCGGAAGCTGCGTGCCAGGTCCAGCAGGTCCTCGTCTTCCATTGCTGCGATCGATTTCCAAACAGATGTTTCGCCGAAAATTTCCTTGAACCACTTGCGCACGGCTTCGGCGCGAGTGGAATCGTCCAGGATGCGCATGAGCTGATTGCCGAGCTCGCGCGCGGCCCAGCCGAGATGCGTTTCCAAAATCTGTCCGACGTTCATGCGCGAGGGCACGCCGAGCGGATTGAGAACGATCTCCACCGGAGTGCCGTCGGGCAGGTAGGGCATGTCCTCTTCCGGAACGACGCGCGCGATAACGCCCTTGTTCCCGTGACGGCCGGCCATCTTGTCGCCGACGGAGAGCTTGCGCTTCATGGCCACGTAGACCTTGACGAGCTTGATGACACCCGGCGGCAGCTCGTCGCCCTTCTTGAGCTTGCCGATGCGCTCGTCGGTGATCTTGCGGAGCACGTCGATCTGGCGCGAGGTCATCTCCTCGATCTCGTCGATTTTCTCGATGAGGAGCGGGTCTTTCTCGTCCAGGCGCAGGCGCTTGAGGTTGCGCGTGGAGATTTTCTCGATCATCTCGCGCGTGAGCGTGACGCCCTTGGTGAGTAGGCGCTTGTTGGTCTTTTCGTCGTGCAGATCGGCGGCCAGCTTGCGGCCGGAAAGGATTTCGGAAAGCCGCTTGAGCCGCTCGTCGGTAAGAATGCGGATTTCGTCCGAGAGGTTTTTCTCCAGACGCGATTCCTGCGAGGCTTCGATGGCCTTGTGGCGTTCGTCCTTCTCCGCGCCCTTGCGGCAGAAGATCTTCACGTCCACCACGGTACCTTCGATGCCCGGCGGGCAATAGAGAGAAGCGTCGCGAACGTCGCCGGCCTTTTCGCCGAAGATGGCGCGAAGCAGCTTTTCTTCCGGGGTGAGCGTGGTTTCGCCCTTGGGCGTGACCTTGCCGACCAGAATGTCGCCAGGCTTTACGGTGGCGCCGATGCGGATCACGCCGCTTTCGTCCAGATTGCGAAGGAAACTCTCGCTGATATTGGGAATGTCGCGCGTGACTTCTTCCGGACCGAGCTTGGTGTCGCGCGCCTCGATTTCCAGCTCCTCGATGTGGATGGAGGTGTAGTAATCCTCGCGAACCAGCTTTTCGCTCACCAGGATGGCGTCTTCAAAGTTGTACCCGCGCCAGGGAATGAACGCGCACAGGACATTGCGGCCGAGCGCGAGCTCGCCGCGGTCCGTGCACGGCCCGTCGGCCAGCACCTGGTTCTGCTTCACGTGGTCGCCCACGTGAACCAGCGGCTTCTGGCTGATGCAGGTGTTCTGGTTGGAGCGCTTGAACTTCGTGAGCGTGTAAATGTCGGAGCCGACTTCGCGGCTAAGCACGCCGGAGTGGTCGGATTCGACGCGGACGATGATGCGCTCCGAGTCCACCTGGTCCACCACGCCTTCGCGGCGGCAGATGACTACGGCGCCGGAGTCGCGCGCGGTAACGCGTTCCATGCCGGTGCCGACCAGCGGAGCTTCGCCGCGAATCAGGGGAACGGCCTGGCGCTGCATGTTCGAACCCATGAGCGCGCGGTTGGCGTCGTCATTTTCAAGGAACGGAATCAGGCTCGCCGCGACGGAGACGAGCTGCTTCGGCGAGACGTCGATGTAATCCACTTCCTCGCGGCTCTTGAGCACGAAGTTGCCGGCCTGGCGGCAGTTCACCAGCTCGGCGTCAATGGTGCCGCGCGTATCGAGCGGGACGTTGGCCTGCGCGATGACGTAACGGTCTTCTTCCCATGCCGAGAGGTAGAAGCAATGCGCCTCCGCAGTGACTTTGCGGCGCTTGAGCTCTTCGTTGACGTTTTCGACCTTGTCGAGCTCGACGATGTCGCCGGCCTTGAATTCACTGTCGCCGGCGTTGAGCACTTGCACGTAATCCACCACGCGGCCGTTGCGCACTTTGCGGTAGGGCGACTCGATGAAGCCGAACTCGTTGATGCGCGCGAAGCACGAAAGCGAGCTGATCAAGCCGATGTTCGGACCTTCCGGCGTCTCAATCGGGCAAATGCGGCCGTAGTGCGTGGGATGCACGTCGCGCACTTCGAATCCGGCACGTTCGCGGGAAAGCCCGCCAGGACCGAGAGCGGAAAGACGCCGCTTGTGCGTGATTTCGCTGAGCGGGTTGGTCTGGTCCATGAACTGGCTGAGCTGCGAACTGCCGAAGAACTCGCGGATGGCCGCGGTCACGGGCTTCGCGTTCACCAGGTCGTGGGGCATGGCCGTGGACATTTCCTGGTACACGGACATCTTTTCCTTGATGGCGCGTTCCATGCGAACGAGGCCGATGCGGAACTGGTTTTCCAACAACTCGCCCACGGCGCGGACGCGGCGGTTGCCCAGGTGGTCGATATCGTCCACCACCCCGATGCTCTTGCGCAGTTTGAGCAGGTACTTGATCGCGGCGATGAAGTCCGGGGTATCGAGCGTGCGCTTGTCGAGCGGAGTGCTGAGCCCGAGCTTGATGTTGAACTTCAGGCGGCCGACTTTGCTGAAGTCGTATTTCCGCGCGTCGAAGAACATGCTCTGGAAGAGCGCGGTGGCGGTATCCAGCGTGGGCGGATCGCCCGGACGCAGCTTGCGGTAAATTTCAATCAGCGCTTCGCGCGAGCTGTGGATCGTGTCGCGGTCGAGCGTGCGGCCGACTACGTTGCCCACGTCGTCGCGCTCCGGGAAGCATACGTCCACTTCGCTCAGCCCGGCCTCCACCATGCGCGCCCACAGTTCGGCGGTGAAGGGCTTGTTGGCTTCGAGCAGAACTTCACCGGTCTGGCGATCGACGATGTCCGCGACGGAGACGGCGCCTTCCAAGTCCGTCAAATCCGCCTGGACCTGCGCGACGCGCGCCTTCACCATCTCCTTGTAAAGCGCCTCGGTGATGCGGCGGTTCGAGCCGACCAGCGTTTCTTCGGATTTCGGGTGCTTGATTTCGTGCGAGAGTTTGCGGTCAATCAGCCCTTCGGAAAGATTCCAGTAGTATTTGCCCTCACGGAGCGAAATGCGCTCCACCTGGTAGAAATTGCGGAGAATTTCCTCATTGGACTTCATGCCCAGCGCGCGAAGGAAAATCGTGCCCAGGAATTTGCGTTTGCGGTCGATGCGCACGTACAGCGTGTTCTTGGTGTCGAACTCGAACTCGACCCAGGAGCCGCGATAGGGAATGATCTTCCCCAGGAAGTAGGTGCGGTTGTTCGAACTCTCAAAGAAGACGCCGGGCGAACGGTGCAACTGGCTGACGATGACGCGTTCGGTGCCGTTGATGATAAACGTACCGTTATCGGTCATCAGCGGAATGTCGCCGAAAAAGACTTCCTGTTCCTTGATGTCACGAATGGTCTTGGCGCCGGTGTCCGGGTCTTTCTCATAGATGGTGAGGCGGATAGTGACCTTGAGCGGGGCGGCATAGGTCATCCCGCGCTCCTGGCACTCGCTGACGTCGTATTTCAACTGCAGGGCTACCGGATCGCCGCACTTGTTGCAGAAGGTGGGCGTGTTGCGGTTGAACGTGCCGCACTTGGAGCAGATTACATCGCCGGACTTGTACGGGTCGGTGACCACGGACGCGCCGCAGGTGCGGCAGGTGGCGCGGAGGTGATGCAACCCGCGCAGATGCCCGCACTTGCACTCCCAGTTGCCGATCGAGTAGTCCACGAAGTCGAGCTGCGAGAGTCCACGGAAATCCTGAATCGGAAACACGGAGCTGAAGACGGACTGCAGCCCGGTGTCTTCGCGTTCGCTCGGCAGCAGATCCATCTGCAGAAAGCGCTGGTAGGAGCGCTTCTGCACCTCGATCAGGTTCGGGATCTGGATCGTCGCCCGGATGCGCGAAAAATCCAGCCGCCGCCGTTCGCGGTTCTGATAATTGCCATTCTGCATGTCGAATTACCTCACGTCGCTCGCCGCGGCGAGCGGAACGCCCGGGCAGCCGCAGGCCGTACGAAAACACCACGGCCGCCAGGGTGAAATTCCAAGAAAGAATGGTGCCAGCAGAACTCTCTCCCGAACTACGCTCCCCAGCTTCGGAGAGCGCGGCCTGCCTGCCGCAGGCAGGGTTCGAAAACCGGTTCGCGAACAGCGCGCCCGCGCGCTTTGCGGGTCCCGCGCCGCCCCCAGGAACAGTCCGCCCAGCCGGACTACTTCACGTCAACTTTCGCGCCGGCTTCCTCAAACTTCTTCTTGATGGTGGCAGCCTCATCCTTGCTTACGCCTTCCTTTACCGTCTTGGGCGCGCCATCCACCAGGTCCTTGGCTTCCTTCAAGCCCAGGCTGGTGACTTCGCGGACGGCCTTGATGACGTTGATTTTGTTCGCCCCAACCTCGGTGAGAACGACGGTGAATTCCGTCTTCTCCTCGGCAGCAGGCGCGGCGCCCCCCGCAGCAGCCCCGCCGGCAACCACCACCGGCGCGGCGGCCGCGGCAGACACGCCGAAGGCCTCCTCCATCTTTTTTACCAGCTCCGAGGCTTCCAGCAGCGTGAGCCCCTTGAGCTGTTCGAGCAGCGTTTCCACTTTGCTAGACATGACCGTTTCCCATCCTCCTAAAAAATTTATTCCGCGAACTTGTTCTCTTTGACCGCTTCGTTCACCACCACGGCCAGATTCCGGGCTACTGCCGCAGTCACGCTGGCCAGGCGTTGCGCCGGCGATTGCAGCAGGAACATGATTTTCGAAATCAGCTCTTCCTTCGAAGGCAGGCTGGCGAGCTGCTGAATTTCTCCGACGGAAACCACGCGGCCTTCCACCAGGCCCGCGCGAAACTGATACGCCGGCACGTCCTTTGCGAACTTGGTGAGCACCTTGGCCAGAGCCACGGGATCGGTGGACGTGCAGGCAATGGAATTAGTGCCCGCGAGCGACTTGAGCAGCGGTTCGGCCGCCGTTCCCTGCGCGGCGCGCTCCGCCAGCGTGTTCTTCACCACCTGATAGCTGCCGCCGGCGGCTTCCACGGCGCGGCGCAGGCGTGTGTCTTCGTCCACCTTGATCCCCTGAAACGTGCTGAGGATCACGGTGGAGACCTGCGCCAGCTCGTTGTGCAGCTCGTCGACTTTCTTTTGTCTGTCCACTTTGCGGTTCATGTCTCGATCCTTCTCGTATCCTTTGCTTCAGGGCCTCAGGCTGCCGCGCCCGTTGACGCCTCGACTTCGTTCAGGTCGATCGAAATCCCCGGACCCATGGTGGACGTGAGCGTGACGCGCTTGATGTACTTGCCCTTGGCCGCCGCGGGCTTGGCCTTCACGATGGCCGCGAGCAGCGCCTGGGCGTTTTCTGCAATCTTGGGCGCGTCGAAATCCGCCTTGCCGATCGGCGAATGAATGATCGCTGTCTTGTCGAGGCGGAACTCCACTTTACCTGCCTTGATTTCTTTCACAGCCTGGGCGACTTCAAAGGTCACGGTGCCCGTCTTCGGGTTGGGCATCAGGCCGCGCGGGCCGAGCACTTTCCCGAGCTTTCCGGCCGAGCGCATCATGTCGGGCGTGGCGATCACGGCATCAAAATCCGTCCAGCCTTCCATGATTTTCGCCACCATGTCGTCGCCGCCCACAAAGTCGGCGCCGGCATCGCGGGCTTCCGTAACTTTTTCGCCCCCGGCAATCACCAGTACGCGCTTGGACTTGCCCAGCCCGTGGGGCAGGACGACGGTGCCGCGGATCATCTGGTCGGATTGTTTCGGGTCCACGCCCATGTTGATGACGAGCTCGACGGTCTCGTTGAACTTGGCGAACTTCACTTTCTTGAGCAGGTTCGCTGCTTCAAGAAGCGGGTACGGCTGGCTCTTCACCTCGCCCCGCGCCTTCTGAATGTTTTTTCCACCCAACCGGCTCATGCGTGCGCTCCTAATTCTCGGAAACTTCAATGCCCATGTTCCGCGCCGTGCCCAGCACGGTGCGGATGGCGGACTCGATCTTGGTTGTATTCAGGTCCGGCATCTTGGTCTTGGCGATTTCTTCCACCTGCTTGCGCGTCACCTTGCCGACCTTCGTGCGGTTCGGCTCGCCCGAACCCTTCACGATTCCGGCGGCGCGCTTGAGCAGCTCAGAAGCCGGCGGGGTCTTGATGATGAACGTAAAGGTGCGGTCGGTGTAAATCGTGACGAGCACGGGGAAAATCATGCCCTCCGGCTCTTTCGACGTCTTGCCGTTGAACTGCTTGCAGAAATCCATGATGTTCACGCCCTGCGGGCCGAGCGCGGTTCCCACCGGCTGAGCCGGAGTCGCCTTGCCCGCGGGCAACTGGAGTTTGACCATCGCTTGCAGCTTCTTCGCCATCGTCGTTACGCTCTCTCACCCTCCGGCAAACGCCGTCAGGAGGTTTTTTCCACCTGCGTAAAATCCAGCTCCACCGGAGTGGAGCGTCCGAAAATCGTGACGGAAACCTTGAGCGTGTTGCGGTCGGGATTCACTTCTTCCACCACGCCGTTGAAGCTCGAGAACGGCCCGTCCACAATCTTGACCTGCTCGTTGCGCTCGAAGGTCAGCTTCGGCTTCTGCTTTTCCGTGGGCGTCGCGCTGCGGTTGAGGATGGCCTGCACTTCCTCATCCGAAAGCGGCGACGGGCTCTGCCCGCTGCCCACGAAACCGGTGACGCGCGGCGTGGAGCGCACGACGTGCCAGGTGTCGTCGTTCATTTCCATCTCGACGAGCACGTACCCGGGATAGAACATGCGCGGCGAAATCACTTTCTTGCCGCCGCGCACTTCGATCACGTCTTCGGTCGGCACCATGACGCGGCCGATCTTGTCCGCCAGGCCGAACGCGGTAACGCGGCCTTCCAGGCTCTCCTTGACCTTCTTCTCGAAGCCCGAATACGTGTGAATGATGTACCAGTTCTTTGCCACGGCCATCCTACGAGTGCCCGAATTGGCTCAAGATCATTTGAATCAACTTGCCGAATCCACTGTCCACGACGTAGAAAAACGCTCCGAAAAAGAAAATCGTCACAATCACAATCAACGTCTGCGACCGCACTTCCGGCATGCTCGGCCAGGTGACGTGTCCCATCTCCCCGCGAACATCGTGCAGGAACTTGCGGAGATCCTCCCACGAGCCCGTGATCCGTTCGAGCCACGCGGGACGCTCACGACGCTCGTCGCCGCCCGCTGTTACTGCCTTTGCCGCATCCACCACTTTCAACTCCTGTCCGCTCATACTCCAATCCCTGGCAGGGGAGGAGGGATTCGAACCCCCACATCCGGTTTTGGAGACCGGCGGTCTACCGTTAAACCTACTCCCCTGAATCCCGAACCGCCTGCCCCACTCCTACTTCACTTCCTTGTGTACCGTATGCTTCCGGCACGACCGGCAGAACTTCTTGGTCTCCATCCGCTCCGTGTGCTTCTTGCGATTCTTCATCGTGGCGTAGTTCCGGTTCTTGCAATCGTTGCACTGCAGTGTGATTAACTCCCGCATCGTCCTGTTCCTCGTCTTCCGCTGCTTACTCGATGACCTCAACCACCGCGCCGGCGCCGACCGTGTGCCCGCCTTCGCGGATCGCGAACCGTAGCCCCTTCTCCATCGCCACCGGGCTGATCAGCTCGATCGACACCGTCGCGTTGTCCCCCGGCATCACCATCTCCACCCCTTCCGCCAGCTTTACGTCTCCCGTCACGTCCGTCGTACGGAAGTAAAACTGCGGCCGGTATCCCGTGAAGAACGGCGTATGACGCCCGCCCTCTTCCTTCGTCAGGATGTACGCCTCGGCCTTGAACTTCTTGTGCGGCGTGATCGACCCCGGCTTGCACACCACCTGCCCGCGCTCCACGTCGTCCTTTTCCGTCCCGCGCAGCAGCAACCCCACGTTGTCCCCCGCCATCCCTTCGTCCAAAAGCTTCCGGAACATCTCCACGCCCGTCACCACTTTCTTCTGCGTGTCGCGGAAGCCCACGATCTCGATTTCCTCGCCCACCTTCACCTTCCCGCGCTCGATTCGCCCCGTCACTACCGTCCCGCGGCCCGAGATCGAGAAGATGTCTTCAATCGGCATCGCAAACGGCTTGTCCACGTCGCGCACCGGCAGCGGCACGCTCTTGTCCACCGCTTCCATCAATTCCAGAATCGTCTTCTCCCACTTCTCTTCCCCGTTCAGCGCACCCAGCGCCGACCCGCGAATCACAGGCACCGAATCCCCAGGGAACTGATACGTCTTCAGCAGATCGCGCACTTCCAGCTCGACCAGTTCCAGCAGCTCCGGGTCTTCCACCGCGTCGCACTTGTTCAGGAACACCACGATGTACGGCACTCCCACCTGACGCGCCAGCAGGATGTGCTCCCGCGTCTGCGGCATCGGCCCGTCCGTCGCCGCCACCACCAGAATCGCGCCGTCCATCTGCGCCGCGCCGGTGATCATGTTCTTGATGTAGTCCGCGTGGCCCGGGCAGTCGATGTGCGCGTAGTGACGGTTCGGCGTCTCGTACTCCACGTGCGCCACCGCGATCGTGATCCCGCGCTCCCGCTCTTCCGGCGCGTTGTCGATCGAATCGAACGCCCGGAACTGCACCTTCGGGTTGTGCTTCGAGAGCACCTTGGTGATTGCCGCCGTCAACGTCGTCTTGCCGTGGTCGATGTGGCCGATCGTTCCCACGTTGACGTGCGGCTTGCTCCGTTCGAATTTTTCCTTCGCCATTTTGCTTCTGCCCTCAGTTGCTTGAAGTGACGTGCCTCGATCCGTTACAACGCGCCGTAGGAAGAACTCCTTGAAGAAGTTTCCCCGCTACTCGATCGCTTGCGTCCCCTCGGAACCCCTTGAAACTCTCTCCGTCTCAGGCCGCCGAAATCTGGAGCGGGGGACGGGATTCGAACCCGCAACCACCGGCTTGGAAAGCCGAGACTCTGCCGTTGAGTTACCCCCGCATCCCTAGCTGATTCTCTGGAGCCTGGGACCGGGATTGAACCGGTGACCTCGTCCTTACCAAGGACGCGCTCTACCAACTGAGCTACCCAGGCCCTCCGGTGTCCCGCGCAAATCCCCCCGGCGCAGCACGCGAAAAAAACGCCGCGCACTCAAAAAATATTGCTCGCT
>Ga0335081_10008609_pt1 | contig 16365 bp, 9 predicted proteins | sample Lox_Sample_35_FD_206713 | JGI IMG/M metagenome (GOLD analysis project Ga0335081, IMG submission 206713) | Soil microbial communities from Loxahatchee National Wildlife Refuge, Florida, United States - Lox_Sample_3.5 | ecosystem: Environmental > Terrestrial > Soil > Wetlands | place: USA: Florida... | reverse complement strand
CAGACACTCGTCGGCGCGATGTCCGGCGCAGTCAGTGTCATGGAGGTATTGGTCGCCACCGGGACGCCGTTCACGTAAAGGATGCCTCGCGCGCCGTCGGTGGTGACCGCGATATGTGTCCAGACGTTCGCCGGCACAGCGTCGGTTCCATCGAGTTGCTGTTCGCCGCTGATACCCGAGGCGGTGATGGCAAAGCGGGGATAACCGGTGGAAGACTGCGGCGTAAAAAAGACGTAGCTGTTTGTGCCGCGGCCGAAATCGAAAACGCGTTGCCACGCTGCGCCGCCATTCCATTTGAATACGGCGACGAAGGTCCGGGCGTTGGCCAGGCCGCCGGGCAGATTGACAAATTGATTGGTTCCGTTGAGCACGAGCACGTCGCCGAGCAACGGGTCGTGGAAAATGGAAGCGCCGTTCTGCAACAGGCCGTAGTACTCGCCGCCGTCGTCGCGGCCGTCCATCTGAAAACGATACGCGGCGGACCAGTCGTTGGTGAAGGCCGGCCAGCCGTCTGCGGTCCAGGAAAGCGGCTCGAAGTCAAACGTCGGCGCGCCGTTGACGTTGGCGTCGTAATAATGGTAGCCGAAGTATTCGGCGCCATTTTCCTCGTAAATGCCCATCTGTCCGGGGCCGATGTATTTGCCGGTGGTTTTGAGGAATAAGGTCCCGCCGCCGAAAACCAGATTGACTCCATCCCGGTCCACGTAGGGACCGGTGATGGCCGTGCTGCGGCCCACGCGAATGTTGTAGGTGCTGTTCACGCCGGCGCAGCACTGGCCCCAGTTGACGAACAGGTAGTAGTAGCCGCCGTGGTAGTAGAGATAGGACGCTTCGATCGGGTCGCCCGAAGCGTTGTTAAAAGCGAGATGGGTCAGCGAAGGACTTGCGTTGAGCAGGCCGGTGGCCGGATCCAGCCGGACAAGATAAATGCCGTTCCAGTAGGAGCCAAACGACATCCACAGGTTCCCGGACGCGTCAAAGGTGACGCCCGGATCAATGCAGTTGTACGAAGACCCGCTTGTGGATGTAATCACGGGGCCTTGGTCCGTCCAGGCATAGTTGGGGTCAGTCGGGTCGAGTGTCGGGTTTGTTGCCAGCCCGATGGCCGACGTCTGGCTGCCAAAAGTGGATATCGCATAGTAGAGGTGGTACTGGCCGTTGAAGTAAATGATGTCCGGCGCCCAGAAACTGTCCAGGCTCGCAGTCAGACTGGTGGTGCCTGAATAATTCGTCGTCCACGACGGGGCGCTGGCAAAGACGCTCGGTCCGGTGACCCAATACTCTTTGTCGGCCGATGATTTCGAGTAAATGCCTCCGTGCGTGCCGAACACATAATAGCGCCCATTGCACTTAATGACGGCTGAGGGATCATGAATCCCCAGGCTGCCGCGCAGGTCGGGCGGTTCGGCCCGCAGCATTCCGGGGATGAAGCACACGGCCAGGAAGGCAAGATAGCCTTGATGCAGAACGAAGTGGTTGAGCCGAAGCATTAAGATGCGGTACTTCATAAATTACCTGCGTTGGCACGGTTGTGTCTTAAGTCGCAATACCGTCATCGAGTGTTTCGGAAAGCGGTGGTTGAATTGAGGGCTGGCAGCGTTAGACTGCGATTCCACGGGAGCCACCGCGAGTGGTTGCGCAAACGAGTTCTCCGCATCAGGCCCGGAGCCGGTCAACACGACGGCATTGATTTCCGGCGCCACACTGGCAGCACCGGAGATTTGGATTCCCGCCATGCAGTGGTCGTCACTGGGATTAACCACTTTGAGAATGATCTCACCCGCCTTTTCGTCGCGGACCGCACTCGCGTAAAGCGACTGGACTCGTGGAGGCGGCACTTCGGCGCTCTGCACGAGTTTCCCATCGAGATAACAATCCAGTTTTGCACCTTTGAGTTCGACGCTCACTTCGTACCAGCGTCCTGCGTCAATCGTGCCGGGCACCTGCGACAGGAGTTGTTCCTGCTGTCCGAGGCGGAATTGCAGAAGGTGGGATTGGTTGTGACTGCCGCCGAGGTTCCACAGAATGTAATTCTCGGGACCCTTCTGCCGGACGATGACCCAGAAGCCTTCGGTACCCGCGAGTTTGCGCGCCTTGAGTGAAAGCGTGTAGTCACTCCACGAAGCGTCTCCGGCAAAGACGCTGGCGGGCGCACCGGGCTCAAGTTGTTGCCAGGCACCGTCGCGAAGCGTCCACCGACCGTCCGCGCCGGACCATTCCGAGGCTCTGTTCGCGAAGTCAGAACTCAACAGGGTTTTGTCACCCCGCGTCACGCGGACGTCTTTGAACTCGGCGGCGGTTTGAGAGGTGCCGAAGCCGACCCGGCCGGACGGAGTCGCGGGGAGTTCGGCCCCGGCCAGGGCCACTGGCAGTACGACGTCACCCCGGTTGCGACTGAAAAGCTGCTGGACGTAATAACTCGGCGTGCCGTAAACGTGGAGGTTGTCGCACCAGATGAGGTTCGGCGTCCATTGCCAGGCATCCATGTGCGCAAACAGCGGAGCATACGAGGCCATGCGAACGACATCGGCATTGTGCTCCAGGCCGGTCATAAAAGCGGCCTCGGCCAGCGCGCATTCCAGATTATTGCGGTTCTTCGGGCTGGCAATCGCCACACTCTGCGCCGCGTATTCGCCCATAAAAACCTTTGGCCCTTTGCGGTCGTAGTTGTCGTAGCGACGGGTGTTGGTCAGAAACCAGACGGGATTCGCGTAACAATGTTCGTCCACAACATCGGCTTTCAGCTCGCACAGCCTCGGCCAGAGATACTGGAAACGATCGTCGGCGGGCGAGGGGCCGGCATCGGAAACGAGCATGACTTCGGGGTGCTTCTCCTTGAGAACTCTGGCGAAGCGCGCGTAACGCTCAAGGTATTGCTCTCCCCATTGTTCATTTCCCACCCCGAGCATTTTCAGGTTGAACGATTCGGCGTGCCCGAGTGCCGCGCGCTTCGCGCCCCACAAGCTCGTGACCGGGCCGTTGGCAAATTCGATCAGGTCGAATGCATCCTGGATGTAAGGCTCGAGCCGGTCCAGCGGCACCAGTTCGCCGGAGTTGAATTGGCAGGCCATGCCGCAATTCAGAATCGGCAACGGCTCCGCGCCGATGTCTTCGCATAACTGGAAGAACTCGAAAAAGCCAAGGCCAAATGACTGGAAGTAGTCCGGCGTCGGCCGGTGCAAAAACTCGTAGTTCCAGCGGTTGATGAGCAACTTGCGATCTGCCATCGGCCCGAGGGTGTTTTTCCATTGGTAACGCCGCTCCAGGACGCTGCCCTCCACGATACAGCCGCCGGGGAACCTCAGGAAGCCGGGTTTCAAGTCAGCCAACATTTGCACCATGTCCGCGCGCAGGCCGCCAGGCCGGTCCTTCCACGTCTTCTCCGGAAAGAGCGAAACGCGGTCGAGGTCAATCGCCCCTTTGCCTTCGACCAGTAGCGCCAGCCGGGCTTTGGCGTCGGTATTGTCGGGATGCAACATCGCGGTGCATTTTCTCCACTTGGGCGAGAATCCCGCCAGCCGCACCGCGCCCAGCAAACCGCCGTCGGCGCCATACAGTTGTACCAGCAAGGCGGGTGAACCGGTCACGCCGCGAATATGCGCCGAGAAATGATACACTTCGCCTTTACGGACTCCCATCCCGCGAAAGCCCTCATTGGAAATTCCAAAAGGCGCCGTGCCCTCCGACTGAATCCTCACATGGCGGGGATTGGCCGGCTCAACCGGGTCGTCATCACGGGCGGTGACTTCCCCCTGCGCCAGACTGGGACGGATTTTCGTCCAGCCCATCAAAGGATCGGGAAAGTCGAACGCGCCGTTCTTGACCAGTTCGGCATAAAGCCCGCCGTCGGCACCGAAATTGATGTCCTCGAAAAAAATCCCCCACATGGCGGGATTGATCTTCGCGCCGGGCTTGTCCGCCTGAACTTCTATCGTCGTCATATCCTTGGCGTGCGTTGTTGAATCCGGGGCGGCAAATCTTTCATGGCTCGAACCGGATGAATGAAATCAGGCAGCGGTGGCCTCGCCGGCGCCGTCCGCGTCTTCGTGAGTCACCATCTCGCGTATTTTTTCGTTGTAGTATTTGTCGGTGATAAAATACCGGTACATCAAAAGTCCCGTGGCAAGGTGGAAAACACCGGGAATAATTGTCAGCATCAGGGCGATGCCGCTCAGTGTGAACGCACTCTGGACCTGGTCCACTCCGTGCAGAGGTTCCTGGTAATGAAAGACGACGAGCAGCCAGCCCCCCATCCCGCCGGCCAGGCTCATACCCATTTTCTGGCACCACGAGATGCCGCCAAACGCCATGCCGGCCACACGCTTGCCGCTCCTGGTCTGGCCGTAATCCACGGCCTCCGAAATGATGGACCAGAACACCGGACCTTGCAGGTCCACGATGAAATTGATGAGGAAGTACAAAACAAACGCCGCGGCGATGCTGCTGGGCTTCACCGCCAGAAACATGGTGACGCTCAGTGCGAAGGTGGCCAATTGCGACCAGCGGAAGAGCTGGATTTTGCAGTACTTTTTCGTGATCCAGGTCGAGGCAACCATGGCGAGGATGTTGCCGACAATGCCGGTGGTGACGAACGCCGATTGCATTCTGGCGTCGCCACCGAGGAAGTATTTTGCGTAGTAAAACGCCGTCTGTCCGCGGAGCACATAACCGATGGTGCCGATCAGGCAAACCCAGGCCAGAACCATCCATTGGTCATTATGCCAAAGCAGGCCGAGTTGCTGCCACAGCGGCTTCCGGTCGCTCTTGTGCGTCACCCGCTCGGTCGTCGTAAAGAAACAGAAAATGAACAGCAAGGTAGCAAGCCCGGCCATGACCGCCATCGAGACCTGATAGCCTCGCGCGAGATGCTCGTGCGGCCAGCGGGCCGCAAAGATCGGGACAAACGTATTGACCAACAATGAGGCACCTTTGGCGAAGAACAGCCGATAGCCGTTGGCCGAAAGCCGCTCCTGCGGATCGGCCGTCAACACCCCGGGCAGCGAGATGTAAGGGATGGTCACCGCCGTAAACACGAGCATCATCAGGATGTACGTCGCGTAGGCATAAATCAGTTTGCCGGCGTAGGAAAATTCCGGCGTGGTGAAGACCAGCATGACCGCGAGGCCAAATGGCACGGCGAAGACGATGAAATAGGGACGGTAACGGCCCCAGCGGGTGGTGTGGCTGTCCGTGTACATGCCCATCGCGACGTCGGCAAATGCGTCAATCAGGCGCGGCACAAGCATCAGCCACCCGACGTGGGCCGTATTAAGTCCGTACACGTCCGTGTAAAAGAACAGGATGATGATATTGAGCGCCGACCAGACGACATTCACGGCCGCGTCGCCGCCGCCGAATCCGATTTTTTCGAGTACGGTTAGCCTGGAGGTTTTCATTATTATTGTTTGCCGATTGCTTGCGGTCCCCGACGGATGCAGAGCTTCAGTCTGTTAACCGAAAGCCTGAAACAGCTTACTTCACCACAACGCTCCGATACGCAGCGAGGCTCTGCTCATCAACCCTCGGCCATTGCGTCGCATCCCATTTCAATTCCGCAATCATCAATTTCTGCAAACCGTTATCCGCCGCTTCATAAGCGTGAAAGACAATGTAATCCTTTCCGTCAAAGGTATAGACGCTGTTACCTCCGCGCCCGGGCCAGGCCGGGTCGCCGGCCAGCAACAAACTGCCGGCGCCGTAGGCCAGATTTTTGCCTTCCTTGTCCAAATAAGGCCCTTTAAGATGTTTAGACCGGCCCACCATGATTTTGTAGGTGCTGTCATTGCCGCGGCAGCACAAGCCCCACGAGACAAACAAATAATAGTAATCGCCCTTCTTAAAAACAAAGGGCCCTTCAATCTGGGCAGGCCCCGGCGTCCGGTCATCCACAAAGATGGAGCGTTCTCTCCGGGCCAGAGAATACCATTCCTGAGGTTCCGCCAGGGCGGTCCAGCTTGAATCCAGTTTCACCAGCTTGATGCCCGACCAGAACGACCCAAAGTCCATCCAGGGCGTGCCGTTTTCCTCCACAACAATGTTCGGATCAATCGCATTCCAAAGATCGCGCCCCGGCACCGATTGCAGCACAATGCCATGGTCATCCCACTTATAGTCTGGCGAGTCGGGATTCAGGGTCTTATTGATGGCGACCCCGATGGCCGAGCTGTTTTGGGCCGGCGAGGACACGGCGTAATACAAATAATACTTGCCGTTATGACGGATGATGTCGGGCGCCCAAACATGCCCGTCAAAACGGCTGGCCACGCTTCTTGCCCAAACTGGATCACCCGGGAAAACGCGTCCCCGCAACTCCCAACTTTTCATGTCCTTGGAGCCATAGAATGTGATTCCGGGCCCGGAACTGAACAGGTAGTAGGTATCGCCCTCCCTGGCCATGGCGGGGTCGTGTATGCTCACCTGGGTTGACCGCACAGCAAACAAGCTGCCGGTCGTGATGACATCGGGCATCCCCGTGGCAAAGACCGAAACCCTGTTGGTAACAACCCCGACAGCCATCGGCAGAACCACCACTCGCATTTGTGCGGTGTCCGAACCGTTGATCCGGGGGAAGAAGAAAACCGCATTTGTTTCATCGGCTGAGATGGTGGGCCGGACGCCGTAAAAATTCGTGGCACTCAGGAACTGCACGGAAGCGGGCAGGGCATCGGTCACACGAACGTCGAAAACCGGGGACGCCGACAGATTTGTCACCTTGATGGTGTAGGTCAACGAACCGGTGATCACATCGCGGTGGTTCGGGGCGGTGACAAAAAGGGCGAGCCGGCTTTGCGCGTCGGCCCGGAGGCCTGCTGCCATCAGCCCGAACGCCAGCAATGCAAATATTCGAAGGCCGGAAAAAGTCTTCATGTTAGACCGATTTCATCATTTCGTTCGAGGGCATTATCCTCCTCTGCAACGCGCTTGTCGGGCGAAAAATTCTGTCCACCCCGATCCCGACCAATCGGAAACGGAGCCGGTTGGAATTTGCTTCTCCTCACTGTGCGCCGAGGCGGAATAGGTCATTTGCAGATCCATCATCGTCCCACTCCAACAGGCTGATTGTCAGTGCCGCATGGCAAATTTTCCGGAGCCGTGCAACCGGCCGTCGGCCCCGGAGATGACATTCTCAAGGAATAGCCCCGCCCGGCTGGATTAGTTTTTGTGGCAGGGGTTGGTCCGCTTCGACGGCAGCCAACAACGGCCGGAAATCCCTCTCGACGGCCGGGACGCCTTGCGGGGCCGCGACCTGGATGGATCCCGCGCTCACGGACAACCAAACGGCGTCTGGCTTTTGACTCAATTTGATTTTGCATGTGTCTGGAGGACATCGTACTCCACGCTGTTTCGAGATGGGCGACAAAAACCGCGTGGGTCGAGGTTCTCGTCCTCACGCGGTTGGATGTTCCCTCACAGAATTCCGTCAGACAACCGTTTTGATCAATACTGCTGCAAACGGAAAAACTGGGCGGAGCTCGTGGACGGAATCGTCATCTGGTAATTCCCGCCCACAACCGTCAACGCGCCGGCCACCGAAGTCCAGGCAGCCCCAGACCCCAGGGTCGGGGAAGACATCAAATCAACCAGCGCCGACGCAGTTGGCCAGGTGATGACCAGATTGCCGCCGGAAAGCGAGGCCGACAACGACACATTCATGGATGTTCCGATGAGTTGGTTCGGCCCCAAGGCTTGCGTGGCCCTGATTTGCGCCGCCGTGAGCGGGCCGTCGTAAATGCGGAATTCATCGATCGACCCGGTGAGGAACGGATCGGCAGCGTAAAGCGACAGCCCCAAATAATTGTACGGGTCGCTGCCCAGGGTTGAGGCCAGCGGATGTGTCACGCTGTTGTTGATGGCGGCCAGCACCCCGTTGGTGTACAAAGACACATAACCGGCATAAGGATGATACACGCAGACCACGTGAACATTACCCAAATAGTTGGTCACGCTGCTTCTTACCAGGCTGAATGTCGCATCCTGCTCGCCGTTAAAGCCCGGATCGCCGAACCCAAAGAGTGAGGACGCATTCGCCGCGGCCGTGTAAGGAATGAAACCGATGTAATTCATGCCTTGTGGCGAGGCGGTGGTATCCTGACCGCCAAAGCCGAAGAGCCACGCATTCGAGACGCTGAGAACCGTGGTAATGTTGGCCCAGGCCTCAACCGTCACCGCGTCCATATTGGCGACAATGCCGGCAGGCAATTGCACATAGCCACTGGAACCGTCCAACGTGACCTGCCCGCCACCGAGGGTGGCGCCGTCAACGAGCGTGCCATCCCAGGCAGGACTGTTTCCGGGCACCGAATCTGCCGTCGTGGTACCCGACCCTTCACTGAAGCTATACTCATGGATCAGGCTGTTGGTAAAGGGTGTCACAGTGTACAAAAGTGTATTGATGCCGGTGAACGAACCAAACGTGCTGTTCGAGTAGGTCGCCGATATCAGCGTGGTGCCGGGCTTGATGGCCGTTACAATGCCGGCGGCGGACACCGAAGCCACAGTGGGGTCGCTTGACTGATAGGCAATCGTGCCCCCCCCGGACTGCGCCGCATCCAAAAAGCTCAAGGGAACGTCTGACAGGCCGTCGAAATTCCCCACGGCCTGCGCCGGTTGGAACGTGCCCACCATGAGATTCGTGGCAGTGGCCTGGACGGCAATACTGTTCAAGTTGCCAAGCGAGTTCGTAACGGTGACGAAAGTATTGGTGCCATCGTCCGTGAAGGTGAATTCATTCGTGTCGAATTTCTTTCCATAGCACAGGAAAACGCCCCGGCCAATCAGAGTGCTTACATAATTCGAGTTGGCGGTGGGCAATATGAGTTCGCCTCCGGCGAGATTGATCCAGCGTGTGGCGTCAGAAGAGACGCCGCCAAACGCCCCGGCCCCGGCCGTACCGCCCAAGAGACCGATGGTAACAGTTGCTGATGAGTCGTCGAAAAGGTTCAGGTGGCCGCCGGGCATCAGATAGTGGGTGGTGAGCGACGAACTGTCGTACAGGTTGAAGTCCACATTGGGCCCGCCTGCAAACCAGAACGGGTCACCGATAAAGATGCTGTCTCCCGAATGATAGTAGGCAGTGCCATGCATGTTGACAGTGGACTTGGGGCCGCCGATGGCGCCGATCGGGCAAAACCCAAAGCCGGCTTGCACCGTGCCATAAATCTCCAGGGTCTCCCCCCATTCGGGACCGAAAAGCTGGTCATTAAGAAAGACATGGTCCGACGCGCCGATCACGATCGGTGTCGGCGTCGCGGTCGGGAAACCGGTCCCGATATAAATCTGGAAGGTGGTGCCATTGGTCAAGGGCGCACTGCCCGAGCCATTCTGCACGACGTTGTTGGTATCCGTCCACGTCCAGCGCCAGTTGGCCGCGTCACTCCAGGTAGCCGCATCACCACCCGCCGTCCACCAATAATTGGTTTGTCCGAGTGGTTGCGCCGAGGCGGTGTGAACCAGACAGGCCGCCAGCAGGCCGGCGGCTGCAGAGAACAATATCTTTAATTTCATACGACTGCCTTTCTTGGTTGGGGTTGGGATTGATGTCAAAGTATTGAACGGGGTTCGTTTTGGCTGGTGGTTTGCTGGCGGTCAAAAAACAAAATACGGGTATCCGCTGCCACCGAAGAATTGGCGCGCAACGGTGGCAGCGCCTTTCTTGTAGATCATCTCGCGATAATGCCGCCACGCGACGTGGCCATCCACAAACAGATCGTTGGCTCCGGCCGGCGAAAGGCCATCCAAATGGCTCGTGCGTTGAATCACATTATCCGGGAGCCCCCCAATTGAAAGTTTGGCATAACTGGCGGTGTTGGGATCCTGGACGATTACGTCCACCACCACCTCGGCATCCGCCGGATTAGGTTGCCCGGGACCGCCAATCGTGCTTGTTTTCCAATACGGCGCCTCCGGCGTTCCTCCCGCGTGCATGCCTGCGCCCGGCAAGAGGTAAATGTAACCGGTGATCCGAAAACCACCAAATGGAGTGGTTGTAGCATAACCAGGAAGTCCAAGATAACCGGAAACCCCAAAGTTCCATGTGTTCTCACAATCGAAATCGGGATTGGACGGGCAGTAAAAAACATGTTGGCCGGCCCCGTTGAGAATCATCTCGTCAATAAAGTTGGTCGCCATGTCCCACGGCCAGAGTCCCGACGCATTGGTTGGCGTGGGGGTCAAGGGCGAATCCCTTAAATCCGGCAGCAGATTGTTGTTCTCCTCGGCGTAAATCTGCAAAGCGACGCCTTGCTGATGCAAATTACTTTTGCACGCCGCGCGGCGGCCGCTTTCCTTGGCTCTCGCCAACGCGGGCAAAAGGATGGCAGCCAAAATGGCGATGATAGCGATGACCACCAGAAGTTCAATGAGCGTGAATGCTTTCGCTTGTCGTCCGGGTGAAAAAAACATTTTTGGAATCTGGTTTATATTTAACTACTGGCTTTGCTGTAACACGGGAACAACGCCACTTTGCGGAAAAGAATCGCCAGTTTGCGAACACCAGCCTGCCGTTCCCGGCGGCCCATAGGCTTTGCGGTAGGCGAGCGGGCTGGTGTGTTTGCCGGCGCGGAAATACCGGGCAATGTGCTGTGTGTCGGCAAATCCAAGCAAATCGGCAATCTGCGCCACCGGCAGGTCCGTCTCGACCAGCAGTTGGGCGATCTGATCGGTTCGCACACGCCGGATTTCATCCAGGACCGAGCGCCCCAGCAGTTTGCGGAACCGCTTTTCCAGCGTGCGCCGGGACAATCCGGATGACTGGGCAACTTCGTCCACCGTGACCCCGCGGCGCGCCCGATCACGGATGAGTCGCAACGCTTTGCTCAAATGCGATTCTTCCGCCGCCACAAAGTCCGTGGAGCGGCGCGCGGCCACATGCGAAGCCACTGCGGTGATTCTGCGGGGAACAACTCGTGACTGTCGCATCAACCCGTCCAGCGCGGACGCAGCTTCGTAACCGGCGCGCTCAAAATTAATGGCGATGCTCGACATCGGCGGGTCGGTCAGCCCGCAAACAACTTCGTCGTTGTCCGCGCCGATGAGACCCACGCGGTCCGGTACCATCAGTCCGGATAGCTTGCATACCTCCATGACCCGCTGGCCGCAATCGTCGTTGCACGCCATCAAACCGATCGGTTTGGGCAGCGCCTCCAGCCAGTGGGCCAGCGAACGCCATTCCTTCGACCAATCCTTGCCGGGCGCGGACAACGCATAGTGCGGCGGCATTTCAAAGCCCGCTTCCCGGATCCGCTTGCAGAAAAATTCCTTTCGGATTTCCGACCAGGTCGTGTTCTCCAAAGCCGTTTGCTCATAGCCGCAGAAGGCAAAGTGTTTGAAGCCGCAACTCAGCAGGTGCTCCGCCCCCATGCGCCCGACGGTCTCCGAATCGGTCACCACGTTGACCATGCCGGGGAACTCCGTTTTCCGATGTCCCACAACCACGGTTGGCAGTCCGTAGGCCATGATTTCCTCTGCCCCCGCCACATCGCGAAGGATGACCCCGTCGGCTTCACCTGTTTCGAGCAGTGGTTGGACTTTCTCCAATCCCGCGGGTTCCCAGGAAAAGGACCACGGCCCGTGATGACGCGAAAAGTCAGCGATCCCGCGGAGCAGGGCGCGCCCGGAGGCACGTGAAGATTCAATCAAAAGAATGACTTTCGGGACTCGCAACATGTAATTCAGGCACAACAACAAAATACACGGCGTCGAGTTTTAACCCGCTGCCATGTCGGTTTTGTTTTTGGCTTGGTACCCTATAATGCGCCATCCGCCGGCGAATCCCGACAGGGAGTTTTCACCGGGTCGGGAGGGAAAAACCTCTTCGGCAGCGGGCAAAGCTCCACCACACGGATTTCTCTTGAACCCCCTCGGAATCAACGTCATCAGCCAAGGCGGCAGATCAATTCCGGGATATTGCCGCAAACCAATCCGGCGGTTGATGGTGTGTGGTCTGGCCGGAGGGGCGGGAGGCTGGCGGCTTCGGCTCAATCAGGGCCGTGGCTTCGCGCAAAAGGATTCGCGCAAACACCCAGTCGAACCAAAACCCATGCGCGGCGCTGCCCGGATCCAGGCCGTCATTGAACTTGCCTTGAATGCTTTCCCGGCCTTGTGCCAGTTCCGAGGCCGCCTCCTCGGTCCGGCCAAGCTGATGGCAGGCCATGGCGAGAATGACCCGGGCGGTGGCGGCTCGCGGGGCATTGTCACCCGGATATGCCAGGCACCGGCGGCACCATTCGCTGGCCTGGAGGTAATTGCCCCGGCGATACTCCATCAGAGCTACAGAAATGGACCCCCAGGCGGCCTGAAAAGCCGCTTCCGCATTCGTGTCATTATTGGCAACGCCGGCGAAAGCTTTCGCGGATACCTCAGCCAGTGGCGCCAACGCACGCATGGTCCATTTGTCTGCCGCTAAAAGCAGGCTGACCTTGACCGTGCGCTCCGCCGCCACCGGATTGGTTGTGCCGGCAAAGCGGGCAATCGCTTCCCGGCGGAATTGATCATAAGCCGTCACGTCGCTGAGTTCGACCAACACAGGGCCGCGCCGGAGATAATCCAGGGAGGCCAGGTCCCACCCGTCAAATTTGTTCATCTGCAACAGCACGGCAAAACGGTCGGCCGCCGGCTGCCAGCGCCCCGCCAAAGCGTGCCATTCGCCGACCGAACGAAACACCGCCGCGCCTTCCAGCGAAGGCAGGATCGGAGAAAGATTGTTTAACAGATTGTCCGCTTCATCGAAATTCTCCTGGCTTACCCGGACGGCCGCCAGAATGATCTTTTCCCGGGCCTCGGCTTGCCGGCGCAATTCCGCCTCGTTGGCGCGCGCCAACTCGGCCTCCTGGCGCAAGCGCGACTGCTGCCGTTCAGCGGCCACCGCCCGCTGGCGCGCGGACCTTTCCATGAGAAAAAGCCAGGTGGAGGTCCCCAGCCCGACAATCAACGCCGCCGCCACCGCCGCGCCCGCGGCGAACACAATTTTGTTCCGGCGAACCAGTTTCTGGAAACGGTAGAGCCGGCTGGGCGGACGGGCAATGACCGGTTCGTTATTGAGATAGCGGTGAATGTCCATCGCCAGGCCATTGGCCGTTTCGTAACGCCGCCGGCGGTCTTTCTCCAGCGCCTTCATCACGACCCAGTCCAGGTCACCGCGCAGCAGAGAAATCAGCCTGGGCGGCTCGGCATGACGTTGCACCGCGGTAGCCGTCAATTCGGTGCGTTGCAGCGTTGTCAGCATGGTGGATGGCCGCTGCGGTTCCTTTTCCCGTAAAGTCCGGCGCATTTCATCCAGCCCGGATTGCAGCAACATTTTCGGATCGAATGGCGTGCGGCCGGTGAGAAGCTCGTACAGCAACACGCCCAGGCTGTAGATGTCCGTGCGCGTGTCAATGTCCAGTCCGCTCATCTCCGCCTGCTCGGGACTCATGTAAGCGGGCGTGCCGATGACCTGTTCGTAAGCGGTGAAGAGGGTTTGTTCGGTCAACTTGCCTTCGATGGCCTTGGCGATGCCGAAATCAATCACCTTCGGCACCGGCAACCCGTCGTGCAGCGTGACCAGAATATTGGACGGCTTGATGTCGCGGTGAATGACGCCCTTTTGATGCGCATGTTGGATGGCATGACAAATCTGAACGAACAAATTCAGCCGCTGGCGGGTATCGAGATGGTTCTGGTCGCAGTAGTCGGTGATTTTGACGCCACGAACCAGTTCCATGACAAAGTAAGGACGGCCGGTCTCCGTCGCGCCTGCGTCCAGCACCCGCGCAATGTTCGGATGATCCATCATGGCCAATGCCTGACGCTCCGCCTCGAAGCGGGCGATAACGCTCTTAGTATCCATGCCGAGCTTGATGATCTTGAGCGCCACGCGGCGGTGGACCGGTTTGTCTTGCTCGGCCATGTACACTACGCCGCAGCCGCCTTCGCCGATTTTCTGAAGGAGCTTGTAACGGTCAATGCGGCTGCCCGGGCCTTCGAGCAGCACAGACTTCCCGGTGCCGAGGTCTGTTTCCGGAGCGCCTGACCGGGTTGCCAGCGATTTCGAACCACCCAATGAGGCGGCTGCTAACGGCGCAATTTCGCTGAAGAATTTGTCTGCCTTTGTCTCCGCGGCAAGCAACGCTTCAACCCTGGCGCGCAGTTGGGCATCTTCGACGCAAGCCTGGTCAAGAAACGCCCGACGGGCGGCGGGGCTGGCGAGATGACGCGCCGCATCAAACAAGGCTTCCACCTGCTGGGCCGTTTTCATCATGCGTTGCGCTCTGCGCTCAATCTTTAATGTTTAATGCTAAATGAGCAATGTGCAATAATACCACAAACCCAATGAGAAGGATGATTTCATAGTGAATTGCTCATTGAAAATTGTTCATTGCCAATCGCCAGGAGCGGTAACCACCCGGCGTCAACCTTGGGTCCGGATGTTTTGAAACAGCCAGGCCTTCGCATAGGCCCATTGCCGTTCGATGGTGCGTTCGGCCACCCTCAGACTTTTGGCCACATCCTGGTTCGTCAGGCCGCCAAAGAATTTGAGGACCACAATCCGCGCCTTCTCCGGATCTTCAGCCTCCAGCCGTTCCAGTGCTTCGTCCATCAGGAGGATTTTGTCGTCCGGCGTCGCGGCCGCCAGGTTCAATTCATCAATGTCCACCCGCAATTGGCCGCCGCCGCGTTTCAACCGGGATTTGCGCCGCGCGTTCTCAATCAGGATGCGCCGCATCGCCTCGGCGGCGGCGCCGAAAAAATGGGCGCGGTTTTCCCAAGTGCGTTCGCCCGCGTCCACCATGCGGAGCCAGGCCTCGTGCACCAGGGCGGTGGCCTGCAACGTCTGGCCGGGTGCCTCCTGCGCCATGCGGGCCGCGGCGAGCTTGCGCAGTTCGCCATAGACAAGTGGCAACAATTCCTCCGACGCCTGGCCATCGCCGCGTTTGATGGCCTGCAACACCCGGGTGACGTCACTCATGTTTTCCTCGGGCATGGGCAGGGAGGTTGACACAACGATTGGCTTAAACAAAAACGACCATCTGGCTTCTCCTGAATAAACACCCCTCCGACAGAATCGTCAATGCGAATTGGCCGACCGACCGACGCTTTTTTGATTTGAATTTCCCCGTCGAATGATGGTGCCTTCTGGAGTACTTAACGCGGTGTGGGTCTACTTGTTGTCATTGGTTACTATGTTGGTTATCGCTGCCCCCTCTTGTTTGAAAAACTTCGGATTTTTATACATATCCCGCATGTGTGAGTTGAATGCCTCTATCATCTTGCGTTGGGCATATCGAGATTGCCCGGGCTCGTCGGTATAGTCCGGGTACAACCACACATCAAACGGCCCGTCACGCCGTCCAGAGAATACAGGCATTCCATTTGTCTCGGCCAACTTAACGCTAAACTCAAATATCACCAACTTGCCAGCACGAAAACATGTCAATGCCCATTGTCCGCCAGCCTGTTCTGAAACAGTGTCAACCGCACCTCGCCAATTGTGATTCTGCCAAAGTATCCATGCCGTGACACTGACTGAAACAAATAGCGCAATGCCGAACGCTGTCATGAGGATCTTCAATTTCTTCAGATTTTCCATGACATGCGGGAACGGATTTAACCTGTCATTCTGACAAAAATCTAGGTTGCGATTTACTTCACGGTCGCGACCGTATTCCCGTCTTCCGACCTTGTCCACTGAATTTCGATTGCCGGATTTACCTGATCAAATTGCTCGGCAGCGAAAAATGATAAGTTCCAGGTACGAGCGGAAGTTTGGTCGCTGAATCGTCCGGCGAATTGAGCGGCTGGCCGGCTTGCCGGACTTCCTGCGGCGGCACCGGCAGTTCCAGCGTCGCAGAACTGTTCGGCGGTATCGTGACGTCGTAGAGGATTTGGCCCTTTTCCACGCGCCAGCCGGAGGCGATGACGCCGTAGGGCGAATCGAACGTCGCTTTGACGTGCGCAAGCCGCGTCGTGAATTGCGGGAAGAGGAAGAAATGTTTGTAGCCAGGGCTGGTGTCGTCCAATTGAATGCCCGCCGCGCCGGAATAAAGCCACGCGCCGACGGAGCCGAGCGAATAGTGGTTGAAGGAATTCATCGAGGAATCCTGGAAGCCGCGTTCGGGTGTCCAGCCATCCCAGCGTTCCCAAATGGTGGTGGCGCCGTTCTTCACGGAAAACAGCCAGGACGGGTAGGTGTTGGTGAGAACCAATTCCCACGCGAGGTCGGAGCGGCCGATTTGCGTGAGCGTGGGGCAAATCAGGCCGTTGCCGACGAAACCGCCGGTGACATGGCCGCGCGCAGCGACGTTGTCGGCGAGGCGTTGCGCGGCAGCGGCGCGCAAATGTTCCGGCAGCAAACCGAATTGCAGCGCGAGGATGTAGCTGGTCTGGGTG
>Ga0335081_10008608_pt1 | contig 16365 bp, 10 predicted proteins | sample Lox_Sample_35_FD_206713 | JGI IMG/M metagenome (GOLD analysis project Ga0335081, IMG submission 206713) | Soil microbial communities from Loxahatchee National Wildlife Refuge, Florida, United States - Lox_Sample_3.5 | ecosystem: Environmental > Terrestrial > Soil > Wetlands | place: USA... | reverse complement strand
CTCTTTGGCGGAGGCGCTGCGCACTGCCAACCGTTTCTTCGCTGACACGCTGCTGCCTTCGCTCACCAACGCCATTGCATCTCGCGACCTGAACGCTGCGTCGCAGATCTTCGGCACTAACCTGCGCATCCTGTTTCTTGTGAACGTTGCCGCCACGAGCGGGTTGGCGCTACTCGCCGGTTTGATCATCAAGTTGTTCGGCCCTCAATACGCTTCGTTGCGCCCTCTGCTCATTCTGATGGTCGTTGGCGCAGGACTGGCGGCGCCAGGGGGAATCGGCGGGACACTGCTTACCAGCATGGGTAAGCAGCAACGGTCGTTCTGGGTGAGCATCGGCCAACTGGCGCTGTTCCTGCTGTTGTTCTTCACGCTGTGGCCGCGGCACCAGTTGCTGGGCGCCGTGCTAGCCTCGGGACTGTCGATGGTGGCGTCATATTGGGCGTTGCTGGCGACAGCGAAGTACAGCACACCGGTCCGATTCTCCGCTGGAAAGGACTACACCACGTTCGCCCTTGCCACCATCGTATGCGGGGGAGTAGCCCTTGGTTGGCCATCGCTCAGCGTGGTCGGAGTGCTGGTGGTCTGGGTGGGTGTCATGGGCTTGTTCCTGGTTGCTTCCCACTACCAACTTGACGAGTGTAGACAACTGGTTCAGTGCTTCTTGCCGGTTTGGCCTGCCAGCGCGGGTGCCCCATCCGAGCGACATAAGTCGTAGCGCCGGGCTGCAGCCCGGCACTTGGTGCAGGCGGCCCGTATGGCGTGCGAAAGATGCCGGGCTGAAGCCCGGCGCTACAACTGTTGTCGCGTTTTATAGAAGAGCGGGCGGGACGCCCGCACTCCCAGGCCAAATCAGGGCCACTACAAACCGGGTTCGACTCGTGTTTGGGAAACAACGAATGCGACTGATTTCTAATCGCGCTGGCTTCCAATTTGCAGATCCCGGCTTCCGTCCCCTCGGCAGGCTTCTCCTGCGGTGTCTCTTTGCACTGCCGCTTTCGGCTCGGGAGCACCTCCTCTTCAGCGCTGGGCGAAGGAGCCTGCCCTTGCAGAAGGCACTGCGACGATCTCTCGGAGGCGCGTTTGCAGTTTCGGCCGAGTTCACTGAAGGGGCTCTTCGGGGCCGTCGTATCGAGTGTTTTTCGTCGGAAAAGTACTTCATGTTGGGCGTTGGTTTCGAGCGTGAAGTGCAGGAAACACTCCGGCGGATAATCAAACCGGGCGACTTGGTGTACGACGTGGGCGCGCACCTTGGCTACATGACTCTGCTGTTTTCAGTCCTATGCGCGCCCAACGGCCACGTTTTCTCCTTCGAGCCTTCACCGGTTAATTACCAGAGGCTGAAGCGAAACATTGATCTTAATGGTGAAATGAACGTCACCCTGGTGAACCTCGCGGCATCGGACACGGAAGGTCCGGCGAGAATCACGACGGAAGGTAGCTGCAGCCGGATCGTCGACGACGGGGGCGAATCAGGCGAAGGGATTCTCGAGATATCAACGGTCCGACTGGATGATTTTGTCTATCGTGACCTCCACCCGGCGCCTACGTTGGCGAAGATCGATGTTGAAGGCCATGCGGGCCGATGTCTCATGGGGATGAGCCGGATCTTAGAGAGCGAGAGGCCTTCGCTCCTGATCGAATTGCATCATTCGGAAGAAGCGATGCACGTTGCGCGAATCCTCGACGGACGGTATGCGATTCACGACATCGACTCTCCCACCCGATTTCCACGGCGCATCATCGCCGCGGCGAAGAAATGACGAATTGTGAACGAGCCTGTCTGACTTCCGGCTCCGGCATTCCGCCTCCTGGAGTATAATGAGGGTGCTGGGCCAACTGAGGCGGGCCCCCGAGGCTAAACATGGGATATATCGAAAACAGGTATGAGAAGAACTTCATCATCACCACGGTCGACCACGTTTTCAACTGGGCTCGGAAATCCGCTCTTTGGCCGCTTACGTTCGGCCTCGCTTGCTGTGCCATTGAGATGATCGCGTCCACCACGTCTCGGTTCGATATGGCCCGATTTGGCGCTGAGGTCTTTCGTCCCAGCCCGCGCCAAGCTGACCTGATGATCGTGGCCGGGACCGTGACATTGAAAATGGCGCCGGCGGTGAAGCGCATCTGGGAGCAGATGCCGGAGCCCAAGTGGTGTATTTCGATGGGTGCCTGCTCCAGCGTGGGCGGCCCATTCAACACCTACGCCGTGCTGCAAGGGATGGATAAAGTTGTGCCGGTGGATGTCTATATCGTCGGCTGTCCGCCGCGTCCCGAGAACCTTTTCTATGGCCTGCTGCGGCTGCAGGAGAAAATTGATAGCACCACGCTGGCCAAGCGCCCCACCGAGGTCCGGCTCGACGAAACCATGCTCGAGGAATTCAAGAAGTCGATCCGCATCGGACAAGTGGGCGCGCCGGAATTTGTGCAGTTCGGGTAAGGCCATTGCGTGATTGCGTGATTGAAGAGAGGTTCTTCTAATCGCGCGATCACCCGATCACTCAATCACTCAATGTGCGCAATCACTCAATGGCTGCGGCTGGAGGAGAAAGAGAAATGCCTGATTTCATAAAGGTCGCAAGTTTGTCCGAATTGGCGAGAGGCACCGGCAAGACGGTGCAGGCAGGGGATAAAGAGATCGCCCTGTTCAACGTCGATGGCACCATTTACGCGCTCGATAACACTTGCCTCCACGTCGGCGGACCGCTAGGGGAAGGAACGCTCGAAGGCACCACGGTCACCTGCCCCTGGCACGGATGGCAGTACAACGTGACCACTGGGCAGAACCTGATGAGCCCCGACTTGAAGGTCGCCGCCTACCCCGTCCAAGTGAACGGCAATGATATCAGCGTAGCGGTGTAATCCGTGGTCAGTTGTCCGTTAGCCGTAGTTAGTAGCCCCTACACCCAGCGGTCGGCGATTCTCAAGACCCAACTGAACTGGCAGTCTTCGGTGGCCGAGCCTTAGCCGCCGAAACGCCTCCTTGAATACTGACAGGCGTAGACATCGATGGCACGGACGCACGGACAACTGAATACTGGCAACGGACTTCATGCCTGAACTCCCTGAGGTTGAAACCGTTCTGCGCGGCCTGAAGGCGCACGCCGTAGGCCGTCGCATCAGCGCGGTGGAAGTTTCGCACCCGCAGGTGATCGTGGGATCGCCGGACGAGTTTGCCGAGCTGGTCCGGGGCCGCGAGATCCTCTGCGGCACGCGTAAGGGCAAGGCCATCGCGCTCGAACTGGGTCCCCGTTCGGGCCCATCCCGCCAACGGGGACATTCGAGACGGATGGAGCACGCTGACAACGGATCGCGCTACCTGCTGGTCCGGCTGGGCATGACCGGCCAGTTTACGGTGAATCCTAGCGCCGCACCGCTAGAGCCGCACACCCATGTCCGGCTCGCCCTGGACGATGGCCGCGAAGAGCTTCGCTATCGGGACCCGCGGCGCTTCGGACGTTTGCGCTGCTGTACCACCGAGGAGCTGGATACAGTCTTCGGAGGCCTCGGGCCCGATGCGCCGTCGATCTCCCGGCCGCAGTTCCTGGCCGCGCTTCGCGGCCGACGTGGCCCCATTAAGAGCTGGCTAATGAACCAGCAGCTTCTGGCGGGCCTCGGCAACATCTATGCCGACGAGGCGCTGTTCGCGGCTGGAATCCACCCGTTAACGCCCGCGGGCAGCATTTCCGACGCCGCTGCGGGCTCGCTGCTGCGCGCCGTCAAGCAAGTGCTGCGCCGGGCGGTGGAGCTGCAAGGGACCAGCTTTCGCGACTACATCGATATCGAGGGCCGTCCGGGTAACTTCCTCCCGCGCCTTAGAGTCTACCAGCGCACGGGCGAGCCGTGCCGCCGGTGCAGGGAACCGATCCAGCGCCTGGTGATCGGCGGGCGCAGCAGTCATTTCTGTCCCCATTGCCAGCCGCGCCCTCGCGGGGCAGCCAGGGTCGGGTAATAATTGCAGAGTAGTGCGCGGGTTTTCAGTTCTCGGTCTTCGTCTCTGGGCTACCATAGAGCGGGAAACGAGACCATGGCTTGCCGGTCCGTAATCGCGGCGTGTTATGTCGATTGTGCTAAATTGACTAAGACTGAGATGGACCGATCGCGCCTCCTGCCCGAGGAGTTCGCGAGTTAACACACAAGGGCACCGTCGTCATGGACGCTCACCCTGACCGCGATCGATTGAAGAAAGAAGCTGCCGAATCAGCCGCCGCCCAAGTGCAGGACGGCATGGTGGTGGGGCTCGGCACCGGATCGACGGCCTGGTTTGCCGTGGAAGCTCTCGGCAGACGCGTGGCGAAGGGACTGCGCATCGCCGGCATCCCAACCTCGGAGCATACCCGGGAACACGCGCAAAGCTTGGGGATTCCGTTGTCCACATTAGCGCAGAATCCCCGCATCGATCTCACCATTGACGGCGCTGATGAGGTGGAACTGGGCTCGCTCGACCTCATCAAGGGAGGCGGCGGTGCCCTGTTGCGCGAGAAGATCGTTGCCAGCAGCACCACGCGTCTGCTGATTGTGGTGGACGAAGGGAAATTGGTCGACCACCTCGGCGCCGGCTTTCCCGTGCCGGTGGAGGTGGTGCCTTTCGGCTGGCAGGTCACGGCAGGACGCGTGGCTGATCTCGGCGGCAATCCTACGCTACGGTCCGGCTCAGACGGGAAGCCCTACGTCACCGACGGTGGTCACTATATTCTCGACTGTCGCTTCGGGCCTATTGAATCGCCTGCGCGCCTCGATAGCGCGTTGAACGGGGTCGTCGGCATTGTGGAGCACGGCCTTTTTATTCGAATGGCATCGCAGGTGATTGTGGCAGGGACCTGCGGAGTGCGCGTGCTGAATCCGAGGTAGTGTCCAAATCTGACCTGGGCGTGCGGGCGTCGCGCCCGCTCTTGCCCCAAAGCCCTGACGGATGTCGCCAGTTACCAGGTCAACTTCAACGCCAACTGCACTTCGCGCGGATCCCCCGGACCTCCCGAGGCGTTGCCGGCCACCGGCAGCACGGTATTCAGGATCTTGCCGAAGCTGGGCGAATCCACTTCTCTCACTGGTATATCGAAATTGGCGCGGTTGAAAATGTTGAACATTTCGCCGCGAAACTCGATGTTCCTGGTTTCGGTCAGCTTGAAGCGGCGGATCACGGAGAAGTCCCAGGAGTTCAGCCCCTGGCCGGTGAGAATATTGCGCCCGGCGTTGCCAAAGGTGAAGGGGGACGGGAAGCTGAACGCGGAAGGCGACACCCACTGGCTAGGCGTCTTGCTGGACGGGTATAGCGAGCTGCCGGTGAGGTTGGGACGATCGGTGGGATTGGCGGAGACGGCTGATTCGTTGGCCCCGCTGATGTTCTCGCTGATGTTGGGCGTGAAGTGTGGGCCGGACTCCGCCGTGAAGACGCCCGACAACTGCCATCCCTGGATCAGGTAATTGGCACGCGAATTCTCCAACTTCCACAGGCGGTAGCCGAAGGGCAGGTCGTACACGTATCCAGCGGTAGCGCGGTGGCGGAAATCGAAGTCCGACAAGGCGCGCTCCGCCGCCAGGTTGTACGAGTTTTGCGGGAAATTCGCGTCGCGGTTGTTGCTGAAGGGGTCGGAAACGGTATCGATAGACTTCGAGTAAGTATACGACCCGATCAGCGCCATGCCGTTTGAGTAGTGATGCTCCACCTTGGTCTGCAAACCGTGATAGATCGAGGTGCCGGAAGACTCGGTGTAAGAGAAACCGGACAGCACCGGGTAAGGCCTGGGGCAGCCGAACGCGCTTTGGCAGGCCGCGAGCGCAGCCGCTCCGCCCGAAGTGAGATTCATGGCCTGATTGGGGTCCACCTCGCGCGGCAGGTGCAAGCCGTGCGTGCCTACGTAGCCGATATCGATCAACCAGGAATGCGGAAGCTCACGCTGGAGGTCGAAACTCCACTCTTGGATCGTGGCGTCATCAAAGTCGATCTGGAAAGGACTCATGGTGGGGTACACCGGGGCCGCCACCCCGACGAGTGCTTCCTGGATGAGTGCGCCCGAGGCGACGGGTATCTGGCCTTGTTGGCAGCCTTGGCCGGGAACGCAAAGCGCCTGCTGGGCAGCGCCGAGGTTACCGGCGGTGATGCTCACAAACGGCGGGTTGTTGCCTTTCTGAAAGTAAACATCGCCGAACGTCTGGTTATAAAACAGGCCAAAGCCCGCACGAACCACAGTCATGGAATCGCCGAACGGCTGCCAGGCAATGCCGAGGCGGGGCGCGAAGTCGTGCCGATCGGGATACTGCAAGGCGCGATTATCCCCGGCGCCACCCAGGTTCCGGGTGCCGACCGGGACGTAGGTGGTAGCTTGGGTTTGCGGATTGACGCTGGGGCATTCCACCTTGGCCGCGCTGGTTCCGGCCACCAGCAGCGCGCCGGTGGTCAATCCAAACGGGGCGCAAGCGGTGCTCGAGAAATCGAAATTTGAGAAACGGTTGTACTTGTCGGTGGTCAAGCCTTTGTATTCGTAGCGCAACCCGAGGTTCAGTGTCAGCTTCGAGTTCACCTTCCAGGTATCCTGGCCGAAAAAGTCGTATTCACCCAGGTGTCCGGAAATGTACTCCTGGAAGCCGTCGATCCAGTCCGTCGGTAAGCCCAGCAAGGCGTCCGCGATACTATTGCCGGTCACTGCGCCCAGAAAATCGAACTGGCCACGGATCAGCGAGTCGATGCTGGAGTTGCCGCGCAGCACGGAGCGCAAATCAGCGCCGTACTCGATCAAGTGATTGCCGTGGACCTGGGTGACGCTATCGGCAACCTGGAAGGTGTTCACCGCTACCGTTTCCGGCGCCGTGGTGTTCGAGCCCAGCGAGTCGTAGCCGGTAAAAGTCAACTCGGGAATGCCGAGTTGATTGGCGTCACTGCGCGCAACCCCCTGGATGCCGAGTTGCTGGGCAAAGGGATTGCCCTCGTCCTGGTTGTCCTCTCGAATCTGCCAGCGGTTATAGCCGAACTTGAATTCATTGAACACCGACGGCGTAAAAGTGTGAGTCCAATCGAAGCCGGCCATCTGGTATTCATTATGCAGGTTGGTGCCATAGCCGGGAACGTTGCCGGGGCCCGCCACATAGAAGCCCGAGGGTTCGTATTCGCGGTCGAAGTTAACGTTGTAGCGGAAAAAGACGCTGTTTTTCGTTCCCCAATGGTGATCCAGCCGGCCCATATAGGTGTTGTAGGCGATCTGCTGATTCAACTGTGCCAGGTAGTTGGCGTTCCCGCAGGTGTTGGCGTTGGCAGGCGCCGGGTAGAGATTGACGAAAGCCTGGCCCACCGGATCGAACGACGGAATCAGCCCGCCCTGCACCAGGGCGTTCAGATTGTTGCCGAAAATCGGCTGCCCGAACAAGCTGAGATTCACCGGCTGCGGGCAGGCGAGGAGGTCGCTGAAATCGCCCAGGCGCTCGGTTGCGGTCGGAACCACGGCCTGACGGAAGAAGCCCTGGTGCTGCTGGAGCCCCTCGTAGGCTAGAAAGAAGAAGGTGCGATCGTGCCCGTCGTACACCCCGGGAACCTCGAAGGGGCCGCCCACCGTGCCCCCGAATTGATTGCGGTGCATCGGCGGCACCGAGGGATCGAAGTAGTTCTGGGCATCGAGGTGGGTGTTGCGCAGGAAGTCGTACGCCGTGCCATGGAATTCGTTGGTCCCCGACTTGGTGACCACGTTCACCTGCGCTCCGGCGTGAGCGCCGAACTTCGCATCGTAAACCCCCGTCTCCATGCGGAATTCCTGCACCGCGTCAAGTGGCGGCGCCACCGTGTACTGCCCTACCGCCGTCGAGGTGTCATCCAGCCCGTCCAGCCAGTAGGAATTCATCGAGTCCTCGAGCCCGTTGACGTTGATGGCCCCGCCTTCGCCTCGTTCACTCACCCGCGACCCACTCGGAGCAGGAACGACGCCCGGCGCCAGCAAAGCCAGTTCGAGGAACTGCCGCCCGTTGAGCGGCACCTGGTCCACGTTGGTCTGACCGATAGTGGTACCCACCGAGGCGGTCTGGGTGTCGACCACGCCCGGCGTCGCCTCCACGGTGATCGTGGTGGACTGGGACCCGACCTTCAGCGTGAAGTCAATTTGCTGCTGTTGGTTCACTGTGAGCTGGATGTCGCCGCGAGTCGTTTTCTCGAAACCGGGTTTCTCTGCCGTCACCCGGTAGCGCCCGGGGGGCAGAAGAGCGATGTCGTAGAGACCATCATTCCGCGTGACTGCATTGCGAAGGAGACCCTTGTCCTGCTCCGCCGCGGTGACGATGGCGCCCGCGATTACGGCTCCGCTCTCGTCTTTCACGGTGCCGGTGAAACTGCCTTGGAAAGTTTGAGCGTAGACTGAGTGAGCACAGGCGGCAGAAAGTACCAGTAGGCAAGCCGAGCCTGCAAGGACTCTTCGTACCATGCCGACACCTCCTTCTCGAAAGACCGAGAGAGTATACAAAACTATTGTATCAGCGTCGCGCAATTGGGAAAGTCTAAATCGTTCGATGGTGGCGTCCGCATCGGTCGAGTGCGGCGAGGAAGGGACGATAATCAATCAGTTACGCAACCCAATCTTCAGGGGCGAGTCGGGCGACCCGCCCCTGGTCCGTCCTCCCAACGGGAGCGTAAAGCTCCCCTTTGCAGAAACCAATGCTCAAAAAGGGCCTTCCGAACCCCACAGCGTTTGAGTGGCTGGCGTTCTTTTATTCCTTAAATCGACCATCGGCAATGCCGTCCGCCCGTAGGGCTAGAATCGTAGTCGTAGGGCAAACTGGATCTCTCGCGGATCGCCCGGGCCTCCCGAGGCCTGGCCGGCGATTGGCTGTACCGTGTTGCCGACTACGCCAAACGTGGTGTCGCTGATATTACCGTCGGGCAGGGCGAAATTGGCCTCGTTGAAGATGTTAAACATCTCCGCGCGAAATTCAAGCTCTTTCGATTCCGTCAGCTTGAACTTGCGAATGAGCGAGAAATCCCAGTCGTGAGTGCCCGGTCCGTTCAAGGTATTCCGGCCCGCGTTTCCGTATGTGAACTGGGCCGGAGTCGAGAACGCCGAAGGCAACGCCCATTGGTTGACCGTCTGGTGGGCCGGGTAGACGGGAGAGCCGGGTACCACATTGGGACGGTCGTTGCCACCGCTTCCGTTCTCGCTTTCGCTCGGGTTGCAGCACACGGTGGCGGTGTAGGGGGCGCCCGACTGGACCATGGCAATGCCGGAGAGCTCCCAACCCTCAATCAGGTAATTGAGCTTCGAATTCTCGAGGTGCGCCACCGTGCGGCCGAAAGGCAAGTCGTAGATGTAGGCTAGAGAGAAGCGGTGCCGATAGTCGAAGTCCGCGCGACCCTTCTCGGCGGCACGGTCGAAGGAATTCTCCGGAAAATTACTGTTGGCGTTGGTGCTGAAATAGGTCGAATTGGTATCCAGCGCCTTAGCGTAGGTGTAGGCGGCAATAATCGCCAACCCGTTGTTGTAATGACGTTCCAGCTTGGTCTGAAGCGAGTGGTAAATAGACTTGCCCGAAGAGTCCGTATAGGACTGTGCGAGGTAATCGGGATAAGGCCTCGGGCAGGCGACACCGCTGGGTTCGAGGCAGGCGGCGGGATTGGAGTTGTTCGCCTGGTTCGGATCCCACTCAAACGGCAGACGCAGGCCGCGGGTTCCGACGTAACCCACGTCAACCAGCCAGGACTGGCCAAGCTGCCGCTGAACATCGAACGACCATTGATACACCCTGGAGTCGCGGAGATTGACGATGACAGGATTGGAGGTGGGAAAAAGCGTCCCGGCGAGGGACGGCGAAGTAAACAAATTCTGGAGGAACAACCCCGTGCCCTGCGGTAGCCCGCCTTGGCTCGGCGGCGTGGAAAGCGCGGTCAAAACCGGCAACTCGTTGTCCTGCAGGTTGCCTTCCAGCAGGTTGAAGAACGGCGGATTGAAACTTTTCTGGAAGTAGAGCTCACCGACCATCTGGTCGTAATAGACACCCGCCCCGCCGCGGACAACCGTTTTCGAGTCGCGCCAAGGCTGCCAGGCGAAGCCGAGTCGCGGGCCGAAATCATCGTGATCAGGGCGCTGCAAGGCGCGATTTTCTGCGGTTCCCCCGAGGTTGATGGTGCCCTTGGGAACGAAGGTTCCCACGGGGGCCCCGGCGGCGGTAGTCGCGGTACCCTCGAAGCAATCCAACGTGGCCGCATTGGTGCCCGCCACCAGCAGCGCCCCCGGACTGCCGCAAACACCGGTGTTGTAATCAAATCCAGCCAGATGGTTGTATTTGTCGGTTACCAGAGTGTTGTACTCGTAGCGGAGACCGTAGGTGACGGTGAGGTCCGGGCGTGCCTTCCAGGTATCCTGGGCAAAGCCGTCGTAATTGCTTCCAGAGCCAGAGATGTAGCCGGAGAATCCGCGGATCCAGTCCTGGGGGATTCCAAACTGGGCATCCGCCAGACCATTGCCAAAGTTAGCGACGGGGGCGCATCCGGCACTTCCGCCGAGGAACGAGGGCAAGCAGGGTGAGCCTTGAGAATTGCTGAAAAGCAGGGGGACCTGAGTTGTCAGTATTTGGTAATACTGACCTTGCGCAGGATTGGCGGGATTGGTGGCGCTCTGCGCGATTCCTTCCAGGACCAGGTCGCCGGTCACCACCCCAGTAAAATCGTATTGACTGCGCGCCCGAATGTCTTCGTAGAAGTTGCCGCGCTTGATGTTGCGGAATTGGAATCCGTAGGCCAGCGAATGGTTGCCGTGAATCTGGGTGAGGGTGTCGCCGGATTCGAAAGTGTTCACCGCCCCGGCTTGGGGAAAGCTGGTGTCGGAACCCATGCCGTCGAATCCGCTAAAGCTGAGGTTGGGCACGCCAATGTCGCGAGGGGCCGTCAAAAGGCCCTTGAGACCAAGCTGGCTCGCGATCGGATTGCCTTGGTCCTGCGTGCTCCACCGGTACTGCCAGCGGTTGTAACCGAACTTCGCTTCGTTCAGCAGAGTGGGCGAGAACGTGTGCGTCCAGTCGATTCCTGTCTGCGTAAACCAGTCGTCGCGGTAGGCGCCGAACCCGGGCACACCGGTGGGGAGGCCGGAGGGCGAGATCTCGGAGTCGGTGGTCAGGTTGTAGCGGAAGAAGGCCGTGTTCTTGGTCCCCCAACGATGATCGAATCGGCCCACATAATCGTTGGTATACACTTTTCGGTTCACGACGGCGGTATAGTTTTCGCCACCGCAAGGACCCGGAGTGAGATTCTGCTTGGGATAGAGACCCGCCAATCCTCGGCCCACCGGGTCGAGCGTGCCGGAAGGGAACGAGGACGCCAGCAGGTTGACCATGTTATAGGGAACCTTCAGGGGAGCGGCGGGGTTGAACAGAATCAAGGGATCGAGAAGCAGGCTTCGGCCTGTCGGGCATTGGGGGTTGCCGGGGAGCAGCTCCGAGAAATCGCCGCCCTGCTCTGCAGCGTCGGGCACGTGGGCGCGGCTGTAGAAGTCATGCAGATCGCGCAGTCCCTCGTAGTTCACGAAGAAGAAGGTCCGATCGTGGCCGTCATAGATGCTCGGCAGCGAGAGCGGCCCTCCCAAAGCCGCCCCGAACTGATTGCGATGGAAAGCAGGCACGGTCGGCTCGAAGTAGTTGCGGGCGTCGAGGTCACTGTTGCGCAGGTACTCGTAGAGCGACCCGTGAAACTGGTTGGTGCCCGACTTGGTTACCATGTTCACCTGCGCCCCCGGCGTGTTTCCGAACTTGGCGTCGTAGACGCCGGTTTCCATGCGGAACTCCTGGATGGAATCGAGCGGCGGGGTGGCGGAGTATGTGCCCACGGCGATCGAAGTGTCGCTCATTCCGTCGAGCAGGTAGGTGTTCATGGTTTCGCGCATGCCGTTCACGTTGATCGACCCGCCGCGGTTGCTGTTCAACTCCGAGCCCTGCGTGCCGGGCACCACGCCGGGCGTGAATAGAGTAGCCTCCAGGAATTGGCGGCCATTGAAAGGAAGCTGCTCCACCTTGGTCTGCTCCACGGTGGTGCCCACCGAGTAGCTTTGCGTATCGAGTACCGGCGCCGCCGCTTCTACAGTCACCGTGGTGTTAGCCGCTCCCACCGTGAGGCTGATATCCACTTTGGCCTGCTGGTCGACCGTGAGGGCAATGGGGCCTTCAACATACTTCTGGAATCCCTCCTTCTCCGCCGTCAGGGTGTAATGGCCGGGGGGCAAGAGAGGAATCAAGTACGCGCCGTCACGCCCAGTGGTCGCAGTGCGCGTAAAGCCGATATCTTTCTCGGTGACCGTTACCGTGACCCTCGGAACCACAGCTCCCGAAGCGTCGCTGACGGTGCCGGTCAAGCTGCCCTGCACCAGTTGCGCCACCACTGGAAGGGTGCCGCCGGCAAGAAGCATCCATACACACGCACAGGCAAATCGCTGAGCACTTCGCATGACTATCCTCCGTCTCCGGTCCTGAGCCGTAGTGGATTCACGGTCGCGCTGCAACGTGCAAAGCCGGTGCAAACTCAACCGATCGGAACACGTCCGGCCCAAACCGCGCCAACAGCGGTCTCGAATCTCTTTGCTGCCCAAACGCCAATCCAGCAGCTCGTTCGCAGACACACGCGTAGAAATCAAAACAGAATTACGAGGCGGGAATATGAACTCGTCACGGTCAATGCCTTAACGCGATCTTCTTTTGTTGTGCGTTGCCCTCCAGCCCGACGGGGCGGCAGTATAGAGAAGCTGCGAGACGGTTGTCAAGTAGCTTCTGAGGATATTGTCGAGCGGGTAAGACCCCCGGAGGACCGTACCGAGTGGAGGAGCTTCAGCTAACTCTCAAAACGAATGGGCGAATATCATTACGTGGCGGTGCACGCAGACTCAGCGTTTGAGGCGGCACGCTTCAGCTTTTCTTTGCTAAACAGGAGGTCTGTCAGGACCTCCTTGCAGGTCCCAGGCGGTCCAGGTCTAGGCTCGCGACGTTGCGCATTCGCTTCCCCGATAGAACAGGGGCAATCCGCTTGCCCCAGCGGTCCTGGTACATCGCGCGTGTGTTGCGCTTCATTTTATCCACGACGTTGGGTTTGAAATGCTGGTCCCAGAGCTCTCCCAGGGTAATGCTGGCCCGAGGTCTGGGAGCGTTCTGGTTGCTCTCTCGCATGATCTCGTGGGCTGTGCGGCGGGGTCCTTCTTGCCCCGAAAGCCGGCGACCGGTCCAAGAATCGTGCTGCTCTCTAGCCTCCTTTTCGTCCCACCGGGTTTGATCGTGTCTTCCCGGTGACGTAGAGCATAGTTGCTGTCCTTCTTCCTTATGCTCCTTTTTTGGTAGCGCCGAATCGTTTTGTCCTCCGCGATGAATGCGGCTTTTATTCGGCCCCTAGCTGGCTGCTCGCTCTACTGTTCCCCTCTTTCAGTTCCTGCGCCATCTTTCCACGCATTCACCGTATTCATGCACATCACTCTCTTGGAATCGCCCATACTTGCCCACCCTCACGTGCGGGATGTCTTCCGGCGGCTTCAAAGCAGCCCGCCGGTACCCCCAGTGGGACGGTCAACAGCGCCGCCACTTCCTCCAAGGCGGCCAATCCTGTCCTCTCCGATGCCGGACTTCCCGGGGAAAATGGGGTCCCCTGGGTCCAACGAGGTTCCGAACGTTCTCCCAGGCGGCTCGACGGAGTCATGGGAGCCTCGCCCCGGTTAATTAGTGCAGCCATTCTGTCGCTATCGTCATACCGCGGGTGATGTGGCAGTGGGGTGCAACAAAATCCAGATCCAGGCCTTGCAAAGAAGATTGGGAAAGCGTAGATTATCAGTGATGCTGTTGGAGTTGATTTCGGCTTACCCGAGCACTCTTCAAAGAGATGTCGGGTTATTTGATGCGGGGGTAATTCAGCGGTAGAATGCCAGCTTCTCCTTCCCTGCCTTAATTTTCAGTAGATTACCGCCTGTACTGTCGGTTATACTGTCGCTCGCGGAGGTTGGGCTGTGCCGCGTGTGAACATTCTCAAACAGGTGAAGGTCGGTGACCACTGGAAGCTGGTCTCGATCCCGCGCGATAAACACGGGCGCAAGAGCTGGAAGTCGCTGCCCGAGGGCCGATACTTCATCGAGTGGTGGGAAGGCGGCAAGCGGAAGCGGCAGGCGGCGGGCGTGACTACAGCCGAGGCGCTGGAAGCGGCGCGCCGCCGCAAGCACGTTTTGGAAGGCCGGGCCCTCGGGGTCGAAGGTTACGCAGGTCCAGACGAAGAAACCAAGCGCGCGCCGCTGCATGTCGCCGTCACGCGGTACTTGGACGTAGTCGAAGGCTTGAAGAAGCCGAATACGCTCAGGAAATACAAAGCCGTGCTCAATCGTTTCGTGGATTACTTCTCGGACCGGACGAGCGCCCAGAGCATCACGCCCGACGATCTCAATCAGTTCATGGTGTATCTCAAAAGGAATCGTGGGCTCGACAACAACAGCCTGATCCACAACATAATCATCGTGGCGCAATTCCTTAAGAAACAGGGCAGGGCGGGACTCACCCGCGACGTTGACCTGCCGGAGGCAATCGTAACGCTGCCGGAGGAGTATACGGATCAGGAACTGGAAGCTTTTTTCGCGGCGTGTACCAAGCAGGAGTACGCGCTCTTCCTGACTTTCTTACTCACTGGCTTCCGCGAGCAGGAAGTCGTGCATCTCTTCTGGGACGATGTCAACTTCACGCTGAACACCGCTCGGGTGACCGCTAAGCCCGACCTGGGATTTACGCCGAAACGGTGGGAGGAACGGGAAGTGCCAGTGCCGAGACCCTTGACCGACCGTTTGAAGGCCCATCCCGCTCGGAACGGCTGCCGCTTCGTCTTCCCTTCGCCGCGCGGCAATCGGGAGTTGCACATGCTCGACAAATGCAAGGAGATTGCCAAGCGCGCCGAGCTTGATCCGGCGCGGTTTGATCTGAGGAAGTTTCGATCGACGTACGCCACGCGCATGCTCAGGGCCGGCTTTGACGTGCGGACCGTTCAGCACTGGATGGGGCACAAGTCCCTGGAGACAACCATGCGGTATCTGTCGCCGGCGAAGGACGTGCATGACCGCCTTGACAAGTTCCAGATCGGGGGCGTGTTAGGGATGACCAGCTCATGCAACTGAGGATCTGGTAGTGCTGAGCACCTCCTTCGATTTAGCCATACTCTTCATCGATAATCCGATCTTGCGCACACCTTTCCGCCGCCACTTGGAGGCCGTCGGAACACCTCGTCGCCGATGGCCTTAGCGTAAACTCGAGCCGATGAGAATGAGCTTCGAGGCGGGGGCTGTTGCGTAGACTCAGAGCGAAGTACTTTGCTTGAATTGACTTCCCCTATTCTGCGCGCCATGCTCAGGATCAGCGCCGTACCGAGCCGTTCTCTCTGGTTGTCCTGGGACGATGACTCTGATCTCGGATCCAGATTAGGATTTCCTGTTTCGGGAAGCGGACATTAGACTGGATCTTCACGTACGGGATCAGACCACGTTGAACGTAAGCGTAGATCGTTTTTGTGCTGATCTTCAGCATCGATTCCAGTTCCCGTGCTGTAAGAAGTTCAGGGGTTTCGAGCGATGAAAGACTCCATCGCTCGATGCCGCTCGGATTGGTTGTAGCCACTGCCACCCTCTTGTTACCCTCCACAAGCCCACAGGGAGCGGGCATCGCGGAGCTTTCCCCTATGTGCGTCCAAGGACGAGAACGCGCACGCCCTCCTGCAGCCGAGACTACACCCAAAATCGGGACACCGTGCAATCCAGTGCGCTAGCTTCGGATCGCTCGCCTTGACCCAGCTAAGACATTGCGCCACAGCACGTTAGAAACCAAGTATCTAGCCGCACACCGCGTTTTTCTCAGGGTCGCACTGCCAAATGTCCCTTAATGTTTCCGCACCGAACCTGTTCCATGAGCACGGGAAAACGATCCGGCGCGGCGACAGCTGGCTGCGCAGGAAATATATTTCTCTGTCCAAAAAATGTTCACTACAATTCTACAACCTCGCACCGACAGGAGACCCACCTCTGCTCGATTCGTATGTATCTGAACTCGGAGGAGCCGTTTTTGCTAGGCCATCTCAACTGGAAGTTTTGGGAACAGACAGGCCAAAACGACCAGTACTAGATCTCGGTCACGGTCCCAGGGTTCGGTACTGGAGACGCGCTCACCCGCGCTGCCCATGAATGTGCGCCTTATCAACTTTTGGCTCTCTTTTTTCGAAGGCAGCGTGGGATTGAGGGGAGCCCATGAGCAACCTCTATAGTGTCCTCAAATCGAACCTTGAAGAGCAAGCTATTCACTGGCGCCAACGGGCGACCGTGAAGCGCGCTCAGGCAAGATCGATGAAGCCCAGCGATGGCGCGACAAGGCGAATGGCCTCGGCTATGCGCTTCGGCTACTCGAAATCTT
>Ga0335081_10008607_pt1 | contig 16365 bp, 12 predicted proteins | sample Lox_Sample_35_FD_206713 | JGI IMG/M metagenome (GOLD analysis project Ga0335081, IMG submission 206713) | Soil microbial communities from Loxahatchee National Wildlife Refuge, Florida, United States - Lox_Sample_3.5 | ecosystem: Environmental > Terrestrial > Soil > Wetlands | place: USA... | reverse complement strand
GTGGTAAGGTTATGCCCGCTGTTTTTCTCTCCGAATCCAGTCGTCTCAAGACCTTCGGCGGTGCCTTCTCGCGCAGGGAAAAGGGGGTGCAGGCATGATCCCGCCAGCGTTCGAGTACCTACGGCCCAAGACTATTCCGGAAGCGATTTCTCTGCTGCAGCAGCACGGGGAGGACGCCAAGATTCTGAGCGGCGGCCAGAGCCTGATTCCCATGATGAAGCTGCGGCTGGCGCGGCCGGCCTTCCTGGTGGATATCAACCGCATTGCCGGGCTGGCCTACATCAAGGAGGAAGGCGGTTTTCTGAAGATCGGCGCGCTTACCCGCGAGGCCGATCTTGAGGCCTCGCCGCTGATTCAGTCGAAATATCCCATCATTCTCGATACCGCGCACGTGATTGCCGATCCCCAGGTGCGGAACATGGCGACGGTGGCCGGCAACCTGGCGCATGGCGACCCGGCGAATGATCACCCGGCGACCATGCTGGCGCTGGGCGCGCAGATTGTCGCGATGGGAGCGAAAGGCGAGCGGGTGGTCGCGATCGAGGAATTCTTTCTTTCGGTGTTTACCACCGCCTTGCAGCCGGGCGAGATTCTTACCGAGATTCGCATTCCGGCGCCGCCGGCGCATAGCGGCGGCGCATACTTCAAGCTGGAGCGCAAAGTGGGCGACTTCGCCACGGCGGCGGTGGCGGCGCAGGTGACGCTCGACGGCAAAGGCCTATGCCAGAAAGCGGGCATTGGATTGACGAACGTGGGCCCGGCGCCGATCAAGGCAAGGAAGGCGGAAGATTTTCTGCGGGGCAAGAGGCTCGACGCGGCCAACATTGCGCAGGCCGCGCAACTGGCGGCCGAAGACGCCCAGCCGAGCGCCGATCTGCGCGGTCCGGCGGAGTACAAGAAAGGCCTGGTCAAAGAACTGGCGCGGCGCGCGCTCACCCGGGCGGCCGAGCGCGCGGGCAAGTGATCACGCGAAAACTGGCGGAGGACCTTCCATGTTGAAGAAGCAAACAATCCGCGTGAAGGTGAATGGGCGGGAGCGCGAGGCGGATGTGGAACCCCGGCTGCTGCTGGTTCACTTCATTCGCGAAGTGCTGGGCCTTACCGGCACACATATCGGCTGCGATACCAGCCATTGCGGGGCGTGCACGGTGGTGCTCGATGGGCGCACGGTCAAATCCTGCACCATGTTTGCGGTGCAGGCGGAGGGCGGTGAACTTACCACGGTCGAAGGCCTCATGAAAGATGGCCAGCTGCACCCCTTGCAGGAAGGCTTCAAAGAGGAACACGGCCTGCAGTGCGGTTTTTGCACGCCGGGCATGCTGATGTCGTCTTACGCGCTGCTGAGCAAGAACCCCAAGCCCAGCGAAGAGCAGATTCGCTGGGGGATCTCGGGAAATCTGTGCCGCTGCACCGGCTACCAGAACATCGTGAAAGCGGTGGAGTACGCGGCGGGCAAGCTCGAACAGCAAAAGATGGCGCAAGGAGGGGCAAGGTAATGCACAAGACATCTCCTGAAATCGGCGGCATGGGCCACGCCATCAAGCGCAAAGAAGACATGAGGTTCATTCAGGGCAAGGGCAATTATGTGGACGACGTGCATCTGCCGGGCATGGTTTACGGGCAGATGGTGCGCAGCCCCTACGCGCATGCCCGGCTGAAGAGCGTGAATACCGAGGCGGCCAAGAAACTGCCGGGCGTGCTGGCGGTGATCACGGGAGAGGACCTGGCCAAGGCCAATTTATCGTGGATGCCCACGCTTTCTTACGACAAGCAGATGGTGCTGGCCACGGGCAAAGTGCTGTTTCAGTCGCAGGAAGTGGCCTTCGTGGTGGCGGAAGACCGTTATACCGCAGCCGACGCCGCCGAACTGGTGGAAGTGGAGTATGAAGAGTTGCCGGTGCTGGTGGACCCACACAAAGCCATGGATCCCGGCGCCCCGGTTCTGCGAGAAGACCGCGAGCAGAAAAACAACCACATCTTTCACTGGGAAGTAGGCGACCGGCAGGCCACCGAGCAGGTGTTCCAGAAAGCCGCGGTCAAGGCCGAGGTGCATGCATTTTTCCCGCGCTGCCATCCGGCGCCGCTTGAAACCTGCGGCTGCGTAGCCGACTTCAACAGCGCTACGGGCAAGCTCACGGTCTATATGACTTCGCAGGCCCCGCACGCCCACCGCACCGTGTTCGCCCTGGTCGGCGGCATTCCTGAGCAGAATATCCGCATCATTTCTCCGGATATCGGCGGGGGATTCGGCAACAAAGTTCCGGTATATCCCGGCTATGTCTGCGCCGTGGTGGCGTCGCTGACGCTGGGAGTGCCGGTGAAGTGGATCGAGACGCGCTCGGAGAACCTGCAATCCACCGGCTTTGCCCGCGACTACCATATGACGGCGGAGATTGCCGCCGACAAAGATGGCAGGATGCAGGCCCTGCGGGTGAAGACGCTGGCCGATCACGGGGCCTTCAATGCGGCCGCGCAGCCGACCAAGTTTCCCGCCGGACTATTCAGCATCTGCACCGGCTCCTACGATTTTGCCAACGCCTTCTGCGAAGTGGATGGGGTTTATACCAACAAGGCGCCGGGCGGCATTGCCTATCGCTGCTCTTTTCGCGTGACCGAGGCGGCCTACCTGATCGAAAGAGTGGTGGATGTGCTGGCGCTGGATCTGAAGATGGACCCCGCCGAACTGCGGCGCAAGAATTTCATTCCTGAGTCGAAGTTTCCCTATAAGTCCACTCTGGGCTGGACCTACGACAGCGGCAACTACGAAGCCGCCATGAAGCTGGCGCTGGATAAGATCGGCTATCCGCAGCTTCGCAAGGAGCAGGAGGAAAAGCGGAAGAAGGGCGAGCTGATGGGCATCGGCATCTCGAGCTTCACGGAGATTGTGGGCGCCGGGCCGGCGCACACCTTCGACATTCTGGGGATCAAGATGTTCGATAGCGCCGAAATTCGCATTCACCCCACGGGCAAGGCCATTTGCCGTATGGGAACCAAGAGCCAGGGCCAGGGCCACGAGACCACTTATGCGCAGATTGTGGCGCAGGAGCTGGGCATTCCCGCCGCCGACGTTACCGTGGAAGAGGGCGATACCGATACCGCGCCCTATGGCCTGGGCACCTACGCCAGCCGCAGCACGCCGACTTCGGGAGCAGCCACCGCGGTGGCGGCGCGCAAGATTCGCGACAAGGCGAAGAAAATTGCCGCTTATCTGCTCGAATGCAGCGAAGAAGACCTGGAATGGGAGCCGGGCAAGTTCTCCGTGAAAGGCGCGCCTGGCAAGGCAAAGACCATCCAGGAAATTGCCTTCGCCGCTTACACCAACATTCCGCCGGGCCTGGAAGCCGGTCTTGAGGCGGTGGATTATTACGATCCGCCCAACCTGACCTTTCCATTCGGCACCTACGTTTGCGTGGTGGACATTGACAAGGGCACGGGCGAGGTCAAAGTCCGACGCTTTGTGGCCGTGGATGACTGCGGCAACATCATCAACCCCATGATCGTGGACGGCCAGATTCACGGCGGCCTGACCGAAGGCCTGGCCATCGCTTTCATGCAGCAGATTGATTATGACGAGAGCGGCAACGTGCAGGGCGGCAGCTTCATGGATTACCTGCTGCCGACGGCGGTGGAAACTCCGCACTGGGAGACCGACAAAACCTGCACCCCTTCGCCGCATCATCCTTTCGGGGCCAAAGGCGTAGGGGAATCGCCGAACGTCGGCTCGCCCGCTGCTTTCGTCAACGCCGTGGTGGATGCGCTTTCGCATCTCGGGGTGAAGCACATTGATATGCCGGTTACGCCCTGGAAGGTGTGGCAGGTGCTGAAAGAGAAGGGAGTCGCAGACTAGAAAGTTTCATGGCCCAGCGCATCGAAAAAACGTTTGAGGTGAAGGAACCGGTAGAGAAAGTGTGGAGCTTTCTGAGCGATCCCCGCAAAGTTGCGACCTGCGTGCCGGGAGCGCAAATCACCGAACAGGTGGACGAGAAGACGTACAAAGGAACGATCAAAGTGAAAGTCGGGCCCAGCGTGACCGACTATAAAGGCGAAGTACAGATAGAGCGCCTCGACCCCCAGAACCACGAGATCGAAATCCTGGGAAAAGGAAGCGACGTGCGCGGCCGGGGCAGCGCCTCCATGAAAATGACCGGCAAGCTCAGGGCCCTGCCCGACGGCGGGACTGAGGTGACCAGCGTCTCGGAAATCACCGTAGTCGGCATTCTGGCGCAGATGGGGTCGCGGGTGATCACCGAAGTTTCCAACATCATGTTCGGCGAGTTCACCAGGAATTTTCAGGCGGCGCTCGAAGGAACGGAAGTTTCGGGCGAGGCCAAGCCGGTCAGCGCGGCCTCGGTCGCCTGGCAGGCCGCCAAGGGAATTTTCCGCCACGAATCCTGAGCCCCAACCACCATGGCGCCTCCCAGGCTTCCCGAAGGCAAACAGATCAAAGACGTGGAAGCACTCATGCAAGGCTTCGAACGCCTGGGCTACGTTACGGACCGCGCCCTCGCCACCAGCCTTTTTCTCGTTTCAAAACTGGGCAAGCCCCTGCTGATCGAGGGCCACGCCGGGCTGGGAAAAACCGAAGTCGCCAAAGTGCTGGCTGCGCTGCTTGAAACCCGCCTCATCCGGCTGCAATGCTATGAAGGGCTGGATGTCAGCTCGGCGGTCTATGAGTGGAACTACCAGAAGCAGTTGCTGGCGATCAAAATCGAGGAAAGAGCGGAACGCACCCTCGAGGAAAAAGAGAAGCACATTTTCAGCCGCGAGTTTCTGCTGGAGCGGCCGCTGCTGCAATCCATTCTGGTGGAAGAAGCCTCGCCCGTCCTGCTGATTGACGAAGTGGACCGCGCCGACGAAGCTTTTGAGGCGTTTCTGCTCGAGTTGCTTTCCGACTTTCAGATCAGTATTCCGGAAATGGGCACCATCCAGGCCAAGCATGTTCCCTATGTGATTCTTACTTCCAACCGCAGCCGCGAGCTGAGCGATGCGCTCAAGCGCCGCTGTCTTTACCACTGGATTGACTATCCCAGCCTGGAAAAAGAGATGAAGATCGTGCGCGCCCGGCTGCCGGGAATTGAAGAACAGCTGGGCAGAGAGATCGTGCGCTTCGTTCAGTCGGTGCGCGAACTCGATCTGGTCAAACCTCCGGGCGTGGCCGAGACTCTCGACTGCGCAGAAGCCGTCATGGCTTTGGGTAAGCATCAACTGGATGCGCAAACAGCGGAACAGACCCTGGCCTGCCTCTCGAAATCAGTGGAGGACACGGCGAGAATCAGCAGCCAGGGGATTGAGAAGATCCTTGCCCGTGCGCGGTAGCCGTGATTTTTTCTGGGCCGGGGGGGCGGTGAAAGTTACGCGGAAAGCTGGGGCCATGCGGGAAGACAACGATCTTGCCAACACGATCGTAGAGTTCTGCCGTTTCGCCCGGGAGAACGGCTTTTCGGGCGGGATGCAGCAGACCCTGACCGCCCTGGCAGCGGCGCGGGCCCTTGCCCGTGAAGACGAAGACGGTCTGGGTTTAGCTTTACGCTGCGCCCTGTGCTCGACAAAAGAAGAATGGGAGCTGTTCGACGGCCTGTTTGCCGGATTCCGGCAAGGCGCGGAGCGCGCGCCGAAATATGCCGCGCCGCCAACTGGGCCCGCAGCGCCTTCCCTCTCCCCGGCGTGGCGCAGCGGCTCGCTGTTGATTTCCGGCGGGTCGGGCGAAGGCGCTAAGGCGAAGGAAGGCAGCGCCGCCGTTGCCGGCGCCAGCATTCAGGAGAGGCTCAAAACGGCCGATTTCTCGACGGTCCCGCAAAGCGATCTGCCGGACCTCGAAAGAATTGCCCTGCGCCTGTTGCGGCAGATGAGCCTGCGGCTCTCCCGCCGGCTGAAAATCAGCCAGTCCGGGAACCAGGTGGACCTGCGGCGAACCATCCGCAGAAATATCCATCGCGGCGGGGAATTGATCGAGCTGCGGCACAAAGCCAAGAGGCGGCAGCCCAGCCCGCTGGTGATTCTTCTCGATATCAGCGGCTCCATGAATGCCTACAGCCTTTTTCTGGTCCGCTTCGCCTATGCTTTGCAGAAACATTTCAAGCGCACCGAGACCTTTGTTTTCAGCACCGGCCTGGTGCGAATTACCGGCCTGCTGCGGGCGCGCCGACTGCCCCAGGCGCTGGGCGCGCTTTCCCGGCAGGCCGCAGGCTGGTCCGGGGGAACCAAGATCGGCGGCTGCCTGCGCGAGTTCAACCGGCAGCAGGGCAGGACAATGCTTACGCGGGATGCGATTTTGATTATCCTGAGCGACGGCTGGGACACGGGCGATCCCAAAGAGCTGGCCTTGGAGCTGCAGGCAGCGGGGCGGCGAGCGCGAAGGATTATCTGGCTGAACCCGCTTTTGGGGTTGAAGGATTATGAGCCGCTCACTCGCGGCATGAGCGCGGCCCTGCCGCACATTGACGTTTTCGCCCCGGCGCATAATCTGGAAAGCCTGCTGGCCCTGGAGCGGCATCTGTAGCAGGCTGCATTCGTAGAGGCGCTGCTCACAGTGTCTTTTAGAGGCAGAAGCGGAGCACAACGTGTTCGAGCGGTTTCTCAAGAAGACTTCGGAGCTGCTGGCGAAAGGCGAAGCATTCGCCACGGCTACCGTGGTGCGCTACGAAGCGCCGATCTCGGGCAAGCCGGGTAACAAGGCTGTAATCACCGGCGATGGCAAGCTCTGGGGATGGATCGGCGGAGGCTGTTCCCAGCCGGTAGTAATCAAAGAAGCACTAAAGGCTCTCGCCGATGGCCAGCCGCGGCTGATCCGCATCAGCCCTTCGGCCTCGCCCGAGGAGGGAATTGTGGATTACGCCATGACCTGCCATAGCGGCGGCACGCTCGATATTTTCATTGAACCGGTGCTGCCCAGGCCGCAGATCGTCATTCTTGGGCGCTCTCCGGTGGCGCAGGCGCTTTGTTGGCTGGCCCATGCCATTCACTACTCGGTGGCGGTAGCCGCCGACGGCGCCGAGCCCGAGAATTTTCCCGGCGCCGAGCCGGTGAACCCAAAGCTCAGCCTCGCTCAGGTCAAGCTCACGCCACAAACATTTATCGTGGTATCTACCCAGGGAGAAGATGACGAAGGCGCCCTGGAGCTGGCGCTGAACAGCGATTGCCCTTATGTCGCGTTCGTGGCCAGCAAGGTCAAGACGGAAAAAGTTCTCGAGTATCTGCGAGGACGGGGAATTCCGCAAGAGCGTTCCGGCCGGTTGCGCGCACCCGCGGGGCTGAAGATCCAGGCCGCGTCGCCCGAGGAAATTGCGGTCAGCATTCTGGCGGAGATTATCCAGGCCAAGGGCACGAAGCAGAGAGCGCAGGCGGAGGGTAAACCCGCTGCGCTTCCCGTGCTCAATCAGGAGGCGCGCGACCCGGTCTGCGGGATGACCGTCAGCGTGGCCACGGCAAAGTACAAGTCTGAGTATCAGGGCCGCGCCATTTACTTCTGCTGCGCCGGCTGCAAGCAAACTTTCGACAAGCAGCCGGGAAAGTACGGCGGGGGCATGGTTCCGTGATTCCCGTGCCTTCCTATGCCCGAGGCCTTAGGCTCGCCTGAGGGACAAGGGTCTCCCTCCTTACCTGCTAAAACGTAAACTTGGCCGAGAACTGCAGTTGCCGCGGATTGAACATGGTGCGCGGCGTGCCAAAGAGCGGATTCGGGCCGGGCGCGATATTCGCGTCAACGGCGCCCACGCTTTCGGGCAAGCAGGCCACCTGGCCGTGCTGAATTGCCAGCGAGGTGGCATCGTTGTAATGCTTGGGCACAGGCCCGTTGAAGGGAGTGGAGCCGCCGCAGAAGTCAGGCGTGCCGCCGCCATAGACGGAAGTGACTTCGTTGATATTCTGGCGGTTGAAGACGTTAAAGGCATCGAGCGCGAGGTCGAGGCCGATGCGTTCGTTGATGTGGAACATGCGGGCCAGACGAATATCTACGGTGTAAAGCTGATCGCCGCGGTAGGCGTTGCGTGGTGACCAGCCCACGCGGTCGGTCACCGGGTTGGTGTCGCCGTTGACATCGTTGCCCACGAACATGGTGAAGGGCCGCGGCGATTGCAAGGTCACAATGCCGCTGAATTCGAAGTTGCGCAAGACGCCGTGGTTGGGCGTGTCGGCGGTGAAGTTGGCCACGAAACGATGGCGCACGTCCTGCACCGAGTCGGCACGCTCAAGGCTGCGCTGGTAGAAGTCCTGCGGCGTGCTGACAAAGGTGAGGAAGGTGCCGTCGTCGGTGGTGTGGGAGAGGGTGTAGTTGGCGTTGAAGCGGAAGTACTGGCCCAGCCGGTCGGTCACGGAAATGGTTCCGCCGTTATAGGCGGCGTTGCCGCTGCCATCCAGGTAGTACATGAGACCGGCGTTGTTATAGAGCACGCCGCTGAAAGCGTCTTTGCCGTTGGGAGTCTTGTTGTCGGCGGTGAAGGGGCCGGTGGGGGTAATGGGCGGCCCGGGAATGGCCGAAGCCGGCGGGCAGAAGGTCGCCGAGTTGGCAGCGCCTCCCGGCGGGCAGACGTTCAGGTTTTCCGGCCGCACCTGCTTGTGGGCGCGCAGGAAAAGATAGCCGGCGCTGACCACCAGACCCTTTCCAATCTGCTGATCAATCTGCAAACTGGCCTGTTCGGAGTAGGCGATGCGGGTGTTGCGGTCGAAGCCGCCGCCGCTGTTGGTCACGAACGTGCCGGCTGGGAAATTGGGATCCTGGCCCGGCCCCGGCCCGGTGCTGAAGTTAGGCGGGGTCTGGCCGGTGGTGATCAGAGTGGCAGCGGCCTGGGCCGGCGTGGGCACGGTCGAGCCGTCGGGATACGGTAGTGGCAGAAAGCCATTGCCTGGGTTGGGCGCGTCAAAGCTCAACTGATCGAGGACCCAGGTGGCGGTCGAGTTGCCCTGGCGCACCCACGGTTGGGGGGCGTTGGGAATGACCACTTCACGCTGCGGATAGGTGACGAAGAAAAACGTCATGTTGTAGTGATCGTCGAAGATGCCGTAACCGGAGCGAATCACAGTGTGCTGCGTGGGAGCGTAGGCGAAGCCGATTCTGGGCTGGAAGCCGCGATGATCGGGGTTGATGATCTGCGAGAGTCCGGTTTCCACATCCCAGCGCAGGCCGTAATTGAGGGTGAACTTGGGCGTAATGCGCCATTGGTCCTGGAAGAAGGCGCCGAAATAGTCGTGATTGATGCGGACATCGTAATCCTGGGGGTTTACGTAGGCGTTGGCCCAGGTGGTAGGAACTACCGGCGGCAGGCTGCCCTGAGTGATGGGGCCGCTGCCCACGGGCGCGCCCCAGAAAACGATGGGCACGCCATTGAGCAGGGCGTCATTGGGGTTAGGGCCAACGTCGCTGCCGGAAAAGAAGGGCGGAGCGGCGGTCGGGCAGGGGCCGTCTGCCGGGTTCTCTGGAACCACGGCGGTCTGGTTCACGTAGCGGGCGAAATCCACCAGGCAGTTGATGTTGGGCACGATGATGCGCATGGGCGTGAAGCCCGGCCAGATCACGAAATTCTGGATGAAGTTGGTATCCACGCCAAACTTCCAGTAGTGGCTGCCCTTGATCCATGCCAGAGTGTCGGAAACCTGCTGGCGGCTTTCGTTGAGGGCGTCGAAGGTGCCGAAGTTGTGGCCGAATGAGAGCGTGTTGGGCACATCCAGGTTGGGCTGGCCGGTGACTGCGGGAAAGTTGTAGGTGCGGCGGGCGTACTGCACCAGGAAGGTGTTCACCAGGCTGGGCCGGAGGAGAGAGTTGACCGAGCCCACCAGAGACTGGTCGCGCAAAAAGGTGTTGTGGCCGTCGCTGGGCGCGCCGATTCCGCCGCCGTCGAGCGTATCCCCCACCAGCACGTTCAGATCGCGGGCATCCACAATGCCGTAATGAATGGTCAGGCGGTTATTGGTGTTGAACTGGTGATCGAGGCGGACGAAGCCGTTGTCATTGTCCAGGGTCTTGAGGACGTTCAGGTTCTCAGCCGGCAGTCCCAGCGCCGCCTTGGCAGCGTTGTAGATATCCAAATCGTTGGTGAGAGTGGCCGGATAGGTAGGCGACTGGGCCAGCCTCTGGCCTTCATAGTTGGTGAAGAAGAATGTCTTGTCTTTGATGAGCGGGCCGCCGAGCGTGCCACCAAACTGATTGCGGCGGTATTGGTCGTAGGGGGCCTTGGTCAGGAGGCTTTTCGAATCGGCTGCCTGGTTGTTGATGTAGCCGTAGATGGAGCCATGCATGTCATTGGTGCCTGATTTCGTGACCACGTTGACGATGCCGCCCAGGGCACGGCCATATTCCGCGCCGAAGCTGTTGTTGACCACGCGAAATTCGCTGACCGCCTCCTGGGAAGGTGTGGCGCGCTGCGAGCCGGTGCCTTCATCAATGTAATCGGCGCCGTCCACGGTCACGGCGTTGCTCAGGTCGCGCATGCCGCCGAAAGAAATGCGAGTCACGTCGGGCTCGGTGAAGGTGGATTGCAGGCTGGTGCGGCCGGTGGCCACGCCGGGGGTGAGCAGGGCGAAGTCAACAAATTGCCGTGTAGCCGTCGGCAACTCCTGAATCTGGCGGGTATCAATGACCTGGCTGATCTCAGTTCTGGTCGGCTCGACCGGCGGCGCCTGGCTGGTGACCACGACCGTCTCTTTCACGGTGGCGACGCGCAAAGTGATGTTGATCGTTGCCGTTTGACCGACGGTCAGAATGAGACCGGTCTGGGTGTATTTGCTCAACCCCGGAGACTGCACCGTCAGCTCGTAGCGCCCGGGCGGCACGTTGGGCACGATGTAATACCCTGCTTCGTTGGTGGTCGCGGCATAGCTGACGTTTCTCTCCACCTCGCGCAGGGCGACATTGGCTTTGACTACAGCCCGGCCGCTTTCATCCTGAATGGTGCCGTTCAGGGTGGCGTAGGTGATTGAGGCCTGGGAGAAGGCGCGTGGAGCGGGCAGCAATACCACTCCCATGAGCAATGTGGTAATGAACGCAGCCAGCGCGGCAAGATGCCGAAGCAGTTTCATAACGAGCTCCTGGTGGGTGATGCGGTAATCAATGCGGTGAGGTAAGACCCGGCCTCGTTGCTGCTTCGCCTCTCTGGCGCCGTAACAGTTCTTCTCGCCTCGAGTCGTGCCTGCCGGCGTAGAAAACCACAACAGCGCACTGGGCGCACCTAAGAGCAGCTTTGCTTAAGACCACGCAGCAACAGAAAGCCATCCCCACGTCAGGGGGTAAGAATGGTGTGGAACGAAGGAACTGTCCAATACATGTTTGGTGGAGCATTCATACCTGAGAGGTATCAAACTGGAAACCAAGCAGTGGTTTTCCAGACCCTGACGCACTCAACGTCCGCGCATGCAAGTAAAAGAAACCTCGGGAGTTTTCAGGGTTTGGGCAGCCCACCCTTGCAGCTCCGGCCGAGGTCGAGGAAACTACTTGCCGGATGAGGGCCTGACGCATCAAACTGGCCACCGTGCGCAGTGGCGCACGATGGCAGGAATTCATCGTGCTATACTCCCGCACCGCTTTTGAGATGTGGGGTAGCGTTCCCGGAGAAAACTGCGCCTGCCTTGATCCTACCGGAGACATTCAACGTCGCCACCTACTTCGTGGATCGAAATATCCTCGAAGGGCGGGGCGAAAGGGTCGCCATCGAATGCGACGAGCAGCGGGTTACTTACCAGCAGTTGCTGGAGCGCACTAACCGGGTGGGCAACGCCCTCCACGGACTGGGAATACGGCCCGAAGAGCGCGTGCTGCTGCTGCTGATGGATAGTCCCGAATTTCTCTACTGCTTTTTTGGCGCCATCAAAATCGGCGCAGTCGCCGTGCCGACGAATACCTTCCTGCGTCCCCAGGACTACGAGTATCTGTTCAACGACACCCGGGCCCGGGTCGCCATCATCAGCCCGGAACTGATGCCGCAGATGCGGCAGTTTCCCCGCCAACGGCTGCCTTATCTGCGCCAGGTAATCGTTGCCGGCGAGGCTCAGCCTCCTGAGCTTTCCCTGCATGAGCTCATGGCGGGCGCCTCCGCCGAGCTTGATCCCGAACCGGTCAAGAGAGACGACGCTGCCTTCTGGCTTTACTCCTCAGGCAGCACCGGCATGCCCAAAGGCTGCGTGCACCTGCATCACGATATGGTGGTGACTTCGGAGACCTATGCGCAGGGAATCCTGAGGATGAATGAAAGCGACCGATGTTACAGCGTGGCGCGGCTGTTCTTCGCCTACGGCCTGGGGAACGCGGGTTATTTTCCGCTCTCCTGCGGCGGCACTACCATCCTTTCCCCGTCGCGGCCCACCCCGCAGAGCGTCTATGCCGACATCGAGCGCTATCATCCGACTTTGTTCTTCTCCGTTCCCACCAGTTACTCGGCGCTGTTAGCTCATCATCGCGAGGGCGGGCCTGAGTTCGACCTTTCCAGCATCCGCAACGCAATTTCCGCCGGCGAGTCCCTTCCGGCTGCCTTGTTTGAGCGTTTCAAAGAACGCTTCGGCGTCGAGATCCTGGATGCTTTGGGCTCCACCGAAGCGCTGCACATGGTGATTTCCAATCGTGCGGGGGAAGCGCGGCCCGGCTCCAGCGGCAAAGTGATTCCGGGAATCGAGGCCAAGATCGTGGACGATGCCGGCCATCCCCTGACGCAGGGGGAGATCGGCAACCTGATGATCAAGTCCGACGCAATCTGCGCGGGTTACTGGAACCAGCACGAAAAGACCAAGGAAACCTTCCAGGGGCCGTGGCTGCGGACGGGTGACAAGTACTACCAGGATGAAGATGGCTACTTCTGGTATGCCGGCCGCGCCGACGACCTGTTCAAAGTGAATGGACGGTGGCTCAGCCCGGCGGAAGTGGAGAGCACGCTGATTGCTCATCCGGCGGTGCGGGAAGCGGCGGTCGTCGGCCGCGAAGACGGCAACGGGCTTACCAAACCCGCCGCCTACATTGTGCTGAACCCCGAGTTCGCACCGGGCGATCCCTTGACCCGCACTCTGCAGGATTGGGTGGCGGAAAAAATTGGGCGGTATAAACAGCCGCGCTGGGTGGAATTTCTACCCGAATTGCCCAAGACCAGCACGGGCAAACTGCAGCGCTACAAACTGCGGGCCTTGCACACCCGCGAAACCTGAGACAAGCCGCCACCACAAAGGGCACGAAGGCGCAGGAAGGAAACCCATGAAGCCAATGCCTCCGTGAACTCTTCGTTTGTTGCAAGAACGCGACGAATTCAGTCCCCAAACCGTGGCTGCAAAATATATTTGTCCCCGGTGATACCTAGCAGGTATAAAATCACGCACCGTGGAACTCCGTCACGTACGATATTTTATTGCGGTCGCTGAGTCCCTCAACTTCAGCAAAGCGGCGCAACAGCTCCACATTGCCCAGCCCCCTCTCAGCCGCCAAATCCGGCAACTGGAAGAAGATCTAGGGGTTACGCTCTTCGTACGCAGCAAACGGCGGGTGGAACTGACCAAGGCCGGGCGGGTGTTCCTGGATGAGGCGAGAAAACTTGTGATTCAGGCCGGCCACGCCACCGAGGCTGCCCGGCATGCCCAGATGGGGGAGTGCGGCACCCTGCGTATCGGCATCGCCTCAGGCCTGGGAGGCGTTGTCAGCAAGGTAGTGGCCGAGCACGCCAGCCGCTTTCCTTCGATTACGGTGGAATGCCGCGACGTCTTTTCCACGCCCCAGAACGAAGCCTTGCGCCAGCATGAGATTGACGTGGGCTTTCTGCGGCCGCCTGTGGACGAGGTGCATCTGGAGTGCGAACTGGTTTTTAATGAGCCCTTTGTGGTGGTGCTGCCCCGCACCCATCCCCTGGCCAAGTTCGAGGCCGTGAAGATCGAGGATATTGCGGACGAGAACCTGATTATTTTTGACCGCAGTTTTTCCAACGGGTTGTATGACAAGATCCTCAGTCTTTACCGCCGGCATGGACTCACTCCTTATGTGGTTGGCCCGCATATCGAGGCCCACGAGGAAGCGGGCGCCATCATGGTGGCCTCAGGCAAGGCGATTTTTATCGGCGCCGGAGCCATCGTGAACCGGTCAGTATCAGGAGTGGAGCTGGCCTCCGCCCGCCTGGATGAGCCGGACGCCACCATTGAAGTGTATTGCGCCTGGCGAAAGGACGAAGCATCGGCCACCGTTTTTGCCTTCCTGGATTCGATGCGGCACGTTTTCAAAGCTTCCGGGGAGCGCGACCATATGGTGCCTCCCCCCAAGGCGGCGGCCAGCGCCGTGCATCGCAGCGCCTGAAGCCCGCGCCAGCTTACTGCTGCTCCATCTGAAGAAGCGCCCTTTTGCGTTCCAGACCCCAGCGGTAGCCGCCCATGCCGCCGTCCTCGCGCAGCACGCGATGGCAGGGAATGGCCACGGCCACGGGATTGGTCGCGCAGGCCCGGGCCACCGCCCGGGTTGCCGTCGGCCGCCCGATGCCCTTGGCCACCTCGCTATAGGACTGGGTTTCGCCGAAGGGAATGGCCTGCAGATAAGCCCATACCCGTTTCTGAAAGGCCGTGGCTTGAATGTCGAGCGGCAAAGACCGGTTTAGCTTGTGTCCCAGCATTTGCCGCAGCAGCATTTCTTTCCAGTGGGCGAGCCCGGCGTCGTCGCGGCGGCGCACGGCGAAGGGGAACTCGTGCCTCAGGCCGTGTTCCAGTTCGTCATCGGAATTGGCGAACTGAATCGCGCAAATTCCTTTGTCCGTGGCCGCGATCAGCATTCTTCCCAGGGGAGAAGAGGCGCAGGTGTAGCGAATGTGCGCGGCAATGGCGCCCCGCCGGTACTTATCTGGAGTCATGCCCAGCTGCGAGGCGGTCCGCTCGTACAGGCGGCTGCTGGAGCTGTAGCCTGCGTCATATAAAGCGCGGGTCACGGAATGCCCCGCCTGCAAATTTCGTTTGAGCTGGTTCATACGGCAGGAGTCGGCATAGGCCTTGGGGGTAATCCCCAGCACGGCCTTGAATATGCGCTGCAGATGAAACGGACTCTGGCGGAACTCCCGCCCCAGTTCGGCCAGAGTAACGGTTTCATCCAGGCGCTGTTCCAGGTAGCGGCACACCGCTTTGACCATTTCTGATTGGGGGTTTGCAGCCTCGGCCTTTGGACGGCAGCGCAGGCAAGCCCGGTAACCGGCGCGCTCGGCTTCCTGCGGCCCGCGGAAGAAGCTGACGTTCTCGCGCCGCGGGCGCCTGGCTGCGCACGAAGGGCGGCAGTACACGCCGGTGGAAGTGACGGCAAAGACAAATTTGCCGTCAAACTCGGAATTCCGCGCCAGCACCGCCTGCCATTGCTGGTCCTCGTGGTTTCGCGTCATGGGTGCTTCCGTCAGATTGAGTATCACATTGGATGTCATGGCGGCAGAGTAATTCCATTCCGGGCGTTGAGCTATCCAAATCTTGCGCTCAAAGTGATTTCGCTGGGTTTGCCTGGGGCGCTCACCAAAGCGTAGATTGTTGCCATATTTTTGCTGGCAGACTTTCGGAGGAACAATTCTATGAAACGGCTCCATGTGGCTCTGCTGATCTTGACCTTATGCTTCCCGTTCGCGTCGGTTGTGCGGGCGCAGTCGCCAACGGGCGTTCTTAGCGCGGAGCAGGTCAAGAAGGTCGCGCCCAGCGTGTACTTCTTCCGTGGTCAATCCGCGGGGGTGCAATTGCGCAATTCGGCCGGGTTCGCCGCCGAGGGCGGCAAACTGGTTCTCGCCGGGCTGGTAGATACCTCCGGCTATTCCAGCGATGTAGCGGCAAAGTATCAGGGCTTCCTCATCACGGAGGTGAAACTCGAGGTTGAGGGGACCGAACTGGCGCCAGGCGAGTATGGCTTTGGCTTCTCCAAAGAGGGCAAATTCCTGGTAATGGATGTAGGCGCCGACGACCTGTTTACGGTGAGCGCGCACCGCGATGAGAAACTTCACCGCCCTGTCCCCTTGCAGATTGTGAAGGAAGGAGACGGATACCACTTGTATGCGGGGCGTCAGTGGGTCAGCCTGAAGGTGAAGTGATGACGGGCTGGCAAGAATTTCGCCGCCCGGGAGATTGGCAAAGGGCAGCGGCGGCTCAGTGAGTGCGAGGCTGTAGCGGCCCGAGAACCGCTGAGATGCCGGCCCGGCGGTGCAATTCGCCGAGCAGTGCCTGGGCGGCGTTCTGGTAGGTTTTGGTGGGATCGGAAGGGTCGGCCCAGACGGCGTCGTAAACCAATTGGGCCGCGGCCTTCATATCCATGTGCAAGGCAGCTTCCAACAGATCAATGCGGGCCCGCAGCTGGTCATAGCAACTTTGGCATACCGCCGCCGGCTCCATTCCGCCGGCGTGGCTTTGGATGCGGTTGCAGCAATAGCTCTCGGAGGCGTTGATTTGCATGGCCTGGCCCGA